>ERZ827512.1448-NODE-1448-length-23341-cov-5.991798_pt1 | contig 23341 bp, 22 predicted proteins | sample MGYA00519916_ERZ827512 | MGnify/ENA primary metagenome ERZ827512 (study PRJEB31778, sample SAMEA3449335) | human gut metagenome | biome: human gut; feature: human-associated habitat; material: faeces | place: United Kingdom | collected 2010/2012 ... | reverse complement strand
CAAAGTTCATTTATCATTAGTTTTTGGTTCCACCAACACTACTTGACAAAGAACCCTAATTAAGAACCTTATTCATTTATATCTACCTCTAAATTATGATATACTGCATTAACATCATCTAAATCTTCTAATTCTTCTATCAAGTTCATAGCTTTTCTACAAGTCTCTTCATCTAATGATATATAATTATCAGCAACATATGTTACCTCACTTGTTATAAATTTATCATAACCATTCTGTTCTAATTCATCCTTTATTGCTAGAAAATTATCTGGAGTAGTTTCTATTATATAACTATCATCTTCACTTCTAAAATCATCTATATCTAATTCTAATACTTTATTCATAATTTCATCCTCATCATAGCTATTTTCTAAAACAAGTACTCCCTTTCTTTTAAATAGATATGAAACTGAGCCTGCCGTTCCAAGGTTTCCTCCTCTTTTAGATAATGTACTTCTAACAAAAGAAGCTGTTCTATTTTTATTATCTGTTAAACAATCTATCATAATTGCTATTCCTCCTGGACCATACCCCTCATATCTTATAGCCTCAAAATTATCACCACTTGCTTTACTCTTAGCTTTATTTATAGCATTTTCTATATTAGATTTAGGCATATTTTCAGCTTTTGCTTTTTCAATAACCATACGAAGAGCTGCATTATTTGCAGGATCTGGATCCCCACCTTTGGCTGCCACATAAATTTCTTTAGCAAGCTTTGCAAAAACTTTACCACGTTCAGCATCTATTGCTCCTTTTTTTCTCTTTATTGTTGACCATTTACTATGTCCTGACATACTATTACTCCTTCCAAATACTTAATCTATTTTATATTTTATACTAATTATTAATAAAGTCAAGAGTGGTTTCCCATATCTTTTAAAAATATCTAAATTTAAAAATATTACGATTTAATCATTAACAAATAAATTACTTACTTTATTTGTAGAATTATTATTTATAAACCTATCATTTTTGCTTTTTTAATATTTTTTGTTTTTAGCAACTAAATATTAAACAGAATTTAATTTTTATAAATTACTAATTTTTATCATTTTTCTGATGCCATTTTACAAATAATATCAACTGATTTTTCTATACCAACTTCATCACTATTAAGGCAAATATCGTAGTTTGCAGGATCTTTCCACTCTCTATCTGTGTAATGATTATAATGATTTTCCCTTAATTTATTGATTTTATTAATTTCTTTTTTACAATTATCTTTCATTCCATAATATTTTTTTGCTCTTTTAATTTTATTTTCTAAACTATTATAAATAAATACTTTTATGACATTCTTTTTATCTTTTAATATATAGTCTGCACATCTTCCAACTATAACGCAAGAATTATTTTTGGCTATTTTTTTAATAAATTCACTTTCTTTTATAAATAATTCATCACTGTTATTAAGACCCCCATAGTAAGCATTATTGAAATTATCTAATAAGTTTCTCTTTTGTTCATTTGCTTCTATGTATTCATCTGTTAGTCCTGTTTTATCTGATAATTCTTCAATAAATTCTTTATCATATAATTTGATTCCTAATTTTTCGGCAACAAGCTTACCAATATATCTACCACCAGATCCATACTCTCTAGCTATTGTAATAATTATTTTTTTATCATCTTTATTAGGATTAATATTAGTTTCATCCAAATGATTATCCTCCTTAACATTTGCTTTATCCAATAATTTCATTTCTTTTATTAAAAAGACTAGTGCTAATACAAAGGCTAAGCCATCTGCTACTGGTCCTGCACTTAATACTCCTTGTATTCCCCATATATGACTTAGTAAGATCATAGCTGGTATTAATATAATAATTTGTCTAGATAAAGATAAAATAGCACTTTTAGTACTCTTACCAATTGCTTGAAAAAATATTCCTGCTGGTATTTGAACTCCATTACATATGCAAAGTAATAAATATGTTCTAAAAGCTAAACAAGCAAATTTTATATAGTTAGCATTACCACTACCAAATATTAATATTAATTTATCTGGTATAGTTTGAAATAATATGAAAGCTATAGTACTAATAATTAAGCTTGATTTTAAGACTGTTTTTAACGTTTCCTTTACTCTATCATTTTTTCCAGCACCATAATTATAACCTAAAATAGGTTGACTTCCAACAGCAATACCTATTATTATGCTATTTAAGATTTGGTTTATTTTCATTACTATTCCTAGAACTGTTATTGGAATTTCTGCTCCATAAATACTCATACTACCATATCTACCAAGTAAATTATTCTCAGCAGTCATAACACATACAAAACTCATTTGCGTAATAAAGCTACTTATTCCTAAAGTAGCAATTCTCTTGCAAACTGAGAAATTTAATTTAAAACAATTTTTAGATAATTTAACTGTTTTAAATTTCTTTATATATAAGACATTTAAAACAAATGTTACTATTTGACTTATAACAGTTGCTATGGCAGCTCCTGCTACTCCTTTATGAAATACGAATATAAAAATTGGATCAAGTATAGTATTTAAAATAGCTCCTACTACCATACTCATCATTGAATATCTAGGACTACCATCTGCTCTAATGATAGAGTTTAAGGTTGTTCCAATCATTGAAAATGGGAAACCAATTGCTACTATCATTCCATATGTCATAGCATAACTTTTTAAATTTTTAGTACAACCAAATAATGTTAAAAATTGAGGTAAAAAAAGTAAAGTAATCACACAAAAAATTATTGAAATTATAGTGGAGATTAGTATTCCGTTACCAACACCTACTTCGGCATCTTTTTTCTTTTTCTCACCTAGTTTTAAACTTAAATAAGCTGAAGTACCATCACCAAACATAAGTGAAAAGGCAAGGCCTATCATTACTAAAGGAAAAACTACATTTGTAGCACCATTTCCTAAATAGCCAACACCGCGTCCTATAAATATTTGGTCGACAATATTATATAGTGAATTAACTAGCATAGAAATTATACAAGGTATAGAAAACTTTCTAATTAATTTACTAATTTTTTCAGTTCCTAATATATTTTCTTTTTGTTCCATTAAATATTCCTCCTTTTTCTTTTTGGCCTTACACATTGTATATCAAAAATAAAGAGATGTCAATTTATTTTTGCAAAGGAAAAGCGACCTAAGTTTGATCACTTTTTTATTTTAATGGTTTATAAATACTAGCTATTTTTTCAAAAGTTGCTATTCCATCTATAGCTGCTGAGGTTATTCCACCTGCATATCCACAACCTTCTCCACTAGGATATATACCACTATAATTTGCTTCTCCTATATCACTTCTAATTATTTTAACTGGTGAAGAAGTTCTAGCTTCTACTGCTGCTATAATAGCATCATCACTAGCATACCCTTTGATTTTTTTATTGAAATTATCTATTCCTTCTTTTAAAGCTTCATTTACATAACTTGGAAATATTTCATTTAAATTTTTAAATATATACTTACCCTTAAATACTGGTTTAATATTTCCAAATTCTCTAGATATTTTACTTTTTTTATAATCTCCATACAGAGATATTGGTATCATACCATTTCCTAGTTCATAAGCCTTTCTTTCTAAGTTTATTTGAAATTGAATACCATCTAAAGGGTTAGTTCCAAAGTCTTTAGGACTTACTGTTACTATAACAGCACTATTAGCATTAGGAGATTCTCTTTTATAATTACTCATTCCATTAATACATAAACCAAATTTATTGCTAGAGGCATTAACAACGTATCCTCCTGGACACATACAAAAAGTATATACACCACGACCATTACTAGCTTTATATGTAAGTTTATAACTAGCTGGTTCTAACATTTTATTATTTTCCCCATACTGATTTTTATTTATCATATCTTGTGAATGTTGAATCCTAATACCAACAGCAAATGGCTTTGCTTCCATTTTAAATCCTTTTTGATATAATAATTCAAATGTATCCCTAGCACTGTGTCCTATAGCTAAAACTAAAACATCACATAAAATTTTTTCTTTTTCATTAACAATAATACTATTAATTTTATTATCAGTAATTAAAATATCTGTAAGCTTAGTATTAAATCTAACACTTCCTCCCATTTCAATTATTTTATTTCTAATATTTTTCACAACTTTTTTTAAGATATCTGTCCCTATATGTGGCTTACTATCATACATTATTTCCTTTGGAGCTCCATTCTCTACAAATATTTTAAAAACTAACTCATGATAATTATTTTTATCTTTGATTAGGGTATTTAATTTACCATCAGAAAATGTTCCAGCACCACCTTCACCAAATTGAACATTAGAATTTATATCTAATTTACCAGTTTTCCAAAATTCTCTTACTTTTAAAGTCCTTGTATCACAGTCACTTCCTCTTTCAATAATAATTGGCTTATATCCATACTTTGCTAACATATAGCCTGCCATTAAACCACATGGTCCACTTCCAACTATTACAGGTCTTAGCTTAAGTTGTTTACTACCAAAAGATGTAAATTCATATTTTTTATCATCGACTAAGACCACATCTTTATTATGTTTGTTTTTATAAATTATTGCTTTCTCACCACTAACTCTTAAGTCAACAATATAACTGTAATAAATTAGTGGTTTATTTCTAGCATCAATAGATCTTTTAACAATTTTTATTTTTCTTATTTTATCAAGATTTATTTTTAATTTTTTAGCACATTCATACTTAATTTTATCAATATTACTATCTTCGACAGGTAATTTAATTTGTCTTAATCTAATCATTTTCCCCTCCACTACTACTAATTCCTGCTAATATTCCAGATATCCACGCAAAACCTAAATTATATCCTCCACACTTTCCATCAACATCTAATAATTCTCCTATTATATAAAGATTTTTCTGTTTTAATGATTCCATTGTATTTATATTAATTTCTTCTAGACTAACGCCTCCTGCTGTAACCTGAGCTTCTTTAAAAGTATTAGTTCCATTAATTCTAACTTTATACTCTATTAATCTAGATATTATTTGTTTTTTTTCAGATGATGATAAAGTATTATAATATTTATCTTTATAATTAGCTGATATAATATTACTCAACTTATAATTTAGCATATTATCAAGTAATTGCCCAATAGTTCTTTTCTTGATACTCATATTATAACTTTCTAAAAATCTTTCCATTTCACTTTCTGTTTTAGCAAGCTCTGGAACAAAATTAATAACAATTTCTACTTTTTTCCCCTCATCAATGGCTCTTGCGCATTCTCCACTTAACTGCATAGCACAAATTCCACTAAGTCCATAATTAGTAAGCATAATCTCACCTGTTTCTCTAGCTTTATACTTATCGTTTATATAAAGTGATAGCATAGCATAATCTCTTACTCCTGCCCATTTTTTTGTAATGGAACTATCTACTTTTAATTGAACTAATGCAGGTAGTGGTTTAATAATTTTATGGTTATTAACTAACTTATAAGAATTTACTTCATCTTCTTTATAGTAAGCATAACCACCACTAGCCACAATAACTTTAGAAGCTTTATAACAATTATCATCATTTATGATAAATTCTCCATTTATTTTTTTAATACTGGTAACTTTATAGTCTAGTACAACTTTGATACCTAAATTTTGAATTTCTTCCTTAAGAGCATTAAGAATTGTAACAGCTTGATTTGAATACGGGTAATAATATCCATCTTTAATTCTAGGTATTATTCCTATAGAGCTAAAGAATTTATGAACTAAAATATTATTTTTATCATTAATAATACTTTTTAATATATTCTTTTTCGTACTATTATAGAAATCAATATTAACAGTTTCATTATAATAGTTACATCTACCATTTCCGGTTACTAATATTTTTTTACCACAAGTACTCATTCTTTCTAAAATTGTAACAGAAGCTCCTCTTCTTGCTGCTGTTATTGCTGCTACCATTCCACTAGCACCACCACCTATAACAATAATATTCACTAACATCACATCCCTAACTAAATATAAACTTATTATATTATAAAATAAAAAATATTTATATAAAAGTTAACAAACTAATATATAATTTTTTAAATTTATGATATAATATTCATGGTTGGGAGGGAATATATGAAAATTATAGAACTTACTGAATTACAATTTAAAAATTACTCTAATATGCATAGTAAAAAAAGTTATAAGCAAAGTGTTGAATATGCAAAGCTTGAAAAAGCTAGAGGTTATAAGGAAGTCTTTTTGGCTTTGGTTGATGATAATAATTCTGTTCATGCGGCTACTTTAATATTAGAAAAAAAATTGAATGGAAAATATAAATACGGCTATATTCCTAATGGTTATTTAATTAATTTCTTTAATTATAGTTTATTAGAAATATTTACTAATGAATTAAAACAATACTTAAAGAAAGCTAATTATATTTTTCTAAGATTAACTCCCCTTATTAATTATCAAATATATAATAGTGATTTTATCTTAAAAGAAAATAATAGTTCTATAATATCAGCCTTCAAAAAATTGAATTATAATTATTTGCCAAATAATTCTAGATATAAGATGGTTTTAGTAACAAATAATATAAATAAAACTTTTCAAAATTTTAAACGTAGCCTTAGGAGAAATATTGATGATTGTTTAAAAAAAGGAATTGAGGTTCATCAAGGGACAAGTGAGGATTTAGATACTTTTTTAAAGCTAATTGATAATAAAGATTATTATAAGAAGATGTCTGAATGTTTTACTAATCCAAATAATAAATTTGAATTTTACTTAGCTAAAATAAACCCAGAAACTTATATAAATAATTATAGATATTTGCTTAAAAAAGAACAATTAAAAAATGAACACTTAAATAATAAACTTAAAAATCCTCGAGTAAAGAAAACCAATAATCTTTTAACCAAAAAAATGACATCTGATAGATTAGTAACAAAGTACCATAATGAAATAATTAATGGAACAAACATCTATAAAATGTACCCACAAGGTATTATTATATCTGCTGTTGGTATTATTACTAATAAAAAGGAAGTTTCTTTTATAACAGAGGGATTTGACAAATCGTTTAGTAATATTAGAAGTATTGCAATGATTAAATGGGAAATTATAAAAAAGCAACTGCAAAATGATTATAAAATATTTGATCTAGGTGATATTTCAATTACTAATAATTATAATACTAAAAATGGTTTTAATGGAAGTATTATTGAATACTCAAATACATTTGATTTACCAATAAATGAAATGTTTTACAAGTTATATAATTATGCAAAGAAAGATAATCCTAAATAAAAAATACTTAAATAGAAAAAAGCTGATTAACAAAAATCAGTTTTTTATTTTTTAAATGTTGGTTTAATACAAAATAAACTAAAAATATGAGATTATTATTTTTTATAGAATGTTAACATATTTTAAACTAATTCTATAATGATTTAGTTATTTAAGAAAAAGCTAATTTCTTACAAACTTACACTACCTATATTCAACTATATTCTTAAATAACATAGTAATAAATAATATAAAAAGGATCCTAAATATAGTACTCTTAAATATATAATAGAATTCTTTATGTTGTATAAGTTCAAAAGCGAATGCTTATTTTGAGGATAATTATATTTTTATTAGATAAGGAAAAATATAATTATAATCTACTTACTGTTAAGTATATCATTTATAACATAATTAGCTCCTAACAAACCAGCAGTTGCTGGAACAAAAATCATAGATGGTATATCACCTTTAAATTTATTTCCCTGTTCCTTTGAACAAATTACTGGTACTTTTCCTCTAATATTATTATCTCTTAAATATTTTCTTATTTTTTTAGCAATAGGATCATAAGAAGTTTTTGAAATATCTATTACTTCAAGTAAAGAAGGTTTAATTTTATTGCCCGTTCCCATACTAGAGATGAATTTTATCTTCTTCTTTAAACATTCTTTAATTAATTCTTGTTTAACTACCAAGGTATCACAACAATCTATTATATAATCAGGATTGTAATCAAACAATATATTTATATTATTTTCATCTAACTTAATTTTAACTTGCTCTACTACAGCATTAGGATTAATTGATAATATCCTTTTTGTTGTTTCTTCGACCTTTAGTGTGCCAATATTGTTTCTATTTGTAATTATTTGTCTATTTAAATTGGATATATCTATAATGTCGTAATCAACTACAACAATATTTTCTATGCCACTTCTAATTAAACTTTCTACAGCATATCCACCTACTCCACCAAGACCAATTACCATAACTTTTTGGGATTGGATTTTTTTTAGATTATCTTCACCTATTAATTTTATAACTCTTTCAAACATTGAGTATCACCTACACTATAAATACTACATATAATAATCCAAATAAAAACCCAAAGAGCAGACTCGCAGAAAGATAAAACCATGCGCGTATACCACATGGTGGTAAACCTCACATATTACTTAGGATCCCTACTTATAGTAAGTCTTCAACACATAATATGGTATGGGTCCCCTTATATATCTTTAGTTGGTTTTATACATTGCGATATCCCAACCCTCTAGGCAAGAATATTATATCATTTTTTATTAATATTATCTATATATTTAACTATATTGTTAATTACTTTGGTTACCCCAGTTAGATTCGAACTAACGATACTAGAGTCAGAGTCTAGTGCCTTACCGCTTGGCCATGGGGTAATTAATTATCTAATATAAGAATACACCAAATTACTTAGTAAGTCAATGATATCTAGCAAAATTAAAAGAAGAAAACATTGGATAAATTCTTCTTCATTAACAATTTTTGACTACTCGCTAGTCTCTATTACTTCATAATTTCCATCTTTTCTTCTATATATAACAGCTAATCTGTTACTTCTATTTCTATAAACATAAAAATCTGTTGAAACTAAATCAAGTTGTAAAATAGCCTCTTCATCAGATATAGGTTTCATTTCTATATATTCTCTTTTAACTATTCTACCAGTATTGTTATCATTTTCTTCCTCTTCTACTATTTCTTCTTCATAAAGAGAATTAATTTTTTCTTCACTTGTTTTAATTTGTTTTTTCATTTTTGTTTTATTTTTTCTTATTTGTCTTTCCAATTTATCAACTACTAAGTCGATAGCAGCATATAAATCATCATGTTCTAAGCTTGAGCGTAAGATATATTTATCATATGGTATAGTAACTTCTATAACTTCCTTGTTCCCTTTTAACTTTATTAAAACATTACTACTAACATCAGACTTAAAATACTTATCTAATTTAGATAGTTTTGTTTCAATATAATTCTTTATAGAATCAGTTACTTTTATTTTTTCACCTCTAATATTACATTTCATAATATCACGATCCTTTCTTACACCATCATTATAACATATTTTAAATATTTGTATATGAAATACCATAAAAAAACATAATTTTAAAAAAGAACTAAGAAATTATCTATCTTTTCCTAGTTCTATATATGTATTTAACTTTACATAACTGATATTATCTATCATCTCATCTATTATATCTTCTATTATAATTTTATTTGGCATATTATCTTTCTCCTTTATTAAACTATATCACAAATAAAATTATTTTCATCTAATTCGACAAAACTAGATATATTTAGTATTAGCTATTAACGTATACCTTTATTGTTCCTATAAATGTTTTGTCTTGATGAGTATTATTTAATATTTCATAATCTATATATAATTTTACATCTACAGTTAGCTCTGACTTTGGATTTATACTACCATCATATATGACATAATTGACTTTATTATTTTCATCTTTCCAAGTTTGATTATTTAAAAAATTAGGGCCGACTACGCTATCTCCAACTGTTGCTTGAAATTTTACTAGGTTAGCTGCTAATGGGCTAGCATTATATTTTGAATAATTACTAATTTCTTCTATAGATATTCTAAATTTTTTTTTGTGTATGGAGCTATTTTTTATAATAAAATTACTATGCTGGGTATTTTTTAATCTATCATCTTCATATGTATAAGTAGCATCGCTGACAAACATTCCCTCTAAAGGATCTTCTGGTGTATCTTCTGACTTATCATCATCTTTTTTGTTATCAGTTTTCTTATCCTCATCTTTTTTATTATCGTCTTTAGGATTATTCTTTTTATTATCAGAAGTTATATTTCCTTTAGAATCAAAAATTAATTTATCAGTATCAATTATAAAACTAGTTCCATCTTTCTTTATAACTTGCGATTTACCATTATCAAAATTAATAACATCATAACCATCTTTAGTTTTCTTTATACTTTTTTCTGCATATTCTGGTGGTTTACCAATTATATTCTTATTCTGATCATATAGTATTTCATCGATATCTTCAACATAAGTTTTTTTGCCATCTGAATATTCAATAATAGCTGCTCCATTATCAAAATAAGTTATCTTCTTTTTATCACTAGTAGTAACATTACCTTTAGAATAACCATAATTATTAGTAATAATTTCATATATTTTATTATTTTGAACGACTATATCACCACTTTTTTTAACAAAAATAGTCATACCATCTGCTTTGGTAATTATTGCTGTACCATTATCAAAGTAAGTTATATTATTTCCATCTTCTAATTTTTTTTCATTAAATACTCCAAACGAATTATTTTTATCATATGAAATATTACCATCTGTATTACTAGCGTCTGCTTTTGGATTTAAAATGTATTTTTTATTTCCATCAACTATGTACTTAGCATTATCTGTATAGGTAGACATTGTAATAGAATCACTTTTTACACTACTATCTAATATTGAAACACCACTAGGTATTACATTGCTATATTTAACACCTGCATCTAACTTTATGTTATTACTATCTCTAACAAAAATCGTTACGTTATTATGCTCTAATTTAGCAGTACCATCTGAATAGTATGTAATTACTGTACCATCTTGTAGAGTTTTATTATTTGCTTTAACGTATATGCTTTTAGCACCTGTTTTAATATTACCAGCACTATCAACACCATAATCACCGTTAACGGAAGAAACTCTATGAATTTTACCATTTGCACTTACTATTATTGATGAGAAATCAGAAAAATAATAAATTACATCTTGATTTTTAGTCATAATAGTTTTAACTAAGATTACTACTCCCATACTTCTGGCTACTTCACCTAATAATTCTTCTTTTACATCTTCATCTTTAATATTAGGATTATTATCTGTAGTTATTTTATCTGTTGTTTTATTTAAATAGCTAATATCAAAATCTTTAGAAGTTCTAAATGCCGAGAAAGCTATTCCAACACTGGCTAGTATTAAACATAAACTTAAAGAAAAGATAGAAAATAATAGTAGTTTTCTATGCCTTTTAAAAAATAGTAAAAATGGATTTTTATATTTTTCTTCTTCTATTAAAATTCTATCTTCTGTTTTTTTTCTTACTTTAAATAAATTAGTTTTCATATTATCATCTACTTTGTACTTTTATATTCTTATATTTTTTCTTCTTTAAACTTTTAGCTAATTTAACAATATCATAAGATATTACTACTAAACAAGGTAATAGAATAACCATAATCCAGCCACCATCTGTAGTTAGAAATTCTTGTAAGTAACCTAATTTTGGTATTTTTATTATTACTTTACCATATATATTGTTTGAATTTACTAGAGCACTATCAGCTACATTGTTGTTATCTCCTTTTGTTTGGAATGTATAAGCATTTGTTTCTTTATCATAATTCTTCTTTATTATTCTATGGGTAATAATTGTATTTAAAAATCTTGAATCAGATGAAGCAAATGTGATAACATCTCCTTCTTCTAAAGTTTTAGCCGCAACTTTTTTGGTAACAACAACATCATAGACTTGTATGTCTGGAAGCATACTACCAGTAAGTACAACAAAAGCATTATATTTTGGTGGACTATTATCACCTTTAGCACTTCTAACTTTGATATCTAAAACGTAGATAAGTAAGGTTATTCCAATTAATAAGAGCCAGATAAATATTGCATAAGATAATACTCCTAATATAAATTTTATTAATGGTTCTTTTTTCTTTTCTATCTTAACATCAAAATTTTGAACATTTGAAACGTCTATTTTATTATCAATGTTTTTATTCGCATATTGCGAATTTTCTACTAAATTTAGTTTATCACTTTCAAAAAAGGGATTATTAATACCTTTATCTTCTTTCTCATCTTCAAAGAAAGGATTGGTACTGATATTATTTATGTTATTATCTTCGTCACTAGAATTTGGTTCTGATACTATATCATTGCTTTTGTTTGTTGAATCAACTTCAATTTTATCGCTAGTAGTAATAGTTTCTTTTTCATCATTAGCATTAAAAAATGGATTTGATTCTTCAGTTGATTTTTTTTCATCTTTTGTAGAACTATCTTTTACTGCTTTTTGAAATAAGTCATCTTTGGAATTATCATCTTGACTAGATTGTTCTAAAGATTTATCATGTTCTTTTTCTACACTAGTATTAAAAAATGGATTTTGCTTTTTTAGAGGTTTTGTATCATTATTCTTATCAATATCAGTAAATAAATCTAAATTACTAAGACTATTTGATACTTCTTTTTCGTTATTAGAATTTGATATATTGTTTTTTTCTAACTCTGATTCAGCAAATGGATTCCATTTTTCTCTGTTACTATTAGAAACTTGGGAAGATGAATTTTTGTTATTTAAATCTTTATTTTGGATAGTATTAACAAAATTTATTTTATCACTAGTATCTGGAATCTCAGAATTATCATCAATATCATTAAAAAAATCAAACGTTGGTATGCTATCATTTGCATTGCTAGTTTCTGAAACACTACCATTATTTTTAAATATATCAGTTAATTTTCTCTCTTTCTTAATATCCTCACTAGCATTATCAAATATAGATTTACTATTAGTATCACTAAAAACATCATTAAATGATTTATTTTTAGCTTCAACTTGTGATTTATTAAACAAATCTTCCATTTTCAAAGTATCTTTCTTATTATCAGCTTTATTATTAACATCATTGAAATTAATTTGCTTTTTTTCAGTATCTATATTTGAAAATATATCTCCAAATGTTTTCCCATTATTATTCTTTTTTTCCATTAGAACACCTCTTAATCTATTTTTTGATTAGCATCTACTTTAATAGTACCTGTCAATACCTTTCTCATTTCCTCATTTTGTAATTTTCCTGTTTCTTTAAGCCACATAACAATAGTAAATTTTGATGTATTATCATGTTCTAAAATGAGATTATCACATAGTTTTATTTCACCTTTACCATTAACAACTCCCTTGTTAAGTTCTTCTCCATCAGAATTAAAAATCTTATACTGAATGACATCATCTGAAAAATCATTTCTATTTACTACAACATTTACAGTAAGAATACTATCAAGTGTTCCATCATTAGTAACTTCAAAATCATTTTTATAAACATTCTCCGTATCCTCATAACTTGGTTCATCAGTAGGATAAAGCAAATTAAAATCGATTTTCTCCCCTGATAAATACTTAATAGATAATGTTCCAGTATATACTGAACTACTTCCCTCTTCTTGTTTATGTAAAAAATAATATATAGCAATAGTGGTTCCAATAATAACAGCTACAAAAGTTAGAATTAATACTACCATATAAAAAAAGTCTTTTTTATCAGCTGTCCTATTCAAAGATACCACCACCTTATTATAATATTAACAAAAAACGTAAAAAAAAGCAATATGATTATTTGATTTTGTCAAACTCAAATTATCGTCGTTGCCTTTTATTATTAAGATTATATTCTTCATCTAAAATATTGTTATCCAAAATTATATTCTTAGATGATATTAGTGTTTTAGCATATTGTAAAACTGAGTAAAGATCATCTGTATATATATCTGTGCCACTACTTTCATAAACAATTAATTTATAATCATTAGAATTTCTATATATATTACTGCTTATTTTCTTCATGATATCTCTATTTCTATTACACCATTTTTGAAAAAGATTATACTGATTTGAAGTAATTTTTTTGCCAATAGGAAATTCTATTGCTAAGAGTTTAATACCATGTTCTGATACTAATTTAACTCTAATTTGATTGGCCATTACGTACATTATTTCTTTAGAAGTCATATTTTGGGTTTCATATATATCAGCAATTATTTTTTTGATAGTTTCATTATGATTACCTGTACCATCATATAAGTTAATAGTTTCAACTATTTGTTCATTTGTAATTAAAATAACTGCTCCATAATCTCCCTCATGCTTACATTCAAAAAATTCTTGATAGTTAATCTTCATTTTGTTTTTTAAACTCCTTCTTGTAACAATATCGGCATTTTGGTTCATAAACAGCATCTATTCCATCAATTTCAACTTGTTCGCCAGTAAATACTGCTTGGTCATCCCTTAGGCGCATATTATATATTTTTTTTCTTCCACAACTGCATTGTCTTTCTAATTCTCGAATGTTATCACTTACTTCTAAAAGTCTTTTAGCACCTTCAAATAACTCTCCTTTAAAATCTGTTTTAAGTCCATAGCATATAACTGTAACATTAAGAATATCAACTATATCTGTTAGCTGATCAATATGCTCCTTAGATAAAAATTGAGCCTCATCTACTAATAAAAAATCTAGTGGTTTATTAACTAAATATTTTGAAATTTCAAGATAAATATTATCTTTTGGTTTTACTAAAAAATTCACCTTAACTTTTTCATTATCCCTTGATACAACAAAATTTCCACCTTTTTTATCTATATAAGGTTTGACAATAGCACATGAAAAACCATCCTCTATTTTACTATGTAAAGTTTTAAGGAGTTCTCTAGATTTTCCACAGCCCATTGCACCATAATAATATGTTAATTCTTTAAACATAAATCAAACCTCCTACTCTTTGTTACTGCTAGCTCGTGGATGTGCAAAATTATAAACATTTCTTATTTGTTCATTTGATAAATGAGTATAGATACTTGTCGTATTAATTGAAGAATGACCAAGAAGTTCCTTTACACTCATTAAATCTGCTCCGTTTTTTAGCATTTGGGTTGCAAAGGTATGTCTAAAGGTATGAGGAGTTATATTATATTCAATCATACATCTATTAGAAACATCATCTATTATCTTTCTAACAAATCTAGTAGATATTTTTTCACCATTTTTATTAATAAATAAAAACTCACTTTGTTTATTTTTTAATATAGCTATTCGTCCAGTTTTCAGATAGTGATTTATTGAATTTAGGATATCAGCCGAAAAAAAGACAATTCTTTCTTTAGCTCCTTTACCAAAAATTTTAATACTACAATCGTAAAAATCAATATCATTTACTTTAATATTAACTAATTCCCCTACTCTAATACCCGTAGAATACAATATTTTTAACATAAGCAAATTTCTTTCATCAAAACATTTTTTTATATCAAATATAGCAAAAATTTTTTCTATATCACTAATTTTAGCATCATGAGGCAAGACATTAGCTTTTTTTGGATTAGATACATCTTTAAAATAATTAGTATCGATAAGTTCTTCTTTTGTTAAATAATTATAAAAACTTCTAAGGGAACTTAATTTTCGAGATATTGTTCTTCTTTCTAAGTTATTTGAATATAAGTATTGTAAATATTCTCTGACAATAACTTCATCTATATTAAGTAAATCTGTATTAAAATCATAAAAATCTTCTATATCTTTTCTGTAATTAACTAATGTATAATTAGAATACTTTCTAACAACATCTAAATATTTAATAAAATCATCTATATACTTCATATTATCACAATTACAGTATATCACTTTAACTATTTAGATGTAAATTTTATTAACTAATTGTTTTATATTTACAAAAAAACTATGTAAAATTGGTTCTTCTAATTTGAAGAACTACTTTACACAGCTTTTTTATTTAAAGAAAGCTAAATATATTATGAATGTTAAATATATTAGCATTAATATGCAACCATTAGCTTTATCTGAGTTTGTATGTTTTTCTGGAACACCTACGGCCATTGAAGCAAAAATACCACCAATTAAGCCACCAATATGAGCAAAATTATCTATATCAGTAATCATAAAACCTATTATTAAATTTATTAATATTACAGGAATAATTTGGCTACGAAGAGCATTCCCTAAATAAACTCTATAGTGATATCCAAAATATAAAATAGAGCCTAACAATCCAAATATTGCTCCACTAGCACCTACACTAACTCCACTATTAAAGGCAACTGATAGGATACTACCACATACACCACTAAATACAAAGATAAATAAATACTTAAATTTACCATAAAAGCTTTCTACTTGAGGACCTATAACATATAGAGAGTACATATTACAAACAATATGAATAATACCAGCATGTAAAAACATACATGTAAATAACCTATAAAATTGTCCATTCTTTACGTAATAACTAGAATTAGCCCCAAACTTAAGTAAAGTTCTGATATCAGTTGAACCATTTCCAAATACATACATCAAAACAAACATTATACAACATACTGCCATTATTATATAAGTAATTATAGGTAATTTAGAAGCAAATACTTTTTCAACTTTTTTAGATTTTTCTAAACTTTCTTTATTTATATCATCACTTATTTTTACAAATAAATCTATTCCTTTTTCTTTATGAGTAGTTTTAGCTACTATATCAGGAAATAATTCAATTAAATTAGGATTTTTTATTTCACTATTTTTACTAACAAAGAAGTTTAAATCTCCATCTTCATCTTTCTTTAACTCTACTCCATCTCCTAAATTGGTATATATACTTACAGTAGGCATTTTTATACAAAATGTTTTCTTCTTTAAGTTGCCTATTATTTTTCTTAATTTAAATTTATCAAAACTTAATTGTTCATTGTTATGAATATAATGACTAACAATCCTTATAATTTTATAGTCTTCATCTAAATTCTCTAACCATATTTCATCAGTAATACCATGTAATATTACTGGATTATAATTCTTTTCTGTTATGAAATAGTGAACTAGATTCATTATTAATAAATCACTATTATTTATTTTTATTTCTGGCATCATTTCCATTCCTCCTTCCAACTGAATAATATTATACTAAAAAACATAAAATAAATAAAGAGGCGATACTATGAAATTTAATTTCAAAATAATCTAAAATATACTATTACTATAGTTTCTTAGTTTTTATCTAGTATATATTTTAAAAATTACAAAGTAATATAACCTTTTTAAATTTATCTCTAATAACTCCACCAAATTATTTATTTTCAATATATAAACCTTTTAATAAAAGTTCTTCAAAATATAAAAGCACCTTAATTATAAACTATTTAACTAATCAATAATATACTCCAATATTTTTTCTACTTAAAAATAATTTTTTAAGTCTTATAAATTGTTTGATTGTACTAGTTAGTTCTACTATTCTTTTACTTAAACAAAAGGTAGCTTACTTTTTATACCATATATAATATGGAATATTTTTGCAACTATACTATCTATATGGATATTAGTTTTAAATTAATCTTCTCTATATTTTTCTAATATTTTTTTGAAAGTATCTGGAACATCACTTGAAAACTCTAGATATTTTTTGGTTATTGGATGGATAAAACCAATTGTACTAGCATGAAGCATTTGACCAAAATTTTTATCATCCATTTTTTTATAACCATATACAGGATCATTTACAACTGGATGGTTTATATAGGCTAAATGTACTCTTATTTGGTGTGTACGTCCTGTTTCCAGAACACATTCTATTAGAGTAGCTTTCTTTAATCTTTCTAAAACTCTAATATGAGTAATAGCATTTTTACTGTTAACTTCAGTTACAGCCATTTTTTTCCTATTATTTTTATCACGACCAATTGGAGCATCTACGGTAGCTGTATCTTCTAGAATAACGCCTTGTACAAGTGCTATATATTTTCTAAGTACAGTCTTGTTACTTATTTGACTAGCGAGGTCATTGTGAACTTCGTCAGTTTTAGCAACTAATAATAGTCCTGATGTATCAGCATCTATTCTATGAACTATTCCTGGTCTGATACTACCATTAACAGAACTTAATTTATTAATATGATACATTAAAGCATTAACTAGTGTTCCACTATAATTGCCAACAGCAGGATGAACTACCATGCCACTTTTTTTATTAACAACTAACAAATAGTCATCTTCATAAACTATATCTAAAGGAATATTTTCTGGTTTTATTTCTACTTCTTCTGTATAATCATCATTTATATAAATATTATCGTCAAGCTTTAAATTGTAGCTTGCTTTTACTTTTTTATTATTAACTAAAATATTTCCAGAATCTATCATTCTTTTAACTTTACTTCTAGAAATATCAGTATTATCCATAACATATTTATCAATTCTAACTCTATCATTTGCTTTTATTTCCATAACATTCACCTCTAATACTAAAAACAATTATTAAAAAGACTCCTACTACTATTGCAATATCTGCTACATTAAATATAGCAAAGTTATAGCCAATAATATTAAAATCAAAAAAATCTATAACATATCCAAGTCTTATTCTGTCAAATAAATTCCCTAAAGCTCCTCCTACTATAAGTCCGTAAGAAAAGCATTCAAAACCATTTAATATTCTACTATTAATATACCTAAAAATCAACCAGACTATAAAAAATGTTAAAATTATTATGAAAAAAATATTTCCTTCTAACATACTAAAAGCAACACCTGTATTTTTTACATAGGTTATGGAGAAAAAGTTTTTAATAATTGATATACTTTGATTAGGAGCCATAAATTTTGTTACTAAAAGTTTAGAGATTAAGTCTATAATAATTATTAGGAACATTACTATATAAGTTTTTTTATTTTTCATTTGTATCACATTCTAAAGAGTTTCCATTTTTTGGTAATGCTTTACATAATTCAGCTGGAATATTAGTAATAATTTTGTATTTTTTACTAACATTACACCCTAAATTACTTAAATCAGCATAATAATAATAAACCATATCTGAATCTCTATATAAATATACATTAACATTATTTAATTTACATTCTGTTTTGTTTTTGGGATTAATTATGTCTTTATTTTGAATCAAGTTATCGGATATTTTTGATAGAGGAAAAGATTTCATTGTATAAGCCGTACTCTTATAACTACCATCGTTAATACAAGTACCCTCATCATTATATAATTTACATTTTGTATAAGATATTTCATTAACATTGCTATCAATTTGCAATTCTTTTCTTGTTCTAGCATCGCTTATATATGCATCAATGGAATTTTCTAACTTATCAACAAATATTTTCTCACTTTTACCCTTTGATTTCTCTATTACCCCAAGGACACTATGAGCTGTAATTCCCATGACTAATCCTAAAACAACAACAGTAGCTAATAATTCAATTAAAGTAAAACCCTTATTATCCATATTTATCACCTAGTTTTATTGTAGCATATTAATTTTATTTTTTCTATGAAAAACAAAAAAATAAGACAAAAACAAAAGAATTGTTTTTATCCTAAAAGAAATTATAGACATTAATTTTTAATTATTCTCCACTTTCTAATGTTAAAGTCCCCGTTTTTATTGCAAGACCACTATAATTGCTATCTTCTATAGCAAATGTTCTTAATGCTGCCTTAGGATTAGCAATATTAAGAGTATATGTCTCTTCGGTTATAGTAACACTTTGAACATCAGCATTAAAAGTGTGGCTACCATCATTATTAACTTGTTTAAAGTAAACAGTTGGTGCGTCTTCTGCAGAAAAAGGTACTTTATTAAAAACGACTTCTCCTTGTTCGTTACTAACAATTAAATCACCATACGTATTACCTTCACTATCTGTTCTATAAAATTCAGCAGCAACAACAGGAGTTCCTCCATTAGCGCTATCGCCAGTATCTGTTATTTTTAAGGTTAAAGTACCTGTAGCTTCGATTGTGAATTTATAGTCATCAGTTCCTTAAACTATAGAAATATTACTAGGATTAATAGATGTAATATCATACCCAGTAACATTTGCAGTCACATTATAGTTACCATTACTAGTTCTAAACTTCCTTGACCATCAGTTATTGATACGGTATGTTTTTTTACATAAATTAATTTCACTTTCCGTAATTTTTAAATTTGGATAATTAGCATCCATAAGACATATAGAAACAATATGCTCATTAGATGTAAGATTAACATTATAAAGCTCGTTTTCTCTAGCATAAATGGAAAAAACCCCTAATACATTAGCACTATGAATAACATATACTTTATATGCACAACATTTTGTAAGAAAAACAGAAATTTTATCTAAACAATTAGACTTATTTTTATAAATTACCTCATTATGCATATTTTTTATAATAATTAAACAAGGAAATCGTAAAATTTCATTATTAAAACTTATCTTTAATTTAACCTCAACCATAATAAACACATCACTCCTATACTTTATTGTATGTATAACAAAAATTACGAAAAAGGCTATCACAATATAATTTGCAATATTTATAAAAATAATATATACTTAGGTAGGGTGAACATATGCAACTTTCATATAATGAAAAAAAAATAGAACTTGTTAATTGTAAAAGTTTTTATTCAAGATTAAAAGGATTTATGTTTGATAAGAATATAAATAAGGCTTTATTATTTGATAAATGTAATAGTATTCATACATTTTTTATGTTTTGTAATATTGATGTAATTATGTGTGATAAAAAAAATATTATTATAAAATATTATAATAATATTGCAAAAAACAAAGTAATTTTGCCTAAAAAGGCTGTAACGAAAGTATATGAAATGCCTGTTAATTATTTTAATAATGTTAAAATAGGTGATAAAATGGAGGTAATAGAATGAAAATAACAATATTAGGATGTGGTGCATATGGTACAGCACTAGCAAATATGTTTTTAGAAAATAAGTGTGAAATAAAAATGTGGAATAAATTTGGAGATATTTTTGATAATTTAAGGCAAGAATATCAAGATATATATTTTACTACTAACTTAGAAGAGAGTTTAGAAGACTGCGAGTTATTAGTAATAGCAATTCCTGTAGCTTTTATAGAAAGTGTTGCAAAAGAGTTAGCTAATTACTATAACAACCAGGACATCCTAATTGCTAGTAAGGGAATAAGTATTGATGATGGACTGCTAGCAACAGAAATTCTAAAAAAAGAATTAAAAACTGATAATCTGGGAGCTATTTCTGGTGGAACATTTGCTGTTGATATGAAAGATAAAAAGGTTATGGGATTAACTCTTGGAACAAATAGCTCTAGCATAAAAGAAAAAGTAAAGGAAGCTTTAGAAAATAAATATTTAAAAATTCAATATACTAATGACTATCTTGGAGTAGAAATATGTGGAGCAATTAAAAATGTTATGGCTATAGGTTTTGGAATATTAGATGGCTGTGGTTATCCAGAATCTACTAAGTTTTTATATTTAACTGAGGCTATATATGAAATAAAATATTTAATCGAAAAACTTGGTGGTGAAAGCGAAACTATTATGAGTTATGCTGGTATAGATGATATAATGATGACTTGTACTTCAACTAAATCTAGAAACTATACACTAGGAAATTTAATAGGTGCTAAAAAAGACATAGAAGAAATTAATAATTATAAAGAGACTACAACTATTGAAGGGCTTGGAACAGCATTAGCAATTCATAATATATGTAAAAATAATAATTTAGAATTAAATATTTGTAAGATAATTTATGATATACTTTATAATAATCAAGATAGTAACGCCTTAATAGAATACTTAGAAAACAAATAAAATTTATTAAAGCCGGATGAGCAGAATCTGTAAATAAATTTTGATAATAAACTAATTTGACTTTTTGTTATTATTTATAATATATAATAATATTTACACAGAATTATTTGCACTCTTACTCATATATGAAAAAAAGATCTACATGTGATCTTTTTTATTTTTGCCATTCAAATTCATAATCCATTATTCTAACAATATCACCGTCATTTATTCCCATTTTTTCTAATTCTTCATCTAAGCCCATTTTTCTTAATTTGTTAGAAAATCTTACTAAAGCTTCTTCAGTATTAAAGTTTGTCATTTTAAACATTTTTTCTACTTTTTCTCCAGATATAACGTAAACTTTATTATCTTTAGAAATAGAAAATGGTTTTGTAACTTTAAATTTATATAATACATGACTTTCTTGAATATCTTCATCAAACAATACTTCATCTTTTGTATTTTTTACTAAATTAAGTAGTTCATTGATAACTGTATCAAGCCCTTTATTATTTATAGCTGATATCTCATAAATTGGTTCTTTAACATGTTCTTTAAATTTAATTAAATTATCTTTTGAACCTTCTATATCCATTTTATTAGCAATTATAATTTCTGGCTTTTTTATTAATTTTTCACTAAAATTCTCTAATTCTTTTCTTATACTAAGATAATCTTGATATGGATCACGACCTTCACTCCCTGACATATCAATAACGTGAGCTATTATTTTTGTTCTTTCTATATGTCTTAAAAATTTGTGACCAAGTCCAGCACCTTCACTGGCTCCTTCGATAAGACCTGGTAAATCAGCAACTGTATAAGAATAATCATCTGTACTAACTACTCCTAAGTTTGGAGATAATGTCGTAAAGTGATATGAAGCTATTTTAGGATTAGCATTTGTAATCATTGATAAAATGGTTGATTTTCCAACACTTGGTAATCCAACTAATCCAACGTCTGCAAGCATTCTAAGTTCAACAATAACTTTTCTTTCCTCACCTGGCTCACCACGTTCACAAAATGATGGACAAGGATTATCTTTCGTTGCTAAAGTTACATTACCATAACCGCCTCGCCCACCAAAGGCAACAACAACTTCTTGATTATTTTTTGTTAAATCTGCAATTACAACACCTGTCTCATAATCTTTAATAGTTGTGCCTAAAGGAACTTTAACAATAGTATCATCGGCACTTTTACCATTTTTATTTTTTCCTTGACCATTAGCTCCTACATTAGCTTTAATATGTTTTTGATATCTTAAATCTATTAGAGTTCTAAGTCCTTCATCAGCTTTAAAGATAATATCTCCACCTTTTCCACCATTACCTCCAAAAGGACCACCCATTGGAATATATTTTTCTCTTCTAAATGCCATACAGCCATCTCCACCACGACCAGCATAAAGATTAACTATTACCTCATCTACAAACACATTATCCCTCCTCTTTCTTAATTATTATACTATAGAGGTTAAAAAAAAGAAATATCCAAAATTTAATTTAGATAATTTCTTTTAGGGAACATTCAAAAATAAATGTTAATATTTTCTAATTTATAATTTGTTAGTGTAAAGAGTTTTGTGGCAAAAAGTTAAATTTTTTAAGAAATTAGTTAAA
>ERZ827512.1438-NODE-1438-length-23481-cov-3.909417_pt1 | contig 23481 bp, 21 predicted proteins | sample MGYA00519916_ERZ827512 | MGnify/ENA primary metagenome ERZ827512 (study PRJEB31778, sample SAMEA3449335) | human gut metagenome | biome: human gut; feature: human-associated habitat; material: faeces | place: United Kingdom | collected 2010/2012 ... | reverse complement strand
CGAGCCGGTCGATCAGCGCCGGGCCGTCCACCCCGCTTTGCCGCATCAGCCGCGGATACATACTGATGGCCGTAAAGCCGGGAATGGTGTTGATCTCGTTGAAATAAACCGCTTCATCGGCCGTGACGAAGAAGTCCACGCGCGAAAGGCCCGTGCAGCCCAGCGTGCGGAAAATCCTCCCCGCCGCCGTCCGCACGGTCTCGGCGGTTTTCGGGGCGATGCGGGCGGGTATGTAATACTCGGCGGTGTCGCTGACATACTTGGTGTCGTAATCGTAAAAATCGCTGTTGGGCGCAATCTCGCCGCACGCGGAAACGAAATCCCGCTCGCCGCCGAGGACGGCGACCTCCACCTCTCTGCCGTCGATGGCCTCCTCCAGCAGCACATAGCGGTCGTGCGCAAACGCCTTCTCAATGCCGGCGATGAGTCCGGCGCGGTCGCGCGCCTTCGTGATGCCAACCGAACTGCCCGCGTTGGCGGGCTTGACGAACACGGGATAGCCCAGCTTTTCCTCCGCCGCGCAGACGGCCGCGTTCATATCGAAATCCGGCCCGGCGGCCAGTTCCACGCTCGCCGCCATAGAAACGCCCAGCCCGGCGCAGAGGCGCTTCGTGGCAATCTTATTCATACAAACGGCGCTGGCGTAGGTATCGCACCCGACATAGGGGATGCCTGCCAGCGTCAGCAGGCCCTGCACGGTGCCGTCCTCCCCGTTCTTCCCGTGCAGCACGGGGAACACGACGTCCACCCGACGGACGGCGAACGTCCCCGCCGCCTTATCCAGAAGCAGCAGGCCGTGATGCGCGCTGCAGGGCGACAGGATGCACGGCACAAGGTGCGCATCGTCGTCCTGCCAGGTGTGGCTGCGGACGGCGTCCAGCGGGCCGGTGTACAAAAACCACTTCCCGTCCTTCGTGATGCCGACCATCAAAAGCTCGTATTTCGTTTTGTCTGTATTTTCCGCCGCAAAGCAGGCCGAAAGATTGCTGATTTCGTGTTCGGTCGACTGCCCGCCGAACAGCACCGCCAAAGTTTTCATCGGTTTCTTCTCCAAATCCTAATCAATTTCCGCAGGCGTTTTCCCGCCTTACATTACAGTATATCAAAAAATCGCATTTTTGTAAACAGTCCCCTATTCGCGGAACTGGTATTTGTACAGCTCGGCGTACATGCCGCCCGCGGCCATCAGCGCCGCATGGGTGCCGCGCTCGGTCACGCCGTCCTTCGTCATCACGATGATCTCGTCGGCGTTGCGGACGGTGGACAGCCGGTGCGCAACGACGATGCAGGTGCGCCCCGCGGCCAGCCGCTCCAGCGCGGACTGGATCTGCATCTCGGTGGCGTTGTCCAGCGCGCTCGTCGCCTCGTCCAGAATGAGGATAGAGGGATTCTTCAGAAACACGCGCGCAATCGAGATGCGCTGCTTCTGCCCGCCGGAGAGCTTGACGCCGCGCTCGCCGACCTCGGTGTCGTACCCGTTGGGCAGCGAAAGGATAAAGTCGTGGATGTTGGCGCAGCGCGCCGCCTCCTCCACCTCGGCGTCGGACGCGTCGGGGCGGCCGTAAGCGATGTTGTCGCGGATCGTCCCCGCGAACAGGAACACGTCCTGCGCGACGATGCCGATGTTTTTACGCAGCGCATAGCGCGTCATGTCGCGGATGTCCATCCCGTCGATGGTGATGCGGCCCGCATCCAGCTCGTAAAAGCGGGGGATCAGATGGCAGAGCGTCGTCTTGCCGCCGCCCGACGGACCGACCAGCGCGACGGTGCGCCCCTTTTCGATGGACAGCGAGAGGCCGTCGATGACCTGCGTATCCCCGCCGTCGGCGGATTTGTAGCCGAAGCGCACGTCCTCGAAGCGGATGGCGCCCTCCAGCCGTTCCGGCTCGAGCGCGCCGGGCGCGTCGGTCTCGACGGGAACGTCCATAATCTCCAGAAACCGCACGAACCCCGTCATACCGTTCTGAAGCTGCTCGAAAATGGCCACAATGCGGTTGACCGGCTTGAGAAACATATTGATGTACAGCAGGAACGCGGCAAACTCGCCCACGTCGATTCGGCCGTAATAGAAAAACAAGCCGCCCGCGACCAGCACCGCCAGGTAAAGCAGGTCCATAAAGAAGCTCGTGCCCGAATGGAACACGCCCATAATGCGGTAGGCGTCGCCCCGCGCGTGCTTGAAGCGCTCGTTGGCGCGGTCAAAGCCGGCGTTTTCATAGTCCTCCGCGGTGTAGGCGCGCGTCACGCGGACGCCGGAAATGCTCGTTTCCAGTCCGGCGTTGATTTCGGCGATTTCCTCGCGCGCCTTTTTAAACGCACGGTTCATCTCCTTGCGCGTTTTCACGGCAAACAGGACGATGAACGGCAGGAAGGCAAACACGATGAGCGTCAGCCAGACGTCGATGGTCGCCAGCATCACGAACGAGCCGACGAGCATAATCGCGGAAAGGAACAGGTCCTCCGGCCCGTGATGCGCCAGCTCGGACACGTCGAACAGGTCGTTGATCAGCCGCGACATCACCGCGCCCGTCTTGTTCTCGTCGTAAAACGAAAAGGGCAGCTTTTGCAGCCGGCGGAACATATCCCGCCGCATATCCCCCTGCATCCGCACGCCGACGACATGGCCCCAGTACTGGATGATGTAGTTCAGCAGCGCCTTGAGAGCGTAGATGCCCAGCAGCACGCCCGCCCAGACGAGCAGCAGCCGCAAATTCTGCGACGGCACATACTCGTTGATGATGTCCTTGGCGATGACGGGATAAAACAGATCGCACAACGCCACAATAAAGGCGCAGAGCATATCGATGAAAAACAGTTTTCTGTGCGGCTTATAATAGCCGATGAATTTTCTGATCATAACGGATAAACCTTGTTCGCGTGTTTTTTTTGCGCAGAAAGGTGCGCCGTATCTATTATATACGTCTGCGCAGCAGAAGTCAAGAAGCGGCGCGGATGTCGAAAAAATTTTGCAGAAAAGACGCGGGCGGCATATGCGCCGCTCGGCGTCGCGGAATAAGCGCCCCACACGCGCCGGCGGCGTTTCTGCCGCGATTTTTGCAAAGCGCACGGACACGCCGCGCCGTCGGATTTTGACGCGCGGCCAGCCGCCGGCGGATACGCGGCTCGGGCAAACGGCGTCCGGCGGCAAGGACGCGGCCGCCCTTTGCGGCGAAAGGTTTGGCGAAACGGCAGAGTTCCCGCGAAAATACGCCGCATTTGCATAATTCTCCACGATTTACAAATACTAACATCACGATTCAAACAAACGGGAGAAATATATATGAAAGCAACAGGCATCGTGCGGCGGATCGACGACCTCGGGCGGGTCGTCATCCCCAAGGAAATCAGACGCGTGCTCAAGATACGCGAGGGCGACCCTCTGGAAATTTTCGTAGAGAACGACGGCGAGGTCATCTTCAAAAAATACTCGCAGATTGCCGAAATCGAACGGAGCGGCGCGCTCCTGTGCGAGGCCGTGCAGAAATTCGGCGGCTTCGCCACCGCGCTCTGCGACAAGAGTGAAATCCGTTTCATCGCGGGCGAAAGCAAAAAGGACTACGTCGGCAAACCGCTTTCGGCGGCGCTGCTGCGCGCCATCGAAAAGCGGCAGGGCTATATCCCCGCCGACGGCGAGGACCTGCCGCTGTTCGACTACGGCGACGCGCAGGCCGCCGCGGTCTATCCCATCGTCTCCGAGGGACTCATCGCCGGCGCTCTGCTGGCCGTGGACAGCGGCGACCGTCCGCTCGAGGAGGCGGACAAAAAGCTGCTGGCCGCCGGCGCGCTCTTTCTGTCCAAGCAGATGGATCTGTAAGCGCGCAAAAAAGGACGCGTTCCGTATGCGGGAACGCGTCCTTTATCCATGTACCGGCTATGCCGGCCTGTCAGCCTCCGGCGCTGCTTACGCTCTCTTGCGGAGAACGACGGCGGCACCTGCCAGAGCGGCAAGCGCAACAACCGCGACCGCAGCCACACCCGTATCCGAGGTGGACGGCGTAGAGGAAGCGGAGGAGGAGGAAGCGGCCGCCTCAGAAGAAACGGCAGCCGTGCTGCTGTCCTCCGGCTCCGAGGACACGGCGGCAGAGCTCTCCGCGTCGGTGGACGTATCCGCAGAGCCGTCGCCGCCCTCAGCGGACTCGCCCGTGGCGTAGACCTCGATCTCGGAGACCATAAAGAACATTTGCTTGATTTTGATTTCCACAGAGATGACATCGGCGTCGATGGGGCTGTTGAGCGCCAGCTCAATCCACTGGATATTGTACCACCATCTGACTGCGGTATTTGCGCGCGGCCCGGACGCCTGCCTTGGCGCCCGCTTCCGGCCGCCCTGCCGCCGCAGCCCTCTCGGCCTTTCTGTTCCGGTAAGCGGGCAGGCTTTATCCGGTCAGCATCGCGTTCTTCATCTGCTTTACATATTCCCCGACATGCGGCGGGGAATCCTTTCCGTACGTTTCCACGAGCCGGACAATGGCCGAGCCGACAATCGCGCCGTCGGACAGCGCCGCCATCCGCTTGGCCTGTTCCGGCGTGGAAATGCCGAAGCCGATGGCGCACGGCACGCTCGTATTTTCACGAATCACCCGCACGATGGCGGCCAAATCGGTGGTGATCTCGCTTCTTGTCCCCGTGACGCCGAGGCTGGAAACGAGGTATACGAACCCCTCCGCTTCCCGCGCAATCATCGCGATGCGGTTTTCCGAGGTGGGCGCAATCAGGGAAATCAAAGCAACGCCGTACCGACGGCAGTCCGGCAGGAATTCCTCCTTTTCCTCAAAGGGAAGGTCCGGCAGAATCAGGCCGTCGATGCCCGCTTCGCTGCAGGCGGACAGGAACCGCTGCGTTCCGTAGGAGAACACCACGTTGGCATAGGTCATAAACACCATCGGAACGGCGACGTCCCGCCGCAGCTCCCGCACCAGAGCAAAAATCCCGTCGGTGGTGACGCCGCCCCGCAGCGCGCGCAGGTTGGCCCCCTGAATCACCGGCCCCTCCGCCGTCGGGTCGGAAAACGGGATTCCCAGCTCGATCAGGTCGGCGCCGTTCTCTACGGCCGCGCGGACGACGGCGGCGGTGGTTTCCAAATCCGGGTCGCCGCAGGTGATGAAGGCGACAAACGCCTTGCCGTCTGCAAATGCCGATGCGATTCTACTCATAGATATTCTCCCCTCTGTACCGGGCGATGGCGGCGCAGTCCTTGTCGCCCCTGCCGGAAATGGTGATAACGATGATCTGGTCCTTCCCCATCTTTGGCGCCAGCTTCTGCGCATAGGCGACGGCGTGGGCCGATTCAATCGCCGGAATGATGCCCTCCGTCCTTGCCAGGTACGCAAAGGCGCAGACCGCCTCCTCGTCCGTCACCGGCACATACGCCGCCCTGCCGGTATCGTGGAGATATGCGTGCTCCGGACCGACGCCGGGGTAGTCCAGTCCCGCCGAAATCGAGTACACCGGCGCGATCTGCCCGTACGCGTCCTGACAGAAGTAGGACTTCATGCCGTGGAAAATGCCGACGCGGCCGGTGTTGACCGTCGCGGCGGTTTCAAAGGTGTCGATCCCCCTGCCCGCCGCCTCGCAGCCGATGAGACGCACCTCTTTGTCCCCGATGAAGTGGTAAAAGCTGCCGATGGCGTTGGAGCCGCCGCCCACGCAGGCGACGACGGCGTCCGGCAGCCTGCCCTCTTTTTCCAGCATCTGCTGCTTGATCTCTTTGGAAATGACGGCCTGAAAATCCCGCACGATGGTGGGGAACGGGTGCGGCCCCATCACCGAGCCAAGGCAGTAGTGCGTGTCGGCAATGCGCCTCGTCCACTCCCGCATGGCCTCGGAAACGGCGTCCTTCAGCGTCGCCGTGCCCGTTTTCACGGGGATTACCTCCGCGCCCAGCAGCCGCATCCGATAGACGTTGAGCGCCTGCCGCACGGTGTCCTCCTCGCCCATAAACACGACGCATTCCATTCCCATCAGAGCGGCGGCCGTCGCCGTGGCGACCCCGTGCTGCCCCGCGCCGGTTTCTGCGATCAGGCGCGTTTTGCCCATCTTTTTTGCGAGCAGCGCCTGCCCCAGCACGTTGTTGATTTTGTGCGCGCCGGTGTGGTTCAAATCCTCTCTTTTCAGATAGATTTTCGCGCCGCCCAAATCCCTTGTCATTTTCTCCGCATAATACAGCCGCGACGGCCTGCCGGCGTATTCGTTCAGCAACTCGGTAAGCTCCCGATTGAATTCGGGATCGTTTTTGCAGCGGTTGTAGGCTTCTTCCAGCTCAATGACGGCGTTCATCAGCGTTTCGGGGATGTACTGCCCGCCATGGATGCCGAAGCGTCCGTTTGGATTCGTCATATTATTCACCTCTTCCGTCCGCTTCTCTGACGATGCGGACAAATTCTTCCATTTTTCCCCTGTCCTTGCTTCCGTCCGTCTCAATCCCGGAGCTGACGTCAACCGCATAGGGATGCAGGCGCAGAACCGCGCGCCCGACGTTCTCCGCGTCCAGCCCGCCGGCGAGGAAGTACGGCCGCCCGACCTCCCGAACGAGTTCCCAGTCGAACGCCCTGCCCGTGCCTGCGCCGGAATCCAAAAGCACATAGTCGGCCGAACTGGCCGCCGCCCGCCGGCAGTCCGGCGCAGAATGGATGCGGAACGCCTGAAGGAGCGGCTTGTCGGTCAGAGTCCGCAGCAGGCGCACATAGTCCTCCGTTTCGCTGCCGTGAAGCTGCGCCATATCGATGACGCCGCGGTTCATCAGGCGGGCTACGGTTTCCGGCTTTTCGTCAACAAACACGCCGACGGCGGCAATGCCGGGCGCAAGCCGGCTTTTCAGCGCCGCCGCCTGCTCCGGGGTCACATAGCGGCGGCTGTTCTCCGCAAAGACAAAGCCGACGTAGTCCGGCGCCAATGCGTTGGCCGCCTCTATGTCGCGGATGCGGGAAAGCCCGCACAATTTGATTCTTGTCATAGGGCGCCCCGCAGCTCCGCCAGCTTTGCCTTTTTATCCGGCGAACGCATCAGCGTTTCCCCGACCAGTACGGCGTCGGCGCCGATGGCGCGGAGGCGCCGTATATCTCCGGCGTCCCGGACGCCGCTCTCCGAGACAAACAGGACCTCCGGCGGAATCTGCTCGCGCAGCCGGCGGCTGTTCTCCACGTCCACCGTAAAGTCCCTGAGGCTGCGGTTGTTCACACCGATGACGCGGGCGCCGGCGTCCAGCGCCATCCGCACCTCCCGCTCCTCGTGCGCCTCCACCAATGCCGACAGCCCCAGCGCGTCGCATATGGCGAGATACGCCCTCAGCTCCGCATCGGTCAGAATGGCGCAGATCAGCAGCACGGCGGACGCGCCCAGCAGCCTTGCTTCATAAATCATATACGCGTCCACCGTAAAGTCCTTGCGCAGACAGGGGACCGACACCGCGTCGGCGATTTCCTTTAAGTGCTCGTCGGAGCCGAGAAACCATTTCGGCTCCGTCAGCACGGAGACGGCGTCCGCGCCGGCCGCTTCGTATTCTCCGGCAATCTGCAGATAGGGATACGCCGGCGCGATCAGCCCTTTCGACGGGGACGCCCTTTTGCACTCGCAGATAAAGGAAAGCCCCGGCTTTTTCAGCGCCGCTTCAAAAGCGAAATTGCCCTTGGGCATAGACAGCGCCTGCCGTTCAAGCGCGGCAAGGGGCGTTTTCCTTTTCGCCTGCTCCGTGCGCCGCCTGGCGTGGTCGGCGAGCCGGTCCAGGATGGTCATACCGCTTCCTCCGGCTGATTGCTGAGTTCTGTCAGCCGCCGAAGAACCTCCGCCGCCCTGCCGGAATCAATCAGCTCGCCGGCAAGCGAGACGCCGTCCCTCATCGACCCCGCCCTGCCGGCAAGATACAGAGCGGCGCCGGCATTCAGGAGTACGGCGTTCCGTTTCGGGCCCGCTTCGCCGTTCAGGATGCGCAAGGTGATCTCTGCGTTCTCCTTCGGCGTTCCGCCGGTCAGATCGGATTTGGAGCAGCGCGCAAAGCCGAAATCCTCCGGCGTGATGGTATAGGTCTTGAACCAGCCGTCCTTGCATTCGCACACGGCTGTGGGCGCGCACATAGAAATCTCGTCCAGCCTGTCCCGACCGTACACCACCATGCCGCGCTTGACGCCGAGGCTGATCAGAACCTGCGCCAGCGGCTCTACCAGATATTCGTCGTAAACGCCGAGGAGCTGCAGCTTGGGGCTGCCCGGATTGGTCAGCGGCCCCAAAATGTTGAAGACCGTGCGGAAGCCCAACTCCTTACGGATGGCGCCCACATATTTCATCGCCGTGTGATATTTCTGTGCAAAGAAGAAGCACATGCCGGCTTTCTCCAAAAGCTCAACGCACTTTTTCGGGCTTTGCTGGATATTTACGCCCAGCGCCTCCAGACAGTCCGCCGTGCCGCATTGGGAGGAGGCGGCGCGGTTTCCGTGCTTTGCGACCTTAACCCCGCCCGCCGCGGTCACCAGCGCGGCCGTGGTGGAAATGTTGAAGCTGTGCGCATTGTCTCCGCCGGTGCCGACGATTTCCAAAAGTTCCATATCGGTTTCCACCCTGACGGCGTGCTCCCGCATAGCGGCGGCGCAGCCGGCAATTTCATCGACGGTTTCCGCCTTTGCGCTTTTTGTGGAAAGGGCCGCCAGAAACGCGGCGTTCTGCGTCGGCGTGGATTCGCCGTTCATTATCTCGTTCATTACGGTATACGCCTCGTCATAGGTCAGGTCGGCCTTGTTTACGATTTTTTCAATGGCTTCCTTAATCACGGTTATGCCCTCCTTTATTTAGATGGATGAAATTTTTGAGCATTTGCTTACCGTTCGGCGTCAGAATGGACTCCGGATGGAATTGCAGGCCGTAGATGGGGTACCGCCGGTGCCGGACGGCCATCACCTCGTCCTCAGCCGTGACGGCGGTCACCTCCAGCGACTCGGGGATTGCATCCGTCTGCGCGATGAGCGAATGATACCGGGCGACGGGCGCTTGCGCAGGGCAGCCGGCAAACAGCGGGCAATCCGCTTTGAGCTTCACCGACGACTGCTTCCCGTGCATCAGCGCTTTGGCGTAGGTGATCACCCCGCCAAACGCCATACAGATCGCCTGATGCCCCAGACAAACGCCGAGTATGGGAATCTCCTGTCCCAGCGTTTTGACAACCTCTATGATGTTTCCCGCCTGCTCCGGCCGCCCGGGGCCGGGAGAGAGCACGATCCGCGCAGGCTGCAGCGCCCGAATCTCTTCAATCGTCAATTCATCGTTCCGAACGACCCGGACATCCGGCTCGATTTCGCCGATGAACTGGTACAGGTTATACGAGAAGCTGTCGTAATTATCGATCAGCAAAATCATAAATCCGCCTCCTCCGCCTGCCGCAAGGCGGTGACGACCGCCTGCGCCTTGTTGATGCATTCCTCATATTCCTTTTCCGGGACAGAATCCGCCACGATACCCGCGCCGCTGCGGACGAATACCTTTCCGTTTTTCTTGTAAGCGATGCGGATGGCGATGCAGGTGTCCATGTTACCGGTAAAGTCGATGTAGCCGATGGCGCCGCCGTAAATCCCCCGCTTGTTGTTTTCCAGTTCCCCGATCAGTTGGCAGGCCCGAATCTTGGGCGCGCCGGAGAGCGTGCCGGCAGGGAGCACGGCTTCTACCGCGTCCAAGGCGTCGCAGTCCTCGCGGAGCTCACCGCGGACGGTGGAGCCGATGTGCATCACATGAGAAAAGCGCGCAATGGAATGCAGCGTCTCCACCTGCACGCTGCCGAAGCGGCTGACCTTCCCCAAATCGTTCCGCCCCAAGTCCACCAGCATATTGTGCTCCGCCAGTTCCTTTTCGTCGGCAAGGAGCTCCCGCTCCAATGCCTTGTCCGCCTCTTCGGTTTTGCCCCGCGGCCGCGTGCCCGCCAGCGGGAAGGTGTGCAGTACGCCGTCCTCCAGCTTGACAAGCGTTTCCGGGGACGCGCCGGCCACCTCCACGTCCGTGCCGGAGAAATAGAACATATACGGAGAAGGATTTAAGGTGCGCAGGACGCGGTAGGCGCCCAACAAGCTGCCTTCAAACGGGGCCGCCAGCCGGTTGGACAGGACAATCTGAAAAATATCGCCCTCTCGGATATACGCTTTCGCCTTTTCCACCATCCGGCAGTAGGCGGGCTTGTCAAACAGCGGCGTCACCTCGCCGGTGAGATGTCCGCTCGGCTCCTCTTTCTTCCTGCCGGTGCGCAGCAGCGCGGCCAGATGCTCCAGCTCGAGCACCGCCCTGTTGTAGCCGGTTTCCGGCTCCTCCAAGGACATATTGACAATGAGGATGATTTTCTGACGGTAGTTGTCAAACGCAATCACCTTGTCGAACAGCATCAAATCCACGTCCTTGAAGCTCTCGGTATCCTTGGCGCCGGTACGGACAGCCGGTTCGCTGTATCCGAGATAATCATAGGAGAAATAGCCGACCAGCCCGCCGGTAAAGGACGGCAGATAGGGAAAGCGCGGGCTTCTGTACTCGGCCAAAATCTGGCGAAGCACGGCGGAAGGGCTGTCGGTTTTGAACAGGACGCTGCCGACCTTCATTTCGCCGTCTATGCAGGTGATTTCCAGCTTTGGGTCGAAGCCCAAAAATGTATATCGTCCCCATTTTTCATGCTCCGCCACCGATTCCAGCAGATAGCAGTGGCTCGACACATTCTTCAAAATCTTGATCGCCTCGATGGGCGTGCAGATGTCCGCCAGGATTTCGCAGCTTACCGGCAGCACCTTATACGTTCCCGCGGCGGCCACTTTCCTGACCTCCTCCAGACTGGGCAAAATATGCATTGTGATTCCTCCAATATGTAATTCTGTTTTTGCGGCGGAGGCTGATTTCGGTCGGGAGAAAACAAAACGCCCTTGACAGAAATCACCTTCTGTCAAGGGCGAATAAAATCCATCCGCGGTGCCACCTTGATTCACGGCAAAGGCCGTGCGCTCAGCAGGATACCAACATATCCCCGGCAACTGACGTATGCCCTCACGTTGCAGAATACTCAGCGCAGAGCCTGCGCCTTTGACTGCACCCTCCGCGGTCCATTTGATGGCCTGTGTTTCGCCCGGCTCTCAGCCTCCCGGGCTCTCTGTACAAGCATAACCACCGTTATCTCCGCTTCAACGGTTTGCTGTATTTGATTTGCTACAAGTATAGCACTTCCGTTTCCGTTTGTCAAGTGGTACGAAAAATTTTTTGCAAGCTCCCATCGCAATCCCCCTAAAGCGGTTTCTCCGGCCGAAAGCCTTCCTTTGCGCCGCGCGCATATGCGGCGGCCGTATCGAAAAGGCCCATACAGCCCGCCCGTAAAGACGAATTCTTTTTCATGCGAATTCATGCGAAAGCTGCCAAGGAAAGTAAGAGTGAATCGAAAACGGGTATAAATTCCGGCGGAAACCGCTGCCAAGCAAATAGCCGCCCGATGATGCCCGAACACCTAAACAAGCGATTTAAGGAAGTTCTAACTGGGCTGAACGACCCCTCTATCAACGTTGACAGTGTAGTGTTCCATAGTTTGCGGCACACAAGCACAAGCGTAAAGCTCCGTCTTTCCAAAGGCGACTTAAAGGCCGTACAGGGCGACGGCGGATGGAACTCCCCGGATATGGTGACAAAACGGTACGCCCATATTCTCGACGAGGATCGCCGCCGTCTTGCGGACGAAATGGAGCAATCCTTTTATAAAAGCAAGACCAAAAAACCTGCCCCAGCCGCGACGCCTGCGCTTGATATGCAAGCTGTTATCCACTGAATCAGCAATCCCGAACTGCTCAAAAAGGCGTTAGAGTCCGTCCAGTTTGCTAATAACACTTGAATTTATTAGCAGCCCGCAAATTAGCAAAACGCATCGTATTAGCAAATGGGTTAAAAATCCGAAGAAAAAAACCTTTTCTGTGCGGTGTGTATTAGCAAAAAAGCGGCAGCAAATCAACCCAAAAGGTGGTAAGTTTAGATGCTGAAATCAAGGACTGTGTATTAGCAATTCGCAAACAGCCCGAAAAGAGCAGAAAATAAGGAAAGCCGAAAACCCTGCAAAATCAAGGCTTTCGGCGTTGTTGGTGGCGCGCCAGAAGGAACTCGAATCCCCGACCTTCCGCTTAGGAGGCGGATGCTCTATCCAACTGAGCTACTGGCGCATATAAAATTTTGACCGCCTGCATAGGCAATTTGGGGAACACGTTCGGTTCTCTTAGGAAGGGTATGTTATATCCATTTCACTAAGGGGCAATTCTAAAATCTATAACAATATATCTGCAAAAATATATATCTGCAAACAAACTTGCCGCCCTCCGCCTATTCCCAAAAAGACCTGCTATAAACAGATTCTTTGGAAGCGGCCGCTTCTCGCACAGGGCTGCCGGCGCATATGGACGTTTCACCGCCTGCACAGGTGAACGGGGAAACACGCTCGATTTTCGCCATTAGAGAAGCATTCCATCCGACTGCGCGGCCGAAGCATAAGATGCACATTCGGTTTTCCGGCCCGCAGACAGACGGGCCGCCGCTTGACCGGCGGACGCTCTACCCCGCCGCACCGCGAGCGCATACGGGAGCTCAGACGTTCGGGAGACGCGGCGCACTGTGCGGACAAAAACATCGCGGCTTCCTCGCCGGAGCGATCAGCAACGGGCCGCGCAGCCGCCCTTTTGCGGCGAAAGCGGGCGCGCCGAAAATCGCCCGCCCGCGGCGCGGACGGCGTCCGGCACGCCTTTCATTTTACACGGAAAGGAGGGGTTTGTCAATACCCTCGACAGGGATTTCCGTTCCCGAATGCGGGAAAAGCGCAGGGCCGTCCCCATCTTGTCCGTTTTCTGCGCCATATGCATTGGATTCCCGCGCGCGGAAGAAGCGAAAGCCACGCACCCCGGGTGGGGATGCGACGTTCTCCTCCTTTGGTCCCCGCTTGCGGGAGAAGCGAGAGGGAGAGGGCGAAAAAGCCCTCTCCCTTCCCGCTTCCCGAAGACCGGCACGACGGCGCGGGCGGTTCATTCCTCCTCGGGCGCAAACTCGTCCTTCGGCACGCCGCAGAGCGGACAAGTCCAGTCGTCCGGCAGGTCGGCAAAGGGCACGCCCTCCGCCTCCTCGTCATACACATAATTGCAGATTTGGCAAACGTACTTCATTCTCGGTTCTCCTCCTGTTGATTTATTTTTCCAGCCCGCAGGGATACGCGGCGCTGCGCGCCGCCTCCTCACGCGCGATGCTGCGCCAGAGTCGATAGCCGCCCGCAAAATTCCGGCAGGCAAAGCCGTTTTGGGTCAGAATGCGGCAGGCGATATAGCTGCGCAGGCCCGACTGACACATCACATACACGGGCTTGCGCCTGTCCAGCTCGCCGAGCCGCTCGCGCAGCTCGTCCACGGGGATGTGTTTATCAAACCCGTCGGCATGGCCGGCGGCATATTCCGCAGCGGTCCGCGTGTCCAGCAGCGTGACGCCGTCGCGCGGCAGCGCGGCGAGGTCGTCGAAGCGGATCTGGCGAACCTTACCCGTGAGCAGATTTTCGGCCATATAGCCGGCCAGATTCACGGGGTCCTTCGCAGAAGAATAGGGCGGCGCGTAGGCCAGTTCCAGATCGCACAGCTCGAAGGCCGTCAGCCCGGCCTGTATCGCCGTGGCAAGCACGTCGATGCGTTTGTCCACGCCCTCGCCGCCGACAATCTGCGCGCCGAGCAATCTGCCCGACGGCGTTTCAAACACCAGCTTGAGCGTCATCACCTGCGCGCCCGGATAATAGGACGCGTGCGACAGCGGGGACAGGATGACCGCCTCGCAGGCGACGCCCCGCCCGCGCGCCTCGCGTTCGCTGACGCCGGTGGCCGCGGCCGTCCGGTCGAACACCTTCAGCACCGACGAATACGCGGCGCCGCGGTAGACCGACGGCAGGCCGCAGATGTTGTCTGCGGCGACGCGTCCCTGCCGGTTGGCGGGACCGGCCAGCGCGACTGTCGTCCGGCCGCCCGCGGCGCGGTCGGTCACCTCGACGGCGTCGCCCACCGCGTAAATATCGGGGTCGGAGGTCTGCATATGCGCATCGACGACGATGGCCCCGCGCGCGCCCAGCGTCAGGCCGGCCTGCGCCGCCAGCGTGCTTTCGGGCGCGACGCCGACGGCGAGGACGACCATATCCGCCGGCGGCAGCACGCCGCCGTCCGTGTGGACGACGATACCGCCGTCTGTCTCCGCAAAGCGCGCAACCGCGCGCCCCAGCAGCAGTTCCACGCCCTTCTCCCGCATATGCGCGTGGAGGAAGCTGACCATATCCGCGTCAAACTGTCCCAAAAGCTGCGGCCGCTTTTCGACAATCGTCACGCGCAGCCCCAGCAGGCGCAGATTTTCCGCCAGCTCGACGCCGATGAAGCCTCCGCCGACGATTACGGCCGAGCCGCTGCCGGCGGCGACGGCCTGCGCGCGGATGCGGAGCGTATCCTCCACCGTGCGCAGCGTATAGATGCGGGGGCTGTCGACGCCGGGCAGCCGCGGCATAACCGGCCGCGCGCCCGGCGCGAGGATGAGCTTGTCGTAGCGCTCGGTGTAGCACGCGCCGCCGTCGAGCGGGCGGACGGTGACCGTCTTTGCCGCGCGGTCGATGGCAGTCGCCTCCTGCCGCAGCCGCACGTCGACGCGGAAGCGGGCATAGAAGCTCTCCGGCGTTTGCAGCGTCAGCTCCGATTCGTCGCGAATGGCGCCGCCGATGTAATAGGGCAGCCCGCAGTTGGCGTAGGACATATACCCCGTCCGCTCGAGCACGACGATTTCCGCCCGCTCGTCCAGACGGCGCAGCCGCGCCGCAGCCGACGCGCCGCCCGCCACGCCGCCGATGATGACGACCTTCATTTACCGTACCACCCTTCCCCGATAATCGGCGATCCCGCCGATATCCGTCACGTTTGTATACCCCATCCGCTTCAGCAGCGCCGCAGCGCGTCTGCTGCGGCCGCCGCTGCGGCAGTAGACGTACAGCGGCGCGCCCCTGTCCGGCAGCTCGCGCGGCGCGGCGGCGGGCAGCAGCTCCAGCGGCAGATTCCGGCTGCCGCCGATGTGGCCGGCAGCGTATTCCTCCCGCGTGCGGACGTCCAGCAGGACCGCATCCGGCGTGCGGGCACAGGCTTCGACGCCGGCGTTGATCTCCGGCTTGGGCTTCGTCAGCAGACCGAACAGCGCCATACAACCGCCCCCTCAGGCGAGCAGCGCGGCCAGCGCTTCCTTCGGCTTGTAGCCCACCGACGTCCGCACCACCTTGCCGTCGCGGATCACGACGATCGTCGGGATGCTCGCCACGCGGAAGGCGGCCGCCAGCTCGGGCTCCTCGTCCACGTTGACCTTGCCGACGACGACCCTGCCCGCGTATTCGTCCGCCAGCGCCTTCAGCTCGGGCGCGAGCATCCGGCAGGGGCCGCACCACGGCGCCCAGAAATCCAGCAGCACGGGCAGCGGCGACTGCAGCGCCTCTTTCTCAAAATTGTTTACGGTGATTTTCAGTTCAGCCATTGCGTATGTCTCCTTTTTTGTCTTTGTATTTCGTATGCTTTTCGTGTCCTTAGTATACCCGAAGCACAAATGCAAAGACTATGACCAAGTCACAATGACCAAAAAAAATTTTTTACGCGTCCCTATGACCGTCTCGGCCGTCAGGACCCGTCTCAGGACGACGCCGCCAGCGCGCGCAGCCGCGCGGAATCGGTCAGCCGCACCGCGCCGCGCCGCAGCTCGACGAGTCCCGCGTCCGCAAAGCGCTTGAGCGTCCGCGCGACGACCTCACGCGCCGAGCTGAGCTGCCGCGCAAGCTCCTCGTGCGTCATACGCACCTCGCGCGCGCCGTTTTTTTCGCTTTCGGCCAGCAGGAACCCGGCCAGCCGCCGGTCGAACCGCTCGAACAGCAGCCTTTGCACGGCCTCCATCGCGGCGGAGAAGCGCTCGGCCGTCCGCGCATGCACGAAGCTGCGCACGGCCTCGCAGGAGCCTTCCAGCCTTTCAAACGCTTCTGCGGGCAGCACCAGCAGCTCGCAGGCCCGCTCGGCCGCAATGTGCAGGTCAAACGTAATCTGTTGGATCACGCACGACGCCGACAGCACGCAGACGTCGCCGGGCGCCAGCCGGAACAGCGTGACCTCGCGGCCCTCCTCCGACAGCAGATACGCGCGCACGCCGCCCGAAACGACGCAGACCAGCCCCAGACATCCGCTGCCGCCTTCATAGATCGGCTGCCCGCGGTCGTAGCGGCGCAGAAAAGCCGCGCGCGCGGCCATATCCCGCTCGGCGGCGGACAGCGCCGTCCAGAACGGCAGCAGCGCCAGTTGTTTCGCAGCCTCTTCCATCGCGTCGATCCCTCCTGCGGACAGTATAGCACATTCCAGCGCGTTTGAGAAGTGTCAACGCGAAATTTTTTACAAAACGTATAAACGCAGGCCGCGCTGCGGAAAATAATCCATGCGTGATATTGCATCGCTGCGTTCATCATTACGGAGAAAGGAAAAAAGATATGAAAAAGTTTATTTCAGCCCTGCTTGCGGCTGTGGCAGCCACCGCGCTGTCGTGCGTGTTCGTCTCGGCAAAGGAGACCAACGTCGCGCTGCATAAGCCGTGGTCGGGCATCGAGGTGCCGACGAACGAGGGCGCGAACGCCTACACCGGCGACTTCACCGACGGCGTCTACGCCGCCGAGGGCGACGAGTTCTCGTACAAGGAGCCGTGGTTTACGTTCTATACCAACGACCAGAACGACGCGTCCTGGACCAACCTCACCGACCGCGTCGGTAAGGTGGACATCGAGCTTGGCGACGCCGGCACCAACATCACCAAGGTGCGCATGCAGGTCGCTCCCGGCATCGGCGAGGCCGAGTATATCAAGGTCTACGCCGACGACAAGGAAATCGGCACGATGAGCTATGAGGGCACCGACATCCAGTGGATCGAGCTGAAGCTCGACGGTCCCATCGACGCCGAGGTGATCTCTGTCGAGATCAAGATCAAGGATATGTTCTTTATGGTCTCCGAGATTGAGGTCATCGCCGAAACGACGGACGACTCCTCCGCGGCGGACGACTCCTCGACGCCGCCCACGGCTGACGCCGGTACGGCTGCGGCCGTCATCGCGGGTCTCACCGCGCTGTTCGTCTCCGCCGTGCTTGTGAAGAAGAAGGCGTAACGCACAAACCGCAAAAGGAGCGGCAGGAAGCCGCTCCTTTCTTTAATTGTTGCACAGCATTTTTCATAAAAACAGTATATTCAACACGTCCTAACCGCAGTCACAAAGGCCGCCGGCCATTGGCCGCCAATTCGGGATACACCGCAGCGCCTTAATTAAGAGGAATGCAAGCGGGATTGTGTTGTACAATTTTGCCGCCCGTTTTTTGCACACAGGAGTTTGAACTGCCCTCTGTCCTTGCTTTTGCGAAACCGGCTCTGCGAGCTTTTATAATCGGCAACAGGAAAACGGGCGCGTCAAGCAGGACGTCAATTCCCTGTTCTCGGGACATCCGCTCCGGCAGGGCAGAAACGTTTATGCATATGCTGCGCGGCGGCGCCGACAACCGACGCGCTTTCTATGTGCGTTTTTTGGGGCTTGTTCAAAGACGAGGCGAATGCGCTCCGGTCATTGAATCGGTTTTTATGCGTTGCGCTTTGAAAGCTCGAAATAGAGCTCGTATCAAGCCTTGTAATCGAAGAATTTTATGTTATATCCCACGGCGATTCTGTCGTTCTTCTTATGCAAAGCAACGTAAGCAGAACAATCGGCCAGTTTGCTGAGAATGAAACAAAAGAGAACCGTTCGGTATTTGCACCCATGGCCCACTTTGCAAGATGACTTCATTATTTCCACCTGCCAAGCTCTTCGCGCCGTTCTTGCGCCAAGCGCTCCTCCTCGAATTGTTCTTTTTTTGCTTTGTCTTTTTTCGCTTCTGAAATCGTGTCTCGAATCCCTATCATGCTGAAAGCAATCCAAGGGAAGGCCAGTACAAGCAGCCCCCAAAGCGTATGTATCGGTTCAGCTGCAAAATGGATCAAGGGAATATAAAAAGGCAGACTTGAAAAGAAAATCATTGCATAGCAATCAAACTCCCGCTGATATTCTGCCGTAAAAGTGGATTCGTCATTTTTCCAGAACAAATGGATTCTGCGATAATTTCGAAAAAAATTGGCTTTGTGCTTGCAAACGCAGCAAAAGATACCGTAAATCAGTTCCAAAAGCATCACAGCCAAAAAAAGCCAGGAGAATGCGGTTTGCACCTTATCCCTGTAAATAAAAATGGGTATTGTATTGATAAAAATCAATACGGCGTATAAAACAACGAAGACAATTCTTCTTTTTTTCATATCACAAGCCTCCCCCTGCGAGAAACGGCGTTTCTCATTCGTATTATATCATAGACACATTGCTTTTGCAATATGGATTAAAAATTTGAATTGAAGAATCGAATGATTTGAAGCATATCAGCCGTTACGGGTTGGCCGGCGAAGGCAGGCGGCCCCATCAGCGCGCATAACACGCTTGGAGAACATAGGATAAGATTTGCCTATCCGGCAAGAAGGTCTCATTCCCTATATCCGCCTGAGATGCGAAGGGCAGCGCTTGCGAACGATGCACCGAAGCTCATCGACGGCTTTAAGGCGCGCTATGGAAAGCAAGGGCGTTCGGAATTGCTTGCGCGGCTCGACGGGAAACCGCCGACCTAAAGCTGCGGCGGCAAAAGGGAGCGTGTGATAGGCGCAAAGCCTGACGCCGGACGCCTTTTGGGTTGCCGTCGCTGCTTTCCAAAGCGTCATAAAGAAGCGCCGCGCCATCGGCTGCGGGGAAAAGCCGGCGCGGTTCCTTCGCGAAGCCCCGAGCATTGCTCACAAATCCAAGCCGGCGGAGGCCGTCTGTGGGCGCTGCGGCTGAACCGCCGTCCGCCTTCCAAGCCCGAGGCGGGAAGCCGGCCTTCCGATTCCCGCCGCTATGCACAAGCAAAAATACAGGGTGGCCGCGCGTCGAAACGGTCGCCGCGGTATCGCGCGGAAGATGCTATGCAGAAGGCGCTCTCAACATCGTGAAGCGCCGCTTTGCAACCGGCTACGGCAAAAACTTGATTTGAAATACCGCTCAAGCAATCGCAAACCGGCTTGGCCGCCGTTAGAGAAAACGAAAGCCGCAGGGAAATACGCCTGTTAAAAGCTGTACAGACCTGCGGCGTCCTTTTTGGTATGAGGAGCCGCTCCAAAAGGCGGCGTTCGCCTATCCAAAATAGGCGCAGCGCAGGCGGCACGCCGTATCCAAACGGCTGTCCGTCTCCGGCGGCAGCCCCTTATTTGGATACAAACGCCCTCTTTTGCCGTTTGAAAGCATTCGGATGCGCCGGCCGTTTTAAGGGCCGCCTTTCAGCAGAGGGCGCAGACGACGACTCCTCCATTTCGTATGCGGTCATTTCTGTTTTTTTCTGCTTTTCCAAACCTGCGCCAGAATGTCTTTCAGAACAAGCATGGCATCCTGCTCATCAAAACCGTATTCGCGCCGCAGCTCCTCCAGCATAGCGTTCAGCCGGGCGGCGTAATGCGGGATATTGACTCGGCTCTGATACCGGACAAGGATCGGATATTTTTTCGCCCATGTCTGCGTCCAGTCGATTTTGTCCGTGACGCTGTCCGGCGTTTGGTCAATCCACTCCTGAAGCTCCTGCACATCGGGGTCGAACTCGATGAGCTCGTCCAGCGAAGTATGGTAGAGCTTCGCCATGAGCTTGGACTGGCGGATATCGGGCAGCGTTTCATTGGCTTCCCACTTAGAGACGGTTTGGCGGCTGACGCCCAACTGCTCCGCTACGGCCTCCTGCGAAAGCCCCTGTTTCTTTCTGGCATGAAAAAGGCTGTCTCCTAAATTCATTTTATACGCTCCTTTCCTATGCGTTGCTTCCATTATACGGATTTCCGACAGAGAAATCTACCAACCGTATTTGCCATTTTCGCCCGTTTTCTTTCCATGTGTCCGCATAAGCGGTTCATGCGGGGACGTCGCAAGCCGCGGCAGAAGCCGCCCCCGATCAAAAAAGCCGTCTGTCGGACGTCTGTTTTGCGGCGCCACTGCCGAAAGGTCCCGTTCTATGCGGTTCTTATGGCAAAGGGTAAGACCGTTTTCTCACTCCCTATGTAGCAAAAGAACGGTCTTTATCGGAAAGGGCGCTGCGAAAAGGCGGCGGCTTGAACACGAGCGTCAAGACAGCGCTATAAGAAAGGCCCCGCACGCGGATTGCGTGTCGAGGCACTCGGTTGTAAAAAGAATATGTAAAAGACGCTTTGAGCTTTTCGGATGGTCAAACGCGCAGAACCCGCATAAGCGTCGGATTTGCGGCAGAGCCGTTATTGGGCTTTCAGCATCTGCGGCAGGACTTTATTATTTATCCTCGGGCTTTTCCAAGACAACAAACGACACAAGCGTTTCTTTATGGAGGAAATTTTCAAGCCTTGGATCAACATCCACGGTCTGCGTATTCATCTGCGAAATGACCCAGCCCTCTTCCAATAATCGATTGATTCGAACAAGGTACTGATTGTTATTGATATCATTTTGTTCCGTAAAATCGCGACTGTTGCTGATATATACGACTTTTTGCATTTGTTTTCCTCCTTGTCGTTTTTGTTTGGGAAAGGCTGAACAAACCAAACGCCGCTCGCAGGCAAAAATCTTATTTAGACAAAAGAGTCTGAGCGCAAATTGCGTCCAGACTCTGTCTGTGAGGCGGATACGAAAAAGATATATTTGCGGTTTCGGCGGAGGGATTTGAACTAATGTAGTTTAATTAGAACTTTTCGATTCCAAACAATGCCCACCCCTCATACAAACGGCGATATTTAAAATAAACATCATACCATTTATTTAGCCATTCCTTTGTCTTTTCATCATCAGGAAATTTTCGCAAATGTTCAATATCTCGTTTAGCGCTCCAAGTAACATAGTTTTCCCATTGTGCATCAGTATCGCTGGCAATAGCAACAATGTTATAGCCGCACTCTCGAATTTTTCTGTTGATAACATCAAGTGTTTCGATTTCGCCGTCAAAATCTGTCAGTTCTTTTGGAGGATTGTCAACTTTAGAATATAGTCTTCCGAAAATAAGCTTACTATTTGGCTTTGAATGCTTTTCAAGCAAAGATATTGTTCCTTTGATATCTTGTATGTCACCGAAAAACTCGGTACAGCAAACAACATCATATTTTACATTGTCCTCATAATCAAGTACATTTGCACATATAAGCTCTATTTTATCAATATCTCGCTGGCGTTTCTTGCCAATCTCAATAAACTCATTGCAGATATCAACTCCAACGCCTTGGATATCAAAAACATCGTTCCAGATTTTCAGCATTTCACCGTAGCCGCAGCAAAGATCCAAAACCTTAGTTTCACTGCAAAAACCAAGCCGCAGTCCCAAGTTCACTATTCGTTCCGGTGTGGTCATGCTGATTAAATATTTACTTTCGTCGCAAATATGGAGATAGTCGTTATAATTCATTGTTTTACCTCTTTCAAAATTTTATGAAAGTCGGCAAACATCAAGTCATTTACCGACTTTAAAAATGTATACCTCTAAAAAATAAACTTTTCATCAAACATCATCCCTTCTGTAAGTTAATATATTATAACGCTATAGCGATATAATCAAAATTTATCAGTATATTTCCATTGCTTATATGATATCACAAACCGAAAAAGAAGTCAATATAATGTAAAGTAATGCTAATTCTTTACTTATACACTTGTATTTTTTGATGCAATAATTTGATATTTGATATAAATAATGCAAAAAAGAAACGACAATCTTCTGTCAAAAATTGTCGTTTCTTGGCGGAGAAGGAGGGATTTGAACCCTCGCGCCGGTTACCCGACCTACTCCCTTAGCAGGGGAGCCCCTTCACCACTTGGGTACTTCTCCGAATAAATGCTTATATGGCGGAGAGTCTGGGATTTGAACCCAGGAAACCTTACGGTTTGCCGCTTTTCAAGAGCGGTGCCTTCGACCACTCGGCCAACTCTCCGTATTGCGATTCGACAAGTCGTCGAGCGCCGCCCTAACGTATGAAACATTTTACCACAGTGCGGACGCTTTGTCAAGCCCGTTTTCCGGATTTACACCGAAATTTAAGGGACAGGCCGGCGGGACGCAGAATTGCCCGCCGCTTTGCCGCGCGAAAACGCAAAGCGTTCCTCCGGCTTGGCGTAAAAAAACGTTCCGGGGATGCAGCCTGAGCCGCATCCCCGGTATTGCATCACGCCGTGAACGGCGTTATACGCAAGCGCTTACGGCGTATCGCCGAGCCGAAGCACGCTGATGTCCGCGTCGTTGATGGTAAAGCCCGCGGCGCTGGCCTCCACATTCAGGGTGGCAGGCGCAGTCGTCACCGTGATGGGCACGCTGAAAACAAGCGTACTGGTCTCGCTGGCCGTGTTGTAAATATGCGAAGCGGTCGCGCCGGGCACATCCGTACCGTTGAGCGTGGCGGTAAAGGTCAGCGTCTCCGGCGGCGAGCCGCCCGCGTCAAGCGTCGCGACGGCGTTGAAGGTGACCTGATACACGCCCTCGGTATTGATCGTCACGTCCGCGCTGCCGGGCGTATGCGAAATGGCGGTCCCGGAGGTGGTCAGCGTATTCGCGAAGGTGACGGCCGTATCCGCCGCCGTGGCCTGATCGGTATCGTTGTTTGCGGCCAAAACGTCCGCGATGCCGGCGGCGCCCGTGTTGCCGCTCGGGATGGTGAAATCGAGTACGGCAGCCTCAGCCGTGCCGGAATTGGTCACGATGGGGTTCGTGCCGGGAGCGCCCGCACTCACGGTGCCGACGGTGACCGTCGCAGCCGTACCCGTCGCACCCGTTGCGCCCGTTGCGCCGGTAGCACCCGTGGCACCAGTCGCACCCGCAGCACCCGCGGCACCCGTCGCGCCCGTGGCGCCGGCCGGAATGGTGAAGTCAAGCACAGCGGCGTCCGCCGTACCCGTGTTGGTCACGACGGGGTTCGTACCGGGAGCGCCCGCGCTCACGGTGCCGACGGTGATCGTCGCAGCCGTACCCGTCGCACCCGTGGCGCCCGTGGCGCCGGTAGCACCCGTCGCGCCCGCAGCGCCCGCGGCACCCGTCGCGCCCGTGGCGCCTGCATTGCCGGTCGCACCTGTCGCACCCGTGGCGCCGGTGGCGCCGGTAGCGCCCGTGACGCCCGCCGGGATGGTAAAGTCAAACACTGCGGCGCTCGTCGTACCCGCGTTGGTGACCGTCGCGGCAGAGCCGGGCGTTCCCGTCGTAACGGTGCCGACGGCGATGGTCGCGGCTGTGCCCGTGGCTCCCGTTGCGCCGGTCGCGCCGGTCGCACCCGTAGCACCCGTGGCACCTGCGGTACCGGCAGCGCCCGTTGCACCCGTGGCACCCGTCGGACCGGTCGGGCCGGTCGGGCCGGTCGGACCTGTAGCACCTGTGGCGCCCGTAGCGCCGGTGGGACCCGTGG
>ERZ827512.1423-NODE-1423-length-23683-cov-4.863002_pt1 | contig 23683 bp, 29 predicted proteins | sample MGYA00519916_ERZ827512 | MGnify/ENA primary metagenome ERZ827512 (study PRJEB31778, sample SAMEA3449335) | human gut metagenome | biome: human gut; feature: human-associated habitat; material: faeces | place: United Kingdom | collected 2010/2012 ... | reverse complement strand
TATCATCAAAAAATTCACTAATTAAATAAAAAAAATAATATTAGTTATATACCAATCACAAAATAAATGATACTACTTAAGAATTTCTAAACTTGAGGTAATCAAATCACTATAAGAAAAAGATTTAATATTATTATCATCAATTAATTTAACTACGAATATTGAATGATATGTCTCTATTATTTTTCCCTCAAACTCTACTATCTGATTTCTACTACCATTAAACTTAAAATGAAGTACCTTTCCCTCTTTAGATTTAACTTCATCCCTTACTTTATCTACATTCATCTAGGATACCCCACATACATAACGCCGTTTGTAATAATTCCTCCCATTCCATCACTACCATAATGTGTCTTTGATAATAATGAGAGTAAATCAATTTCTTTATTTTTAGGAGACAAGGCTACAGCACTAGCAATAATGGCAGGATCAAGAGCATGAATATTAATTCTTTTAGGACTAGATGCAAAATTAGCCCCCGCTTTAATCAAGTCCTCATAAAAAGACTGACATGCCCCTGAAATAATAATAAGCTTATCCTGATTTCTTTCAAATTCTCTAGCCTTAATAGTAGCCTTTACAAAATTATTTGAATTTTGATAACTAGATAACTTATTTTTGTTTTTATTTTTCTTAAAAGAATCATGTCCAGTAATTACCAAAATATCTGGTTTATATTCCTCCAAACAAGAAGTAATATCTCTTTCAAAGTTATCTTCACTTAAATTAACACCATAAGCCTCAAGGTGCATATCTTTATAAAAATCTATACATCTTTCTAAATAATCTTTATCACCATCTATGTGAAGAATTTTTCCTGGCAAATAAAAATATTCACTTCTATCTAAATTAAACATATTCTTAATATTCTTAACATCATCTCGATCAGAATTACTATCTTCTTTTACAGAAGCTAGTTCCAGATCATCAAGATTACTATCAGCATAAAGTCTAACATCAATACCCTTAAGATATGCAACATCATCTTCTATTGCAACTATTATAAAAAGTATATCATTATCATAAGAATTTCTAGTTACATAGTCACCAACTTTTAAATCTTTAAACATAAAATTCACCCAATAAATTATATGTTAAAGGAAAAAAAATATGTTAAGATAAAGCATTAGATATATCTACAAATACATAATAAGGTAAGGCTTCCGCTCTAACATTAAGATCATAACCATATTTACCAAGTACTAAAGAAATTCTATTTAAATCATATTTTTTCAAGTTATTTCTTATAGTCTTTCTCTTATATTGAAAACTATCATGAACAAGTTGCAAAAAGAACTCTCTATCTATAAGTTTTTCCCTATCCTTCCTATTTGTAAAGGAAACAACAACGCTATCCACATTAGGCCTCGGATAAAACTGATTTCTATCTACAATAAATTCCTTTTTAACATTAAAATAATAATTTAAAATAACAGTTAAAGCACTATATTCTTTTTTAGATATCTCACTACAGAATCTTTCACCAACTTCTTTTTGAACCATCATAACTATTTTTTCAAAAATTAAATTACTATCTATTAACTTAAATAAAATCGGAGTAGTAATATAATATGGAACATTACTGATAAAATATAAATTATCATAATTATATTTTTTTATATCATAAACTATGTCTGCTTTTAAAAAATCATTAAATAAAACATTAACATTGCTATAGTCCTTTACTTCTCTATAAAGAATTTCCTCTAAACTATTATCTACTTCATATGCAAGAATATTACTATCCCTATACATTCCAGCCAAAACAGATGTTAAATTACCACTACCTGGACCAACCTCTATAATCAACGAATTTGAAGAAACAGTTGCAACAAGAGCAATTTTTTTTACAATATTCTTATTTTGTAAAAAATTTTGTCCATATTTCTTCTTAAATATAAAATCGCTCATATTTTCTCTACCTTTCATTTCTAAAACTTCAATCACATTATTTATTAATAATTATAATAGTACTATAACATAAAGTAAAGAAAAAGCCTAAGCTTCTTTTATATCTTAGACTTTTCATCATCCTTATCATTTTTTCCAAACATAAGTAATACATTTGCACCTAGCAAACCATATAACATAATCTTCATATATGCTATAAAATTATCAAAAAAATTAAAATCTATTCCGTATCCATATTTTCCATTTAAAACCATATTAGTATCAAAAATAGCTCTCAAAGAAACACAAATAATTGTTGCAAAAGCCAAACAACAAGTTAAGTTATAAAACAAATTTTTAGTAACTCCAACTTGTTTAAAAAACATATTTATAATAAAGACAATTAATAAAATAATAAAGGGAACAAATTCAGGTAAAACACTTATTATATTTTTTTCTAATCTAACATTCATCCTTATTAAAATAAATAATGAAAGGCCAAATGCAACAATTAAAAGAATAAATTTTAAAAAATAAAATAAAACATTAAATATTTTTTTCATCTTAACCTCCTATAACTACATTTTTATACCAATTTGAAACTTCAACCATCAAATCTAAAGAACTTTGATAACTGTTCATTACATCTGCATAACTATCTTCAGCTAAATCAAAGAAATTAATTTTATTATTAGTAGTACTAAAATAATAATGATCAGAATTTTCAATATTACTTTGAACATAATCTGTAGTCCCTAACAAAGTATCAATATCAAGTTCAACAAATGGTCTTATAATAGAAAAATTAGGTAAAGATGCAACTGTATCAGTGTTAAATATTGACTTAATCTGCATCACTAGGCAATCATTTAATATTCTATTTTTAAAATCAATAGAAAAATTATAGCTATCTTTTACTCCTATTTTATCAAGTTTAAAGTACTTCATCACCTCGTCACTTTCTAAAATTTCAAGACAATTTTGTAACTTTATCTGAACAGTATTAAGCCCATAAATATTAAGTGTCCCATTGTAAGTAGATTGATTATACACATTTATATTATTTTTAATAGTAGCTATTTTTTCTTCTGCTTTTACTCTATTATTTTCATTATAAGAAATTACATCAACTTTAGCATCAAGTTCTTGCATATGATAAAAATTTAAAAATAATAGAAAAAACGCAAGGCCAAAAATAAGACCAATAATAGTATAAGCAAATACATTAACATATTCTAATAATATTTTTTTCATAATTTTCTAACATTCCTTTCTTTACCCTTCCAGTTATCTGAAAGGTACAAATTTAATTAAAAACAAATAACTAAATTTTCAACCTTATTCCTCCATCTTTATACTAACTTCAAAATGATAATATTTATTCTGCCAATTAGTATTAACAGCATCTTGAGACACATAAATACGCAATTGATAATTATTAGTTCCACCAGGAACTATACCTCTAGTATCCAAAATATTATTTTTTATATCATTTAAATTACCATGTTTAATAATTTGATTATTAAGAGATAACTGATATTTTAATTGGCTCCTAGAGAGTAATTCTTTACTACTATAAGTTTCATCATCACTAATTATACCATCTTCTAATAAGATATTATAAACTACATCACTACTTCCATTGTTTTTTACACTAAACTCATAAGGTTTAAGCATTTTTGCAGTTTCATCATCTAAAGGAATCAATCCACCCTCATCAATAGTATTACTTTCACTATCCAACTTAAATTCCATAGAACTATAATCATTAACACCTTGACCAGAATAAAAAAAACTATACCATAACATTGAAGCTGTAAAAATAAAAACAAATAAAGCTATCCCTGCTAAAGTTAACAATATAAACCTTTTCATCTTTTAAACATCCCTTTCTTCTCTATATTACCTTCCTTTTTAGATTTTTTATTATCACCTACCCCTTTTTTATCATTAGATTTCAGAGTTTTAACTAATTTATATATATCATAACCAATAATCATTACAGCTGGTACTATAATAATAGCAACCCAACCAAGAATAGAACTAAGATAATATTGAATATATCCTATTTTAGGTATTCTAAATAAAACTCTACCATAAATTTCATTAAAACTAATTCTAGAAGAATCTTGAGTATTATTATTATCTCCCTTTGTTGTAAACAAATAATCTCCACTGCTAGTCTTTTCTATATCAACGATTCTATGCGTAACCAAAACCCCAGTATATCTATAATCTGTAGAATTAAATGTTATAATATCTCCTTTTTCTAAATCTCCAGGATTATTTACACGCATAGTAACAATAACATCTAAAACATTAATTGTTGGCACCATAGAGGGACTGACTATCGTATAAGCTGAAAACAAATCTTTTTTACTATTACCATTTTTTAGGTTATACTGTTTATCTACAAAATTAACAACAAAAACAACAAACACTATAATCATTATCAAACAAATAGAATACATCAAAACAGTTGTAATAAAGTGTAATATATTATTAAATTTAACCAACCATTCTTTATTAAATTTTCTCAAGTTATCACCCACTTAATATTCTTTAAATAAAATATCATAACACAACAAAGAAAACAATTATTTTTCTAGATCAATTTTTGCCTTTATAGATACTCTAACTCCAAAACTTTTTTCTAAATTATCTAAAATAGTATCAGATGCTACCCACATTCTTAATCTATAATTAATAATAGTATTGCCCTGCATAGTATCAGTACAAAGTAACATTGACCCTGCCATAGTACCTAAATCAGTACTTTCTTTAAGAGGAGTAAACCGTTTAGGAGCCATTACTTCTTGATATGAATTATTAACCTTCTTCTCCAAATAAAGTTTAACTTCATCATTATCAAGAGTAGAAGTCACCTCCTTTTCAGCTGAGATTTCATAACTAGCAACTACATCGCCTTCTAATGAAGCTTCTACTGTAAAATCAAAATATTGATCTTCATTTGTTAAATTTTTGCCTACTTCATCAGTCATTGGATAAGCATTAGTAATATTAATACCATTAGAATCTTCAGTATAATTTAAATATATATTACCTGTACTTATTGTATTAATACTTTTATTTTCTTTTGTATAAGTAAAAATAGCCATAGAACCTCCAATAACCATAACAATAAATATAACCAAACAAATAATAATAATAAACATTTTATTATTTGCTTGTTTTTCTATACCTTCATCATTATAATAGTGATTATCCATAACAACACTTCCTTATATCTTAAAATAATTGTATCACACTAATTTTTTTAGGTAAAGAAAAAAGTACAGATAAACTGTACTATAAAATATTAAACAGCGACATTACCATAAACATTTACTCGTAATTTATATGTTTGACTAATATTAGGAAGAACATATACACTATCCACCCACATTCTTAAACGATAACTACGTGTTTCTGTCTTATTAAAACTACTATTTAGAAGCAAGAATTGCCCATCAGGTGCACCCACATCATTTGAAGATGTTACCTGTAAACTAGATATTTTTGTAGGGGATAAAACTTGAGACTCACTTCCACTAACTACATTTGTTAGATATACTTTAACAGCATTATCAGGCAAAGTACTATCTGACTCTTTTGTAGCAGTAATAACATAATTAATTATAACATTTCCCCCTAAAGAAGCATTTATAGTAAAATCAAAATATTGATTTTCATCATTTAAGTGCATTCCAATTTCATCTATCATCGGATAAGCATTAGTCAAATTAATACCATTGGTTGTTTCACTATAACTCATTGTAATAGTACCAGTTGTAACCCTATTTATTTTCTCCCCTGTTCTAGAATAAAATATAGCAGCATAACTTACTCCTATTACAGCTAAAATTAAAATAATAACAAAAAAAATAATTAATCCCATTGATTTAGATTTGTTAATACCTTCTTTTTTCATAACAAGCCTCCTACAATAAAAATATAGCACATATATTAAAGTTTAGCAAGAAAAGAAAAAAAGTGTTATATACACTTTTTTATTGAGCAACAGCTGCGCCATATACATTTACTCTAACTTTGAATGTTTTAGAAGTACCACTAACTTCATAATCATCTGCTACCCACATTCTTAAACGATAAGCATGTGTAGCACTAGCAGTAAATGTACCAGTATGTAATTTTACTTGATCTTGTGGAGCACCTGAAGCCTCACTTGCACCAGTTTTTGGTATAGCATTAAACTTTGTAGGTGCTAATATTTGTGTATCAGCAGTATTATCCATATTAGTCAAATAAAGTTTTACTCCATCTTCAGCTAAAGTACTATCATCTTCTTTTGTAGCAGTAATAGCATAATTAATTGTTGTATCTCCTGTTATATCAGCTTTAACAGTAAAATCAAAATATTGATTTTCATCTTTCAAAGCCTTACCAACTCCATCAGTCATTGGAAGCGCATTAGTTAAATTAATACCATTAGTTGTTTCACTATAACTCATTGTAATAGTACCAGTTGTAATTGTATTTACTTTTTCTCCTGTCTTACTATAACTAAATGCCGCAAATGATACACCAACTACTGCTACAACTAAAATTGCTACTCCAAGCACTGACAATAATATTTGTTTAGAATTATTATCTTTCACTTTCTGTCCTCCTTCTACAATATAACTATATCACAAAATACAATTACAAGGCAATGGCTTTTTAAAGAAAAGAAAAAAAGTGTCAGAAATTAGACACTTTTTAATTTTCTATTTAGCTTGAGCTGCTGCAGAACCATATACATTTACACGTAACTTATAAGTCTGAGCATCAGTTCCAACTACATAATCATCTGCTACCCACATTCTTAAACGATAATCATGTGAACTTGTTGTCTTAAAAGTATTAGATGTTAACATATACTGATCATCTGGGGCTCCAGAAGCATCGCTTGAAGTTTTAGTTAACATACTAACTTTAGTTGGTGCTACAATTTGAGTATCAGCGTCGCCGTCCATATCAGTTAAATAAACTTTAACTCCAGTATCTGGAATAGTGCTACCCAATTCTTTTGTAGCTGTAACTGCATAGTTAATTGTTGTATCACCAGTAATAGTTGCATTTACAGTAAAATCAAAATATTGATTTGTTTCCTTCAAAGCCATTCCAACTCCATCTGTCATTGGAAGCGCATTAGTTAAATTAATACCATTAGTTGTTTCACTATAGCTCATTGTAATAGTACCAGTTGTAATTGTATTTACTTTTTCTCCTGTTTTACTATAACTAAATGCTGCAAATGATACACCAACTACTGCTACAACTAAAATTGCTACTCCAAGTACTGATAATAATACTTGTTTAGAATTATTACCTTTCATCCTATATCTAACCTCCTTCTATTATTACTATAGCATAGGTTTAATTTAGTTGCAATAAATTTTAAAAAATAAAACAAAAGCATCTAAAATTAGACACTTTATTACCAACCATAACGAATAATTTCAAATTTTATATTATGACTTGTTGCAAATCCTTCTAAATTAGACTTACTAGTAAAAAGCAGATCCATATGATTACCGGTAACTTTTCCTCCTCTATCCATAACAATAGCAAGAATAGGTTCACTATAAATATTAATACCACTTATTCTGACAATACTACCACAAGGAATAGATCTATCCGCTGCAACTATCCTAACTTTACCATAAATTTCATCCTCAAAATAAATATTTCCATTTTTAAAATTCTGGCGAGGTGGACAAGCACTATTACCAGAACATCCTAGACAGTCAGGTCCATATGCTGTAATTGTTCCCATAAAAGCTACAGGACTACTACTAGCAACACTAATTGCATCATAAAAATTATTATATAAAACGGGCTCTCTAGCCTTTTCCATTTCCTTAATAGAATTATACTTATTTACAATATGAACTGCCTGTAAGCTTTTTACACTATTTATATTAGAAGTCATTACCACAGTTTTATTATCACCAGATAATACAACAAAAGCTAAAGCAAAAATAATAATCACAAAACAAAAATATCTTAAATATTTTTTACCCATCTTTTTACCTCATTTTCTAATTAAGTTAATACTAACATTATTATCTATTAAAGTCAAATATACTTAAAGCATTCTCACTAGTAATTTCTGCTAATTCTTCTACACTAATATTCTTAATCTCAGCAATAAACTTAGCAATAAATTCTAAATATTTAGAAGAGTTTATTTTACCTCTATATGGAACGGGCGCAAGATAAGGACTATCAGTTTCAAGCACAATAGAGTCCACACTTATTTCTTTAACTACATCCTTAAGTTTAGAATTTTTAAATGTTACAACTCCACCTATCCCCAACAGAAATCCCATTTTTATATAAATATTAGCAATTTCTAAACTACCACTAAAGCAATGAATTATTCCATTTACATCATACTTTTTTAAAGTATTAATAGTATCCATAGTAGCATCTCTAGAATGTATAACTACAGGCAAATTTAAGTACTCAGCTATCTTTAATTGTTCTTCAAATAACCATAATTGTTTATCTTTATTATCTTTAGTATAGTGATAATCAAGCCCTATTTCTCCAATACCAATTATCTTTTTCTCACCTAATAAACTTTTTAAATAATCTATATCTTTCAAAGTAACACTATCCGCGCATTCAGGATGATACCCAATCGTAACATAAACAATATCATATGTATCTTTTAAATTCATTGCTTCCTCTATACTTTCCCTACTAAAACCAGATACAACTATTCTAGCAACACCTGCTTCTTTATCTTCCTCTATTACTTTATCTATATCATCATAGTCTTCCCTACTTAAATGACAATGTGTATCTATAAACATAAAATCACCACTTTTCTAAGAACATTATATCAAAAAAAGAATCTTCTAAACAGTATTTTACTATTTACAAGATTTATTCTTTCTTCGACATAAAAACAATCTTATTAAATAAATTGTTAGTACAACTAAATAACCAATATCTAATACATTATGTCCCAAAATAACCATTACAATCAAAACCACGTAAAGAATCACACCTGCTACTGTCTCAATTTCTAACTTTCGTTTTTTAGTCATAACTCTATCCTTTCTTACAACTTCAAATACTACTTGTTTCTACAGCCACTACCCCTCAACTATAGCATAAAAAACAGGATAATTATCAAAATCATCCCATTTATTTTTCAGTTTACACTAAAATTTTACAAATCATAATCATCAAAGAACTTTTCTTTATCTATTCTTTGAAATAATACTTTAGGAGTTCCTACTTCATATCTATTATCTTTTAAATAATGATTTTCATCTTTAGTATTATTAATCTGTTTTAATATTTCTAAACTAGTAGAAGGTATTGCAAAAGAAAGATTAATAGAAGAGATTCTGATAGACTCAAGTAAATTATATAAAACAGTCTCCAATCTATCTTTATTAGAATCATCTTTTGCAAGAATCCAAGGAGTAGTTTCATCTATATACTTATTACTTGCTCTTAACACTTCTAAAATTGAATCAATAGACTCAGATACTGCTAACTTATCCATTGACCTATCAATATTATCACTTAAATTATTAATCTTACTAATAAATTCACTATCTAAATCCTCATAAAACTCCTTATTAGTAACAACGCCATCAAAATACTTATTAGCCATACTTATAGTACGTTGTACTAAATTACCTAAAGTATTAGCAAGATCGCTATTAATCACATCAATAAGTAATTCATAAGTTAAATTACCATCATTAGCATAGGGAATCTCTTTAAGTAAATAATATCTAACTGCATCTACTCCAAATAACTCTACTAAATCATCTGCATAAATAACATTTCCTTTACTTTTACTCATCTTATCATTATCAGTAAGTAACCAAGGATGACCAAATATTTTCTTAGGAAGAGGTAAATCTAGAGCCATTAATATAATAGGCCAGTAAATAGTATGGAAACGTAAAATATCTTTTCCAATTAAATGCAAGTCAGCTGGCCAAAGCTTTTTAAACAAATCGCTGTTGCCAAAAGGATCATATCCTATAAAAGTAATATAGTTTGTTAAAGCATCTATCCATACATAAATAACATGTTTAGGATCAAAAGTAACAGGGATGCTCCATTTAAAAGTAGTTCTTGTAACACATAAATCTTGTAAACCGGGTTTTAAGAAATTATTTATCATCTCATTCTTACGAGATTCTGGCTCTATAAAATCATCATGCTCTTCAATATATTTTAATAATCTATCCTGATACTTACTCATTCTAAAGAAATAAGCCTCTTCTTTTTGTTTTTGTACTTCTCTTCCACAATCAGGACATTTACCATCAACTAATTGACTATCAGTAAAAAAAGATTCACAGGGAGTACAGTACCATCCCTCATATTCACCTTTATAAATATCTCCTTGTTCATATAGTTTATTAAATATTTTTTGAACAACTTCTTCATGATGTTTATCAGTAGTTCTAACAAAATTATCATAACTAGTATCCATTAAATCCCAAATTCTTTTAATCTCAGTTGCAATAGAGTCAACAAATTCTTGAGGTTTAACCCCGGCTTCTTTCGCTTTAGTCTCTATTTTTAGTCCATGTTCATCAGTACCAGTTTGAAAATAAACATCATACCCCTTACTTCGTTTATATCTTGCAATAGCATCTGCTAAAACAACTTCATATGTATTACCAATATGAGGCTTTCCTGATGTATAACTTATAGCAGTTGTAATATAATATTTATCCATTAATATCTCCTCCTTCAAAATAAAAAGATTTATCATATCAAAAGGACGAGCTAACCCGTGGTACCACCTTTCTTTACAATAAACCTTGTATCTCATTCTAATTAACGCTTAGCACGTTCATACTTACATATCAATATGAAAGTTCAGAAGCCATATCTTATAAAATCACTCGTTTCTTTTTCACCTACCAAGAACTCTCTATAACTAGAATTTATAAGACTCTTCATCACAACTTTTAATAACGCTATTTTAACACAAGAGAAATTAATCTTCAAGATATTTTGATAAGAAATTAGCAATTATTTGTATTATATGTTCATCCTCTTCAGTAAAACTCTTACCATCTTCATTAAGAATTAAAGCAAGTCCAATAATCTCACCATCTGATAGTATAGGGCTAATAATATACTTATACTCTTCACCCGAGTTTTTACTATCTACTATCTCTTCTATCTGACAAGTTCCTTTAACTAGACTCTCTGTTTCAAATAAACACTCTTCTAATTTAGTAGAAATATTACAACCACAAAACTCTTTTTTATACTTACCAGTACCTGCTACAAACTTATCTCTATCTGTAACAAAGATATTCTTACTGATAGTCATATAAATAGTATCAAGTAAAGACTGTGCAATATCACTTAAAACATCACTAGTAGAAAACTTCTTTAAGCTTATAGTCTCTTTATCTACAAAAAATTCTAAACTCTCACCATCTCTAATCCTAAGAGATTTTCTAATATCTTTAGGAATTACAATTCTTCCCAAGTCATCAACTCTTCTAACTACACCTGTTGTCTTCATAAGCTCTCCTTCCTTTTCAGTAGTATTATTCCAATATCAGCCCATTTTATACCATCAAAATTATGCTATCTATTGATATTATATACGTAAGAAGGACTTTTTTTCTCTGGTAATTATTTCCAGTTAACAAAAGGAGCAAAAAAAATACTCATTTAATCAAATAAATGAGAATTTTCTTTAGTAAAAACAAACCTTTCTATCTGTTCTTTAAGACTATTAAGAAGTATCGTATCTTTAACTAATATTTTCATATCAACTGTCTCTAATATCTGTTTAACATATGTTGTTTGTAAAAACTTAGTAGCATCTTTTTTAAAGTTAGGATTACTATCTTTAACTATCGAATCTAAATTACTTACAATTTTTTCTTTAACAAGACTAGTAAGAACTTGTTTCTCTTCTTTTTTAGCCTCTTTATTAAATTTAACTAATTCTCTCTTTAAGTTTTTAACCAACTCCAATGGCTTATCATCATCCATCTTGGAATAATTGTCTTTAATTATATCTATCCGTTTTTTAAAAATATTTCTAAGCTTTTTCTTCAAGTCATCTTTATAACTAGTTAAAACTTCATTAAATTTATCACTATTTAAGATTAAATTGTTATGTTTAGCAATATTAAGAACCCTTTGTTTAACAGTATCCATCGCTTCAAGTGGTACTTCAATAACTCCATTAATAATATCATCTTCTATTAAAGAATTAGTATTATTAGTAGCAAGTTCAACCCCCGCTGTCATTAAAATCTCTTTATGTTGCTTCAAAATATCCTCTTTAACCACAATTTTCATAGCCTCCAATTCTACTAATAAGTATAAGAAGATAAAAGGTTTTAGTCAAGAGGACAAAAGAAAAAGAGCTTTACTTCTTGCTCTCTAATTTATATGCTATCCCTTTATCATTATTGTCTACATTATCTACCTTTTCATTTAGTTCTGCCACTAATTCTTTTATTTCATCAGGCATTTGTTCTAATCTTGATAATTTTATTCTATTTTCTTTTTCTTCAATACTATTAAGAATACTAGTATTAAAATTAATCATTCCTAATAATATATTACCTTCTTCAAGACCTTTTTCTATACTCTTTTCTATATAAGTATCTAAATCTTCAACTGGACCATTTATTATCTTATCCCTTTCACTATGGGAAATAATAGGTAGGATTGAAAGACGAAATCTAATATCTTTATGACTTTTACTTCTACTTTTAATTAAAAACATAACTCCAGGCAATAAATCAATACCTGGTAAACATAATTGCTCTATCCATAATGCACTATCCAAAACACAAACTATTCTTCCTTCATAATCTTCAATAGAACAAAGTGCTTTTATTTCATCATTATAATAAATTGCATAATTCTCATCATATTCTAAATCAATTTTCTCAAAACCATGATTAATTAATTCTATTCCTGCATTATCGAACTTCCCTCTATAATCAGAATCACTGTCATACGTTAACCATGACATATAAAATTCCTCACATCATTTGCCACATATAATACACTTTTTTCTTCATTTTGTAAATAAAAACTTAACTAACCATACTAGATAACAAAGCAACTAAATAATAGATAGGATGCTTCTCTAACTTAATAATATCTAAAATAATAGTTAAGTCACTCTCTCTACTCTTAAATCTAAACATAGGTGTAATCTGATAAGCATTCATAAATAAATCCTCTGTATTTAACTTACTAGTAGATTCTTTATCAAAGTAAATTTCAATAGTATTTTTAGTTTCACTAACTTTAGTAACACCTACTTGTTTAACAAGTTTCTCAAACCATTCTTCATACATATAAACAATGATATCTTCGCTAAGTTTACCAAATCTATCCTCTAAGTCACTTCTAACTTCTTCAAGTTTCTCTTTACTATCTATCTCATTAATCATTCTATGAATCATAATCTTCAAATCATCATCAGTTACATAATCATCACTAATATGAGTAGATACATTAAGTAATGTCTTATTAGATTCTTCTTCACTATCTTCTTCCACAACATTACCTTTAAGACGTTCTACTTCTTCATTAAGCATCTTTAAATAAAGGTCAATACCAACACTATCAATAAAACCTGCTTGTTTACTACCTAAAATATCTCCTGCTCCTCTAATAGATAAATCACGAGTTGCAATAGAAAAGCCACTACCTAATTCTGTAAACTCTTTAATAACCTTTAAACGTTTTTCAGCTGTCTCTGTTAATACTTTATGTTCTTGATACATTAAATAACAATAAGCAATTTTATTACTACGACCAACCCTACCTCTAATCTGATATAACTGAGCAAGACCAAATCTATCAGCATCTAAAATAATTAATGTATTAACATTAGGAATATCAATACCTGTCTCTATTATCGTCGTACATACTAAAACATCTGCCTCATGGTCAACAAATGACTGCATAACATCTTCAATCTTAGTCTTATCCATCCTACCATGAGCATAAATAACTCTAGCACCTGGAACAAGATTTTCTATCTCCATTACTTCTTGTTCAATATTTTCCACATTATTAAATAACAAAAATACTTGTCCATCACGGGACATCTCTTTCATTATCACTTCCCTAACAAGTTGTTTATTATAAGCGATAACATAAGTCTGAATAGGATATCTATCTCTTGGAGGAGTCTCTATTAAAGATAGACTTCTAATACCCGCAATAGACATTTGTAAAGTTCTAGGAATTGGTGTTGCCGTTAAAGTTAAAACATCTACAGTACTCTTATATTGTTTTAACTTCTCTTTATGTTTAACCCCAAATCTCTGCTCTTCATCAATAATTAATAATCCTAAATCCTTAGGTCTAATATCATCACTAAGTATTCTATGCGTACCAATAACAAAGTCAATTGTTCCTTCTCTTAACTCCTCTAGTATCCTATTACGTTCTCTTGTACTAGTAAATCTATTTAAAAGACCAATATTAACAGGAAAATCTTTAAATCTCTCTAATGCATTTTTATAATGTTGACTAGAAAGAATAGTTGTTGGACATAAAAGTAATACTTGCTTATTATCCATAATCGCTTTAAAGGCTACTCTAAAAGCTACTTCTGTCTTACCAAAGCCAACATCTCCTACTAATAATCTATCCATTGGAGAAACCTTTTCCATATCCTCTTTTATCTGTTTAGTAGCAAGTAACTGATCATTAGTTGCCACATAAGGAAAAGCATCCTCAAACTCTTTTTGTAACTCATTATCAGGAGAAAAAGCAAAACCCTTTTGTCTTTCACGTTCCGCTTGAACTCTTAACAAGTCATTAGCCATATCTTGAACTTTACTCTTAACTCTAGCTTTAACCTTTTCCCATTCTTTACCACCAAGTTTATAAATAGTAGGACGAATTCCTTCTTTACCAGTATATTTATAAAGCATATCAATCTTTTCAACTGGAATATAAAGCTTATCATTACCTTGATATAAAACCTCTATATAATCTTTCAAAACACCTTGTTGACTTAAAGTCTTTAAGCCATTATATATACCAATACCATGAACTTGATGAACAACATAGTCCCCTATCTCTAACTTATTTAAATCAGTTATCTTTGTATTATACTTAAACTTAGTCTTATACTTCTTAACCCTCTCATTATTCCTAAATAATTCTTTACCTGTTAAAAAGATATAATTCTTATACTGAAAACCACTATCTAAACTAAAGTTAACTAAATTAAGCTTATTAGAATAGATTTCATCCATAGTAGTATCCATTATAGGTAAAGATATCTTACTTCTAAAACTATGTAACTGATAATCTTTTAAACAAACTATAACTGTATAATTAGCATATAACCTTTCTCTAATATACTTAGTAATACCTTCGATATCATCATTAAATAGAGGTAGTTCCTTACTCTTAAAATCTATTACCTTTAAAGACTTATCTAAATTATCAACAGTTAAATAATGTAAAGCATCGCTTTCATAGATATCATCAAATGAAAACATGTAACTACCTTTAAAGTCAGTATCTTTTTCTTCTCTATACCCTAAAATATCTGTACATATCTGCTTATAATTAATTAATATTGCACTTTTATCTTTATAAACAGTTACATGATTATCTAAATAACCACCAATATTAGTTACATCGCCATATTCACTTAAATACTTAGTATTTCTTTTCTCTTCTGGAATACTTTTATCATTAGAAAACATTTCTGTATAAGGATATATTTCAATACTTTTAATTTCATTTAAAGACTTTTGAGTTTTACCATCAAAATATCTAATAGAATCTATTGTATCGCCAAAAAACTCTAATCTTACAGGATTAGATTCACCTAATGGAAAAATATCTATAACAAACCCTCTAACACCAAATTCACCAGTCTTTGTAACTAAAGTAGTTCTCTCATAACCTATATTAGTTAGTCTCTCTACTAATTCCTTAGGACTAATCTCATCATTTACCTTTAAAGATAAACAGCTCTTTAAATATTCTTCCTTTGTAGGTAAATATCTTAAATACCCCATTAAGTTAGTAATAACAATAGAAGCCTTACCACTACTAATCGCTTCCATTGTCTCAAGCCTCGTAACCATTAAATCAGGACTAATCGCCATCGCTTCACTTGTTAAAAAGTCATCCATCGAAAACAAATATACATTATCTGTATAATTACTAATACTTCTATATAAACTATTAGACTCTACCAAATTAGAAGTAACTATCAAAATATTTTTCTTATTATCATAAAGATTATTTACATAAACTGCAAAAAGCTCTTCAGTCATCCCTGTAAGAGCGATATCTTTATCATAAATTTTCTCAAAGAAGTTATCAAATATTTTCATAATTACCCCTTTCTATTATATTTGCTCATCAAAGAGGTAAATTCCATTACAAAATAATCATCTAAAACACTAACCAAGATATCAAACATTATATCTACCTCATTAAGTTCCCTCTTACTAAATTTAGATAAGACGTAATTAATAACATCATCTTTATCATTAGAAATACCTATTCTAAGTCTTTTAAAGTCATCGGTTCCAAGATGTGAAATAATGCTTTTTAAGCCATTATGTCCTCCACTACTACCATTTCTTCTTAATCTAAACTTACCTAAATCTAAATCAAGGTCATCGCTAATTACTAAGACATCTTCACTATTTAATTTATAAAAGGCTAGAAAGGCTCTAACTGCAATACCAGAATTATTCATATAAGTATTAGGTTTAATAAAGATAACTTTCTCATTATTAATAGTAGTCTCTACATACATAGCATTAAACTTTTCTTTAAATTTTAAAGGAATGTTTTTATATTCTAAATACCTGTCTACTAACATAAATCCCATATTGTGTCTTGTATTTTCATATTCTTTTCCAACATTACCTAGTCCAACAACTAATTTCATAATTAAAACCACCTCTAAAATTATTTCCCGGGAAATAATTTATTTATTATTATCAAGATATTCTTTATAAACAATAGACTTAGGAATACCTCTTTCTTTTGCTACTAACTTAATAGATTCATTTTTAGTACTACCATCCTTTATATAATAATTAACATGTTCTACAATACTCATACTATTAAAGTCAAACTCTAACTTAGCCCCTTCCACTACAATAACAAATTCTCCCTTAATAGGAAAATCACTTACCAAAACTTCACTTATTTTACCTCTAATTGCCTGTTCATACTTTTTAGATATTTCTCTAACTACACAAATATTTTTATCACCAAAGACTTCCTTAATATTATTCAAAGTATCTATTAATCTGTGAGGTGCCTCATAAAATATTAATGTATAAGAATGATTTCTTAAAGACTCTAATTCTTTTATCTGTTTATTTTTCTTGGCATTAAGAAAGCCATAAAAAGTAAAAGGTTGTGGTGCCAGAGCAGAAATAGTTAAAGCAGGAACAAATGCTGTAGCCCCCGGCAAACTCACAATATTATAATCATGTGATGAGATAAAGTCAACTATTCTATACCCTGGATCACTAATTAAAGGAGTACCCTGATCAGTAACTAAACCTACATTTAAACCCGATTCTAAAAAGCCAAGTACTTTATCTTTCATTTTATCTTCATTAAATTCATGACAGCTAACTAATTTATTTTTTATATTATATTTACTGAGTAATTTAGAAGTCTCCCTAGTATCTTCACAAAGTATAACATCAACAAGTTCTAAAGTCTTTAACCCTCTAATAGTAATATCATCTAAATTACCTATTGGAGTTGGTATTAAATATAAACTTGGTTTATCCATCAACAACACTTTCTCCCTTCTCTAAAATAATAGGTTTTAACACCTTTAATCCATGTTCCTTACCACTTTTTCTCGCTTCCACTAACACTAACTTCCCTCTTGCTTCTAAATCATGATAAATAAACTGAATCTCTTTAATCGCCAAATTATTCTTAATCAATACATCTCTAATCTCAAATAACCTATCCGCTCTTTGTATCAGAAAAAGACTTCCTCCATCCTTTAAATAGATTTTTGATAAACGAGCAATCATTTCTATAGTCATATTGCCTTCATGTCTAGCCATCTTTAAATAGCCTTTATTACTAACACTAAATTCACTCTCTAAAAGAAAATATGGTGGATTGCATACTATAATATCAATAGAATTAATAGTAAAATGTTTATCTAAATTATTAATATCATCATTAATAACCTTAATTCTATCCTCTAAATGATTATCTTTTATCGTCATCTCTGAAAGTTTAGAAGCTTTACCATCTTTTTCTATTCCTACTATTTTTATATCAATTCTAGTAGAAAGAAGTAAAGGTATAGCCATAAGTCCACTACCAAACTCTACTAACAATTTATCTTTACTTTTTATTTTAACAAAATTAGAAAGAGCAAGGTTATCAGTAGTAATCTTAAAATAATCATCATCATAATGGAATATCAAGTTCTTACCATTATGTAAAAACTCCATTTTTTTATTCGTTAACACTAAACTCTATTACTCCCTTATCTTTAAACTCCGCTTTATATGTTCTCTTAAACACATCTACTTCTATAACTTTACCTAAACCTTCTTTTGTTTCCACTAGACTACCAATATTAGGCATACCTTTCTTTAATTCTGTATAAACTTCATCTTCATAGTTCAAACAACATAAAAGTCTACCACAACTTCCATTTATCTTTGTAGGATTTAAAGCTAGAAACTGATTTTTTGCCATATTAATAGAAACACTAGCAAATTCTGTTAAAAAAGTACTACAACATAAAAATAAACCACAAGGACCAAGTCCACCAATCATTTTTGCTTTATCTCTAACCCCTATTTGTCTAAGTTCTATCCTTGTCTTATAACGTTGTGCTAAAACTTTAGCAAGTTCCCTAAAATCAACTCTTGCACTTGCCGTATAAGAAAGGAACAATTGTTTTCTATCAAAGGTATAAAAGGAAAAAATAAAATGCATATCTAAATTCAATTTTAAAGAAAGCTCTTGAGCAAAAGTCAAAGCCTCTACACTATCTTTTCTATTTTTATTATGTTGTTCCCTATCTTTTTTTGAAGCAACTCTAATGAAAGTAGTAGTAACTTCTATATCCTCTTCTTCTATATTTACTATAGATGCAATCTTTAACATACCATCATTTTTAACAATAATTTCCCAACCTATTTTAAAAAATACATTATCAGGATATTTTACATAATCACAATCATTAAATATTTCATCAATATAAGATATTTTTAATAGTTTCATCCTACACCTCCATCAAAGAAAGTAATAAATAATCAATCCACAACTTCATATTAACATTATATTTTAATTTTTTTAAGCTTTTATCTAATATAGAAACAGTATTTATTATCTCTTCCAGTTTAGTAGCACTATCCTTTTTATTTAACAAAACTTCGTAATACCTAAGCACTTCTCTAATAAAATTAGTTGCCATACTTTTATCTTTAAATAATTTATTGTTATAATAATTAAACTTAAGTAACAAATCATCACTCTTTCTATTATTTATATCCTCTACAAAGTAAATAACATCATCAATAAAACTAATATCATTATTATCCTCATGCTGAAGTCTTATAATCTGACATCTAGATTTAATAGTATCTAGAATATTATATTGATTGCTAGTAACATAAATAGCCACTACATCATCATCTGGTTCTTCAAGAAACTTAAGTATTGTATTAGAGGCACTAATATTCATCTTTTCACATTCAAACACAACATATACTTTTCTAGTATTATAAAGTGATTTACTAGAGAACTCATCTCTAATAAAAAGCAACTGTTCTTTTTTTATCTGATTATTAATAGGATTAACCTCTATATAATCGGGAAATTCTTTGTTTTCAATTAAATGAAATAGTTTATCTTTAGATATAGCAACATCATAATTTTTATAAGAATCTTCATATATCTTCTTAACTAAGAAAGAAATATACTTTTTTACAAGCTCTAAACTATTATTATTTGTCTCTATTAAATATGCATGTGACAAAAAGCCCCTATCAAGAGCTTTATTTATATCATTATAGAATTTTGGCTGTAAAGACTCTACTTCTAAATCCATTACTATATCCACCTCTTAAAACATTAATACTTTTAATAAAACCAAAACAAAAAGCATTGGAAATCCTAGTAAACTAACAGAACCTACTGTAATAATATTAATAGGAATAATCAAATTAAATCTAGTTGCAATTAAATTATAACCATATAGTACAAACGTACTAATAATTATCTTCTGTAAAACATGCCATACTTTCTTCATAATTTGCTTCATAGTTTTCACCTAATAAAATATATGAAAAAGTAAAAATAATTATGAAAGTTCTTTTCTATCACATAAAGCCCTTTCCAAAGTAAGAGCATCTATATATTCCATATCAGCTCCTATAGGTACACCACTAGCAAGACGAGAAACAACAATATTCATTCCTTCTAATATTTTTTTTATATATAAAGAAGTTATTTCTCCCTCAACACTAGGTTTCAAAGCGAGTATTACTTCTTCTATATTTTCATCTTTAACTCTATCTAATAATTTATCAAGACCTATATCTTCTGGGTTAATATCATCAAGAGGTGAAATAAGGCCGTTAATAACATGATATAATCCTTTATAAGTACCTAATTTTTCAAATAAGAACACAATCTTAGAATCCTCTACTACTAAAATAGTACCTTTATCTCTCAACTCAGAAACACATATAGTACATTCATCTTTATCAGTAAGTGTATTACATATTTTGCATGGATGTATATATTCCTTAACCTCCTTCAAATTTTCCTGTAATAATTTAAATTTATCTTCATCAAAACTAAGCACAGAAAAAGCCATACGTTCAGCAGTTTTCTCACCCACTCCTGGAAAATTTTCAAAGCTCTCTATTAAATTTTTTAAACTATCAGGATACATTAAAATAACCCGGGTATAGAACTAAAGCGTCCCATCTTCTCTTCTGTTACTTTATCAACTTGCTTCATCGCATCATTTATAGCAATCTCTATCATGTCTTGAAGCATCTCTAAATCATCATTTGAAAAATCAGAATCATTAACTATTTTTACATCAATCACTTCTTTTTTTCCATTAACTTTAATTGTTACTAAACCATTAGTGCAAGAAAACTCCATCTTTTCAATTTCATCTTTCACCTTCATCATATCACTTTGTAATTTTTGTGCTTGTTTCATCATTGCTTGTATATTCATAATATTCCTTCTTTCTATTCAACTTCGACTAAATCTCCAAACATCTCAATTGCTTCACTTATCAAATTGTTAGATTCATTATTTATTTTAACATTTTCTTCTAAAGTATTCAATATAGGTTCCTCTTGATATTCAAATTGCTTACCTTGTTTATGTAAATTAATATATTCTGACTTCAATTCATTCCATTTCATAGTAGTAATAAAAGCAATTTTTTTAGACGAGCCCGTTTTTTCATTATAAAAGTCATTTAACTTATCAAAATGGTTACTTAACTTATCAACCATACCTTCATAATCATAACTTATAACAATATTTTTAGAACTTGACGCTCTAATCTTACCATCTAAAAGTTCACATGCAAGATAGCCATTATTAGGATCAAATGTATAATCACTAATTTTTTTTAAATTCACTGTTTCTTTATTAAGTTCATCTTTAACTGCTTCTATCATTGTATTCTTACTTCTTATCAACATCAATTCTCTATATTTAGCAAATTGTTCATTATTTTTTTTAACAACATCTGTTGATATCTTCTTTTCATCATTTTGTTTATCCACAGTACCTGTGGATATGCTATTTTCTTCTTTTTCAGTTCTTACATAAGAAATTTTTTTTTCATCATTAATAGTTGCTTTACTATCAACATCAGTTTTAGAATTTTTATTTCTATTTTCGTTAATATAATGCAACAAAAATATTTCAACTGATAATCTAACATCATCTGCTTTTTTTAACTCTACAAGATGTTCATTTAATAAATTAAGAAAATTCACAAGTTCTTCTTCATCAAAAGAAGGTAAAAAATTATTTAAATAGTAATCAAAAAGCTCATCTTTTATAAGAATCATTAATTGTTTAACTACCTGTATTAAATTTTTACCATTCTGATAATACCTTTCAATTGTTGAAAGAACATCACTTATTTCAAAAGAAAATATTAAATTTTCAAGTTTTTTTAATTCTTCATCATTAACTTCACCATTTATTTCATAAAAGTCATCCAAAGTAATATGATCAGTACAATAAGCCCTTAATTTATCAAGAAGGCCAATTGCATCACGAAGGCCACCATCAGAAGCCTGAGCAATCTTATCAAGAACTTTATCTTCAATTAAAATATTTTCAGCATTAACTATTTCTGATAATCTTCTCTTCATATCATCATTACTAATCTTTTTAAAAGAATACCATTGGCATCTAGATATAATTGTTGCAGGTATCTTTTGTGGATCCGTAGTTGCTAATATAAAAATAACATGTTCTGGAGGCTCTTCAATAGTTTTAAGTAAAGCATTAAAAGCACCAATTGATAACATATGGACCTCATCTATAATATATACTTTATATTTTAATTCACTAGGTAAGATATTAACTTTGCTACGAAGTTCCCTTATTTCATCAACTCCATTATTAGAAGCAGCATCTATTTCGATAATATCCATACATTCTTTTGAAAAAGAATATAAACAGCTACTACATTTTCCACAGGCAACACCATCAACGGATTCTAAACAATTAACAGATCTAGCAAATATCTTAGCAATTGTAGTCTTACCGGTCCCCCTAGGTCCAGAAAACAAATAAGCGTGACTTATGTGATTATATTTAATAGCATTTTTTAAAGTTTTAACTACAACATTTTGTCCAACAACATCATCAAAAACAGTAGGTCTATATTTACGATATAAAGCCTGATACATAATGTTCTCACCTCACTAAACACAACTAGTATAACAAACAAAAGAAAAAAATAACATACAAAACATTTGTTCAATAACGTTTATTTTTAAAAAAATGACTTAACATTTCTACATCATCAATTTCAAACTTTGAAATATCCAATTTTACTTTTTCCACAGGCGTATTAGCGTCTTTCGAATTTAGAATATCATTAACGATTCTTCGTAAATTTTCATTATTATTATCTAATAAATACACAATTTTATTAATTCTAGATTGTTTAATAGCACTAGCACACATAGGACATGGTTCTAATGTAATATATATTACAGAGCCAGTTAACCTCCAGTTATTATTCCTTTTGCAAGCATTTTTGATAGCAATTAGTTCCGCATGTTCAAGAGAACATTGATGCTCTTCTTTCACATTATGTGCAGAAGAAATTATCTCACCATTTTGAACAATAACAGCACCAACTGGGACTTCATCTTTATAATATGCCTTTTTTGCCTCTTCTATAGCCAATAACATATATTTATATTCATTCATACATCAAACTCCTTTTTATAGTATAAAAAAAGTGCACATAAATTAAATTGTTAAGGCTGCTACGTTTCCATCCTAACCTGGTTCCAAAATAATTTATTGCACATTGAAATTATACAAAAAAAATCTAATTTTTTCAAGTTTTTTTCTTTATATGTTTCACGTGAAACACTGTACATAATCACTAAATAACTACTTGAGCTATTCTTTATAAATTATTTCCCGGGAAATAATTTTAATACTCCTTTATATAGTTTCCTTTACTTTCTTTATATGTTCCACGTGAAACACTGTACATAATCACTAAATAACTACTTGAGCTATTCTTTATAAA
>ERZ827512.1420-NODE-1420-length-23723-cov-12.366655_pt1 | contig 23723 bp, 21 predicted proteins | sample MGYA00519916_ERZ827512 | MGnify/ENA primary metagenome ERZ827512 (study PRJEB31778, sample SAMEA3449335) | human gut metagenome | biome: human gut; feature: human-associated habitat; material: faeces | place: United Kingdom | collected 2010/2012 ... | reverse complement strand
AACTATACCCATAGAACTAAACCCACTGAGTATATATTACTCAGAGATGGAGGATGCAATGTGCGAAATGATGGACAAGGATATGGCGTAGCTATGTGAAATCACCCTGCGGGACTCTGTCCCGCAGGGTGATTTAGTCTTGTCGTCATTTGGTCGTCAAACAGACCTGTTTTTACTGTGAAAAGCCCGTATTTACGGCACTTTCTGAGTTATGCAATTACTCCCACTCGACGAGGACTAAACAATTTCGCTTATGCATTTTTGCTTTTTGTTTGTCTCACTATTTTGATTTTACGATTTATCTGTATTATCCTGTGCTAAAACGCCCTTGTTATCATTTTGTTATCGAGGTTGATAACAAGAATAATTTCACCGTGGATAATATGGAAGTGGTACGCTGATATTATAGCATATATTTGTTCTTGTTGCAACAGTAATTTTTAATTTCGCACACAGTTTTCAAAATTTTGTGCGTGAATTTTTATTGCAACAATTCTTTTTTTGTGTTATAATAAATCCAAACACACATACAATATTCGTGTGCTCAAATTTTACAATGGAAGAAGGTGAATGAGTGGACATTCAAAAGCAAGTAAAAGAAGTTATCGTCAATAACGGCGGAATTGCGAAATCTGCTGATTTTGTCGCTGCCGGAATCAGGGCGGCAGATGTTGTAAATCTCTGCAACGCCGGAATACTTTCCCGTGTGCGACACGGTTATTATGAGCTTACAGAAAAGAGTGAGGTTTCCGAGGAACAGCTTCTTGCAACCCTTGTTCCGAAAGGAATCGTTTGCGTTGAATCGGCTCTTTTTCATTACGGCTACAGCGATTTTGCCCCACGCAAGTGGTCGATAGCAGTCCCTCGTTCTATGTCAAGGACGAAACTTAATGTGGATGTTCTCGCTCTGCAACCTTACTATGTGCAAGCAGAACTGTACGATTTGGGTAAAACCACAGATAATTTCAATGGGGTTGTCCTTCCCGTATATGACCGAGAGCGTACCATTTGCGACTGTTTTAAATATCGTGCAAAGCTTGACAATGAGATTTTTAATAAGGCACTCAATGCTTATGCAAATGATACACAGAAAAACCTGAGTAACCTTTCTGCATACGCAAAAAAGCTGCGTGTATATAAAAAAGTTACCGAACTGATGGAGGTATTGCTAAATGGCTGATATAGCGGCATCCGTGCTTGCACGACTGAAAAATAGGGCTCAGATAAGCAGCAGAAGCTATCAGCTTTGTCTGCAGCTTTTTTGCCAGGAAGAGTTCCTGCGCCGTTTGGAGAAATCCAAATATGCAGAAAACCTTGTGCTGAAAGGCGGATTGTTTATCTATTCCCTTACCGATTTTGACAGCCGAGTAACGGTTGATGTTGATTTTTTGCTCCGAAAAATACCAAATACGCCAGAGCAGTTAAAAGCCGTGTTGGAGGAAATTATCGCTACACCCACCGGCAATGACTTTATCACTTTTGAGATTAAAGATGTTGCACCTATCGCCGTTGCGAAAAAATATGCAGGAATCGGTGCATCGGTAGTTGCTTGTATTAAAAACACCAGAACACCGTTCAGTATTGATTTTGGCGTGGGTGATGTTATCGTGCCGAAGCAGGAAAAACGAAAAATCCCTACACAGCTTTCTGACTTTGACGCTCCGACGGTAAATACATACTCCCTTGAAACAACCATTGCCGAAAAGATTGACGCTATTCTCAGTCTTATGGAGTTTTCCAGCCGAATGAAGGATTATTACGATATTTACTATCTTGCCAACAAATTTGATTTTGACGGTGCAACGCTGACCAAAGCACTACAAAAGACTTTTGAAAACCGTGGGCATAGCTTTACCGTTGAACAGTTTGAGCAGGTACTAACCTTTAGCAACGATGACGCTATGCAGAAAAAATGGAAAGCGTTTACTCGTAAAATCAATACAAAGACTGACGATTTTAGGATTGTGCTGAAAACAATAAAAGCATTTTTAACAAAACCATTCACATCGGCGGTTGAAAGTAACTTATTCACAGAAAATTGGAAAACTCAAAACTTCGAATGGAAGTAATAGGAGGAAATTATGACTGGTAATGCAGATTTAAGAAAAGCAAACAAAGCAAAAAATGACGAATTTTACACTCAATTAACAGATATTGAGTTAGAAATGAGACACTACTCAGAGCAGTTTAAAGGAAAAACTGTTCTCTGTAATTGTGATGACCCTTACGAAAGTAATTTTTTTAAATATTTTGCAATGAACTTCAATTATTTGGAGTTAAAGAAGCTGATTGCCACTTGTTATGGTAGCTCACCAATTGTATATACTCAATTAAATCTTTTTGGTGACGAAGAAATCGTATCAGAAATTGAGGGCGAAAAGAAAGCCTATAAAATTGAAGTTACCAAAGTATCCGACCTTAACGGCGATGGAGCCATAGATTTGGCCGATGTTGAATTTTTACTAAAAAGCAAAAAGAATACCCTTACTCTTTTAAAAGGTAATGGCGATTTCCGTTCCGACGAATGTATTAGCTTGTTAAAGGAAAGTGATATTGTTGTTACCAATCCACCGTTCTCTCTTTTTAGAGAGTATTTGTCACAAATAGTAGATTATCAAAAAGACTTTATAATAATTGGAAACACAAATGCGCTAACTTACAGGGAAGTCTTCAAATTATTCAAAGAAGATAAGATTAGAACTGGATATACGAATTTTAATGTAGGTATGTATTTTGCTGTTCCTGATAGTTTTGAGAAATATCATAAAATCGAAAATGGGCAGAAGATGGTTCGTGTTGCCACATCGTGCTGGTTTACAAGTTTACCTGTTTCAAAACACAAAGAGCCTATAACTTTATATAGGAAATATAACCCTTCTAAATATCCAGTTTATGAGAATTATGATGCCATAAATGTAGATAAATACACAGAAATACCATATGACTTCAATGGTGTAATGGGAGTACCCATTACATTTTTGGACAAATATAATCCAGAACAATTTGAAATCATTGGATTAGGTATTTCCAATTCAGGATTGGAAGCGGGCGTAAAACCATATAAGCCTGAACACAAGAAATACAGAAAAGAAATACAAAAACGAGGTGCCGTTGATGGCGATTTATATATGATGATTGATGGAGTCGTTACTGTTCCATATGCAAGAATTCTTATAAAAAAGAGAGGCTAACACTATGAAAATTGAATTGCATGAAATAACAATCCGTGAAATTGCTAAGAATTATGTTGATAATGCAGAAGAAGGTGTTGTTGGATACGACGGGAAGCTTAATATTCGTCCAAAATATCAGCGAGAATTTGTATATGACGAAAAGAAACGCAATGCAGTCATAGATACTATCCGTAATGAGTTTCCACTAAATGTGATGTATTGGGTTAAAAATGATGACGGAACATTTGAGGTGCTTGATGGTCAGCAACGCACAATAAGTTTTTGTCAATATGTAACCAACGGTTTTTCTGTCATGATAGACGGTTACCCAAAAGTATTTAATAACCTCACTCGTGACGAGCAGGAAAAAATTCTTGACTATAAATTGATGGTATATTTCTGTGAAGGTACAGATACGGAAAAATTAGCTTGGTTCAGAATAATAAACATAGCAGGTGAACGCCTAACCGAGCAAGAACTTCGCAATGCTACATATACGGGATCTTGGCTAACAAACGCTAAATCCATTTTTAGCAAAAGCAACTGTGCAGCATATTTACTTTCAAAAGACTATGTAAATGGCTCGCCTATCCGTCAAGAATTGCTCGAGAAAGCTTTGTTATGGATCAGCAAGGGTGATATTGAGGGATATATGTCTATTCACCAACACGACCCAAATGCTAATGAACTGTGGACGTACTACCGTAATGTTATTGAGTGGGTTAGATTAACATTCACAACCTATCGTAAAGAAATGAAAGGTATTGATTGGGGAAAATTATATGATACTTTCAATAGCGAAATGTATGACACCGATAAGCTGGAACAAGAAATCCAAAAATTGATGATGGATGACGATGTGACAAACAAAAAAGGAATCTATACTTATATCCTGACCCGTGACGAAAGATTTTTGAATATTCGTGCTTTTACAGAAAGTCAAAAGCGTGCAGCTTATGAAAGACAAGGTGGACTATGCCTAAAGTGTGGAAAACATTTTCCAATTAAAGAAATGCAGGGTGATCACATCACGCCGTGGAGCAAAGGCGGAAAAACAAATGTGGATAACTGCCAAATGCTGTGCGCAGATTGTAATCGCAGGAAGTCCGACATATAAGTATTTGCGATAATTTCACAAATTGAAATGCGTATGTAATTACTGGAAAACTTGATGTATTGATAAGGAGAACTCATGGAATTTAAGAAACTGCCGTCAAATTCAGAAAATCTCTTGCACAAACTTGCCGGTGCAGATAGTCCTGCACAGATATTGTGTAGTCTCTTTGAAAAGGCGTCTCCAAAGGAAGATGATGAACTTAGGGGGATTATCAGAGAGTTGCGACAAGAGGGTTATATTGATGTAAAGTGGGCGGATAATGTGCCATACTTTGTTACTCTTAATGACTCGGCAAGAACATACGAAAAACATCTCGCTGAATATGGGGTACAAAAAGCACACCCAATATCACAAGAAAAGAATGTGAATCCAGTGGTTTTTATAAGTCACAGATCAACAGACAAAGAAGTTGCTGATATGATTGCCGATTTCTTTTCTGCCACCGGAATCTTGAGGGATAAAATATTCTGTTCCTCTCTGCCTGGCAATGATATAAACGAGAAAATATCCACTGAAGTCAAATTTGCATTGAAAAATAGCTCAGTTAACATTGTTATTCTTTCATACGATTATTATCAGAGTGCATACTGCTTGAATGAGGCTGGTATTCTTTGGTATAATGATGCCCCAGTAATTCCTATTGCATTACCCGAAATCAATTCAAATAATATGTATGGTTTTCTGAGCAGTGAGTATAAATTACGTCGCTTAGAGTCAGATACAGATATTTCATACATCTATGATATTGTAAGTGCGGCGGTATCTGCACCGCATACAAAAGTCAGTGTTGTTACTTATGAAAATAATAAACTTAAAAATCGATATGCTGCTTTTTTAAAATCAAGAGAATCCTCGAAACCACTTATTACGATTTTACCGGCTATAGATGTTTCAGAAATCACAACCGACGATGAGAGAGTCGTTTTGTATTACTTACTCCAACAGAATGTTCGTAAGGTGTCGAAAAATGTTGTAACTGATTGGTTACATAAAAATGAAATCTATAGTATAAATGTTGATAATGCCTTTGATCTGTTATCTTCCTTTGATGATGGTGCAGTTAACAATGATACATTGGAAATTGGAATTGAGAGATTTCGAAAATATTCTGCTAATGCAGATTCATTAATTTCAGCATTAAAAGACTGCGTAATTTCTCATACCAAATTAGCCGTTAACTCATTCAAATCCTTATGGCTTTCCGATAGCTGGGACGAGACTATGTCTTTACTCATTGCATATATTGTTGATGAAAGAATATACAACTTCGGTGTTCGTTGGATGGCAGAGTGGCAAACTGAAAGCATTAAAAATTGGGAAGGCAAAAATATGCTTGACTCAACACTTTCGGAAAATTATGGTAGTTGTTTACAATTTTTGATTCAGAATGATCTTGTGTACGAATCTGATTGGACAAGCCATGGAAACCCAAGAGAGTATTCTCTTTGCACTTCACTTCAAAAGTTTCTTTTAAACTGTCCAAAAGAATATATTAACAAATTACAAAAAGCAAAAGATTCTCACACTTTTGAATTGCCTTTTTAAAGATAATATTAAAAATACCGAGTATAACTTATTTTAAAAGTTACACTCGGCATAATTTTAAATATAGATTAAATACAAATTCACAATCTCCGTTGCACGATTACGGATGTTGTTCATCTTTCGAACCCGCAACATCATATCGTTTGCTTTAAGTTCTTCTATAATATCTTCTTTTTAAGTGAATCAGAATAAATACACGATAATTTCCCCACACAAATATCGTTTGTGGATCGTGAACAAAACAACGTTTTACTTTACTGATATTGTATTTTTTATGTGCTATATTTTACAGAATACAATTACACATCGTAAATCCAGCAGCCCTCTTCCATATCAATTCCCAGTTCTTCAAATATCAGTTTACCGGGATCATCTTTATCAAACAATTCAAATTCCAAATGTTCTGCTCCTGTTTCGTCGATTATTTTATCTATGAACTGCTTAAACATTTCTTTCCCAAATCCGTCGATTCTTGCATTGTCCATTATATAGATATAAAGTTGGTAATCTGCATCATCTTCTTTGTCTAGCCCTATCTCACCGCAAAATTGCCCGTCCTTCCTGTATATGCACCAAAGATGATCTTTGTTCAGGTCATCTTTCCAAATCTTTTCAAAATAATTGTTTTCAAAATAATCAAATTCATCAATGCCGGATTTTTGTTTGATTGCATACATGAGCTTTTTAGTCCACGGTTTGGAATACTCCAACATCTTTAAATTCTCTTTATCTTTAATTTGCAATTTGTCTACAACAAAATTATCACTTTCAAGAAACATTTTTACCGTCCTTTAACTATAAAATATTAGCATAATATCAATTATAAAGGTCGTAAGATATTATTCAAACTCTACAAAGACTAACGCTTTTTGTTTAGGAATTATTCTCTGTAATGTTTCTCGTTCTTTTGATTATTTGATATATCCATATTATCCTGCCTATACGAGCTAATGTTATCATTTTGTTATCGGCATTGATAACACCTACTCGATAACTGTGGATAATAACTATATGTAGCATGTCAAATTATAAGCTATTTTGCTTAGAGATTCAACACAAAACTGAAATTTTACTTTTCCTTATATTCATCTGGTATTGCTATTTGAAATGTTTCACACAACAGCATCACATCATGCACATCATTTTTATCGTGTTCATATCCCAAATGAAGCATTACCTGACTCAATGGTTCAATACAAGAAACAGTTATATCTCCAACTTTTCCAATACCGGAAAAAGTTTTTGATGGAAATATATCTCCCTCATAAACAATTCCGTCATCTGTAAATTCAAAACAATGTAAATCAATGATTCTTTGTTTATCATCTTTCCAGACAGTATGACCATCCGTTGTATAATCAGTATTTACTTCCTCAAATCCATGCTGCTTAATCACATAAATATAATCATGATAATGTTTCAGTTCAACAAACAAATCAATATCATTGTGTATTCTTGATTCTCTTTTAAGAAGTGCATCAACACCCCATCCGCCATCTAAATATACTTTAATTTCGTTTTGCAAAGCATATTTTATAATTTCACATGCATCTTCTGTACGTACCATAATCTATCCTCCAAATTCAAATCTTTGTATGCTTTCCAACTCACTAAAAGCCTGAAATTTGTCAGTCTTTCATCCTTTTTGTTATCAATCACCAATTAGCTGTAATCCATTAGGATTTAGCTGATATATTTTATCGCACACCTCTTCAATATACTTTCTATCGTGAGAAATGCTAATGACAGCCCCCGGAAATTCTCGGAGCATTTTTCTTATTACCGGACCGGACAATGGTGAAAAATTTCTTGTCGGTTCATCCAGAATAAGAACATTTGCACCACTTAAGCTCATCCTCAAGAGAAGCACTTTCGCCTTTTGTCCGCCTGATAACTCCCGAATCGGATGCTCCATTTCATCTGGTGTGTATTTAAGTGAACCAAGGTATGTTCTAATTCTTGTACGCTCTTCTTTATCTCCTGTTTTATCAAGGTAATCAACCGGTGTAACATCCAAATCCAGCAGGTCTTCATAAGTTTGAGGCATATATTCTGCTTTAATGTCATTCCGATTTAGGAGTTCTTCCGCTATCTTTTTTAGAAGAGTCGTTTTTCCTGCCCCGTTGGCTCCTATCATACAGATTTTTTCTGAACCTTTTATTTTTAAATGAATTCCTTCTGCTAAAATTCTTTTGCCATCCGGAGTCACAAGCTTTGAAAGTTCATATTCTATGACCGTTTTTCCTGCGGGAATGTGTGAGTTTTCATCCCCTAATTTGACAAAGATTGCTTCTTCCTGTTCCGGCATCTGAGTCATATTTTCATCTTCTTTTTCAAATCTTCGTTCCATTGCCTTAACCGTATGCATTTTGTCCTTTAAGTTTTTGGCAACAGACGGTGCTTGTCTGGTACAACTTCTTAATGCACCTTGTACACTCTGCATAACTCTTTGATATTTTTCATCGCGAATCTTTTTCTCCCTACGGTCACTCAGTGCCCGCTGTTTTTGGATTTCAAATTTATGAAGCCGTTCTTCCACATAGCGTCTATAGGGAAGCTTTGCCACGGTATATCTCGCCTTTGTTTTTCGTATAATCTGCTCGATATGTATCACCATGTTGGCAGTACGCTCTATCAGCGTTTCATCGTGTGAAATAAAAAGCACAATGTGCTTCCAGTCATTTATGATTTTTTCCAGTAATGTAAGCGTCGCAATGTCGATGTCATTGGAAGGTTCGTCCAACAACAGCACAGAAACATCGCGAATGAAAAGCCTCATAAGTTGTGTCTTGACTTTTTCGCCTCCTGAAAGACTACCCATTGTCTGGTTACTGTAGAAAAAATCATTTTTCATTCCAAATTTTCCCGCAATAACAGACAATTCTTTAGGCGTTTTCTCCCAGAATATTTCCTCTTCAGAAAAATATTCGTATATTGTTTTTTCCTTATCTTCATCGAGCATCTCCTGCGGAAGATAACCAAGACGTTCGTGTCCCATTATCCTTTCCCCATCTGCTTCTATATAGTTTTCTACAAGCGACGGATTGTATATCCACTTCATTAATGTCGATTTCCCATTTCCCTCTTCTCCAATAATAACTGCCTTATCTCCATCATTTAGCACAAGGTTGAAATCATTAAGAATTATTCTCAGGTCTTTTTTATGTGTTAAATTTAATTTTTTTATCTGCAACATTAAAGTTTCTCCTTTTCGAAGTCTGAGCCAATTATTATTTTGAACACACAAAAACGAGTCTTTTTTGCATACGCAAAAATAGACTCGCTAAATAGACCCTTATTTCTTTTCCAAAAGGAAAACAAAGGAAATGCCTCTTGCGATAATCCAACTTAAGCGTACACAAAACAAACCTATTCTCTACAGGCTCAATAACTATATGTGTCTTACTTAAATCAAATTATCTATTAATCATTTCCTCACCTTACACAAAATGTGCCTTTCTTTCTTCTAATGGCAATACTATCATACTGTATTTTTTGTGTCAATACATTTCACCTTATGGAAGTGCAAATTAAAATTTTCACTTCCTAATTATACATCCAACCATTACGAAATTCAATCTTTCACAACCTCTTTACAACCACAACCACAGCACTCCAGCAAACGCAGGAGCACCATACCGTAAAACGCTTATGTGTAAATCAACTCCGTTCCTACAACTTCCCTCACACAAGCCTGAATATTATTCATTCTTCCAATCCATTCGTAGGGATTATCTTTCTTTAATTGTTCCGTCACATCTTGTCTGTCGGCATATTCCTTTACCAGTCGAAGAAACATATCCTCTGCTTGCTTATCGACTTCTGCAAGATAACTATGCAGCTTTCCGCTTGTCAGCAGGTTCATATATAACACTTTATAGTGTTCCTTTAAATGCCTTGCATGTCGTTTCCCCCATAAACCAATCGGCTCTATTTCTTCTTCGGCTGGTACTGTGATGTTCGGCAATAAATAATCACCCACCTGTCTATAAGTTCCGCCCATTTCTTCAAAAATTGTCTTTGTCATTTTCCTTTTCCTCCTGTGATTTTTGTCTATCGTGATCGTGTATTATCACGCTTGCGACCTTTAACTGTTCTTGCCTGCTCCAACAAATCATCTATCTGTTTGCGACCAAAAACCTTACGGAGCAGGCTGTAATCTTTATTTTCTGCTTTTAGGATTTTGTTTTCTTCGGTCAATCTTTCATTGACTTTCTCCAAACGCTGATTGGTGCGGTATAACTGTGCATTCGCTGTATTCAGCCTATGATAGTTGTCCCACCCCTCAAAGCAGCGGGCAAGCACCGTTTTGACAAGTTGCTTCAATTTCCTTACAACCGGCTCTGCCATTTTGGTTTTATATGCCTTTGCAGTCATAAATTTCTCTGGTTCTGGCAACTGATATTTCGGTGCAGTATCAAGCTCTATTTCAAGATTTGACAGCTCGTCTTTTGCCTTATCATAGTTCAATACTCGTTCCGACAACACATCAAATTCAATCTGTTTCTGCTCGATTTTCGCACCTAATGCCGCCACTTCTTTTTCTCTTTCCTGCTTTTTATAATCCAAAACAGAAAGATGTTTTTCGTGTGTGCCTAAATGTTCCCACTCAATCCCATAACGTTCCATCACCGCCGCAAGCTGTTCTTTTTCGGACTGTATCCATTGCGACCACTCCGTATCGCCACGACTGCCGCCCTTAAAACCTTGCGTTGCAAGAGCCTGCTTTAGTGACACTCTTGTATCAAGTCCACGCTTGCTGCCTGTGGTAAAAGGTACAAAATCTATGTGCAGATGTGGTGTAGCTTCATCCATATGCAGATGAGCCGAGAACACCCGAAGCTGTGGATTTCGCTCCTGAAAACCCTGATAGTATTCATCTAAAATCTGCTTTGCCAGTTCTCCGTTTTCCGTATCGGCGTTCATATTTCCCTTACCGCCCACCTGTAAAATGATTTCGTGGAACGGTTTTTCCTGCTTGGAACTTCGGATTTTTTCATAATAATCTTTTATCTTTCGGTCTGACCTTATCTGCTTGGCATTGTATCTTTCCAATGCTTCATCAAACAATTCGTGATAAACTGTCTTTATATTTTCATTGCAGTAGTCGATATTGAGATGAGTACGAGTTCCGTCTACATTTTCTGCTCGGAACTTTCGGCTATTGTGATTGACCGAGCCTTTACCGACCATTGCACTTATCGTTCTCTGCATTTTTTCATCTCCCATCTGTAAATTTCAACATTCTCAGGTTTTGTTACTTTTGTCAAAAGTAACGCAAAAGCACTTTTGACGGGTACACCCATCAAAAATGCGACCTGTAAACAGGTTTTGCGTTCTCCGAAGGCTCTCCGAGGGGTGAGCGTGTGCCGGTGGCACACACGCCTGCGAACCGACCGAGCCAGCAGGCGAGACCAAAGAGCCGCCTTTGAAAAGGCACTCTCTGCACACTCCCCTAAACTTTATCCGGTGTCAAAGTGTGACGATGGTGACAATGTTTTTCACAGCGTGCTGCTCTCAAAAACATTGACACCTTTGACACCGTTTGTCACGCCGTCTGCTCGGTTTCTTTCCAAAGTGAAACCTTTCTTCCGTCGTGTGTGCGGCTGTTCTGATAACGGATACCGTAATCACGAAACAGCCTGCTTGCGTTGATACTGAGCCTTAAAGAAAGTACATTCGGCTTTATATCCACCGCAAGCCTTTCGCAAAGTTCCGAAGCAGTTCCTTCCCATCTGTCACTTTCCGAAAAGAGCGTATCCGCTATCTTCTCAAGCAGAGGTTCGGGCGGTTCTTTCCACATCTCCGTTTCCGATTTTGCAAAGTTCCACACCAATCGCTCGCTGTCCCTTACAAGATGGATTTTCATATCCTGCTGGTCTCTGCCAGCAACATCAAGTGTGGCATTGTTGGAAGTACGCTTGTCCTTACTGAGAACAAATGCACCGTCTGCCGCACCCATCAGACCATTCGTGCCTGAAATCATATCGAATATATCTTCCGATTTTTGTTTGCGTGTATGATGAACAATAAGCATTGAAACCTTGTAACTGTCTGCCAACGCTTTCAGCCTTGCCACAACATCATAATCACTTGCGTAGCTGTAATCTGCTCCGCCTGCTTCACGCACACGCTTTAAGGTGTCTATGATAATCAAGCCTGTGTCTGGGTGTTCCCTCATAAACCCTCTTATCTGTTCTTCCAGTCCGCCATTGACCGTTTTACATTCCGTTGCGAAATACAGATTGCCTGTCTCCTTTGCACCGAACATCTGAAACAATCGCTTCTGCAAACGTGGGTAATCATCTTCAAGGGCAAAATAAAGCACCGTTGCCTTACGCACCTTATACTCCCAAAGCGGTGTGCCTGTGCTGATATGATAGGCAAGCTGTGCCATCATAAAGCTCTTTCCCACTTTCGGGGAACCTACGAAAAGGTAAGTTCCCCTTTGGAGCAGACCGTCGATAAGTGGTGTCTGAACCTCAAACACCGTATCATACAGCGTTGTCATTGATACTGTTTTCAGATAGGAAGGGTCTAACTGTCTGAGTATTTCCCTTTGCATTTCTTCAAAAGATTGCTCGTACCCCTTGAAATCCGTATCCTGATTGACTATACTATTGTCAGTACATTTGGAAAGTGACTGTTCCGCATCTGTTGCCGCAGATACATTTGGAATAGTCATTTCTTTTTTATTCTCCATTCGCATCCTCTCCTTTCAAACCGCCGAGAATAATGGAAATCAGTTCTATTACACTCAGCAGTTCATCATCCACACCTTTTCCTGCTTCAATCCTTTTCAGTTCCGCAAGGACTGTGGCAAATTCCGTTTTCAACGCCTTATACACTCTCGGATTGCCCTGTACCACCACATCCTGATTTAAGCAACGGCGGTAACAATACTCCTGTTTTGGCAATCCTGATAGAGCTACAGCTCTGTTAATGAGTTCGTTTTCTTCGGGCGATACTCGAAACCCTACTGTGATATTCCTCCAACGATTTTTGTTATCTCTGTTCTTAGCTGACATTTTCAAAATCTCCTTTCCCTAAATCATCTAATTTTTCTGCCATCTCAATCTGCTTTGACGGAAAGAGGTGTGCGTACTGATAAGTAATATCAATACTTTCGTGACCAACTCGGTCAGCAATCGCCACCGCAGAAAAGCCCATATCAATCAAGAGTGAAATGTGGCTGTGACGGAGATCGTGAATGCGGATACGCTTCACGCCTGCCGCCTTTGCCCCTCTGTCCATCTCGTGATGAAGATAGCTTTTCGTCACCGTAAAGATACGGTCTTTCTTCTTCAATCCGTAAAGCATACCGAGATATTCTTTCATTTCCTCACACAGAAACTTCGGCATTTTAATCGTGCGGTTGCTCTTTTTCGTTTTCGGAGAAGTAATCACATCCTGCCCTTTCAAACGCTGATAGGATTTATTGATTGTGACTGTTTCCTTATCAAAGTTGAAATCTGCCGGAGTCAAAGCTAACAGCTCGCCCTCTCGGATACCGCACCAGTAAAGCATTTCAAACGCATAAAAGGAAACAGGCTTGTCCATCATCTCAAAAGAGAATTTCTTGTATTCTTCCTTTGTCCAGAACAGCATTTCCTTGTGTTCCTCACGTCCCATATTTCCCACCTTTGCCGCAGGATTGGAACGCAGTTCATAGTAGCGGACAGCGTGATTGAAAATGGCGGACAACTGATTGTGCAGCGTTTTCAGATACGTCTGTGAATAAGGCTTTTTCTTCTCATCACGATAGGCAAGCATTTCATTCTGCCAAGTAATAATCTCCTTTGTGGAAATCTCGCTGATTTTCAGTTTCCCGAAATACGGAAGTATCTTTGTGCGTATGATATGCTCTTTGGTAAGCCACGTGTTTTCCTTCAAACGGTTCTTCACATCATTGATATAAAGCTCCGTAAAGGCTTCAAAACTCATATCAAGGTCTGAAGAAGTCTGCAATTTGAACATTCTTTCCCATTCCTGTGCTTCTCGTTTGGTAGCAAAGCCACGCTTGCATTTCTGCTTGCGTTCCCCTTTCCAGTTCACATACCTTGCCATCACATACCAAGTACCGTTATCTTCATTCTTAAATACCGGCATTTACATTTCCCCCTTTCCTGCTCCGTAGAGCCTTTCGTAAAAATACTGGCGATTTACACGCCCTGCAATCGTAATAAAGCCCTTTGCTTTCAATTCCTCATTTAATTGTCTGATGAGTTTATATGCATAAGGTTTTGATACGTTTAGTTCCTGAGCCACATCTTCGGCTCGGATAAATCTGTTTTCCATATCCTTTTTCTTCCTTTCTTAAAATAATTTTTTGCTTGCCGCTTTCTCCGTGTTAAAGTTCCAACAGGCACTCCTGCTTGTCGGCAGGCGCTGTGCTGTCCCAATGCACCGCAGTACATCAGGCGCTCGCTCGTATAGGGGTTCCCGAAAAGTCGGAGACTTTTGGGGAAGAGGAGGAGCAGTGCAGCGAATGAGCTTTTGTGCTTGCACACAAGCGAACGATACGGAACTTGCTCCGACGAGGTCTTGGCGGTTTGGCTTTTCGGACGGTCATTCAGTTGTCGCATTAAGCATATTTGTTTAATTCGTAATTTATTTTACTAAACATATTTGCTATTGTCAAGTGGTTGCAAAGAAAATATTAAACATTTTTGTTTCGGTTTTTCTTGACTTCCACTAAACATTTCTGCTATACTTATTTCACTAAATATAAAAGGAGCGTATCATTATGGCTATCAGCGAAAGAATACATTTTTTCAGACTAATGCGTGGTATGACACAAAAGTATCTCGGTACAGCAATCGGTTTTCCAGAAAAGAGTGCTGATGTGCGTTTGGCACAGTACGAAACTGGTACACGCAAACCGAAAGCAGACCTTACAAATGCATTGGCACAGGTGCTTGATGTTTCTCCACAGGCTCTTGATGTTCCTGACATAGACAGCTATATCGGTCTTATGCACACTCTGTTTACCCTTGAAGATATTTACGGTCTTACTGTCAGTGAAGCAGACGGAGAGGTATGCTTAAAGGTCAACAAGGACAAAGGCAGAGAAGCATATGAACTCCTCAAAATGCTGTATGCTTGGAAAGAACAGGCAGACAAGCTATCTTCCGAAGAAATCAACAGAGAAGAATACGATAACTGGCGTTACCATTATCCAGAGTTCGACACCACACAGCGTTGGGCAAAAGTTCCATCACAGGAATTAAGTGACGCTCTCGTGGAAGCATTCAAAGACCACTTGAAAGATAAATAAGCACCTACAGGACCTGCCACTGGCAGCTCCCTACAGATGCTTTGGCAACGACAAAAAAGCCCTTAACTATGGTTATTAACCACAGCTAAGGGCTTAGTTTATAATATGGAATTTGTTCAGAGCCAAGCTCCGAACTTTAGTCTGCAAGCCACCTGTTAATTGTTCCGTTACCCATAAACCACTGGATAACAAGAATAATGGCACTTGCTATGACTGTTATCAATTTGTTATCAAAAGACTAATCGAAATCGCTGAAACCCGCATAAACACTGGCTTTTTTAAGCAACTCGATTTATTCAAACTCAATAGTTCCCGGTGGCTTACTGGTCAAATCATAGAATACTCTATTGACTCCCTTTACCTCATTTATAATTCTGCTCATCACTGTCTGAAGTACCTCAAACGGTATCTCGGCTGCTTCGGCTGTCATGAAGTCCACGGTGCGGACTGCACGGACTGCAACGGCATAATCATATGTTCTCTCATCACCCATGACACCTACTGAACGCATGTTGGTAAGGGCTGCAAAGTACTGGTTTGGCATCCATGATGGTTCCTCGCCGTGGGCCTCTTTGTACTCTTTTGCTGCCTTTTCCACTTCGCTTCTGTAAATCCAGTCTGCATCCTGGACAATGCGTACCTTTTCGGCTGTGACTTCGCCGATGATACGGATTCCAAGGCCTGGGCCTGGGAATGGCTGACGGAATACGAGATAGTCAGGTAATCCAAGCTCCAGTCCGACCTTGCGTACCTCGTCCTTGAAGAGGTTTCTGAGGGGCTCCACGATATCCTTGAAATCGACATGCTCCGGGAGACCTCCTACGTTGTGGTGTGATTTGATGACTGCAGATTCTCCGCCGAGTCCACTCTCCACTACGTCCGGATAGATGGTTCCCTGCGCAAGGAAGTCAACCTTTCCGATTTTCTTAGCTTCTTCCTCAAATACACGGATAAATTCCTCACCGATGATTTTACGCTTGCGCTCAGGCTCTGTGACGCCTGCAAGCTTGCTGTAGTAGCGCTCCTGTGCGTTGACGCGGACAAAGTTGATGTCGAACAAACCTCCTTTGCCGAATACGCCCTCTACCTCATCGCCCTCGTTCTTGCGGAGAAGTCCGTGGTCTACGAATACGCAGGTGAGCTGCTTGCCGATTGCCTTGGCAAGGAGTGCTGCGAGCACTGATGAGTCTACTCCACCTGAAAGTGCAAGGAGCACTTTGCCATCACCGACCTGCTCTCTGATTTCTTCGATTGTGTTTTTGACGAATGAATCCATCTTCCATGTGCCTGCACATCCACATACGCCACGGACGAAATTGTAAATCATCTGTGTTCCGTTCTTGGTGTGAAGTACCTCCGGATGGAACTGTACTGCATATAATTTTTTCTCAACATTCTGTGTTGCGGCTATTGGACAGTCTGCAGTGTGCGCAACTACCTCAAAGCCCGGTGCAGCCTCTGCAATTCTGTCGAAATGACTCATCCAGCATACTGATTCTGATGGCAGATCCTTGAACATCACGCCGTTTGCAGAATATGTGATTTCTGTCTTTCCATACTCTCCAACCTCCGGTGTGATTACCTTTCCGCCTAATTTATGCATCATAAGCTGTGCACCGTAGCAGATGCCAAGCACCGGTATTCCCAGCTCAAACAGCTCTTTCTGGTATGATGGTGAATCCTCTTCATAACAGCTGTTTGGACCTCCTGTAAGGATGATACCCTTTGGATTCATTTCTTTGATTTTCTCAATGTCTATTTTGTATGAGTAAATCTCACAGTACACGTTGCACTCGCGGACACGGCGCGCAACAAGCTGATTGTACTGACCACCAAAGTCTATGACTATGACCTTTTCCTGATCCATGTTTTCCTCCTAATTGTTTATTCGCTATGCTGCTATTTTACAATCTTTGAAACGTCACGTAATTGCTGTTTTCCACACTGTGGTGTAAACCATAACATATGTTATCTGCTGCCATCTCATTGATTACGTAAAAGCAACATGTATTCTTATGTCATTATAGATTACGGAGTGCTTATCTGCAAGCGATTTTGTTAAATTTCTGTTTTGATTTTATGTTCAATTACGTTATAATGAGTTATAAACACTTTTATAGGCTGGGAGGTTTCATCATGAGTTTTAAAATAATCACTATAAGCCGAGAGTTTGGCAGTGGCGGTCGCTTTATCGGCGAGCAGATTGCTCAAAAATGCGGCATTGAGTTTTACGATAAAAAAATAATTGAGCATGTGGCAAAGGAGCTCGGTATCTCTGAGCAGATTGTCGCAAACCAGGGCGAATATGCACCTGCCGGAAGTATTTTTTCATATGCATTTGTGGGGCGCGACATCACAGGAGTTTCTCTTTCAGACCAGATTTTCAATATCCAGCAGAAGCTCATCAAGGATATTGCGCAAAAAGAGCCATGCGTTATTGTGGGACGTTGCGCAGACTACATTCTTTCTGACAGGGATGATGTGCTGAATGTTTTTATAGAGGCAAACACTCCTGAGAAGGCTGCAAGAATAAAAAAGCTCTACCAAAAAAGCGATGACGAGGTCAAAAAGCTGCTAAAAGATGTCGATAAGAAGCGCTCTGTAAATTACCGCTACTTCACCGACAAGGAGTGGGGCAGCCGGAAAAATTATGATCTGGTGCTAAACAGCTCTGTGCTTGGATACGATAAATGTATTGAGCTCATCGCATCCGCATACGCTTAATTCTCTTAAGATACAGCTTTCCTGCGGTTAAGAAACCGTTTTCTTATTTTATTACGAAAAACGTAAATAGAATTACAACCTGTGTGTAATATTAAAAATACTCCTGCATAAACTGTAACAACAGAATATGCAGGAGTATTTTTTGAAATCATATATTGAGACAAGGGCGGTGGAAATCGCCAACTACATAGTTGAAAACAATGCCACGGTGCGTCAGGCTGCAAAGCAGTTTGGCATCAGCAAATCCACTGTGCACAAGGATATCACGGATGCTGACAGGCTGCTTCGCATAGACCCGGAGCTTGCCGCAAAAGCGCGTCACATTCTCGATATCAACAAGTCCGAGCGCCATATCCGCGGCGGACTTGCCACCAGAGAGAAGTATCTGCATCTGCCTCATGTGCATGCCGGCTGAGTGCATGGATGCCTCTATCCCGGCATTAGCAGGTGCGCCGTTTTCCGTACATCTGAAACTTTTCGTTAATTCAAGACCGGTGTCACATGACTTGTGAGCACACCGTACAGCCACTTGCCCTCATCGCTTAGATCCTCATAGATAAAGCCGCTTGTCTTATCGCAGGCAGGTGTTAGAATCGCTGATTTTTCGTCCTTATTGGACAGATTCCAGCACACATAGCTGATGCCGTAGCTGTCGAGCAGGCTGATCCAGCTGTTTGCAGAATCTATGTCCACCTGACCGTTTCCGTCGGCGCTGCAGATGCCAAACTCTGATACAAATATCGGCAGTCCGGCGTCTGCCGCCGATTTTAGCTTGTTTTGCAAGTCCTCCTTGTTGGTTGCGGCATAGAAATGCAGTGTATACATGATATTATCATAGCCTGTGACAGGATCCTTGACTGCCTCATCCACATCCTGGCTCCAGTTAGGTGTACCTATCAGTATGACTGCATCCTTGTCGTAGCTTCTGATTGACGGAATGACCTCGCTGGCATAAAACTTCACATCTCCCCAGGTCGCACCTTTGCACGGCTCATTGCAAATCTCGTAAATCACGTTGTTGTATGAGGCATACTGCTGTGCCATTTTGGCAAAAAATGTCTTTGCCACATCACTGTAGCGGTTTGGATTGCCCTCGTTTAGCACATGCCAGTCGATGATGACATACATGTCGTTGTTGAACGCGTACTGCACTCCGTTTTGCACAAGTGTCTCAAGCTGCTGCCTGTCACCGTCTGTGCAGTAGCCACCGCTTTCGTAGGTGTACATGGCGAGCCTCACCACGTTTGCTCCAAAGCTTTTCAGCGTGGCAAAGCAATCATTGGTCACATACTGTGGATACCACGCAAGACCGTGTGTGCTGACTCCGCGAAGCTGCACCTCGTTGTTATTTTGATCAACGAGCTTGCTGCCCTCCACATGCAGCTTACCGTTTACTGACGGACAGGCAAGAACTGAGCTCTCCTGTCCGTTTTCTGTGGTGAGCTGCTCTGTATCAGCCACATTCTGATTTTCTGTACTGCTTTGCGTACTGTCCTCAGTATTATTTTCTGCAGAATTCACCGACTCAGTGGCTTTCTCATCTGTCTGTGATTCTGTCTCCTTGTTGCCCTTGTTACCACATCCTGTAAAAATCCCAAGCACTAGCACTGCAGCCAATACCAATGCTATATATTTCTTCATATTGCTATACTGTCTGACTGATTACTGAATTGATGTAACCTTGTAGTCCTCAGCCTCTACAATCTCCTTTAATTTCTCATCGGAAATGTCAGCGCTTAATGTCACTACTGCAGTTCCGCTCTCATGGCTTACTGCTGCCTCACTAACTGCATCAAGCGCCTCGAGTGCCTTCTTTACTCTTGCCTCGCAGTGGCCGCACATCATTCCTTCGATATTCATTGTCTTTGTCATTGATTTTTCCTCACTTTCATTTGGTTTATTTGTTTTGTTTTTTCTATCTGGTGTTGCTTTTCTGTCATGCTTAGGATCATACACCCTGCACAGATTCAGCCGCAGGGCATTGGTAACAACGCAGAAGCTCGACAGGCTCATCGCCGCCGCTCCAAACATCGGATTGAGCTTCCATCCTAATAAAGGATACCACAAACCGGCCGCAAGTGGAATACCTATTACATTATAGAAAAATGCCCAGAACAGATTTTCGTGTATATTTGTCAACGTAGCACGGCTTAACCGCACTGCTGCCGGTACATCTATCAGGCGGCTCTTCATCAGGACAACATCCGCTGCATCTATTGCCACATCACTTCCCGCGCCGATTGCAATTCCCATATCCGCACGTGTGAGCGCCGGTGCATCATTGATTCCGTCACCAACCATGGCTACCCTGCCCTGTTTTTTTAGCTTCCTTATGACAGCCTCCTTACCATCCGGAAGCACACCTGCGATGACTTCGTCCACTCCCGCCTGCTTTCCAATGGCATTGGCAGTCTGCTCATTGTCACCGGTGAGCATAACAACTCTGATACCCATATTTTTAAGCTGTCTGACAGCTTCCGGACTGTCCTCCTTTATTGTATCTGCAACAGCTATGATACCGCAAAGCCTGTCATCTGCAGCAAAGAACAGAGGAGTTTTTCCTTCCTTTGAAAATTCGACAGATTTCGCGCGCATATCATCTGACACTTTTACAAATTTGCTTACAAAAGCAAGATTTCCTGCTTTTATCATTTTGCCTGCAAGTATTGCAGTCAGACCATTTCCTACAACAGCGCTAAAATCCGTCACCTCTGCAACAGCGATTTCATCCGTTTTAGCGCGCTCCATAATGGCTTTTGCAAGCGGATGCTCACTCTTGGCCTCGACTGATGCGGCTATTGCAAGAAGCTTCCTTGACCACAGTGCTTTATCTGTTGATGAGTACGGGTTTAAATCGTCTGCCTTACGCTGACACTCACCGGCATGCTTGCCGATTTCCTCAAAAAATGTCTCATCCGGCACGATATCCGTCACCTTCGGCTCACCGCTTGTTATGGTGCCTGTCTTATCAAGAGCCACAATCTGTGTTCGGCCTGTTGCCTCAAGGCTTGCCGCTGTCTTGAAGAGTATACCGCTCTTTGCGCCCTTGCCATTTCCTACCATTATCGCAACAGGAGTTGCCAGTCCAAGTGCACACGGACAGCTTATCACGAGCACCGAAATGCCTCTGGCAAGCGCAAAGCCCACGGTCTCACCGGCTATAAGCCATGCTATTATTGTAATGATTGCAATTGTAATAACCGCCGGCACAAATACTCCCGATACCCTGTCAGCGATTTTTGCAATAGGTGCCTTTGTCGCTGCGGCATCAGAAACCATCTGTATAATCTGTGAGAGTGTGGTGTCTTCGCCTACTCTGGTTGCGCGGCATTTTATAAAGCCTGACTGGTTCACTGTGGCAGCGCTTACTGCATCTTTCGGCTGCTTATCCACAGGGATGCTCTCTCCTGTGAGTGCCGATTCGTTGACAGCGGTTGTTCCATCTATTATTTCACCGTCCACAGGGATATTTTCCCCGGGTCTGACCACGAAAATATCGCCCTTTTTCACTGCATCCACAGAAATTTCCTGCTCCACGCCATCCCTTACAACGGTTGCTGTCTTTGGGGCAAGCTGCATCAGGCTCTTTAAAGCGTCTGTTGTTTTGCCCTTTGAGTGCGCTTCAAGCATTTTTCCGACAGTAATCAGTGCCAAAATCATGGCTGCGGATTCAAAATAAAACTCATGCATATATGACATGACCGCATCCATATCGCCATTCACCTGCGCAGCTGTCATGGCAAAAAGTGCATACACGCTGTATCCAAACGATGCCGCAGAGCCAAGCGCAACAAGCGTATCCATGTTAGGAGCGCCGTGAATCAAGCCCTTAAAGCCACTGATAAAAAACTTCTGGTTTATGACCATTACCGCCACTGTAAGCAGAAGCTGCAAAAGCCCCATAGCCACATGGTTTCCATTGAAAAACTCAGGCAACGGCCAGCCCCACATCATATGTCCCATGGAAAAATACATGAGAACAACTAAGAATATGAGCGATGCTATAAGCCTGTTTACAAGCTTCGGTGTCTCCCTGTCTACAAGCGCATCCTGCGCTGCCTTTAGCTGCTCTAAGCTGTTATTCGCTTTGTCAGTTTCTGATTCTGTTGCTGTGCCTTTGGGACTCGCTCCATAGCCCGCCTGCTCTACTGCCTCCACTATCTGCGCATCTGTCGCGCTTCCCTCGACTCCCATCGAGTTGGTCAAAAGGCTGACAGAGCAGCTCGTCACACCATCAACCTTAGAGACCGCCTTTTCCACTCTGGCAGAGCATGCCGCACAGCTCATCCCTGTAACTGTATATTGCTTCATACTGTCTGTATTTCCTTCTTTCTACTATTCAAATCTAACTATTCAGAAGCCTTTTCTAAAATCTCTCAATTCCTGTCACCTTGAAATCCAGTCTTTCGATGGCAAATGTGATTTCCTCATCGCTTAGCTCTCTGGTTGCCTCAACATGTGCCACGCCATGCTTTAAATCCACATCTGCCGATACTCCGCTCATCTTCTGAAGTGAGCGTGTGACTGAGTTCTTGCAGTTCATGCAGTGCATTCCGTCTATGTGCACATCTGCTCTCGTGACTATCTCGCCTGTAAGCTGTACTGTGGCTTCCTCGTCCTCCTTCATGGCTCCACCGCAACAGCAGGCGCCCTCGCCCTTTGAATGCTTAATAGTCTCCTTTAAGCCCACAATCACCAGAGCGGCAATTATTGCTATTATTAATATTGTGATTATTGTACTCATTTTTATACCTGCCTTCTTATAATACTACTTCATAAGCTTCTGCAGTGTGTTCAAAAGCTCATCTATTGTCTCATCCTTGCCGGCCCTTATGTCATCTGCCACACACGTCTTTATATGATTGGCCAAAAGGACTTTATTGAAGCTGTTGAGCGCGGCATTTGCGGCCGCCACCTGTGTGATGATGTCAGGGCAGTAGCAATCCTCATCCAGCATACGCTTGATTCCACGGATCTGCCCCTCTATACGGCTAAGTCTGTTGATGAGATCCTTATATTCCTTCTCTGACCGCTCTTTTTTGCGGTTGCAGCAACAGCATTTGGTTTCTTTTTCTGTCATGGGTACCTCCATTTGTTCTTTATTCCGCATTATGCATTTGTTTTACATGTCTAACCATACCCCTTATGGGTATCTGTCTTTAAGAGCATTATATACCCCTGTAGGGTATATTGCAAGGGCAGATTTCCTTATTGAGAAATTTTCATGTTATACCATACTCGTATAATATCTCATATGAATATATACAACGAAAAAAGCCGGTACATCATGTTTCCATGAATGTACCGGCTTTAAATACTTAGCAGTCCGTACGGGAATCGAACCCGTGTTTCCGCCGTGAGAGGGCGGCGTCTTAACCGCTTGACCAACGAACCGTATATTATAATATCATGGTCAAACGAATAATGCAAGTACTTTTTTAAATTTTTTTAAAATTTTTTCCGATCTCTTTGCCTTGAACATTATCCCTTTAAATGCTTCTGGCTTTAATTCCATTTTCGTCCCTATGTATGCTCTGTGATAATCTATTATATTCCGGCTCCTTATCTCAAAGCACGCGTTCTTATCCTCATATTTTATTTATACGTTTTCCTCTTGAATAAGATTATACACCTCTTTGGTCACACAACGGTCACACGGAGCCCTTTTCCACGGATTTTGTAAAAAGTATACATTAAAAATGCCGAAAGCTGTACAGTTTTAGATATTTTTCGGAATTTGTGCATTTTTTATTCGTTATAATCAACTATTATTTATTATATTTTTTGTATATCTTTTCAAACGCAGGCATGGAGCGCTTTATCATTTCCCTATCCACACAGTATGATATTCTCACCCAGCCCGGACAGCCGAAGCCGTCTGCTGCTA
>ERZ827512.1412-NODE-1412-length-23820-cov-3.280328_pt1 | contig 23820 bp, 20 predicted proteins | sample MGYA00519916_ERZ827512 | MGnify/ENA primary metagenome ERZ827512 (study PRJEB31778, sample SAMEA3449335) | human gut metagenome | biome: human gut; feature: human-associated habitat; material: faeces | place: United Kingdom | collected 2010/2012 ... | reverse complement strand
GCAGATGCCGATTTTGTAGTTTTCTCAAATTACTGTCTTATCGGCACACGGCAAAGGCTCTCTTTTTTGCGCTACTTCTAAATTCCCGTTAGGGAATTTAGAAGGTTCCTTTTTTTATTTTTAACGGAGAGACGAAAAGATATCGTCTCTCCTGAAAGTCCAATCGATTTGAGCATCTGCAAGAGGCTTGATTGGTTCTATCAACAGCAGTATATGCAGATATATGAAAAGTATGAGCCCTATTAAAAATGGCTTTTCCAGTCGGATGGAAAATTTAGTCTTCGCAAATCGCAAACATCAGAATATTCCTTCAATAACCGTTTGGAATCTGCCGCAAAAGTCGTCCAGGAATCATCGGTTGGACGAAGATACTTCATAGAAAGCATAATCTGATATAAACCATTATATCGGGGATGCGGCTGGATGATATCAGAATAAATAAGCTGTGGTCTAGTGCTGATGGTGCGGTTGTAAATACGACCGTTGTGGGCACAAATATTTCGCATTATAGAAACAGCCTGAATCCAGGATGTAAACATATCTTTTGATGGATGAATAGCTTGTCCCTTGCTGTTTTGAAATTTATAATTTTTAATCAGCTCAGAAAATGCGCTGTCACCGCCGGTTTTCATATTTTTGATGATTTTTGATATGGTTCCGAACGACATTACCTCGACAACTGCCCATATGGGAACCGCTCCATCGTGATTATTGAAGTTATGCTCTATGAAAACATCATTTGAACGACTGATTTCAGCTGCAATAGTACTCTGATTTTTCCAGAATGTTTTCTTATCTTTAAATACAGAGGGATCGTTTAAAACGAGAGCATCCTGGGTGATCTGGAACGCATTAACAAGTCGTGATCTTAACGCAACTTCAATTTGTGATAAATAGCGGAACAATAAATGGGACAGCTCTGTATCAAAATGGTACAATTTTATAACATCAGACAGGGTTGTTCCTTTTATATACTTTTTGGTTGCGGGATCAATAAGATGAAAGCTGTATCCCTTCAATCGATAATAACCAATCGTTGTTAATGCCATTTCAGCTGTGTCATTTGCGTCGATTACCATTCCAGCGTCCTTGAGTTTTTGGATTAGTTGTGTAACGGATAGAAAATTCTTAGGATATGTATACATGGCTCACCTCCCTCTGGGTATAAAAAGTCCCGCCGGGTTGCGCATTCTTGCAAAACAAGACTAAGCGTGGCGGGTTCTGTTAAGTATATTCTACCTGAGAGAAACCTGTCTGTCAATGTTTTTGGGATGAAATTCAGTTACTCCAGCTTCTCCAACATCTCCCGATATTCTTTTGGGGAAATCCCATATTCCTTCCGAAATGCCCGGTAAAAAGCGGAATAATCCCGAAATCCAAACACCGGGTAGACGCTCGTGATCTTATCGCCGCTGCGGATGGCGCTTTTGCAGGCATCAAGCCTTTTTTTCAGAATATACTGATGTACGGAAATCCCCGTCTCATCCTTGAACACATGGGAAATATGATATTTGCTCACATGAAAGATGCGCGAAAGCTCGTTCAGATCAAGGTTTTCTTTTAAATGCTCTTCTATATAATCCATCATCATTTCATACAGTCCCTGCATCGCCCGCTCCCGGATCGGGTGCTCCTGTGCGTATGCCTCGCGATTTAAATGCAGCACAAGTTCACCAATACAGAGCGGAATCTTCGCATCCTTTCCAAACCTGTCCTGCCGCATCTCTTCTAAAAGTCGGAGCACCTTTGCCTGCGTTTCCCGAAATGCGATCTCCTCCTGATGCAGCACATATTCCTGACGCTTTGTCGCCCGCTCGATCAGATACCCATAGCTGTCTGACTGTTTTTGCAGCTGATCTGCATAACTACAGCTGATCCAGAACACAAACCGTCGGTACGGCTTATGTGGATTCTGGATGATCGCACAGTGCGGAATCTGAGGCGGAATCAGGATGATATCTCCGTACTTGAGCAAATAGGAACGCTCTCCGATCTTCATACAGACGTCCCCTTCCAGGAAAAAATAAAACTCATAATAATCGTGGGAATGCGTCCGCACCTCTGCCATCCCGCTATCGCTGTAAAAATAAAGTTCAAAATCCTGCGCCAGCATGTATTGGCGCGTGACAAATCTGCTCTCTAATTCTTTTTTCATAAGGCGTCCTTTCTGTAATACATCAAATTCTTTTACCACAAAACTAGCACGAAATCGCAACTTTTACAATATAGCCAACTTCTCTTACAATCGTCTTTCTGCTATAATGAGGCTATCATAGGAATGCATGATATTCAGACAGCAACCATTGAAAGGGGGAACTTTCTCATGCTACAGACAGGGGCACAGCTCTACACCGTCCGCAGCTACACACAGACGATCGAAGACTTTACCTGTACCATTCAAAAAATCGCTGACATCGGTTATAAAGCCGTCCAGCTTTCCGCCGTTTCCAAACAGATTAAGCCGGAGCAGATCCGTGAAATTTGCGACCGCGCGGGCATTTCCATTGTCCTGACCCACAGCGATCCCGAACGGATTCTGCACGATACCGACGCGCTCATCAAAGAGCACGATATCCTCGGCTGCAACTATATCGGTCTTGGCTGCATGCCGGACAAATACCGCACCAAAGAGTGGCTTTCCCACTTTATTTCCGATTTTAAAGAGCCTGCGAAAAAAATCGCGGCGGCAGCGCTGCTGCTGACGCTGGCGGCGGGGGCGTTTCCCGTCCTGGCCGAACCCCCGTATGAAACGTATACCTGCGCCCAACCGCCGGATTTTGGAATATCTCCTCGAGGGCTTTGCACCGGATGAAATGGGAATCACGCTCGATACTTACTGGGTTGCGGCAGCAGGCGCTGACGTCTGTGACTGGATCTCGCAGATGAGCAACCGGATTCCCTGCGTCCACTTAAAAGATATGAAGGTAAAAAACTGGCAGCCGGTCATGGCTCCGGTTATGGAAGGCAACTTGAACTTCTCCGCTATTTTCCATGCGCTGGAAGCTTCCAACTGCAAATATATGCTCGTTGAGCAGGATGACTGCTATGGGGAAAGCCCCTTCGACTGCTTAAAGACCAGCTATGAAAATCTGGCAAATGCTGGCTACCGCTAAATCAGACTTTCATCCGGCAGCAAATGCCTACTGCCGAATCTGAATCGACACAGGCGAATTTTGCATTACCGAAATTTCTGTATCAAGAGGAGGTACTTATGAATCAGGTAAAACTTGGCATCATCGGACTTGGAAATATGGGCAGTGGCCACTGCAACAACATCCTCGCCGGTCTGACGCCCGAACTCAAACTGACCGCCGCTGCAGACCTGCGGCAGTCCAGACGCGACTGGGCAAAGGAGACGCTGCCCGATGATGTCGTTCTTTTTGAAAACGGCGACCAGCTGATCGAATCCGGTCTGTGCGACGCCGTTATCATCGCAACACCCCACTACGAGCATCCGCGCCTTGCGATCCTCGCATTCGAACACGGGCTTCATGTCATGAGTGAAAAGCCCGCAGGCGTTTATACCAAGCAGGTTCGCGAAATGAACGAAGCTGCCATCCGCTCCGGCAAAGTGTTCGGCATGATGTTCAACCAGCGCACCAACTGCGTTTACAGAAAGATGCATGAAATGGTACAGAGCGGCAGATACGGTCAGATCAAGCGCGTCAACTGGATCATCACCGACTGGTACCGCACACAGGCTTACTATAACTCCGGCGGCTGGCGCGCAACCTGGGACGGCGAAGGCGGCGGCGTGCTGTTAAACCAGTGCCCGCACAACTTAGACCTCCTGCAGTGGATCTGTGGACTCCCTTGCCGCGTCCGCGCCTTCTGCCACAACGGCAAATGGCACCAGATCGAGGTCGAGGACGATGTAACCGCTTATCTCGAATTTCCGAATGGCGCAACCGGCGTTTTCGTCACGACCACGGCAGATGCTCCCGGCACGAACCGTTTTGAAATCACTTTGGAACGCGGCAAGCTCGTAGCAGAGCATGACAACCTGACGTTCTTCGAGCTCGAACAGAACGAACGTGACTTCTGCTTTACGGCAACAGGCGGCTTCGAACAGCCCGCCGGACATGAGGTCACAATCGAACTGGACGGCAAAAATCCGCAGCATGTCGGCGTATTGAACGCTTTTGCAGGCGCGATCCTGCGCGGCGAACCGCTCGTTGCAGACGGGACCGAGGGGATCCGAGGTCTGGAGCTTTCCAATGCGATGCATCTTTCCTCCTGGACAGACCAGACGGTTACCCTGCCGATCGACGAAGCGCTTTTCCTTGAAAAATTAAATGAGCACCGCAAAGCCTCCAAAGTCAAAACCGAAGTGACCGAAGTGACGTTCGATACCTCTGACAGCTATGGAAGCAAGGTTTCAGACAATACCGACAAAGGAGGCGTAAAGGCATGAAAACCTGTCTGGTTGGCTGCGGTGGTATCGCCGCCGTACACGGCAGCGTCCTGACCTCCGGCATTGATACGGAATTTGTCGCTGCCGCCGATATCAAACCCGAAAAAGCGCAGAGTTATGCGGAAAATTTCCATACCAAGCCCTATCCGTCCCTCGAAAGCATGCTTGAAGCAGAAAAACCGGATGTCCTGCATATCTGCACGCCGCACTATCTGCACGTTCCGATGGCGATTTATTCCCTGGAACGAAATATCAATGTCTTTATGGAAAAACCGCCTGCGATCTCTTTTGACCAGCTCGAAGAGCTGAAAAAAGCTGCTGCAAAATCTGAGGCACAGCTCGGCTTCTGTTATCAGAACCGCTATAACGCCAGCATCCGCGCGGCAAAGGATCTGATCGACTCCGGCAAAGCCGGAAAAGTCCTCGGCGCACGTGCGTTCGTAACCTGGTGCAGAGGCGCAGCTTATTATACCGAAAGCGGCTGGAGAGGCAGCTTAAAAACCGAGGGCGGCGGCGTTTTGATCAACCAGTCCGTCCACACACAGGATCTGCTCTGCTTTTTGCTCGGCGACCCGACTACGGTCGATGCAACGATGACCAACCACCATTTAAAAAACGTAATCGAAGTCGAGGATACGCTCGAAGCCTATATTGACTTTAACGGCGTCCATGCAAGCTTCTATGCGACGACCTCCTACTGCGCAGACGTCGCACCGCTGATCGAAATCGCCTGCGAAAATATGACAATCCGCGTGGAAGACCCGCACGTCACGGTATATCCCAAAGACGCTGGGCCTTATCAGCTTTCCGTCGAAACGCTGCCCCCGATCGGCAAGAGCTACTGGGGCACCGGGCACACCGCATGCATTTCGGATTTCTATCAGTCACTGCGTGACAACCGGCGCTTTAGCTTAAACCTGGAAACAATGGAGCCGAGCATCCGGCTGATGCTTGGAACATATGAATCCGCCCGCAGCGGACACAGTGTAACACTCATCGAACAATAGAATGCACGCTGTCTCTCCGCCCCACACAACAAAAAACAACGAGGTAACCCGTCATGAACACACAACATAAACTGCTCTCTTCCTGCCCGGTCAGCTGCTTTGCCGACGAAATCGCGGAATCCTTAGACCGTCAGATCGAAGTGCTTTCCCGGCTCGGCATTTCCTACGTCGAGCTGCGCAGCGCGGACGGCATAAATGTATCCGATTTTACGATGAATTTTGCAAAAGAGGTAAAGAAAAAGCTCGATCAGGCAAATATCCGCATTTCCGCCATCGGCTCTCCGATCGGCAAAATCGGAATTGACGATGATTTCGATGCGCACCTGCAGAAGCTTTCCCATACAGAACAGATGGCAGACATCTTCGAAACGCCCTATATCCGTATGTTCAGCTTCTATATCCCGGAAAACTATGCTGCGGCAGACTGCCGCTCCGAGGTGTTTTTCCGGATGGAGGCGATGGTTGCAGAGGCTGCGCATAACAATATTACCCTGCTGCATGAAAATGAAAAAGGTATTTACGGCGACAACGCGTCCCGCTGCCTCGACCTGATGCAGCAATTTGCAGGAAAGCACTTCTCCTGCACGTTCGACTTTGCAAACTTTATCCAGTGCGGTCAGGATCCGTTAGAGGCTTATGACATGCTCTCCCCCTATATTTCCTATGTCCACGTCAAGGACGCGCTCTTTGCTACCAGAGAAGTTGTTCCGGCAGGCACAGGCGACGGACATCTGCCGGAAATTTTCCAAAAGCTCGACGCTTCCGGCTATCACGGCTTTTTAAGCCTCGAGCCGCATTTAGCCAATTTCAGCGGTCTTGCAGCATTAGAACACAACGCTGCGATTCGCACCGAAAACAACACGGAAAAGGCGTTCTGCGTTGCCTGGGAGGCATTCCAGAAGGTGCTGGGATAACATCAAAGAGCTGCCATACGGCAGCTCTTTTTCATGGCAACTTATCTCACAGAATTAAACCTGTATTCCTCCTTGATCTGGCGAAGTCTATCTGCAGTTTTCTTAATAGATTTTAATGTCTTTTAAGAATACTTCATCCCTCGCCGCAGTAATCTGTACCTGAATCTGACAGATGCGGTCTTCCATGTCGTTGATCAGCGGGTTCTGCTCGCCGAAGGGATTCTGCAGCTGGCAGATTTTGCGGTTTCCGATGACAGTGTCCTGATACAGCGGATACTGATTGCCGCTGCCGGACTGCGCCGTAATCCGAAAGCCCTCTACGCGCTGACCCTTGGTCAGATCTTCCCGCAGCGAAACATAGCGGATCTGGGCGGTGGGTTGCTTTAAGGAAATCGTATAGACCTTCTGCGTTTTGGGACTTTCCTCTTCCCGGATTTTGACATCCAGCTCAGTGCCGAACTCTTCTTGCAGCAGCGCGCCGAACTCTTTGAGACGCTTTACGTCCCGCTCATCAATCCGTCCGTCTGTGTTAGGCGGCAAATTCAGGTGCATACACGCATTCGATCCGACGCTTCCCAGATAGGTAGTAAACAGGCGTTCCAGTGAGTGAGGCTCCTCTTCCAGATGCCAGAACCAGCCCGGACGGATAGACATATTGATCTCCGTAGGCGTAAAGGTCAGACCCTTCGTGTAGAGAATATTCGGCATCGTGCCTAACTCCTGTTCGGTATTGTAAATCCAGGAAAGGCTTCCTTCCTCCGCCATCGGTCCGGGACCCGTCTGCACCTTGCCCAAATGACACAGTTCGGACGGGATGACCGCCCATTCGGAATGTCTCGGTTTACCGGCTTCGTTGCCGCACCACCGGATGTCCGGTCCGAAATCGTTAAAAATAACCGCATTGGGCTGATATTTCCGGATCAGCTCAATATAACGAGGAAAATCGTATACCTGTTTTCTGCCGTTTAGACCTTCTCCGCAGGCGTTGTCAAACCAGACATAAAAGATGTCGCCGTACTCTGTCAGAAGCTCCGTCAGCTGGTTGCAGAAATAGTCGTTATATTCCGGCGTCCCGTAGCAGGAAGCGTTCCGATCCCACGGAGACAGATAAAATCCGAACTTGATGCCGCCCCTTTTACATGCTTCGGCAGCTTCCCGGACAACGTCTTTTTTGCACGGGCTGTTTTTCACGGAATGCTCCGTATATTTGGAAGGCCAAAGGCAAAAACCGTCGTGATGCTTTGCTGTCAGCACCATTCCCTTCATGCCTGCTGCCTTGATCGCTTCCACCCACTGATCGCAGTCCAGATTTTCAGGATTAAAAATAGATTCCGGCTCGGTTCCCTCTCCCCATTCCCGATTCGTAAAGGTATTTACTCCAAAATGAATAAACGCATAGCTTTCCAGCTCATACCAGTCCAGCTGGCGCTTCGACGGCACAACATGGGCCGCTTCCTGTAAAAATTGAATCATTCCGTTTCTCCCTCTGTAATTTTATGTTTCATTCACTTCTGCCCTATTATACAGGCTGTTTGACATTTGCGTACTTTCTTTTTTAAGATTTCCATCTGTCCGATGCCACAGACTTTCCCTTCTTTTAAAACAGGCACCGTATCGACTGCGGCGCCTGCTTCCGCAATTATTACAAAATCAGCCCCAGTTCCTATCGTTCCAGATAAGAACCGGGGCTGTTCTCTCCTTACACTCTTACGATGTAATCGTTCTTTCTCGGCTTTGCCTCCGGCAGCGGACCGTCCGCATAGCCTAAGATACAGCAGGCAACGCCAGCATAGGTATCTGCAATTCCCCATTCTTTCATCAGTGCTTTGCCTTCTGCGCTTTCAAACATCTCCTTTGCGCGGTTGATCCAGCAGGAGCCAAGCCCGACTGCATAAGCAGCAAGCATCAGATTGCCCATCACGAGCGAACCGTCCTGCAGCCATGTTCCGGCATTTGTATCTGCAAAAACGATCACTACAGTAGGCGCTCCATAAAACGGATCGGAATCTGCTCCCATAACCGCCCCGTTCATTTTGGAAAGCTTTGCAATCAATTCAGGCTCCTGAACCACAACCATCTTCGCGGGCTGACGTCCCATCCCGGACGCCGCATAAGTTCCAGCCTCCAGAACTGCATCCAGCTCTTCCTTCGAAATTTGTTCTTTCCGATAAGAACGCACGCTTCTGCGTTCTTTGATACTCATCAGTGTTTCCAGTTTCATACTATCCTCCATTCCGCAGGCGCTTTGCGCCGAAGGAATCGCGAGCAGAAGTTCCAATTCTGCTCTGCGATCCTAGCTACTTTGTGACGCCTGCGGCACAAATAGCTGTGAGAAAATAAGCGATCACGCTTATTTTTCTCACTATCCTCCATTCATTTTTGCTTATGCCAAGCTTGAATTACAGCTAAGTTCATGGTACGATATTTAAGATCCAAAATCAAGCGGTTCCTGAACTCAGGTTTGTTTGATGCATACTACAGAAAAGGATTTCTTACCTATGATTAAAGATTTATTTTCCCAGAAACAGACCCTTTCTTTTGAGGTATTTCCTCCCAAGAAGGACGACGAATTTACAAACGCGCAGAACGTCCTGCATCAGCTTTCCGAGCTGCAGCCGGATTTTATCAGCGTAACCTACGGCGCAGGCGGCAGCCGTTCCAAACGCACGGTGGAGCTGGCTTCCTTCATCCAGAACAGTCTCCACATTCCGGCAGTTGCCCATATGACCTGTGTCGGCTCCTCCAAAGAGGACATTCTCACCGTTACTGATGACATGAAGCAGGCGGGTCTTTCCCATGTACTGGCGCTTCGCGGCGACCGACCGACCTGGATGGATGATGCACAGTTTGAAAACCGTGCTTTTGCCCATGCTTCCGATCTGACTCGCTTCTTAAAGGAGCATACCGATCTGGAAATCGCAGGCGCATGCTATCCCGAAAAGCATTTCGAAGCAGAAAGCCTTGACAGCGATATTGCTTACCTGAAAGAAAAGCAGGAAGCAGGCGCAGCGTTTTTCATCACTCAGCTGTTCTTTGAAAATGACAGCTTCTACCGTTTCCTGGAAAAGAAAAACCATGCAGGTATTACGCTTCCGGTCTGTGCAGGCATTATGCCGATCACTTCCGCAAAGCAGCTCGGCACGACGGTAACCCTCTCCGGCTCTTCCGTTCCGAAAGAACTGGCCGACATCATTGCGACTTACGGAGAAAACCCGGAAGACATGAGAAAAGCTGGTATCGATTATGCGATCCGCCAGATCCTCGACTTAAAGCAGCACGGTGCAGACGGCATCCATATTTATTCCATGAACAAGCCTAAGACAACACGCACGATCGTGGAAGCGATCCGATAAGAAGGAACCTTCTAAATTTCCTTTCGGAAATTCAGAAGTAGCGCAAAAAAAGAGAGCCTCTCGGCTCTCTTTTTTTGCTTCATTCCCACTCTGTATCGGAGATTTCTACTTTTTTATCCCGCAGCATCAAATCTGCCACTGCTTCCTTTGCGGGCTTTCCGCCGAACAGCACCAGATTGACCTGCTCGATGATCGGCATAGATATCTCATATTTTCTCGCAAGTCCAAGTGCTGCCTTTGCAGAATACACGCCCTCAACGACCATCTTGACTTCGTTCATGGCCTCTTCCATCGTGTATCCTTTTCCGATCAGGATGCCTGCGCGCCGGTTTCGCGAATGCATGCTGGCACAGGTTACAATCAGGTCGCCGATTCCGCTCAGTCCAAAGAACGTCTCACGGCGTCCGCCCATCGCAGTGCCCAGGCGTGCAATTTCCGTGATACCTCGCGTAATCAGTGCAGCCTTGGTGTTATCGCCGTATCCTAAGCCGTCTGCAACGCCCGCTGCCAGCGCAACGACATTTTTAAGCGCTGCACCCAGCTCGATACCAAGCACATCCGGGCTTGTATACACGCGGAATACCGGGTTCATAAAAATGCTCTGGATTTTTTCCGCAATTTCTTTTTTCTTAGAACCGACAACGATCGTCGTAGGGATTCCCTTGCCCACCTCTTCTGCATGGGATGGACCGGAAAGTACCGCCACCTCCGCCTGTGGAACCTCTTCTTCAATGATCTGAGAAAGCGTCATCAGCGTGTTTTCTTCCACGCCCTTTGCAACGTTTACGATGATCTGTCCCTGTGCTGCCACATCCTTTAACTGATGCGCCGTGCTTCTGGTAAACGGGGACGGAACTGCCAAAACGAGCAGATCCATACCCTCCACAGCAGCCTTTAAATCTGTCGTGAATACCACACTGTCATCCAGAATGACTCCCGGCAGCTTGGAGGTCTGTTCATGCTTTTCCTGCAGCATCGTAATCTCATCTGCAAGTGCGCTCCAGACCGTTACCTGATGTCCGTTATTTGTCAAAAGCCAGGTCAACGCAGTGCCCCAGCTGCCTGCACCGATCATACCGATTTTTGCCATAGTTATTTTACCATCCTACTCTAATTTATATCTGCTTTGTTTCTTAGTTCAGCGCTTCTTTATTTTTCTTAAAAAGATAGGTCTTGCGTTCTGTACCGGAAAGCAGACGTTTGATATTCTCCCGGTGCTTCCAATACGCCATTGCCGTCAGAAACGCCGCGATCACATACATCTCAATCCGGTGTTCGACCGGCATGGAAAACAGATCCATCTGTCCCATAATCACCATCTCGATCAGGAATCCTGCATAAACCAACAGGGAACCGAGGGAAACATAATGCGTCAGCAGGAAGGTACCGAAAAACAGGATCACACCCATTGGGATAAATGCCGGATGGATCGCCAGGATCAGGCCTGCTGTCGCAGCAATGCCCTTGCCGCCCTTAAAGCCTAAATAAAACGGATAGTCGTGTCCCAGAATCGCACCGAGTGCCGCATACATCGCAAGCAGATAATACATATCCTCATGTACACCGCCAGCAAACAACAAGCGCACTGCTGCGATTGCCAGGATACATTTTAAAATATCTCCTGCCAGTACGATCAGTCCTGCCTTTGTACCGAGCACGCGCAGCGTATTTGTCGTTCCCGCATTGCCGCTTCCGTAATTGCGGATATCGATTCCATGCAGCTTTCCATAAATATAGGCAGTCTGAAACAGACCGAACAGATAGCCGATGGCTACACAGACCAGACGTTCCATCATTCGTTATTCTCCTTCCTCTCTCTGATAATAAATTTCAGAGGTGTTCCGCGGAACCCAAACGCCTCGCGGATTTTATTTTCTATATATCTCGTATACGAGAAGTGCATCAGTTCTTTATCGTTGACGAAAATAACAAATGTCGGAGGCTTTACCGATACCTGCGTAATGTAATACAGCCGCAGGCGCTTTCCCTTGTCCGTCGGAGGCTGCTGCAATGCAACCGCTTCCGCCATAATTTCATTCAATACGCCCGTTGCAACCCTCAGCGCATGGTTCTCAATGACTGCATCAATCGTCTCAAACAGCTTGGGCAGACGCTGCCCGGTCAGTGCAGAAATGAAAATAATCTCTGCATACGGCATAAAGGAAAGGGTGTTTCGGATCTTTTCCTGGAAACGATAAATCGTCTTATCATTTTTCTCGATGGCGTCCCACTTGTTGACCGCAATGATCATGCCCTTGCCCCGCTCATGAGCAATTCCGGCAATCTTGGCATCCTGCTCGGTCACGCCTTCTTCCGCATCGATGACAAGCACGACGACATCGGCGCGCTCTACCGCGCTGACGGTGCGGACGATCATATAGCGCTCCAGCTCTTCTTTAATTTTATTTTTGCGTCGAAGACCTGCCGTATCAATGAAGATGTACTCTTTTCCGTTATGCACTACCTCGGTATCCACCGCATCCCGCGTTGTACCTGCAATATTGGAAACGATCACCCGGTTTTCACCGATCAAGCGGTTAATAATGGACGATTTGCCGACATTCGGTTTTCCGACAATCGCAATTTTCGGACGATCATCCTCCTCTTCCATCTCTGCATCTTCAGGGAAATGACGTACAACTTCGTCCAGCATATCGCCGATCCCCATCCGGTTTGCCGCAGAGATCGGCCACGGATCACCGATTCCCAAATTATAAAACTCATAGACATCCGCCATGTATTTCTGGAAGCTGTCTACTTTGTTGACCACCAAAACCACCGGCTTGTGGGAACGGCGCAGCATATCCGCTACCTTGGAATCTGCATCCACCAATCCCTGCTTGACATCTACCATAAACAGAATCACGTCCGCTGTGTCGATGGCGATCTGTGCCTGCTCCCGCATCTGGGACAGGATGATGTCCCCGGAATCCGGCTCGATACCGCCGGTATCAATCAGGGTAAAATTTTTATCCAACCACGAAATGTCCGCATAAATACGGTCTCTTGTAATGCCCGGTGTATCCTTTACGATGGAGATCATCTCTCCCGCCAGTGCGTTGAACAGTGTCGATTTTCCGACATTGGGTCTGCCAACTACTGCAACGATTGGCTTTCTTTTTCTTGCCATATATGCTCCTTTCCTTATAACGGACAACATTTCTCCCGCCTGTCCTTTGGCAATGCGCTGATTTTTCTAAACTGCACAGCTGCAATTTCCGGACTGGGGTTAAAATTCGCCCAGCAAACTTTCCGTAAAATCATATCCGCTTGATTTTACAATATTCACGGGTACTTGTAAAGCGCTGGAAATATCCTCAACCGTATAGTCGTCCAACAGCACCCTTTCGCCGCTTCGAAGGACGTTGATCGGCAACAGCAGTTCTTCGCCCAGATGCTCGCCCTTTAACTGCGCCATGATATCCTGTCCGGTTAAAAGCCCTGTTACCGTAATCCGTTCCCCAAAAAAGTCGTTACGGATCGGATGCACATGAACGCAGAGCCCCGGAAATTCTTCCTCCATCCGTCTCGCCATCCGTTCGATATAGGGTGCGACAATTCTGCCGGTTACTGTAGAAATTTCCCGCTTTCTGTGATTCCAGCGCTCCATCGCGCCGCTTTTTCGAAGCTGCCGCAGGGAATCTTCAAATTCTTCCAGCAAAAGCCGTATCATGCCGACACCGTTTTCCAGCTGCAGATACCCATCGTAGTTATCCTCGTCCGGAATCTCCTCTTCCGCCAGGATATACCATTCGTCGCTGGCATGGATAAAATGCAGACCGTACTCGGGAAAAAGCTTTTCCTGCCATTTGTGGATCGTCGCAAGCACCTGCTGCGCTTCTTCTTTTGTAAAGGGCTCCAGAGGATACAGCCCCTCCCGGTATTTCGACAGTCCAACCGGCACAACCGACACGCTGCGCAGATGCGGCAAATATTTCGACATATCGGAAATGCTGCGTTCCAGCTCTGCACCGTCGTTGACTCCCTTACATAAAACGATCTGACCGTTCATCTCGATGCCCGCCTCGTAAAAGCGATCGACCTTTTTGAGCGCGTCGCCTGCAAAACGGTTGTGCAGCATCATGCAGCGCAGCTCCGGATTTGTGGTCTGAAAGGAAATATTGATCGGAGACATATGATATTTGATCACACGTTCCACATCCTTGTCAGACATGTTTGTCAGCGTCACATAGTTGCCCTGCAAAAAGGAAAGACGCGAATCGTCATCTTTAAAATACAGTGTTTCCCGCATTCCCTTCGGCATCTGGTCGATGAAACAGAAAATACATTTATTGCTGCAGGAACGGTAATCGTCCATCAGTCCGTTTTCAAACTCGACCCCCAGATCCTCCGCGTAATCCTTATCGATCTCCAACAGCCATTCTTCCCCGGACGGCTTGGCGATCAGCACCTCCACATACTCTTCCTCGATCATATATTGATAATCAAAAATATCTTCTACCGTTTCACCGTTGATCTCCAGCAGGCGATCTCCGGGTTCTATCCCCATCTCCTCTGCGATGCTGTCCGGTTTTACAGTTTTAATCAAATGCCCTTTTTGCTTCTTCATGAACTATCCTACTCCTGCATGCTTTCTGATCGGAAATTCTTCTTTTTTTGAATCCAATTCCTGTACCTTCCTATTTTACTAGAAAAATCCCGCTCTGTCACGAGAAATTTCTTGACGCGCCAACAGGCGGATGATATAAATGAAAGGTAAATGTACTGTCTGATGAATTCCATCAGGATATAATGGAGGAAAATCAAATGCCTAATTTACGCGAACTGGAAAATGCACTTCCCGTTGGCCCTCTGAAAATCATTGCGTTAAACTCCGCAGAGAAGCTCGGCAGAAATGTCAATGATTATCTCGTAACGTTCCGCAGAAATATGCGCAAGACCGTACATGACGATCCTGCATTCCGCGGCTATATCGAAAACAACTATCTGGTTGACGCCAGCTGCCCACGTTTCGGCAGTGGGGAAGGCAAGGGTGAACTACACGAATCCGTCCGCGGTACCGACCTCTATCTTCTGGTCGATGTCTGCAACCATAGCCTGACCTATTCTTTAAACGGCTATACCAACCATATGTCTCCCGATGACCATTATCAGGACTTAAAAAGAATGATTGCCGCCGTAGAAGGTAAGGCAAAGAGAATCAATGTCATTATGCCCTTCCTGTATGAAGGCCGTCAGCACAAAAGAAGCGGCCGTGAATCTTTGGACTGCGCCTATGCACTGACAGAGCTCGCTGAAATGGGCGTTACCAACTTTATCACCTTCGATGCGCACGACCCCAGAGTACAGAACGCAACCCCTCTGTGCGGCTTCGATAACTTTACCCCTCCGTATCAGTTCATGCGTGCCCTGCTCGACAACGTGCCGGATCTCATCATCGACAAGGATCATATGATGGTTATCAGCCCGGATGAAGGCGCACTCGACCGTACCACTTATTTTGCAAATGTGCTCGGCGTCAACATCGGTATGTTTTATAAGCGCCGCGATTACTCCGTGATCGTAAATGGCAAAAATCCCATCGTTGCACATGAATTCTTAGGAGATAATATTGACGGCAAGGATATTGTGATCGTCGATGATATGATTTCCTCCGGCGGAAGTATGCTTGATACCGCCCGTCAGTTAAAGGAAATGAATGCAAGACGTGTCTTCATCTGTACGACCTTCGGTCTGTTCACAGACGGCATGGCTGCATTCGATGAAGCCTATGAAAAAGGATGGTTCGACAAGGTAATCACCACCAACCTCACCTACCAGATTCCCGAGCTGCTCTCCCGCCCTTACTACATCGAAGCGGACATGAGCAAGTTCCTGGCATCAATCATCGACTTCATGAACCACGATGTTTCCATGTCCAACGTCCTGACTCCTACCGAGAAGATCCGGACAATCCTGGAAAAATACAACAAGCGCGAATCTTATTTATAAAAGTGTACAAGAAAAGAGCGAACCACTGCAAGGTGCAGAATGGTTCGCTCTTTTTTTGTTCATGACAATAGAATGCTCGCAGAGCGTGCATTCTATTGTTTGCTGTCCACTACGTTCCAAAATCAGTCAGAGTTTACTTCATCACCATCTCTGCATCTGCAGGAAGCTCAAACGGCAGTTTTCCGGGCTTTTGCTGATACCAGAACGCCACAGAGGTATAATCATCGTATCTCGGTCCTGTCCAGCCAAGGTTGTCCATTGTCATCTTAAAATTCTTCGAAAAATAGACCGGATCTTTTACATGGAAGCGGTAAAGCAAAAAGCGCTGCTGCTGGTTGTAAAACTCTTCGTTATCGCCAAGGATCGCATATAATCCGGTATACAATCCGGAGAAGGTCTGATATTTGTTCAAAATAATATCATTTCCGAATCCGTAAGATCCGCAGAAATAATCCTCCGTACCGGTATAATTCATGGAAGGGTACTTCGCACCATCAATATACATCTTGATCTCGCCTTCTACCCAGCAGGTGTTGTTGCCATTCATGCCGGAGGAAAAACAAACACCGGCAAACATTCCGGGACCCTCAACGTTGTCCAGCACAGTATAGGAACGTCCTTTCTGCACCGGATGCTCCTGTCTGTAAACTGCATGGAAATATCCGCTGTCCTCCGGAATTTCCCCGTGCCAGCCGGAAATCATATAAAACAGCGTCTGCTTCTGCTCTCCTCTGTTTTCCATTGTAATTTTACAATGCTTGTAAAAAGGCATCTCCCAGTAGCTGTTATAGCCGCGTCCCGGTGCAGTCAGCATCGTCGCAGCATTCAATACAACATACTTTCCATCCCTGTCCTTGAAATTCTCATCATAAGCACATCCGAAAAATGCGGAAATCGGTGCTTCTACCGAAGGGAACTCCTCATTATCCCAATAGATTCTCATCACAAAGGAATGTCCCACATAGCCGGTAAACCAGATATGCGTAATCATACCCGGTCCGTCGGTATCGCATAAAACAACCGTTTCTCCCGGCTCAATGTCGATACAAGGACGCAATTTTTCGCAGTCCTTTGCATGCGTGCCGCCTTCTCTGGTTCCTGTTGGATTCTCTGCGGAAAACCCAAAACTCTCTCTCTGCCTGATCTGAAAAAGTGATGTCTCCATATCAAAATCTCCCTTTCGCTGCTCTTTTGTATTCCTTTTCCGTTTTACAGCTTATGCTTATTATACCTGATTTGCTCTTATCTGAAAAGGGATAACTTGCATTTCAAAATCGGAAATTTGCAGGAAAACAGCAAAATCTATAGTTTTAAAAAGGACACGGAAAACTCCTTTGCAAAACACCTCCGGACGAGTTATACTGAAAGAAAAACGGGAGTGTCATACATGGACCAGAATGAATCCAAAATGCAGATCGCAGTACTGATCGATTCAGAAAACGTCAGTTCCAGATATGCATCTATCATTTTTAATGAAATCGAAACCTACGGCTTTGCCACTTATCGCCGCATCTACGGTAACTGGACAAAAAATAACGGCTGGAGTGAAAATATTCTTCTGGAGAATTCCATCACGCCGATTCAGCAGTTTAACTATACTTCGGGCAAAAATTCTTCCGACATGACGATGGTCATCGACGCGATGGACATCCTCTATTCCGGCAATGTAGACGGTTTCTGTCTCGTCACCAGCGACAGCGATTTTACCCGGCTCGCCATGCGCCTGCGGGAAGCCAATATGTACGTGATTGGTATGGGAGAATCCAAAACCCCTGCCGCCCTCACAAAAGCGTGCAACAAATTCATCCATCTGAATCTGATTTTTGAAGCAAGTGTTACCCTTTCCGAAAGTCAGACCGCCGAACTGCATGAAGACTTTTCCTCCGACCGCAGCGTCAAAGCGAATGCAGTCACCCCAATCGCTGATATCGAAGAAGCCATCATTTCTGTCATCAACGATAATGAAAACAAAGGGAAACTCACCTATATGGGAGAAATCGGCAGCCGTTTAAACAGCAAATTCACCGATTTCGATGTCCGCAACTACGGATATACCAAGCTCTTGACATTTATTCAGGACAAATGCGCCAAGCTCGAGCTGGTGAAAGAAAATTCCTCTTATTATGTGAAAGTCCGCGAAATAAACAATGTTTCCGAAATGCAGAAGGAAGTAACGGATCTCATTGAGAAAAGCGGCGGCAGTGTGGATAATCTCTCTGTCATCTACGACTGCCTGAAAAAGAAGCATCCGGACTTTGACCTAAAGGATTACGGCTACAGCCGCCTGTCCAGCTTCTTACGCAGCATGGGCAATATTTCCGTCCGTGGAAACGCTGTTACCCTAAAGGATGCAGCAAAGCAAAAGACTCGAAAAAAAACAAAACAATAAAATGCACATTTCGCGAATCTTCTATTGTCACGACTAAAAACGTCCGGCAAAATGCCTTGGGAATTTTCCCATCTGCATTCTACCGGACGTTTTTCAGATCGTCTCAGGCTTCTTGAACGGATTCTGCGATCCGCTCTCTAATATAACTTTCCAGGAAATCAGCCGTCTTTTCAATCCCCATCCGGCTGCTGTTGATGCTCAGATCATAATTACGGGAATCTCCCCATTTTCCCTTTACGTAATAGTTGTGGTACATCTTACGCTGGCGATCCTGCTTTTCGATCATATTCTTCGCTTCTTTCTCCGTCAGGTTGTGAAGCTTCATAATACGTGCAGTCTTGACCGGAATATCGCCCAGCACGAAAATCGTGATCAATCCTGGGGTTCCTGCAAGTTTTGTCTCCGAACAGCGTCCTACAACGACAAAGGATTCTCCTTCATCTGCTTTTTTCTTCAAATACTCGAACTGCATCTGCGCGATATTTTCTTCTGCAGAGGTCGAATACTCCCTTACCCTTCTGGAAAACAGGATGTTTCTGGGCACTTCATCATAACGGTGCAGCGTTTTGGCGTCTACGTTTTTCTCCTGCGCAATAGATTCCAGAATATTGCTGTCGTACAAAGGCAGATCAAACCTTTTTGCCAGAGTCTCCGCAATCACATGACCGCCGCTTCCAAATTCCCGTCCTACAGAAATAATCAGCTGTTTCTTCATACACATACCCCTCCGTTACCCCTTATATTTTTCGTTTCGGAGAATTCCGTTTTGCCGCAGGCAAAAAACTCCCTCCGTCAAAACAGGATTCTGCTTTTAGAAATATCTCAGGAAAATGCAAACCATCGAAATCGAAATGACAATGATCGTCGCAGGTGCCGCATATTTACAGTAATATCCCCATCCAACCGGATAGCCTTGCTTGGTCGCGACGGAAATTCCAACAACGTTTGCAGATGCGCCAATCGGTGTTGCGCTGCCGCCGATATCGGTTCCCATGGAAAGTGTCCACGCCAGCGTAGTCAAATCTATGCCCTGCAGCGCCGACAGCGTCTGGATGACCGGAATCATCGTCGCAGCAAACGGAATATTGTCAACAAATGCACTTGCAATTGCGGATATCCAGAGAATAATCGCGCACATCAACATGCCGTTGGAGCCGCTCAATTTACTGATCAGACCGGCGATTTCTTCCAGTACGCCCGTCTGCTCCAATCCGCCGACTACAACAAACAGACCAATAAAGAATAAAAGCGTCTTATAGTCTACTTTGGCAAGCAGCTCTTTTGCATCCTTATACTGTGTCACAAGTGTCAAAATCGCAATAAACGTACCGATAAACGCAACGGTCAGCCCCGTCTGCGCATGGGTTACCAAAAGGACAACTGCCAGCAGGAAAATGACACAGCTCTTTGCAAACTCACCTTTATCTGTAATCGCTTCCTTCGGATCGGGATAAGAAGTAATCTGAACCGTTGCACCCTGTCCGGCCAGTTCCTTATGGAAGCATAAGTAAAAATAAATCACGATGACAACCAGCGATATCAGAGCGATAAAGCCAGTGTTGGAAATAAATTCACCGAAGGTATATCCCAGGGATGTGCCGATGATAATGTTGGGCGGGTCTCCACACATCGTTGCCGAACCGCCAAGGTTCGCACAGAAAATTTCCGACAGAATAATCGGAACCGGATTACACTTGAGCGTCTGCGCCAGCTCCAGCGTAACTGCCGCCAAAAACAGGATGACCGTAATACTGTCGATGAACATCGCCAGTACAAAAGACATCAGCATAAACGTGATAAATACCGGAATCGTGCGATATTTTACCAGCTTTGCGATCTCCAGACAGAGCCAGCGGAAAAATCCTGCCTTTCCCATTCCCTCTACCATGATCATCATACCTAAAATGAAAATGATGGTAGACCAGTTAATTCCGGATGAAGATGCCTCTCCTTCCGCTGCCGTGTACCAGAAGCTTGCCTGAAAGATGCTTTTCACATTCAGCGTTTCCACAATCGCATCCTTACTGTGCATGCCCAGTCCAAACACCAGTACGATCATCAAAAGTCCACAGCCAAGGGACACATACTGCCGCTCGATTTTGTCCATGACAATCAGGACAAACATCACTACGAAAATCAGAACTGCCAATATATGCGGTGCCATTTTCGTTCCCTCCTCTCATATTCTCTTTTGACATTATAATGCATTTTTCGAGGAAGCATAATTGATACTTTGCACAATAAATTCAATCAAAATTCAGCATCTTTCCAGTTCTCTTAACATTCTTCTGGACAATTTGACATAGTCCGTCAACTCTGCATAAACCCTTCTCTACTTCCAGAGCATGAACTGCCGTCTCTTTCCCTTCACTCCATCGGAACTGCAATCCCGATCAGCGTGTCCTCCGCCAACTGATAGGCAATCTCCTCTTCCCAGTTTAAATCAGCTGTTTTTTGTGAAAAGTGAAGCTTTAACATCGCCTGATCTTTTGGCGCAGAACCGGCGTTTTTCAATGCCGCCAAAAACAGCTGATATTCCGGATCCGTAATCAGGTACAGCTCTGTCATCTCCCCTGCGGTTTCGCCATAAAAATACCAGTCCTCAAATTCACAGTGCGGATTGAAAAAAACAAACGCATTGTCCGCCTGATAAAAACCATGCCTGTCCTTTGCAGAAGCTTTTTTCGCAGGCAGATTGTTAAAATCGTCTTCCGTATTTTGTGGGGAACCTGCATCTGTGCTGCCTGCTGCAGTCCCGTCAGATTCTGCCCAGGGGATATCGTTCCCACCCATAAGCTCCGGGACCAGGTCTTTCGCAGCCTCATACAAACGTCCAAAACGTTCCAGTTCCCTGCACAGCGGCAACAACTCCTCGCCAAGCTCTGTCAAATGGAAACGAACATCGTCTGTCCGATGGGCTCTCTCCTGAAGCATCCCGAATACATCGGTATCCGACAGGTCTTCCATTCCTCCCGGCTTTCCGTCTGCGGACACAACGATTGCAGCCGTGCCCTCTTTTTCTGCGGACACCAGCCCGACAGCCTGCAGCACACAAAGCTCTGTCCCCACGCCCTGCACGTCTTCGTCCATACATCCCGCCAACTGTTTTTCGGACATCGGCTCTTTTTTTAATAAAAATACGATCTGCAGGCGGCTGCCGCTCAAAAGCTTCGCCGCCTGCAAACCGGACTTCCATACGTTTTCTGTATTCATCCTGTAAGGCTTACCTCATCTGTATTTCTATCTCCGGCTGCGGTACGTCCAGACAGGAAAATCCGATCTGTACCTTGAACAGGTCGCCGTCCAGATAGATTTCAAACGTTCCCTTCTGCAGCGTCGTCAGGTTCTGTGCAATCGACAGTCCCAGTCCGCTGCCCTCCGTACTTCTGGAAATATCGCCGCGGATAAAACGCTCCGTCAGCTCCTCGGCACGGATGTTCAACGCCTGCGCGGAAATATTTTTCATTGTAAATACCGCGATTTCCCTATCATCCTGTCTGACTCTGCGGATTTCCAGATAGACCCGCGTGCCTTCCAGCGCATACTTGCAAACATTGGAAAACAAATTCTCCACCACGCGCCAGATTCTTCTCGGATCGGCTTCGATATAAACCGGCTCCGGCGGCAAACTGACGATCATTTCCAGGCATTTTTCCTTTAATTTGTCATCGAACTCCCCGCAGGTCTGCTTGACGAGTTCCTTGAAATCCAGTCGCTCCATCTGCAAAGAAATATTGCCGGACGTGATCTTGGACGCTTCCACCAGATCGTCCGTCAGCTGCTTCAAGCGCTGAGACTTCGCATCCAACACCTGAATATAGCCTTTCGCGCGCTCATTGTCGATCTGCTCGCGCTTTAACAGGTTCACAAAGTTGATAATCGACGTCAGCGGCGTTTTGATATCATGAGAAACATTCGTAATCAGATCGGCTTTTAACCGTTCGTCCTTCATGCTCTTTTCAACCGCCGTCTTGATGCCGTCTCCGATGCCGTTGACCGCTTCTGCCAGCTCCCGGTTTTCTCCGTGCATGTCGGAAAGATCGACCTTCAGATCCAGATCGCCGTGTCCCAATCGAACCGCAGTGTCCACAATCTGCTGCAGATCCTTTTTTGAGCTGTACAGCATCAGAATCGCAATGATATCGATTACAGCCGCAATCAGAATCCCTACAACACCGCAGCCGCCCAGAATCAGGTTGCCCGCAAGCAACAGTAAAAACGGAAGCAGACTCCTGACCAGAATGTGTCCGTTGTCATAAAGGTGCAGCACACCGTTTCCAATCCGACTGAAAATCAGCCGCAGCATAGAATTGCTCCACAGCGTATGCGCCCTCACCCGTCTGACAAGACTCAAATAGAAAAATAAAAACACATCGTCCAGCAAAAAGGCAACAACGCCCACTGCAAACGGAAACCACACCGCATGCGTCACATCCGTCAACGTCGTCTGCGCAAGCAGATACAAAAGCCAGCTGACGCCGAGGATCATACCCATCATCAAAATTCCTGCCGCCACAAACGGCTCCGTCAGCACCGTGTCCCGAATTCTTAATTCAATCTGATAACCGCCGCCCTCTTTGCGGACACGCCCTTCATACCGAGTTACCCGAAACAGAAGCCAGACAGAAACCACCAGAAATAACATGCCGACTGCAGCCAGATAACCATAATAAGGAACGACTCTGTGGTACGCCGCACGCGCGGTTGCAAAGCCGTCCTGTGCCGGATACGTCGTATCAACTGCCAGCCATACCCGCGTATTATCGCCAAAGGCATACTGATAGGAGGACAGCTCCTGTCTAAGCTCCTCCGCAGCAATCTCCGTATTCGTCAAAAGCTCCGCCCGATCTGCGTTATAGCACAGATATCTGCCATATTCTTCAAATTGTCTCGTGATTTCGTCTAATTTTTTATCTGAAAAATCGTCCTTCAGATTCGTATAATAATGGACTTCGCCATCCTGATCCATCCGGTAACAATATCGGATATTTGACGCGTCCAGACCGTAACTGTCTTTGTACGCCGAATATTCAGAAAAATTATAAAAAAGTTCCTTCGACGTCGTCTTTAAATCATCCCGCAGCTGAATGTATTCGTCTGTGTCGGACGCATATTGTGCCAGGTCCTTTCCCTCCGCAGACAGATACCGGGGCACCAAAAGATCCAGCTCCATCCCATCTGCATCCGAATAATTCAGTCCCAGCTCCTCGCACTTTTTCTGATATTCTTCCCGGCTGGACGGAAGCTCCTGAATCATCTGCATCGAAAGCGACTGCTTCTGCCGTTTCTGATCCAGCTTCTGCAACACATTCAGGGTTGCCGTTTCCCCGTTCCAGTCGTTCCCGCTCAGCCCCTCCTGACCGGAAAAAACGCTGGAATCCCCTTTAAAATAAGCGTCCAGCTGTGCCTTCGTCGCAAAAACCTTTTCCGTCACGAAGCCATAATTTCCCCATTTGACCAGATCATCCAGATAAAAAGACGCCGTTGCCGTCGTGTCACGGACATCTTCCTGCCTGTGGGCAAATTCCGCGATATCGATCTGCTTTTGTCCGTTATAAGTTCCGTCCGTTTCCAACTGGCTTCGGATGACAGAAAGCCGCGTCACTCCTCGGATTTCTTCGGACAGAATATCCGTGAACAGATCGGAATTTTCAAACGAATTACTGTTTTCAAGCAGATTGATCTGCTGTTCATACAGCCTGCCGTTTCTCTCCACGCTGACCGAACTATTGCAGGCAAGCCCGACAAAAATTGCCGCAAAAGCCGCTGCCAGCACTTTCTGAAAAATGAG
>ERZ827512.1408-NODE-1408-length-23871-cov-4.239209_pt1 | contig 23871 bp, 19 predicted proteins | sample MGYA00519916_ERZ827512 | MGnify/ENA primary metagenome ERZ827512 (study PRJEB31778, sample SAMEA3449335) | human gut metagenome | biome: human gut; feature: human-associated habitat; material: faeces | place: United Kingdom | collected 2010/2012 ... | reverse complement strand
CCCGGCTTCCCCTGCCGCACCCGACATTTCCCTTCGCGCCCGACTATACTTTGCCGAATGCCGCGTTTTTCGCAACGCCGCTCAACTGCCGCCCTCTGCGTCCCCTTGGCCGCACACGAGATTTCCCTCTGCGCTCGTCCGCGCTTCGCCGTCCCCGACGCTTTCGCGAATCGCCGCTCAATCGTTGATTGCCGTACTCGACGTTTTCTCCTGCGCACGCCGTGGCCGACCGTTCCCGCCATGCCCGACGACGCCCCGCCGTCTCCGAACGCCCGACAGCTCTGCCCTGCGCCTCTTTTCTGCCGCCCGTCCCTTCACTCCGAAGTTAGTCTAAACTAACTATCGGGGTTAAAGAGAGCGGCGGAAATCCGTCGCCATTTTGTTTTCCATCCACAGTATACACGATCTTTGCGCAAAAGTCAATTCCCAAATTCAATTTTTTTGAAAAAAACAGCATTCCGTCGCATCGCGGCCGCGAACACACCAGCGCCGATGCGCGAAAGCAGCGGACGGCGCTTTCCGCCGCCGGCGAAAATCCGCTTTCGCCAACCTTTTTCGGCCGAACGGCGCACCGCCGAACGACTGCGGCCGCCAAAGCCCCGCTCCCCGCCGAAACGCCATAGCCCCCGCACGGACAGCGCCCGCCGATGCGAGACGCTGCAAACAGGAACCCCGCTCCCGTGAAACGCGCCACGAGAGCCGCCGCAGCAAGCAGAATTTTCGCAGAGTTCATCACTCCGATACCTCCCGTGGAAGAAAAATCGACCCCTGTCCCTGTGCCGGAAAGCAAAAACGCCGAAAACCCTTGAAAAATCAGGCGTTTCGCAGAGTTCATCACTCTGCCGCGCGGCGTGCGCGGACGCTGCGCCGGCCAACGTGCGGAAGCGCCTGACGACGCCGGCCGACGGCGATAAAAACTAATATCCGATGGCCGCCAGCTTGTTCATATTGTCGCGTTTCAAATCCAGCGAGGCGTGCACATATCTTTCCAGCGTGAAGCGCGGGCTGGCGTGTCCCAGAATCTCGCTTAAGGACTTGATCTCAAACCCCACCTCTACGCATCTGGTGGCGAACGTGTGGCGCAGCGCGTGAAAGTGAACCTCGGAAAGCCCGCATTCCTCCGCGTAGCGTTTCAGCCTGTTCTGCATGGTGCGCGGCTCGACATACCGTCCGGCCTCGCCGGTCAGGACGAACGCCGCGGGGTCGGCCGTGAAATGCCGCCGGCACAGCGCGAGCGCATAGTCGTTCAGCGGGATGACCCGCTCGGAGCCGCAGGACTTCGGCGCGGTGATTATGATTTTCGTCTTTTTCCCCTGCGCGTTCTCCAGACTTTTCAAGCGCTGCATCGTGCCGGACACATAGATCGCCCTTTCCTGCAGGGAGATGTCCTCCCACCGCATCGCGCAGACCTCGCCGATCCGCAGGCCGGTCAGCAGGGAAAGCAGCACGCCGAATTTGCACTCGTCCATATCCGACAGCAGATATTGCACAAGCCTGTCCTGCTCGCCGCGCGAAAGCACGCGCATCTCCTTTTTGACGCTTTTCGGGTAAACGACGTCCACCCGCGCGGCGATTTCGGGACATTGCTTCGCCGTATACCGCAGAATGGAGTGCAGAATCGTGAGGATGTCCCGAACGGTTTTCGCCGACAGTTCTTTCCCGCAGAGCAGCTCGTGCCCGAACTGCTCGACCAGCACCGAGGACAGGCTCTGCACCGGACATCCGCCCAGCCCGGGCTTGATGTGCTTTTCCAAAACCGAAATGTATTTTACATAGGTAGATTCCTTCACGCAGCTTCGCTTCAGAAGCAGCCATTCGTCGCAGTATTTTGCAAATCTCCCGCCCGCCGCCGCTGCGGAAAGCCGGTTCGTCAGCAGCGCGGCCTTCGCCGCCGCCGTTTTTTGCTTGGCCTCGCGGTACGTCTTGCCGTAGCAGTAGCCGTACTTCGCCGTCCCGTCGGGCCGATAGCTCTGAATGTAGCGCGCCTCCCAACGGTTGTCCCTGCGCTTGTAAATGTTTTCCCCTCGTTTGGACATGGTAAAATCCTCCTTACAGATAGATACATATAGTATAACGAATTGTGTAAAATATTTGAACGCCATAGACGCCATTCTGACGGCGAAATTGACGGCGGAAAGCAAAAAAGTCGTCTCGATTTCGCTTCTTGGCAGGGACAAATGAAATAAAATGTGAATTTTCACTCAAGAAAAACCATTAAATCTTCAAAAACCTATTGATTTCCTTGCAGCTTTGTGATAGAATAAAAGCTGTAGAGTGATGAACTCTGCGAAAAAATCGAAGGCAAAACGGCATATTTCCGCAGGAAGAACGGGCGGCCCCGCTGACGCGGGCGGCCGCGTCCGCCTGCATGCGGCGAGGCGTGCGCCTTCGGTTCTATTCTTCCCCGGCGTCCCGACGTATATGCACCCCTGCCGTCCACCCGCTTCCGTCCGCACGGACGAACGTCGGCCAAGCGGGCACACGGTGCGGAATCGAGCGCCCCCGCAGGGGACAGGAAACGGAGCAGACTATGCAAAACGATCGCCATTATAATAAGGAAGACTTGCAGCCGCCCCGGGCGTCCGAAGCGCCCCGGGCAGCCGATGCGCCCGTGGCGTCCGAAGCCGAGCGCGCAGGCGACGCACCCCCCGCGTCCGGCGCGCCGGCGGCGCACGGCAAGCGCAGCGTGCTCCGGCGGGTCTGGAACGTCTTCACCACCGTACTCGTGGCCATCGTCGTGCTCTTTGCGCTGCTGCTGGTCGGCGTGCGGCTGTTCGGCATTCAGGTGTACTCCATCATCTCCGGCTCGATGGAACCGGAATATCCCGTCGGCTCGCTGATTTACGTCAAGCCCGCAGAGGCTTCGGAAATCCGCGTCGGCGACGTGATCACCTTCGTGCTGCCGAACGAAACGCCCGCCACCCACCGCGTCGTCGAAATCGACGCCGAAAACGAGCGCTTCTGGACCAAGGGCGACAGCAACGAGGAGCGCGACGGCGCGCCGGTCTATTTCCAGAACCTGATCGGCAGGCCCGTGTTTACAATCCCGTACCTCGGGTATATCGCCCATTACATTCAGAACCCGCCCGGCATGTACGTCGCGCTGGCATGCGGCGCGCTGCTGCTGGTGCTCGTGTTCGTCCCCGACCTGCTCAAACGCGCGGACAAGTCCGCCGGAAAGCGGGAGTCGGAGCAACATCAGGGATAACGCAAAAAAGGCGTTTGCATAAGCATCCCATAATTTAAGGAGGTATTCAAAAAATGAAGACAAGAACAAAAGCGCTGCTTTTGACCCTGTGCGCGGCGCTGCTCGTGTGCGCGACCGTCCTGGCGACGATGGCGTTCCTGATGGACACTGCCAAAGTCACAAACACCTTTACCGTCGGTAATGTGGAGATCAAGCTCGACGAGGCGGCAGTTGACGAAGACGGCAAAGCGACCGAAGAACGTACCGAGGTGGGGAACGAATACAGGCTCATCCCCGGCAAGACCTACGACAAGGATCCTAAGGTCACTGTTGTTGCGAACAGCGAGGACTGCTGGCTGTTTGTGAAACTGGAGAACGGGCTTGTTGACATCACCGGCGCTACAACCATCGAAGATCAGATGAAGGCTAACGGCTGGACGGTGATCGACGCGGCCAAAAACATTTATGCGTATCAGTCGATCGCTTCTGCCAACACCGATGTTGACGTTTTCGAGACTTTCACCCTTGCCGAGGACGCAGCGGTTGAGGACTATAAGACTGCAGAAATCGTCGTGACCGCTTACGCGGTACAGGCGGACGGCTTCGATACGGCGGAAAAGGCGTGGAACGCCACATTCGGCGCACCCAGCGCAAGCAATTAACGGCAAACCGCACCCGATTACATCACAGCAAATAACGACCGCCTCGGTCATTATTTCATTTCCTAAACAGGGGGGGTGAACAGGATGAAAAAAACGACCGTCGCCATCATCGTCTTCGGACTGGTGCTCTGCTTCACCGTCGGCGGCGCGCTGGCGTGGCTGATCGATACGACCCCGTCGGTGACAAACACGTTCACCTACGGCGACATCAATATCGACCTGAGCGAAACAACGCCGCCGCTTTACAAGATGGTACCCGGCAAAGCGCTGTCCAAGGACCCGAGGGTTACCGTCAAGGCGAACAGCGAGAAATGCTGGCTGTTCGTGAAGGTGGAGGCGTCCGACAACCTCAGCCAATTCGTCGCGTATCAGATCAACACCGGCGAAAACGACTGGACAGCGCTCGAAGGTGTGAGCGGTGTTTACTACCGTACGGTAGAAGCCAGCACAGCGGATCAGACGTTCTCCGTCCTCGCGGGAGGTACTTACACCTCGTCGGATCCTTCCGAAACCTTGAGCTGGAGCGAAAATCAAGTGCTCGTGAAGCCCGAGGTGGAAAAAGAGGAGTTGAACGCGCTGACCGAAGGCGCCTACCCCACGCTCACCTTCACCGCTTACGCGGTGCAGTACGAGGGCTTCGAGGACAACCCCGCCGCCGCGTGGGCGCAAATCACGTCCGCGAATACCACCACAACCACACCGTAACCCCGCATCCGTAAGGAACGGACGCGCCGTCCGTTCCCAAGCCAAACCGAACAAACGAATAAGAAATTAGGAAAGGAATCAAGAAACCATGAAGAAAAAAGTATTGACCGTCTGCCTGGTGGCTGTCATCGCTATCATGGCCGTCGCCGGCGCTTCTCTCGCGTATCTGACCGATACGGACGAAGCGACGAACACTTTTACCCTTGGTAATGTAAGTATCGAATTGATCGAGACCACTTATCACCGCGAAGGCAACGACAATGCCGGCGATACCCAAATCCCCGACCCCACCGCAATCGCTTCCGGTATGGAATATGTTACCGACGGCCATGAGATATTCACCGATGCAGAAATTCAAGCCAATGCCGCAGATTATGAAGCGTATCTCGCAGATCGCGGCACCAACATTATACCCGGCAGAAATGCTGCCAAGTGCCCCTATGTCATTAACACCGGCGCCAATGACGCTTACATCCGTATCCGCGTTCTCGTTCCCTCCGCTGCCAACAATGACTTTGTCAAAGTGTCCGATGGCGGCGTGATCGTCAACCAGTGGTGCACCACTTCTATGAAGAGCGGCGAGTTTATCGCTGGGGGCGATTATCCCAATGATGCGTACTCTCCCACAATCCATAAAGGAGTGGAGATTGACGGCATTGTCTATGACGAGTATGTGTTCGTCCGCAACAAGGCTTTGGAGGCCGGCGCAATGACCGAGTGGAACGTCTGGAACTTCATCGGCATCAGCAAGGACGCTGACTGGGACGATATTCAGAAGGCCATCGATGCCGGTGCTCTGACGAAAGCCGAGGACGGCACCATCAGCTTCAACGTCCTCGTTCAGGCCGACGCCATCCAGGCCGAGGGCTTTGCCGACGCGGCGGCCGCTTTCGCCGCTTTTGACGCGAATAAATAAGGCGCTTGCCGCAGAAAGCCCTCTACACACGCTTACTTCTTACCTTCTTCTTTCCTCATAAGCCCGCTTGCGTCTCGTCCGGGGGCAGACGTCCCCGGACGGGAATGGGCTTACCGAACCGAAAAAAGACAATAAACATAAAGGAGAACTAAAATGAAAAAGAAAATTACCGTTCTCTGTCTCGTAGCCGTTCTGGCCATCACCGCCATTGCCGGCGCGTCGCTGGCCTACTTCACCTCCGAGACAGAAGTGGAAAACACCTTTACCGCAGGCGGCGTCAAGATCGAACTGATCGAACAGCAGGTCAACGACGAAGGCACCGCTTTGGAGCCTTTTGAGCAGGGTCAAGCGCTGATGCCGATTGTCGGCTCCGCGCAGGGCGATAAGAATTCCTTTGGCCAGCCTGTCGCTGAAAACTACATCGATAAGATCGTCACCATCGAAAACACCGGCAAATCCGACGCCTATGTCCGCGCTTACTTCGCCATTCCCTCCGCGCTCGACGACGGCTTTGAAGAAGGCTTCAACGCCAGCCTGAACATCCTGCACTTCAACTTCGGCAACGAAGACGGCGTCAGCACCCACAACAACCAGTGGCTGTGGGGTTCCGAAGCCAAGCCGGAGCATAGCGGCTGGAACTACTTTGAAACCACCATCGACGGCATCGCTTACAACGTCTACTATGCCGACTACTACCGTGTTCTGAAGGCCGGCGAGACCACCGAGCAGTTTGTTTCCGGCGTTTATCTCGACCAAAACGTCGATATGAACGAGGATGACCAGTACACCATCACCCGCGACGATGAGGAAATCGTCATCGAGGGCTTCGACGGCTCCGCCGTCTGCCCTGTTTTCGCCGTCGCCGTGCAGGCCGCCGGCTTTGACAGCGCTGCCGAGGCTGTTACCGCCGCTTTCGGCGCGAACTTCGACCCCTGGAACAGATAAGCTCCATTCTCATGTTTCTCTCTCCATACTCTGCTTGCCTGCGGGCAAGCAGGGTATATATGGGTACTCCGAAGCGCTCGGAGTATCCATATATGCCCTGCCAAACAGCGGCATCCGAACGTAAAAGGAATAAAAAAACACATACAAGAAAGGAAAAGAGCGATGAAAAAGAAGCTGCTTGCCTGCTCGCTGCTCGTCATCGGCCTGTCCACGGCCGCATACGGCACCGTCGCGTATTTCACGCACGAGGATACGGCGACGAACGTCATCACGGCCGGCGATATTCAGATCGCCCTGCAGGAGTGGACCGTCCCCGAGGAAGGCGGCGAGCCTGTCCCGTTCGAGGACGTAATCGACGTCCTCCCGGGCGCCGAGGTGTCCAAAATCGTCGAGGTGAAGAACATCGGCGGCCAGACCGCCTACATCCGCGTCGCCGTCGATAAGGAAATCCGGCTGGCGGCCGGCGTCGAGGGCACGCCCGACACAGGCCTGATCGCCTACGACCTCAACACCGAGTACTGGACCGAAAAGGACGGCTGGTATTACTATAACGCGCCGCTGAACGCAGGCGACACCACGGAGCCGCTGTTCACGACCGTGACGTTTGAAAAAAGCATGAGCAATCTCTATCAGAACAGCTCCGCGGTCATTCGGGTGACGGCGCAGGCCACGCAGACCGCGCACAACGGCGACGCGGCAATAGAGGCCGCAGGCTGGCCGGACGCGGAGTAAGGAGGTAAAGGAACAATGAAACGTACATTGGCAGTGCTTCTGTCCCTGCTGATGCTGTTCGGCTGTCTGCCCGTGACGGGCTTCTCGGTCTCGGACGGCGCTGCGGACGGCAACGCGGCCGCGTTTATGCGCATCGTGCATCTGGACTGCGGCAGAAAGTACTTTTCCGTAGAGGAAATCAAGGGCGTCATCGATATGGCGGCCGAGAATTTATACACCCACGTCGAGCTGGCGTTCGGCAACGAGGGCCTGCGCTTCCTGCTCGACGATATGTCCGTCTCGGTCAACAGCACTCCGTATTCAAGTGAAGCTGTGACAAAGGCGGTGCAGACGGGCAATCGAAGCTATACCACCTACTCGTCCGGCGAGCTGACCGAGAGCGAGATGGACGAAATCCTCGCCTACGCGGCCGAACAGGGAATTTCCATCATCCCCCTGCTCAATTCCCCGGGCCATATGAACGCGCTGATGGACGCGGGCGAAGCCCTGACGGGTACGACGATGGCTTATGACAACTCCGCAAGAACCATCGACGTGACGAACGAAACCGCCACCGCCTTCACGCTCGCGGTGCTGGCGAAGTACGTCGCATACTTCGCCGAAAAGGGCTGCACCCACTTCAACCTCGGCGCCGACGAGTACGCGAACGACAAATACACAACCGGCGCTATGGGCTTCGGCCAGCTTCAGAGCAGAGGCCAGTACGACGACTTCATCGCGTATGTGAACAACGCGGCGGCCATCATCAAAGACGCCGGCATGACCCCGATGGCCTTCAACGACGGTATTTATTTCAACAACGTCACCGACTCCGGCACGTTCGATTCCGACATCGCCGTCTGCTTCTGGACGGCCGGCTGGACCGGCTACACCGTGGCTTCGGCAAGCACGCTGGCTCAAAAAGGCCACAAAATCATCAACACCAACGACAACTGGTACTACGTTTTGGGCAACACGACCGGCTATTATAACCTGAGCCGTGCGCAGACCGGCACCAAGGAAACCGCCTGCACCACCGTGCTGACCGATTCGTCCGGCAGCGTCACGCCCATCGGCTGTATGCTCTGCATCTGGTGCGACAGCCCGAGCGTCTCCTATACCACCGCCGAGCAGGAGAACATCTCCGGCCTGCTCTCCAATCTGGCCGAGAACAACGCGGACTACTTCAAGGCCCCCGAAAACAGCGGCGACGAGGTCACCCTGACCGACTCCGAAACGGGCATCGCCGTCACCGCCGATAAGCTGCAGTCGCTGACAGTGTCCCACGTCACCGCCCCTACGATGGACGGCTGGCTGCACAGCGTCGCCTATGACGTCACGCTCACCGACCTCTCCGGCGCGCCGTACACGGGCGCGGCCGAGGTCGCCATCCCCGTCCCCGACGGGTGGAATACCGCGTATCTCCGCGCGTATGTGCAGGAGTCCGACGGAAGCTATTCCCGCATCGGCGGCGCGTATGCCGACGGCGTCTATACCGCCTCCGTCCCCCACTTCTCCGTCGTCGCCCTCGCGGAAATCGACTCGACCGCAAACACAACAGACTCAATCTACCTCGAAGTCGGCGGAAAAACGACCATCACCGATTCGTCCGGCAACTATCAAGACGCTCCCTTAGATAACTTGGATACGTCCATCGCGACCGTTGAAGTCCAAGGAACGACCACCCCGGGCGGAACGATAAGCATTCTCGGTGAAAAAGTTGCTATGAATACGGATGGTACATATTCCGGTGTGCTTTCCGACGGAAACGGTAACTACATGGTCATCGACAATAGCGGTAATATTACAAACACCACCGATATAGACGCTGCTACTGTATTTACAGTTAAACGTACAACTGAAGAGATTTTTACGTGGCAGAGAATTACTTGCACAATATCAAGCAACGGATTTTACTTGAGAAGTAAAAAGGAAACAAGCTACCGGCCATATCGCACCACCTATTCTCTAACAACAAGTACCGACGAATTCTCCTTTTCATTTGACTCGAATCAAGGTTTCACAAGTACTGATGGACATATATACTTCGACAACGGGTGGACAGCAAATGGGTCCTCCGCAAATGGTTTCTTATATGCAAAAAGCACCCAAACTATTACCCCTGTCAGCAAAACCGAGATTACGTTTACCGGCATGGCGGCGGGCGAAACAAAAGTAACCATCGGCAATACGACGTATAACATTACGGTTGCCAAACGCGTTGAAACGCTTTCGATGTATGTCGGCGAGGAAACGTCCTTCGCGGATACCTCTGAGCCTTTCGAGATGACCACCGAAGACGTAGTATCTGTCCTGACCGACGGCAGCAAAATCCGCTTCACCGCATTGGCCGCCGGTAAGACAACCGTAATCACCACCTCCGGCACTTACACCATCACGGTCATCGAACCCGATTTCACCGCGCCGAGCACAATCACCGCAGACCACTCAACTACAACAACTCTGCATCAACAGATAGACATTACTTCTACAGAGTTGGAGAATGGAAAATACACCTCTACGCTGGCTCTGAATGATTTTACAGCCAATAGTCAAACGTATATCTTTTGGAAAGCGCGCGTGATTGACCGTGCGCAGACCGAAGGCGGTCAGATGTTTGACAAATACGATGGACATGGAGCAAATCCCGATGCCGACGATGACAACGAATGTATGACCTATGATGGCAAGGCCTACGACATCGACGCGTTAAAATACAATACTGAAACTGGTAATTACTATTTTCACGTTGTCGATACCGACGACTGGAAGCTGCTGCAGTGGCAGGGATATTCAGGAGTAGGAAGTTACCCGCAAACGGGCCATCAGTTAATCTTTTATTATATGATTCAATATGTAAAAGATACTAATGGCAAAGCCTCCATCAATACCTCCGACTGGGGCGCCTCGACGGGTTCTAATCTTTATCAAATAACATTTGAATTATACGAAGTGGATGACGAAAATCTTTCCAATCCTCAACTACTCGGACAAAACTCTCATGGGTTTGCAAACGGAATACAAGTGATTACAGCACTTCACGATCCTGCTTATGAAGTCGTGCGGTCTGTGGTTGATTACACAAACAATACCTATGAAGACAAAACATATTACGGACAAATCACAGACGTTCCGGCCGTAGAAAGAGCAGCAAGTTGCACCGTAAAGATTTACATTTGCAAAAAGTCCACTTTTACGGTAGACTATAAGTGGCTCAACAACCCTTCCTCGGCAACACTGCCTTCAGGCCAGACTGGCCTTACGACAGATGTTGAGTACACTGTCGATACGAAATACTATGATAAATACACAGTGAACGATGGCGCTTATACCTACACCTTCTCCGGCTGGTATCTGGACGAGAATTTTGAGGAGCCAGCACCCGCTACGCTAACGATTACCGGCGACGTTACGTTGTACGGACAGTGGACGAGAACGCTGAATGACATCATTACCATCACAGCCGATTCCGCTGAAAAGGTCTATAATGGCAATGAATTGATAGCCGACAACTTCATCGTTACCTATCGAGGTACAGTCATTAACCCCGACTCCAGCAATGGCGACAAATACTTTATCGCCAACGAATGGCTGACAATCACCGCAACCGTCACAGGTTCCCAGAAAAATGTTGGAACAAGCGATAACACGATATCGAATGTCCTCATCAGCAGCCAAAACGGGACGCAGTATACTCACACCACCGTGAACGGTACGCTGACGGTATACCCCAAAATTGTAGTGGAATACTACAAGGACAGCATTGACGCCAGCAACAAGCTGAACACGAAGGAAATAGGTTATCAGACGAACCTTTCGCCGGAGCATGGCGGCACTCTTCTCAGCGTAGGCGGGCGCGTCACGCTGTCGGGCAAATGGCTGACCTATTACAAGCCCAACGGCTACCAAGACGGCGTTCAGTGCGGCACGGTGCCTTATGTGGTGACTAATGAGAACGAACAGACCATTCAAGTGCTTTACCAGCCCGCCTACACGAGCCTTACGATTCACAAGGAAGCGGACGTTCTGGACGAGAATCAGACGTTCCTGTTCCGAGTGGTAGGCGAGGGCGAGGGCGATGACGTGGACGTGACAGTCACCGTACACGGCAATTCCTCCGTCACCATCGACGGGCTGACGGTCGGCGAGCAGTACACCGTGACCGAAATCACCGAATGGTCGTGGCGGTACGGCGCGCAGGCATTCACCACCACGCTGGACGCGGGCAACTACGAAGCGCCCGCAACCGGCGGCGGCATCACTGTAACGCTGTCCGCAAACAAAGAGAAAAACAATGTAACATGCACGAATACCCGCACGGTGCCGTACTGGCTGGACGGCGACAACTTCTGCGTCAACGTCTTTGCGTCGTCGACACAGAACTAAAGAAGGGAGACAGGCAGTATGTACAACCCCAAACACAGTACGCCGCGCAGGCCCGGCAGACCGCTGAGCAGCCGGAAAGCGCTGTTTGCGCTTGTCTCGGTCCTTGTCCTCGTCTTTGCCGCAGTCGGCGTGACCGTCGCCTATCTGCAAACGCAAACCGAACCGCTGGAGAACGAATTCACGCCGGCGAAGGTGTCCTGCAAGGTAGACGAAACGTTCGACGGTAACGTCAAAAGCAACGTCACCATCCAGAACACCGGCGACACCGACGCATTCATCCGCGTCGCCATCGTCGCAAACTGGGTGCAAACCGAAGACAACGACAACAGCAAGGTTACGTCGGTACACGCGCGGCAGCCGGTTGCCGGCACGGATTACACGCTCACGCTGGCTGACGATGTCAACGTGAAGTGGCTTAAAGACAGCAACGGCTTCTATTATTACAAGGACGCCGTCCAGCCGAATGAAGTCACGGCTATTCTGATTGAGGAGTGCAAGCCGATAGAGGACAAGGTGCCCGCAGGGTACACGCTGGCGGTGGAAATCGTCGCCTCCGCGATTCAGGCGTCGCCCGAAACGGTCGCGGAAGAGTACTGGCACATAAGCGTTGAAAACGGCGAAATCATCAACGTTCGAACGTCAGGGGAGGTGGGCAACGAATGAAACGCAGGGCATTCCGGCTGATTTGCTCCGCCGTACTCCTTGCGGCGCTGGCGCTGAACGGCCTGACGGCCGGCGCGGCGGGCAGCGTCACCTACGACGGCAGCGCGCAGTCGTTCATCTTCGCGCCCGGGAGCGCGTATTCCCCCACCGACCTGTTCAGCGACTTCAAGGGCGTTATGCCGGGCGACAGTCTTATGCAGCAGATTATCATTGACAACGACGTCGAGAAGGACGTGAAGATCAAGCTGTACATCCGCTCCGACGGCGCGCAGGAGGGCTCCGAGGCGTTCCTGTCGCAGCTTCGGCTGAACGTGAAGCAGGACGGCGAATCCGAGCTGTTCGACGCGCCCGCCGACGAAACGGCGCAGCTTACCGACTGGGTGTATTTGGGCACAATTTACTCGGGCGGCAAAATCACGCTGGACGTGACGCTGGACGTGCCGCTCACGCTGGGTGACGAGTTCCAGCAGGCCATCGGGTATCTGGACTGGCGCTTCAAGGTTGAGGAGCTGCCGGTGGAGCCGGACGATCCCAAGCCGCCGCAGACCGGCGACAGCAACAGCCTGCCGATTTGGGGCCTGCTGCTGCTCGCGAGCGCGGTGCTGGCGGTATTCGTCATCGTGAAGAAGAAGCGGCCGACGGTCGAATCCTAAAAGTACGCGCAATCCGAAAAAGGCAAGGCAGAGCGAAACGCTCTGCCTTGTCTGCGTTCAGGGACGGTTTGCGGGCGAAGCGATCCGCTCCAGAAAATAGCGGTGCACGGACGTGTCGCCGCTCAGCTCGGGGTGGAACGCCGTGGCCAGCATATTGCCCTGCCTTGCGGCGACGATGCGGCCGTCGACGGAAGCGAGCGCCCTTGCGCCGCCGAAGGTGCGCGCGATATACGGCGCGCGGATGAAGACGGCGGGCACGCGGCCGACGCCGTCGAAGTCGGCCGTCGCGGAAAAGCTGCCGAGCTGCCGGCCGTAGGCGTTGCGCACGGCCGCGACGTCCATCACGGCGAAATGGGTGCGGTCGTCGTTGTCGATGCGGCGCGCGAGCAGCAGCAGGCCGGCGCAGGTGCCGAACACGGGCAGGCCGGACTCGATGCGGCGGCGCAGCGGCTCGAAAAGGCCGGTTTCGCGCAGGAGCTTGCCCTGCACGGTGCTTTCGCCGCCGGGGAGGACGAGGCCGTCGAAGGCGTTTTGCAGGTCTCTTTCCTGCCGCAGCTCAATGACGTCCGCGCCGAGCGAGGCGAGCATCCGCTCGTGCTCGATAAAAGCGCCCTGCAGGGCGAGTACGGCGATGCGCATCGGTCATTTGCCTCTTTCCGCCATCAGCAGCTTGATTTCCTGCTCGTTGATGCCGACCATCGCTTCACCAAGGTCCTCCGACAGCGCGGCCAGCATATGCGCGTCGTTATAATTCGTAACCGCCTTGACGATGGCCGACGCGCGCTTCTCGGGGTTGCCGGATTTGAAGATGCCCGAGCCGACGAACACGCCCTCCGCGCCGAGCTGCATCATCAGCGCCGCGTCCGCGGGCGTCGCGACGCCGCCGGCGGCGAAGTTGACAACGGGCAGCTTTTTGTGCTCGTGCACATACAGCACCAGCTCGTAGGGGACCTCGAGCTGCTTGGCCGCCTCGAACAGCTCGTCGGCGGCCATCGCGCCGACGCGGCGGATCTCGGCCTGCATCAGCCGCATATGGCGCACGGCCTGCACGACGTCGCCCGTCCCCGGCTCGCCCTTGGTACGGATCATCGACGCGCCCTCGGCGATGCGGCGCAGCGCCTCGCCGAGGTCCCTTGCGCCGCAGACGAAGGGGACGTCGAAGCGGGTCTTGTCGATATGGTACCTGTCGTCCGCAGGCGAGAGAACCTCGCTTTCGTCGATGTAGTCGATCTCGATGGCCTGCAAAATCTGCGCCTCCGCAAAATGGCCGATGCGGCATTTCGCCATCACCGGGATGGAGACGGCGTTCTGGATGCCCTTAATCATCTTCGGGTCGCTCATCCGCGACACGCCGCCCGCCGCGCGGATGTCTGCAGGGATGCGCTCGAGCGCCATAACGGCGCAGGCGCCCGCAGCCTCGGCGATTTTCGCCTGCTCGGGCGTGGTGACGTCCATAATCACGCCGCCCTTGAGCATCTGGGCAAGATTTTTGTTCAATTCGTAACGGTTTTCCGACATTTCATATATCTCCCTTGCATTTCGGATAAAAAGAGTATATACTGAATCTGGCCTTATGAAAATAGCCAGAACAGGAGAGTTTTATATAACCAGATGAAATATGGGATTGAAGCGCAGGCCGGAACGCCGGCCTACTTACAGCTTTACCGGCAGATACGGGAGGACATCGTGCAGGGCGTGTACCCGCACGGCGGCCGGCTGCCGTCCAAGCGGACGCTCGCCGCGGAAACGGGGGTGAGCACCGTCACCGCCGAGCACGCCTACGCGCTGCTCTGCGACGAGGGCTACGCGGAATCTCGGGAGCGCAGCGGATATTTTGTGTGCTTTCGTGCGGGCGACGGGTTTGCCGCCGCGCCGCAGCCCTGCCGCGCGCGCCCGAAGGAAGCGCGCGGCAGGGCTGCGGCGCCCGTCTTTCCCTTCTCGGTGCTTGCGAAAACGATGCGGCGCGTGCTCGGCGAGCTGGGAGAGGCGATTCTGGACCGTTCGCCGAACGCGGGCTGTCTGCGGCTGCGCGAGGCGCTGCGGCAATATCTGGCGCGCAGCCGCGGGATTGTCGCGGACGAAACGCAGATCGTCGTCGGCGCCGGCTCGGAATACCTGTACGGGCTGATTGTGGAGCTGCTCGGGCGGGACAGGGTTTACGCCATCGAATCGCCCTCCTACAAGATGATCGAGCAGGTCTACCGCGCGTCGGACGTGCGGTACGAGCGCCTGCCGCTCGGCGCGGACGGAATTGACAGCGCGGCGCTGCGGGCCTGCAACGCCGACGTGCTGCACGTCTCGCCCTACCGCAGCTTCCCCAGCGGCGTGACGGCGTCGGCCTCCAAGCGGCACGAATACCTGCGCTGGGCGGCGGCGGGCGGGCGATTTCTGGTGGAGGACGACTTCGAGAGCGAGTTCTCGGTGTCCAGCAAGCCGGAGGAGACGTTGTTTTCCGTCACGGCGGACGACAACACAATTTATATGAACACCTTTTCCAAAACCGTCTCGCCCTCGCTGCGGGTCGGATATATGGTGCTGCCGAAGCGGCTAACCGCGGATTTCGACCGCAAGCTGGGCTTTTATTCCTGCACGGTGCCGACCTTTATGCAGCATGTGCTCGCCGCGCTGCTCGAAAACGGGGATTTCGAGCGGCACATCAACCGCGTGCGGCGGCAAAAGCGCAAAGCGCTTGCGGAGAGCGAATAAAAAGGCGGAGACGAACCGATCGGTATTCAAATGTAAATGTTTGAATACCGCAGAAATTGCATAGAAAAAGGAACCCTGACGGTTCCCTTTCCCGCTTTCCTTCCCTCCGGTCTCCCACCCCCCGGCGCTTAATTTGGAAATATAAAAACGGAGACGAACCTGTTAGGTTCGTCCCCGTATGCATACCATACCTTTATTGCAGCCAATCGGGCAGGAATTCCGCAGGGATATAGGTCTTGACCGTGCGCTTGAGGTTCTCCACCGTGAACGCGCCGCCGACGAGGGTGGGCGTATGCGTTTGGTCCCAGATTTGCACGCCGTGCTGAGCGGCCAGCTCTTCGGTATACATCTCCAGCGGGTAAATCTTATAATTGCGGTGGCCGGTATCGTCGCCGGAGACGGCGGTCTCCTTCGTATAATGCGTGACGACCGGCGTGAACAGCGGTTCCTCGATGGAAAGGGAGCCGTCCGCGCTGCGGACGATGTCGAACGAGAGCATGCCGCCGAGCATATTGAAGCCGTCCTGCATCCCCGAGATGAAATTCCCCAGCGAATAGGTCAGCAGGCAGCGGCCGCCGTCCTCGCGCTCGACCCACTTCATCTCCTGGATGACGTGCGGGTGCATCCCGATGATGACGTCCGCGCCGAGGTCGGCCAAAAGCTGCGCGGTGCTGCGCTGCTGCGCGTTGACGGTGTAGCGGTCCTCGTCGCCCCAGTGCATCGAAACAAACACGAGGTCGGCCTGCTCCTTGGCCAGCGCCATCTGCTTGGTGATGAGCGACTCGCTGATATAGGGAATCGCGGTGCTCGACCCGGCCTGCAGCGACAGCCCGTTGGTGGAATAAGTATAGGCGAGGAAGGCAATCTTCACGCCCTCGCGCTCGATGATTTTGATGTTGGACAGGTCGGCCTGATCCTTATAGTAGCCGAGCGTGGTCAGTCCGCGCGACTCGAAGAAGCGGTTGCAGTTGATGAGGTATTCGTCCGAATAGGAATCGAGCATATGGTTATGTGCCAGATTGTAGATGTCGAACCCCAAAGCGATGAGCTGCTCACCGGCCTGCTCGGGCGTGTTGAACGTCGGATAGCCGGAAATTCGGTTCTCATTGCCGCCGATGAGCGTTTCGACGTTGATATAGCTGAGGTCCGCGTCGCGGATGGTATCCGCCACATACTCGTACAGGTCCGCGAAATCGTATTTGCCGGTGGCGAGCGAGGTATAGACCGGCGTGCTGCCGTCGGCCAGCGCGGCCTTTCGAATGGCGTCGTAATAGACGGAGGGGTGGATGATATTATCCGGGCAGGCCAGAAAATGGATGCGCGTCTCGCCGGGCGTCGTTTCGCTCGTTTCGCCGTCCGAGGTGTCGGACGACGGCTCGCTCGGCGCGGACGTATGGCCGGACGATTCGTCATCGGACGCCGAACCGCCGGCGGTAGACCACTCGCCCGACAGGTCGGGCGGCGCGGACGTTTGGGAGCCGGACGCGCTGAACACGCCGTACACCAGCAGCGCCGCGACGACGATGACCAGCAGCGCCGTTAAAAGGATGCTGTTTCTTTTCATAAATACCTGATCGTTCGGTTTCCTTTCCGCGCAGCGCCCTGAGCGGTGCGCTATCCAAGCACGCAAAAGCACCCGCGCGGCCCGGCCGGACGGGCGTCCCTGCCTGTACGGCTGTGCTGCCGTCTGTCCTGTTCCTAAACACGGGCTTTCCGCAAAGCGACCGCTCCGAAGGGCCGCCGGCCAAGAAAGCCCGTGCCGTTCATCTGACCGGCAGCCGAGCCGGCGGCGCCGTGCGGCAAGCCGGAGACTCCCATGCGGCCAAGCAGCCGCATGGGAGTCTTTTCTTTCCTGTTTTCCTGTTTGGAGGCTTAACCGAACGTCTTATCGACGTTGGACTCGGAAACAATGATGATCACATAATCGACCAGCGACTTCGTGCCGCCGCTGTAACGCTCGGCGTCCGCCATATTGATGGTAAAGTCGCCGCTCGCGGCAAACATCACGTTGTTGAAGCGCTCGGCAAGGATGTCGTAGAAGGGCAGCACGCTGTCGTCACGGTAAATCAGCGCGCTGGGCAGGTTGGTGCGGCCGGTGCCGAAGATCACGCGCTCGGTGGTATTCTTCTCCTCCGTGCCGGTATACATCTCCACGCTGCCCTCTTCGTACTTGGTCACCTCGGAGATATTGATCCCCGTAGCGCCGCCCACGCCCACGTTCAGCGAGAACTTGGGGCTGAGCACGACCGCGTTTTCCCGGATGACGGTTTTATCCGCGCCCAGATAGTGGACGAGGCTGCCGCCGTCCTTCAGCTCGTAGCTGATGTCAAACTCGGACAGCGCGCGCGCCGCCGCGTCGGGATACTCCTTCATCATCACGTCGCAGATGGCCTTATAGACCAGATAGCCGCCGTACTCGCTCAGATGGCCGTCGGTGACGTTGTAGACAGGGTATTCGCCCTCCTCCTTCGCCGCCAGCAGCACGTCGGTCATATCGAGGATGACCGCAGCCGAGCCGTTCAGGTTCTCGCTGATCTGCTCCAGACGGGTGGTCGTCGTCTCCTTCACCGCGGAGGCAGGCAGATACTCGCTGTAAATGGTCGCATAATCGGGGATATACACATACACAAGCGAGATGGCGCTGCCGCCGGAACGGCGCTCCAGCGCCGCCACGCGCGAATCGACGTACTCGCGGTATTCGCGAAGCTGGGTCAGCGTCATCAGCGTTTGGCCGGTGTACTCGGCGATTCCACGGTCGGCAAACAGACGCGAGGAAAGACCGACGGTGACGCCGTTGCCGTCCACACGCTTCTCCGCGGTGGCGTTATACTGGCCGCGGAAGTTGGCCGGCTCGCTGTCCTCCAGCCCTTCGACCGAGGCGACCGCCTCCAGATGGGTGGTGGTCGTATTGATCAGTCCGATCTCGGCGACGAAGTAGCCGTTGAGCGACTCGACGACGACATCCTCCGTCCCGCCGGAGATGGTGACCGTCGCGCCGTCCTGACAAAGGCCGGTCACGAAAATCGTATCCGGGGTGATGTTCACGATGTCGCAGATTTCGGGCGTGTCCGCATAGCCGGGCTTGGTCTCCGAACGCGAGCTCGTATCGTCGGCGGATTCGTCATCCGATTCAATCCGAATCGTCGGCGTCGAGTCTTCGTTGAGCGTGCCCGTGTCGCAGGCCGCCAGCAGGACCGCCGTGGTGATCGTCAGCAATGCCAGCAGGACCGCCAAAGCCGCTTTGAGAGTAGATTTCTGTTTAACCATTCGTGTTACCTCGCTTCAGGTGCCATTCATTTGCCGTTGGTGCAAAATAAACGCGTTTCCCAGAGTTTTTTATTTGAATTGTTTTTGCGCATTATTCGGCGGCGGCTTCCTTCTTGGCCGCCTCAATCACCTTCGCCGCCACCTCGGCGGGAGCCTCCTCGTACCGCACGAAGGCGAACGAATACGAGCCGCGTCCCTGCGTCATCGCGCGAAGCTGGATGGCGTAGCTGCCCATCTCGGCGGACGGCACCTCGGCCTCGATGACCGTAAAGCCCTTCCGGCCGCTCTCGCTCATGCCCATAATCCGGCCGCGGCGCTTGCTGATGTCGCCCATAATGTCGCCCGAGTAGGACGTGGGGATCGACACGCGCAGCTCGCCCACCGGCTCGAGCAGCACGGCACCGCCCTGCTTCATGCCCTCCTTGAAGGCGAGGTTGGCCGCCAGCTTGAAGGACATTTCCGACGAATCGACGTCGTGGTACGACCCGTCGAACAGGTTGGCCTTGATGCCGATGACGGGATACCCGGCCAGCACACCCTTCGCCATCGATTCCTGCAGGCCCTTTTCGACGGCGGGATGGAAGTTCTTCGGCACGCTGCCGCCGAAAATGGTCTCGGTGAACTCCAGTCCGTCGGTATCGCCGGGCGAGAACTCGATCTTCACATGGCCGTACTGTCCATGGCCGCCCGACTGCTTCTTGTGCTTGCCCTCGACCTGCACCTTTTTCTTGATCGTCTCGCGGTAGGGTACCTTCGCGGGCGAGACGGTGACGGTGGTGCCGAAGCGGTTCTTCAGCTTGGAGGTGATGACGTCGATATGCATCTCGCCCAGCCCGTAAATACACATCTGCTTGGTCTCGGCGTTGTTTTCATAGCGGATCGTCAAATCCTCCTCCAGCAGCTTTGCGATGCCGGTGGCAATCTTGTCCTCGTCGCCCTTCGCCTTGGGCGAAATGGCCATGCAGAGGTAGGGGCGCGGGAACTCGATCTTCGGATATGTATACTTCCAGCCCTGCGGGGCGAGGGTGTCGTTGGTGTTGGTGTTGACCAGCTTGACCGTATAGCCGATGTCGCCGTAAGCCAGCTCGTCGGCCTCCACGTCGGTCTTGCCGATAGGGGTCACGATGCGGCTGATCTTTTCGGTCTGGCCGGTCGTGAGGTTGATAAGCTGCGCGTCCTTCTTCAGCGTGCCGTTCATCACCTTGAAATAGGTCTTTTTGCCGAACGCGTCCGCGACCGTCTTGAACACGAACAGGCTCGGCGCGCCCTCCGCAGACGCCTGCATCGTCGTCGTCTCGCCGTCGGGGCCGATAACCGTCTTTTCGCAGCGGTCGACCGGCGAAGCGAAGGACGAGGCGATATAATTCAGCAGCGTGCGCAGACCCGCGAAGTTGACCGCCGACCCGCAGAACACGGGCGCGATGTCGCCCGAGCACAGGCCGCGGTTGAGCGCCGTCTCCATCTCCTCGGAGGTGAACGGCTCCTCGGCGAAGAACTTTTCCATCAGCTCCTCGCTCGTCTCGGCCAGCGATTCGAAGATCATCGTCTGATAGCCGGCCATTTTTTCTTTATAGGCGTCGGGCAGCGGCACGGTCGTGCGCGCGCCCGTTTTGTCGAAGGTGTAAGCCTCTTCCTGCAGCAGGTTATAATATCCCGCCTCCGCGCCCTTTCCGTAGGGCACGATGACCGGGCAGACGCTCTTGCCGAATTTCTCGCGCAGGGATTGGAACACCGTATCGAAGTCGGCGTTCTCGTCGTCCATCTTGTTGACGAAAAACGCCTTGGGGATGCTCGCGGCGGCGTCCCACGCCAGCTCGGCGCCGACCTTTACGCCGCCCTTGGCCTCAAGCACGATGATCGCGCTGCCGGCCACGGCGACGGCCTGCTGCACTTCGCCGGCGAAGTCGAAGTAGCCCGGCGTATCCAGAAGGTTTATTTTTTTGCCCTTCCACTCGAAATGCGCAAGCGAAGCCGAGAGAGAGAAGCCTCTTTTGATCTCTTCCGGGTCAAAGTCGCAGACGGTGTTGCCGTCCGCAATCTTGCCGAGTCTGTCCGTTGCCTTTGCAAGATAAAGCATCGCCTCGGCGATCGACGTTTTTCCGTCCCCGCCATGACCGAGCAAGCAAATGTTTCGTATCGCGTCAGAAGAAAATTTAGCCACCAAAATAAACCTCCATCATAATCATATTCACCCACGCCGCAAAAAAGCGGCGAGACATTTTATATTATATAGGAGCGAAACGGATTATTCAAGTGCGATTCGTTACATTTTTTACATTCGGGTGGAGAATAATCGGCGGAATTTTTGTATATTATGCCCAAACGCGTCAAATCAGCCGCGAGGTCAGCCAAATGGGGATGAGCCAGAGGGCTTGAAAAAGCACGGCGAACACGGGGCCAAGCTGCGCGCCCGCGCCCGTGAAAGTGAGGAAAAAGGCCACGAACAGGGACAGCAGCACGCTCAAAATGTGGATGACGCCGTTGGATTTGGTCACATGGCGCACCTTATCGCAGAGGATGAACATTTTCAGGAAGGTGTGCATCGACGCGTTGGTGACGATGCCCGAATCCACCGTTTCCTCGCGCTCGCCGGCCTGCTCGGCCCCGCCCGCCTTGAGAATGGCGATGGGACACTTATTGAAGGTGACGCCGCGCGCAAGCAGCTCGTTGCTGATGTTCGGGTCAAGCGTCTTGATGCCCACGCACATTCCGGCGCGGTAAAGGTCGCGCAAAAGGTCGTTGAACTGCGGGTTTATCGAATAGCGGACGTAGACCTTGGCGACGAGCGCGTCCCCGATGGCCATATACATCACGCTGCCCACCGTATCCTCGTACTCGTCGTCGCCGACGTCGCGCGGCGCGCCGAAGCGGCAGCGCTTCATATAGCCGCGCTTGCCGAGGAACATTTCGACCCCGTCGAGTACGATGCAGACGCCGTCCGCAGCCGACTCAATCACGCGCGCGTTCTCCACCGGCTGCGCCGGCTCGCTGAGCATATTGGAAATCACCTTGGCAAGCGGGCCGCCGATGAAGGAGAAGGCCCGCGCAAGGTCGGAAACCGCCATATCGATGCGGTAGTCGCCGTAGGTCTTGATGCTGGTGATTTTGACGAGGTTGGAGGGATAGACCTCCGTGTCCGCGAACGAAATGACCGACGCGTCGGCATATTCCTCGCCGACGGCGTTGCCGACGAGCGCGGACGAGCAGCGCTTGCCCACGCGGTTGGCCGCGATGACGGGCAGCGAGATGATGAAGAAGGCCGTCAGCGGCGTGGCCGTCGCGACCACGCGCACAAACGCCGTCAGAGCGGTGAAGAAGTCGTCCCCGTCATACAGGCGCAGGCCGAACAGCACCGCGCCGGCGAGGAACACGGCCGGAATGACCAGCTTGAACAAATCCTCGCTCTGCGGGCGGCGGCGCATCCGCGCGAAAAAGCCGCCGACGAACCCTGCGCGCCGGACGGTGTACAAACCCGAATCGTCCAGCAGATATTTGTAAAACTCGTCGGCCTCCGCCGTGCCGCCCGAAAGCCGCGCGGCGACATACTTGGGGTTCTTGGAGGCGACGACGCGGAAGCAGTGCAAATCCTTTTTGCAGCGCAGGTAATTGACCGCCGCCGCGCACACGGCCGCCGCCGCCGCGAACAGCGAAAACGGCACGAAGGACTCCGACGTCGGCGCGATAAACGCCGCCAGCAGGGAATAGGCGATGCTGACCGCGAACGTAAAAAACAGCACGCTGTCCGACGTCGGCCGCCAGGTGAAGAGCGCCTTCGCGCCGCTCTTGATCGAGGACAGGCTCAGCGCCGCGATGAACAGCAGCACCTGCAGATCGACAAGGATATAAACGATGCCGTAGCGCCCCGGCCGCAGGAAATCCGAATGGATCGCGGAGTCGGGCGCCGCCAGCGCGAGATACAGCGTCGCCAGCGCAAAAAACAGCACGCCCGCCAGACGCAGGCGGCTCTGCTTGACGGCCTTCTTGAGCATCGAGCCGATTTCGGCGTTCTGCTCGCGGGAGGTGTATTCAAACGCGTCGGCCGGGTCCTCGCGCGGCGGACGCTTCTCTCTTTTTTTCTGCTTGGGGTCCGGCCCGTCGGGGTCGGCGTAATGGTCCTCGTCGAGCATGCCGAACACGCTTTTCAGTTCCTCGTCGATCGCGCGGGTCGAGCCGGCCTTCAGCTCATCCGGCCAAAGCTCGTCAACGATGGAAATCTGCCCCTCGTTCTCGGTCTCCTCGGCAAAATCCAGCTCGCCCTTTTCGATCTTCTCGCTCAGCTTCTCGTAGTCCTCGTCGTAAGACGGCGTCTGCTCCTGCGCCGCGTCCCCCAGCTCAATGGTCTCGGTCAGCGGGAAGAGCTTCCCCTGCTCGGCCCGCTCGGGCAGTTCGACCTCCGACGCGTCCCGGAAGCGCGACGCGTCGTGCGGAACGGGGCGCACGCGCGCATCCGACTCGGTGGCGGATTTGGCCGACTTGATGATCTCGTACAGCTCGTCCACCTTGCCGCTGCGGTGCTCGCTGCGGCCGCTGTAATAGGCCAGCAGTTCACGGTCGCCCTCCATATGCGCATGCAGCGAATCGCGCAGGCTCTGCGTGCTGCTGCGGGGGTCAGGCTCCTTCACGCGCTCGGAATAGCGGCTGATCAGCTCGCTGGTGATGTCCGGTGCGGGTGCATCGCCGGCCTTGGCCTCGGACGGCGTCTCCGGCGGCCGCTCGGCGGCCTTCTCCGTATGCGGCGCGGCCGACCGCAGCGCTTCGTTCGCGCGGGACGCTTCGTCCAACAGCGCGCCGATATCCAGTTTTTCGGTCGGTCTGCCGCTCATGGCTGTATCCGTTCCTTTCAAAAAATCAGTTCTTCCGGCCCTCTCCATGCCGCTGGCGCGCCGCCTCGAAAATCACGACCGAGGCCGCCGCCGACACGTTGAGCGAATTCACGCCGCCGTACATCGGGATCGACACGACAAAATCGGCCTTGTCGCGCAGCAGGCGGGACACGCCCTCGCCCTCGCTGCCGAGGATGAACGCGCAGCCGCCCGTCGAAAAGTCCTTGCCGTAATACGGCTCCCCCCC
>ERZ827512.1405-NODE-1405-length-23916-cov-7.036252_pt1 | contig 23916 bp, 19 predicted proteins | sample MGYA00519916_ERZ827512 | MGnify/ENA primary metagenome ERZ827512 (study PRJEB31778, sample SAMEA3449335) | human gut metagenome | biome: human gut; feature: human-associated habitat; material: faeces | place: United Kingdom | collected 2010/2012 ... | reverse complement strand
CGAAACGGTGGCCCTGTTCACGCTGGTGTTCAGCCTTCTGCTGCTGCAATAAGCGCGTTTTGATACGCCGTATATACGGACGCAAAAGCCATCGGAAGCCGTAGGGCTTCCGATGGCTTTCGTTTGCGCAGAAAAGTTTTCGCTGCCTTTCGGCTGCGTGCTTGCTATACTTTTCTCAACAGCGCTTCGTGCAAACAACATGCTTTCCATGGGGGTAACGGGATGGAAAAACACGGCTCTTATGTATATCGCCCTATGAGGGGATGTACAACCTGCTGACCAATATTGCGGCCCAGCGCAGCGATGTGGAGCTGATGATCCACATCGGCAATCTGGAGGAGGGCCTGCAGGCGATCCTGGACAACCGCGACAAGCGCATCAACGCCATCATCTCCCGCGGCGGCACCACAGAGGTGATCCGCCGCTCCTGCAGTATTCCGGTATGCGACATCACCCCGTCCGCCTACGACATCCTGCGCACCATCCGGCTGGCCCAGGGCATGAGTGAGCGGTTCGCCGTGATCGGCTTCCCCTCCATATCCGAACCGACCCGGATGCTCTGCGAGATCCTGCAGTACGACTGTCAGGTCATCACCATTCACAGCGAGGAGGAGTGCAACCGGAGCCTTCAGCAGCTGAAGGACGACGGGATCCGGATCATCGTCGGGGACACCATTGCCGTGGATTGCTGCAAAAAATACGGAATGAGAGGGCTTTTGATCGTCTCCGGCATCGAGAGCGTGGAGAGCGCCATCAACAGCGCCGTGGAGATGCATCGCTATTATGCCGGCATCTCCCGGCAGGCCATGCTGCTGTCGGACGTGCTGCACAGCAGCGAGCTGCAGGTGATGATATACGATCCGGAAGGGCATCCGGTATATGACAGCGGGGAAAAGCTGCCCGCCTCTCTGCACAAGTATCTGCGTGAGCAGGTGCCCCATGTGCTGACGCAGAAGGTCATCAAGGTCAGCCAGCGGTTCGGCGGCGAGTATTACACCATCCAGGGCCGCACGCTGCACTCCGACGGCGACGAGTTCTGCGTCTACTTCGTGCAGCAGTCCACCAGCGCCGCGCCGGACAAGTACCGGATCCGCTATCTGGCGCCGGGGTCGGATATGCCCAACAGCTATCCCCTGGAGTATTATCTGGGCAACAGCCTCTATGCACAGGAGCTGCGGGGCATCTGCGAGCGCTATGCCGGAAGCGGGAAGCCGTTTCTGCTGGGCGGCCCGCCCGGCACCGGCAAGGATCGCTTCGCGCACTATATCTATACCCGCAGCAAGTGGAAGCACAGCTCCTTCGTCATCATCAACGCCGTAGAGTTGACAAAAAAGGGCTGGGATTTTCTGCTGAATAACGAGCACTCCCCTCTGACGGACGTGGGCGTGACCATCTATTTCAAGAATCTCCACCATCTGCAGCAGGAGCAGGCCCGGCAGCAGCTGCTGTATCTGCGCAACTCCCATGCGGCAAAGACCAGCCGCCTGTTGTTTTCCTATAACACCGGAAGCAGCGAGGTGCTGAACAACGAGCTGTACTACTTCCTTACGGAGGAAATGCATTGCATGCAGCTGCGCACGCTGCCGATCACCGCACGGCCGCAGGACATTCCGTTTCTGACGGCGCTGTACATCAACGCCTTTAATGTGCAGTTCGGCACCCGGGTGATCGGCCTGACGAAGGACGCCATGCTGACACTGCAGAATCAGAGCTGGCCCCGCAATGTGGATCAGCTGGTTCAATTCGTGCAGAATCTGGTCATCAGCTCGGAATCCTCTTATATTTCCAATGAGGCGGTGCATCGGCTGCTGAATATGGAGGAAACGGCACATCCGGCACTGGAAACTTACAGCATCGACCTGAACCGTCCCCTTGACGAGATCATCCGCCAGGTGGTGCGCACCGTCTATCTCTCGGAAAATATGAACCAATCCCACACCGCCAGGCATCTGGGCATCAGCCGCAGCACCGTGTGGCGCCTTCTGAAGGACTGAACAATTTATGATCAAAAAAGCCGTATAGACCATATTTTATGGTCTATACGGCTTTTTAACATCATTTTTTCACTTGTCTATTTTGCACAAAAACAGACGGTCTCATTTCACAGCTGTATTAAATTGAAACACATCGAATTGTAAAATGTTTTATTTTGAAACGCACTGTCGTGTTTCGCATCTTTCGACAACCGGGGTAAAAATTGTACAATAAGGGCAAGCAAAAAGAGAAGATGTTTGACAAAAAAACACAGGCGGGCTGTGCAGCGGCTCGCCATTCGGCTGGGACAGCTGCTTCGGGCGCTGCTGGCGGAAAACAGGGACAAGCGCCTGATGATCATCGGCGGCGACACGCTGCTGGGCTTCATGACGGCCATCCACTGCACGGAGCTGATGCCGCAGCGGGAGCTGGCCGACGGCATGGTGCTCTCCGCCCTGGAGAAGGACGGCGGCACCTATCAGGTCATCACAAAATCCGGCGGCTTCGGCAGCGACAAGCTGCTGCTGACCCTGTAAAACGCTCTGTTGGCAAAAGCAGCCGGGCGCTGCTGGAACGATACAATTTATGCTTCGGGAGGTATTTTGATATGTCACTGGAAAAATACAGCATGACCATGCCGCGCACCGTTTACAGCGGCATGGACGCACTGGAAAATCTGAAAACCATCGTGAAGGACGCCAAGAAGGTGGCCATCTTCACGGACCGCAGGATCCTGAGCACCGGTCTGGTGGATCTGCCGCTGGCAAAGCTGCAGGAGGCCGGCAAGGAGACGATCGTTATCTCCGATCTGCCGCCGGAGCCCACCTATATGCAGGTGCAGAAGCTGGTGGATGAGTTCAAGGCGTCCGGCGCGGACTTCATCGTGGCGGTGGGCGGCGGCAGCGCTATGGATACCGCCAAGCTGGCGAGCCTGCTGGCTACGGAGCGCTATACGGTGAAGGATCTGCTGGACGATCCCACGCTGGCGGTCAAGACGGTGAAAACCTGCCTGATCCCCACCACCGCCGGGACCGGCTCCGAGGCGACCCCCAACGCCATCGTGGCCGTCCCCGAGCAGGAGCTGAAGATCGGCATCGTCAACAGCAGCATGGTGCCGGATTATGTGGTGCTGGACGCGGAGATGATCCGTAAGCTGCCCCGCAAGATCGCCGCGGCCACCGGCATTGACGCCATGGCCCACGCCATCGAGTGTTTCACCAGCAACAAGGCCAATCCCTTCAGCGACATCTTCGCCCTGGAGGCGTTCGATCTGATCATGAACAACATCGAGACGGCCTGCGACGATCCGGACGCCATGGAGGCAAAGAACCGGATGCAGATCGCCGCGTTCTACGCCGGTGTCGCCATCACCTGCTCCGGCACCACCGCCGTACACGCCCTGAGCTATCCGCTGGGCGGCAAGTATCACATCGCCCACGGCGTTTCCAACGCCATCTTGCTGGTGCTGGTCATGAAGTTCAACGAGCCGGTGATCCGCGGCAAGCTGGCCGTGGCCTATGACCGCATCGTACACGGTGAAAAGACCTGCACGACCGAGGCGGAAAAGAGCGCCTGGGTGGTGGAGCGCATGGGACAGATCGTCCGGCACCTGGATATCCCCACCAGTCTTTCCGAGTTTAATGTTCCCCGAGAGGATCTGGACGGGCTGGTAAAGGCCGGTATGCAGGTGCAGCGTCTGCTGGTGAACAACATGCGGACGGTAACGCCGGAGGACGCCAGAAATATCTATTTGGAGATCATGTAAATCACTGAAACTGAATGATACTGCGATGGAGGATGTGATTATGAAATGTGTACCGATCAAGGGCATTATTACGCCGATCCTGACCCCGATGAACGCCGATGAGAGCGTGAACCTGGACGAGCTGCGCCGCCAGATCGAGCGGCTCATCGCCGGGGGCGTGCACGGCATTTTCCCCTTTGGCACCAACGGTGAGGGCTACATCCTCAGCATGGAGGAGAAGATCAGCGTGCTGGAGGCCACCATCGACCAGGTGAAGGGCCGGGTCCCCGTTTACGCCGGCACCGGCTGCGTCAGCACCCGCGACACCATCACCCTCAGCCGTGAGGCGGAGCGCCTGGGCGCGGACATCCTGTCCATCATTACCCCCAGCTTTGCCGTGGCCTCCCAGCAGGAGCTGTATGACCACTACTGTGCGGTCGCCGCTCATGTGGACACCCCCATCGTGCTGTACAACATCCCGGCGCGTACCGGCAACAAGCTGCTGCCGGAGACCGTGTGCCGGCTGGCCAAGGATGTGGAGGTCATCAAGGGCGCCAAGGATTCCAGCGGCGACTGGGAGAATCTGAAGGCGTATATCCAGCTGACGAAGGATCTGGACTTCTCCGTGCTGTCCGGCAACGACTCGCTGATCCTGCCCGCCCTGAAAGAGGGCGGCGTGGGCGGCATCGCCGGATGCTCCAACGTGTATCCCAAGGTCCTCTCCAGCATCTATGAGCTGTTCCAGGAGGGCAAGCTGGACGAGGCCCAGGCCGCACAGGACTCCATCGCCAGCTTCCGCGCCGTATTCAAGTACGGCAACCCCAATACGGTGGTCAAGACGGCGGTCGCTATGCTGGGCTACAATGTGGGCAAGTGCCGCGCTCCCTTCAACCAGCTGCCCCAGGAGGGCCTGGAGGCTCTGGAGAAGGTACTGCAGGAAAACAAGGACAAGGGCATGTGCTAAGGAGGGTACGGAGATGAATCAGCTTCCGATTTTGGGCATTTCCATGGGCGACCCCTTCGGAAACGGCCCGGAGATCACAGTAAAGGCTCTGGCTGACCGGGCGGTCTATGACCGCTGCCGCCCGCTGGTGGTCGGCGGCGTCAGCTGCATGGAGTACGCCGCACAGGCGGCGAAGGCCGTTTCCGGCATCGACATGAAGGTACGCCGGATCACCTCGGTCAGCGAGGCGGCCTTTGCCTACGGCACCATCGACGTATACGATCTGGGGCTCGTGAAGCCCCAGGATATCCCCGGCGATCCCGCACACCCCGCTCCCTTCGGGCTCGGTGCGACGGCGCTGGGCGGCGAGGCGGCCTTCCAGTATGTCAGGACCGTCATCCAGCTGGCCATGGAGGGACAGATCGACGCCACCATCACCAACGCGCTGAGCAAGGAGGCCATCAACATGGCCGGCCATCACTACAGCGGCCACACGGAGATCTACGCCGACTACACCCACACCTCCAAGTACACCATGATGCTGGCCCACGAGGATCTGCGTGTGGTCCACGTCTCCACCCACGTCTCCCTGCGCCAGGCCTGCGACCTGGTGAAGAAGGAGCGGGTGCTGGATGTGATCCGCATCGCTGACGCCGGGTGCAAGGCCATCGGCATCAAGCATCCCAAGATCGGCGTGGCCGGTCTGAACCCCCACTGCGGCGAAAACGGCATGTTCGGCACCGAGGAGATCCAGGAGATCCAGCCCGCCATCGACGCCGCGCTGGCAGAGGGCATCAACATTCCCGAGAAGAAGCCCACGCCGCCGGACACGGTGTTCTCCAAGGCCATCGGCGGCTGGTACGATATCGTGGTGGTCATGTATCACGACCAGGGCCACATTCCCCTGAAGGTCAAGGGCTTTGTGTACAACAGGGCCGAGGGACACTGGGACGCCGTGGCCGGCGTCAATGTGACGCTGGGGCTGCCCATCATCCGCGCCAGCGTGGATCACGGCACCGGCTTCGGCCATGCCGGAGACGGCCACGCCAACGAGCTGAGCCTGATCAACGCCATGGACTACGGCATCCGCATGGCCAACGCCAAACGGGAAGCCGCCGGTGCGCAGGCGTGAAGGAGGACATATGAAGATTACTATGACGGAAGCGGTCTGCCGGGAGGGCATGGAGCTGCTGGAGGGCAAGGCCGACATTTTTGTGGCGCATGACGCCAATCCCCATCACTATCCGGAGCATCTGAAGGACACCGACGCGCTGATCGTCCGCGTGGCGGACAAGGGCGCCATCGACGAGGCGTCCATGCTGGCCAGCCCCGCGCTGAAGGTCATCGGACGCACGGGCATCGGCTACGACTCCGTGGATGTGGAGGCCGCCACGCGGCTGGGCATCCCGGTGGTCATCACCCCCGGCGCCAACAACCGCAGCGTGGCCGAGCATGTTGTCACGCTGATGCTGGCACTGTCGAAGAATCTGGTGGAGGGCGATGTGGAGCAGCGCAAGGGCAACTGGAAGATCCGCGACGCCCACAAGGCCTTCGAGGTCGAGCAGAAGGTCTGCCTGCTGGTGGGCCTGGGCACCATCGGCAAGATCGTGGCCCATCTGTGCCAGGGGCTGGACATGAAGGTCATCGCCTACGACAGCTTCCTGACGAAGGAGCAGATGGCCGAGCTGGGCGTGGAAAAGTACGACGACAAATTCGAGGCCCTGGGCGCCGCCGATGTGGTGGTGCAGATGCCGCTGATTGAGGGCGTTACCAACAATACCATCGCCATGGCCGAGCTGAAGGCCATGAAGCCCACGGCGCTGCTGATCAACTGCGGACGCGGCGGTCTGGTCAACGAGCCGGATCTATGCGCGGCGCTGAAGGCGGGCGAGATCGCCGGTGCGGGGCTGGATGTGTTCTGGAACGAGCCCACCCGCACGGATGACGAGATCCTGCACTGCCCCAACGTGATCGTCAGTCCCCACAGCGCCGCCCAGACCCGCGAGGCGGTCATCAAGATGGCCACCATGTGCGTGGAGGGCTGCCTGGCTGTGTGCGACGGCAAGAAGTGGCCCTATGTGGCGGACAAGAAGGTATACGACCATCCCCGCTGGGCCGGGAAAGAATGGGCTGAGGTGTAACATATGAAAGAAACCGTCGCCAAGCTGAAAAAAGCACGCCTGACGGTGCTGCTGGCCAATCTGATCTACTTCCTGGCAGTACTGGCGTTGGGCTTCCTGATCTTCGTCAAGGGCCGCGGCGGTCTGCTGTACGGCTTGGTGGCGGCCGCACTGGCGGCCTATCTTGCGCTGATCCGGCCGTTGACCGTCAGATACAAACGCACCGCACGGGAAGGCCTTCTCCGGGAAAACGTGTGCCGGGGGATGAGCGATTTCACCTATCTCCCCAAGGCGGGCTTTACCGCCCAGGAGTTTCAGGAGGCCGGTCTTATGGCCGGTGACACAGGCAAGGCATTCCTGAGCCGCGAGCTGGTGACAACCTGTAAAGGCGGCTTCCGCCTGAAAATGGCAGATGTGACCTTCCCGGTCAGGAAGGACGGCCTGAACGCCATGTTCAACGGTATGCTGCTGCACATCACCGGCGACAGCGCAACGTTTCCGGAGCTGCGGCTGACATCCGGTGAGACGGACGTGCCGCCGGCGGCCAGAGCGCTGCTGGAGCAGCTGCCGGGAGAATACTCCCTGCGGACCGGGCGTCAGGGCCTGTATCTGCTGCTGCGGGGACGGTTTATCGGCTTCCCGGTAAATCCGCTGCTGCACATCACGGAAAAGGCCATGGAAGCCGCGCTGCTGCCGGAGGCCGCATGCGGCATGCGTCTGGCGCAGGTGCTGTCCGTCCCGGAGAAAAACAAGGAAAGGAACTGATCGCTTACGGAAATCAAAGAACAATCAGGACTCCGAAAGGTTTTGGAGGAAGTACCCATCCCCGGAATGTGCCGCGTGCGGCAGCGGTTCGACCGTGACGGCATCTCTGATGTGGCGGCGGTTCTGCGGGAAAAGCTGAACGACGAAAAGCTGAAGGCTCGCATTCGACCCGGAATGCGGGTGGTGCTGACCGGCAGCAGCCGCCAGATCGCCAACATGCCCCTGATCCTGAAGAAGCTGGCGGCCTTTGTCCGGGCACAGGGCGGCGAGCCCTGCATCATCCCCGCCATGGGCAGTCACGGCGGCGCCACCGCCGAGGGCCAGAAGGCCCTGCTGGAGGGCTACGGCATCACCGAGGACTACTGCGGCTGCCCCATCCTCTCCAGCATGGAGACCGTCCGGGTGGGACAGCTTCCGGACGGCGACGAGGTCCGCATGGACAGGTTCGCCCACGAGGCCGACGCGGTGATCGTCGTGGGCCGCATCAAGGCCCACACCGCCTTCCGCGGCACCTACGAATCCGGTCTGGTCAAGATGATGGCCATCGGTATGGGCAAGCGGGCCGGAGCGGACTCGCTGCACCGGGCCGGCTTCGGCAAGATGGGCGAGCGTCTTCCCCTGTACGCGAAGGTCGTGTTTGACAACTGCAACGTGATCTTCGGCGTGGCGCCCATTGAAAATGAATTCGACCAGACCTGCCGCATCGAGGTGATCCCGGCGGAGGAGATCTTTGACCAGGAGCCGGAGCTGCTGCGCTACGCCAAGAGCCGCCTGCCCCGCATCCTGCTGCCGGAAACGGATGTGCTGATCGTGGGCGAGATCGGAAAGAACTTCTCCGGCAGCGGCATGGATCCCAATGTGACCGGGACCTTCGGCACCCCCTACGCCACCGGCGGTATCCAAAAGCAGCGGGTGGTGGTGCTGGATCTGTCGGAACAGACACACGGCAATTTCATCGGCCTGGGTATGGCGGACACCACGACCAAGCGTGCCTTTGAAAAGCTGGATACCAACGCGGCCTACTTCAATATGCTGACCTCCACGGTGTTGTGCGTAGGCAAGATCCCCATGGTGCTGGAGGACGACAAGCTGGCCATCCAGGCGGCGCTGAAAACCCTGACCCAGGTGGACAGGGACCACATCCGCATGGTGTACCTGAAAAACACCCTCTCGCTGGAGACCATTATGGTGTCCGAGGCGCTGCTGGAGCAGGTACGCGGCCGGGATGACATGGAGATTCTGGAACAGCCCCATCCCCTGTCCTTTGACAGCGAGGGCCGGCTGCTGGATCTGAACTAAATTGAAATAGGAAGGGAGCAATACACTTTGAGAAACGAAAAGTATAAACAGGATATCATCCCCGGTATCGTGCTGATGATATTCTCCATCGGCTATCTGGCGATGATCCCCAGTATTGTTGAGTTAAAGGGCATGGGCTCTACGCCGCTGACCAACCGCTTCGTCCCCTATCTGTGGGGCGGCGCGCTGCTGGTGCTGAGCGTGTGGATCCTGGTGCGCGGCATCATCAAGCGGAAAAAATTCCTGGCCGAGGGCGGCCAGATCAAAAAGACGCCGCTGCTGACTGTGCTCAAGGATTACCGCGAGGTGGTGGCAAGCTTCGTGGCGCTGGCCATCTATGTAGGCGTGATGAAGCTTCTGGGCTTCGCCATTTCCACGGCGCTCTACGTCTTTGCCCAGATCCTCATCCTGACGCCCAAGGCAAAGTGGAAGGCGACAACGGTTCCCGCCGCCATCACGGCGGTTTTGACCGGCGGCGTGCTGTTCTATATCTTCCGGTATCTGCTCAACGTGCTGCTGCCTGTCGGCATCCTGAGCATCTTCGGTCTGTAAGAAAGGTAGGGTGACACAATGGTTTTAGAAGGCTTGACCGCGGTGCTCCAGCCGCTGACCATCGCTCTGGTGGCACTGGGTACCATCGTGGGTATCATTTTCGGCTCTATCCCCGGCCTGACGGCCACAATGGCCGTCGTCATGTTCCTGCCGGTAACGTATTCCGTGACCTCCTCGCAGGGCATCTCCATGCTGATGGCACTGTACATCGGCGGTATCTCCGGCGGTCTGATCTCCGCCATTCTGCTGAATATCCCCGGCACCCCCTCCTCGGTCGCCACCTGCTTTGACGGAAAGCCGATGGCGGATAAGGGCGAAGCCGGGAAAGCGCTGGGCACCGGCGTGGTGTTTTCCTTCATCGGTACGATCATCGGTCTGATCCTGCTGATCGTGCTGTCCCCGGTGCTGTGCAACTTCGCGCTGAAGTTCCAGGCGTATGAGTACTGCGCACTGGCTATCTTCTCTCTGTCGATGGTCATCGCCCTGACGGGCCACGACATGCCCAAGGGCCTGATCAGCGCCGTGCTGGGCGCGCTGCTGGCCACGGTCGGTCTTGCGCCGATCGACTCCAAGCCCCGCTTTACCTTCGGTCTGTACCAGCTCAACAACGGCTTCGCCCTGGTGGTGCTGCTGATCGGCCTGTTCGCCATCTCCGAGATCATGGCCGATGCCGAGACGGTGCGCCATGCCCAGGACTACACCGTGCGCCAGAACGTCAAGATCAAGGGCGTGGGCTTCTCCATGAAGGAGTTCGTCGGTCAGATCCCCAATGCCATCGTCTCCGCCCTCATCGGCGTGGGCATCGGCATCCTGCCGGGCATCGGCGGCGGCGTGTCCTGCATGATCTCCTACACCGTGTTCAAGAATACCTCCAAGCACCGCGAGCTCTACGGCACCGGCATTATGGACGGCGTTGTGGCCTCCGAGACCGCCAACAACGGCACCATCGGCGGCGCTATGATCCCCCTGCTGGCGCTGGGCATCCCCGGCGACGCCGTCACCGCGATGCTGCTGGGCGGCCTGCAGGTACACAACGTGGCGCCCGGCCCGCTGATCTATGAGAAGAACGGCGCTGTGGTGTATGCCATCTTCTTCGCCATGGGCCTTTCCGCCATCTTCATGATGGTGTTCATGCTGTTCGGCATGAGGCTGTTCGTCTCCGTGCTGAAGATCCCCAAGAACTTCCTGCTGCCGGTCATCATCGTTCTGTGTGGCATCGGCGCCATCGGCAACTCCAACAACGTTTTCGATACCTACAGCATGGTGGCCTTCGGCCTGATGTCCTATCTGCTGATCAAGTCGAAGATCCCCACGGTGCCCATGATCCTGGGCTTCATCCTGGGGCCCATGTTCGAGGAGAACCTGCGCCGTGTTTCCCAGCTTTCCTCCAGCGAATCCCTCTTCAGCCACCCCATTTCCTGTGTATTTATTGTCGTGACGGTGATCGTAGTCATCTTCTCCGTCCGTGCCAACCGTAAGGATGCCCTCCGAGCACAGCAGGAGGAGCTGGCACAGATGGCCAAGCTGAAGGCGGCCCGGAACGACGGTGAATAAATTCAAAATTGTAATGAGGAGAAGTACCATGAAAAAAGTAATTTCCCTGGTTTTGGCCATGCTGATGGCCCTGTCTCTGGTGGCCTGCGGCGGCAGCAACGATGCTACCACCGACGATGTTGACCCCAATGCGGGATGGACCCCCACCAAGACCATCAATATCTACATGACCCACAGCGCCGGCGGCGATACCGACTACATGGGCCGTCAGCTGGCCACCGCGCTGGAGAAGGTCCTGGGCGTGTCCGTGGTCGTGACCAACGTCACCGGCTCCAACGGCGCCACCTGCATGCAGCAGTACAAGGACGGCGATAAGGACGGCTATACCCTCATCGCCACCAACACCGCCGCCCTCAACGGCAACGAGGCCACCGGCATGGTGGACTTCGGCTATGACGCCTTCGAGCCCGTCGCCGTCTACGGCATCCAGTCCGGCGAGAACATCGTCGTTCCCGCAGACTCTCCCTACAACACCCTGGGTGAGCTGATCGAGGCCACCAAGGCCAATCCCGGCCAGATCAAGTACGGCATCTCCACCGGCGGCGGCGTGTACATCCAGGCCTGCGTGCTGACCAACCTGGGCGGCGCTGAATTCAACATCATTGACGCCGGCGACGCCGCGACCCGCCTGACCGCTCTGCTGGGCGGCGAGGTGGACGCCACCTCCCTGACCTATTCCACCGCTGCCGACTACATCGAGAAGGGCCAGCTGAAGACCCTGTGCACCTGCCTGTCCAAGGCCCCTGACCTGCTGCCCGACATGGCCACCGCCCAGGAGACCATCCCCGAGCTGAAGATCGACACCGAGTATGTCCTTCTGGCACCCAAGGGTACGCCCGCCAACATCGTCAAGGCCCTGAATGACGCCGTGCTGGAAGCCACCGGCACCGACGATTGGATGCAGATGGTCAACGACTACTGCTTCCAGAACACCTTCGTCCTGAATGTTGACGACACCGTTGCCAACCTGAAGGAGCAGCGCGACCTGTTCCAGAGCTTTGTGCCGTTCCTGTAAGCCGGCGCGGAATTCCTGAGCAAATTCACAAGCAAGCGGAAGGAAGGCCCCGCAGAGGCGGGGCCTTCCTTTTTCTCATGCCAAGGAGGACGATCACATGATGGCTGAATTGCTGCGGCTGGAGCTGGTTCTCATGCTGCTGGCGGGATTGGGCTTTTTTCTGTGCAGGCGGCAGTTCCTGACGGGCGACGGGCAAAAGTGCCTGACGGATATTGTGACGGATGTGATACTGCCGTGCAATATTTTTCTGTCCTTTCTGGACAGCGGCGGTGTGGAGATGCTGCGGGCATCCCTTGTCACCGTGGGGCTCAGCGTTGTCACCATCGTGGGCAGCTCGGCGCTTGGCTGGTTGCTGTACCGGCGTATGGCGCCTCAGAAGCGTGCCGTGTTCCAATACGGCATCGCCAACTCCAACGCGCTGTTCATCGGCCTGCCCATCATTCAGGATCTGCTGGGCGCCGACGGCGTTCTGCAGCTGTCCATGTATCTGATCTTTGCCCGCGTATTCGTCTGGACCTACGGTCTGTCGCTGTACACCGGTACGCAGGGAAACCGGCGGGACGCCCTGAAAAAGTTGGTGACGCAGCCGGCCATGATCGCGGCCTATCTGGGCATTGCCGCCATGCTTACCGGGCTTAGGCCGCCGCAGTTCCTGCTGGATACCGCCGGGTATCTCAGCCAGTGCCTGACGGCGCTGAGCATGATGCTGGTGGGAACCGTTCTGGTAGGGCTGAAGCCGCGGGATCTGCTGCGCCGGGACGTATGGGGCTTCTGCGGCGTGCGTCTGGCGCTGCTGCCGGGACTGACGCTGGCGCTGTGCCGCCTGCTGAACGTCCCTTATATCGTGGCAGGCACCTGCACGCTGCTGAGCGGTATGCCGGCAGCCAGTCTGACCGCCGTACTGGCGGTGCGCTATCAGGTGGACGCCCACACCGCCGCCATCGTGGTGGCACTGAGCACCGTGCTCTCCGCCGTCACCATCCCGCTGTGGTACCTGGTCCTGCAGCTGGTGTGGTAGAGAAAGCGGCCCGACGGGGCGCGGCACGACCACACGGAGGAGCGCCCGAAGAACAGACGATCTGCGAAGGGGGGCAATCGAGATGAACGAACAGATACTGCCGCTGCCGGCGCTGCAGATACCGCCGCTGCCGGATGAGGACGCGGTGCGCCGTATGCTGGACCGCGCCAGGACCGTTCCGTGCGGCAAGCTGGTGGTGCTGAACGACGGCGCCGCCGGCATCCAGGCGGTGCATGACGTGCCGGTCTATACGGACTAGCGCAGGGAGACGCTTCTGCGGGCCCTGCGGGAGCCGGGACACATGGTTTTTATACTGACCGATTCCCGCTGCCTTTCCCACCGGGAGACGCAGCGGATCCACCGGGAGCTTGCCGGCAATCTGGCGTGGGCGGCACGGCAGAGCGGAACTGAATTTCAGCTGCTGTCCCAGGGCGACGCCGCTCTGCGGGGCCATTATCCGCTGGAGACGGAGACGCTGCGCCAGGAGCTGGAAAAGCAGCTGCCGGTACGCTTCGACGGCGAGATCCTGATGCCCTATTCCGGCGAGAGCGGGTGCTATACCATCCGCGGCACCCACTACGTCCGCACGGGAGACGTGCTGGTCCCGGCGGGGCAGACGGAATTCGCCCGTGACGCCGCCTTCGGATACCGCGCCTCCGACCTGGCGGAATGGTGCGGGGAGATGACGGAGGGACGCTGCGCCGCGTCCGGCGTGGTCCGCATCACGCTGGATGAGCTGCGGGCGCCGGATGTGGCGGGGATCACCGGCAAGCTGATGGATGCCCACGACTTCACGCGATACGCGGTGGATGCGGCGGACGACCGGGATGCGGAGGTGTTTGCCGCCGCCCTGCTGCAGGCCATCGCCGCGGGAAAGCGCTATCTCTTCCGCTGTGCGGCAGGACTTGTCCGGGTGCTGGGCCGCGTGGAGCGCCGCGCGCCGCTGACGCGGGCGGAGCTCCAGCCAGGCCACGGCCCGGGGCTCATCCTGGTGGGCTCCCATACGAAGAAAACCACCGACCAGCTGCAGCACCTGCTGCAGGCGCAGATGCTGCTGGAGCCCATCTGCTTTGACGTATCCGGCGCCGCAGACAGCGCCGCGCTCACGCGGGAGCGGGATCGGGTGCTTGAGCAGCTGGAAAAGGTGCTGGCAGCGGGACACACCGCCGTGGTATACACCAGCCGCCGCCTGATCCCCGGGCGGGGCGGCAGCCCGCAGGAGGATCGGGCCATCAGCGCCAGGATCTCGCAGGCGATCGCCTCTCTGGCGGCGCAGCTGCACGCCCGCCCCGGTTATATCATCGCCAAGGGCGGCATCACCTCCAGCGATGTGGGCGTCAGGGGACTGGGCATGCAGCGCGCCTGGGTGCTGGGCCAGCTGCTGCCGGGCGTTTCCGTATGGCGCACCGGCGAGGAGAGCCGTTTCCCCGACTGCCGTATGTGATCTTTCCGGGATATGCCGGTGAGGCGGACAGCCTGCGGCAAGCGGCGGAGATCCTGGAGGCCGGGCGAAGAGCTTATGCGCAGTGACGCCGCCAGCCGCTGTGCATTTACAGCTTCATCCTGGTGCCGATGCCCATTTCCAGAGCCTTGGTGAGGATCGCCTGTCCCATGGCGACGTCATTGGTGGAGATGCCGATATTGCTGCACACAATGATCTCATCCTCGCCGGTGCGGCCCTCGGCGATACCGGCCAGTACCTCGCCGGTCTGACAGGCGATCTTCGGCAGTCCGTCGGGGAAATAGCCCATACCGGCAAACAGCTCGTGCTCGTCGATGCTGTCCACAATGTACTGGCGGTCAGCGCGATCCGGGGATCCCAGAAGGTATTCAGATCGCAGGGCAGGATGGTCTGGCCCTTTCTGATCCATTCCTTCCTGACCAGCTTCATCGGCTCACGGACGATAAAGGCGGCGGAGCTGAGGACCTCGCAGTTCTTTACCACTTCCTCCGGGCAGGATGCCTTGATGATGGGGAGCTTTACCTCATCCGCCACCTGCTCGATGAACCGATCCATGCTCTCGGGGAATTTATCGTAGATGTAGATCTTCTCCAGCTCCTTCAGCGCCTTTGCGGCGAAGCGGACATGTCCGATCCCCTGCACGCCGCAGCCGAACATGCCGAAGGTCCTGGCGTGTGGATGCAGCGCGGCGGCCAGCGCCGTGACGGCGGGCGTGCGCATGGCGGTCAGCCAGGTGCAGTCCATGACAGCGATGGGGACGCCGGTGACGATATCGTTCATGATCTGCAGGCCGGTGGTCTGCGGCAGGCCGTAGTCCTTGGGGTTGCGGGGATAGCACTCGATCCACTTGCAGCCGCAGGCCAGATTGCCGGGAACATAGGCGGGCATGGCGTGGAAAAAGACATCCTCATAGGGATGGATGCCGATCTTGGCGGGCATCTCGTATTCGTTCCTGCCGTGGGCGATCATCGCGCCCTTGACCAATTCCAGCGTCTCTTCCACGTCCGGACCGGCCTGGATGCACTCATCCTTGGTCAGCCACAGAATCTCGCGGCCAAGATCGAGCTTTGTTTTCAGATACTCGTGCTCCTTGTTGAACGCCTCCAGCAGCTGTGCATTGGCAGTATACATGTGTATGACCTCCTTAAAAGTTCTGTTTTCGGTTTCGGCAGGCAGCTGCTTAAAAAAGACAGCTCCAATGTCAATATCGATATATTCCACAAAATGTTACTGCATTTTTTGTCTAATACAGCAGCGCCTTGACCTCGCACAGGTAGCCGTGATCCAGGTATTCAAAGAGCTGCAGTCCAATTTCATCGGCGATGACATAGCCTGGGCGGAGCTCCCGCTGCGCAAACCATTGCAGAAGCGGCGTAAAGTCCGCCCGGTCGTTGACAACGCGCAGTGTGCAGCAGGCATAGTTGCCATCAGGCAGGATCGTCAGATACTTCGGCGGTACGCTTTTCAGCGTTTCCTGGTCGAAGCGGATATACTCGCCGCGCTTGACAAAGCCACCCTCCTGCATTTTCGTCTCGTCCAGCAAAAAGCCATAGCCGCGCCGGATAGAGCTGCTGCGCTTGACCGCGGTGCGGCAGAGCTCCTGCAGCTTCAGATGGTACGCATGGGTCTCCTCGGCGTTATCGCCATAGAGAACCGTGCGCTTGGGAAAATGCTTGACGCTGACCGTATTCAGCGCCTTCGTCTGCCGCATTTGTTCATCCTGCGCGACATACCATGCGATGTCCTCCGTCACCTGCTGATAGTAGCGGCTGAGCTGCTCGGCCTCCTTTTGCTGCTCCAGCAGCAGCGCCAGCACACGGTCATTGCTGCTGGACGAGAGGATCGTGCGGATCTTGTCGATCGGGATGTTGAGCGACCGGCAGCACATGATAATATCCATGCTCCAGAACTGGTCATAGGTATAGTAGCGGTAGTTATTGTTCGGATCAACGCATTTGGGCTTCAGCAAGCCGATCTTGTCCCAGAAGCGCAGGGTATCCTTGGAAATGCCCGTGATCCTGCTAACCTCGCCGACCAAATACTTTCGCTCGTCCACGACGTCTCTCCCTTTTCAGAATAATGGTACAACACCGGTGCAAGCAGGCTCGCGGAACGGGGGTTCATGCAGGCGGCGCTCAGAAGGCGCCGGCTTGCACACACCGCTCATTCCTGTAAAAATAGAAATCACATCTATCACTGCCGCGCCCTATCGTGGAGCTTGCGGCACTTCGGAGAAAACCGACAGGGTGATGCGCTCCAGCAAACTGGAAGACAGCATATACGCAGAACTGCGCGAAGATGATCCAGAAATGGATATGACGGAGAATGCTGCGGTGCAGAAGCTCAAATCTTTTCCCGCACTCTCCCGCGATGTGTTTCAGTCCCTGTATTCGTTGGCCCCGCGCAGGAACGATGTGGATATACTCACCGCTGCGGCGCAGAAGTTCAACGCGCCCCTCCTCGATCACATCTCTCAGCAGGACGACTATCCCACGCTGAAAAATATCTGCGAGGGCCGCAGCCTACCCGCCTATGAAGCGGCGGCGGAGTTTACTGGCCGAGCCGCCGAAGAGCTGGACGGACTGTTGTCTGAATTGGGTGGTGATAAAGGTGCGCTGAACACTCTCGAGGAGCTTGAAACGGCGCGTGATGCCGCGGCAGAGGAACTCGCCAAGCTACTTGACGCCCAAGCTACAGGAGAAACGACCGAGACGGATAAGCAGGCTCTGATAAATGCTGCCAATCGACTGAACAGCAAGCAGCGGCAGGTGGAGGCCGTATCTCAGATGTTGGACACGACCATGCTGCGCCAAACGGAGACAGTCGATCTGGCGGTATCCGCCGCTGTGCAGGCCGCCACAGAGCGGGCGCAGGAGGTGCAGAGCATCATCGGTGCATGGAGCGATGAACCTATGAATATGTGCCGTACACCCGAAAATCTTGCGCTGCTGAAAAAGTACGCCAAAGCACAGTGCTGAAGGATATTTCCAAGTATCTGGTGCGCTTCCGCGAGATTTTCGCGCAGGCCAAGAAAAACAGCTATGCCTATGGGCGGGGTGAAACCTACTCTCTGGAGCTGGGTAATAACCTGTCCCGTGCGCTGACCTCGGAGCTTGCCATGCTGGCCACGCCGGAGACGATTCCGCTGTTCCTGCGGAAGTATCAGCAAAAGCAGATCAAACAGTATCGCCGACGTGAACCTATCTATAAGGGCATGGGCGACATTATCTGCTGTCTGGATGAATCCAACTCTACCAAAGGCGAAGCTGCGGCATGGGGTAAGGCGGTGGCCATGACTCTGCTGGAGATCGCCGCAGAGCGCCGAAGGAGCTTTGCGCTGATCCATTTTGCCGGAAGCAGCAGTTGTCAGGTGGACATATTCCGTCCGGACGAATACACGCTGGAGGATAAACTGACTGCTGCGGAAACATTCCTCGGCGGCGGTACCAACTTTGAACGCCCCATCCGTGAAGCGATCCATCTGATGGAGTCAGAAGGTTTTGAAATGGCTGATGCGGTTTTTATCACGGATGGCGAGTGTGCGTTACCCGATGGTTGCCAGCAGGAATTGCAGCTGTCACAGGCCGTGTATCATTTCACGGTAACAGGTATTTTGTTGGACAAAGGGCGATCTGGCATGGGGTTCAGCCTGGAGCCCTTTTGCCAGAAGATTTACCGAACCAGCGAGCTGATCGGTGATGGTATCATGCAATCGGTGATAGGCTTGCGAGTATGAAAGGATTTGAACTATGCAAAAAGAACAATTTGAAAACCTGATTAGGCGTCTCCTACCGGAAGCAACGGGCGAAGCCCTAGACGCATGGACGACGTATGCAGACGAACTAAGTCAGGACGATGTGGAGCCAGAAGCTGAACTCTACGATAAAAGCTATGTGGAGCTGACTCTCATCAAGCAGCACTGCGGTGAGGAGATTGCAACACAGCTCTTCAACTATGGAGCGCAGTTCACGTTCAACTACTTTGAATTACGTGGCGCTGCATCAAAACTGGTCAATGGCTGGACGCTGGAGAACATTGCGAAGGACACGGTCGAAAACGGCTGCGATGCCGCGCCGGAGGAACACCGAGAGTTTTTAGAAGCGCTTCAGGTGTTTCAGGCATCTGCTTCTTTGTGTGCGGAAAAAGAGACGAAGAATTGCGGCTGACCTCGAGTGAATCTGAATAGCTTATATACAGCTATGAAACTACACATCCTCCAAAGAAAGACGTCGGCGAATGCCGACGTCTTTCTTTGGTAAAGAGGGGGATTTACCAATACTTAGGATAACTGCTGGTGCTCTGCTGGTGCTTTGCGTACTCCCACCAGGGGATCTGGTTGACGAAATCCGTCAGCTTGTCCCAGAACTGGTCGGACAGCGTACCCTTTTCCACGTAAACCGTGACAGTATAGGTCTTAGTGCTGCCATCCTCCATGGTGGCCGTATAGGTCACGGAGGTGGTGAAGTTCACCGTCTCGCCGCTGCCGGGCGTCAGAGACTTGACGTCGTTGGTGGCGATGACGGGAGTCAGCTTTGTCACATCCGTGCCGCGGGGCATGGTGATGGTAATGGTGTTGGTGGTGTTGTTTACCGCACCAGCTATGCCGTTGATGGAGAAGCTGGTGATGCCCTTGGCGGTCGTTGTGGCAGTCTCCCACTTGCAGGTGATAGACACATCACTCGCAGGCATGGTGAACTTGCTGCCGGTGATCTTCACCGTCTCGCCACCATCTGTTGCCAGCGTGTAGGTCAGGGAGCCCTCCACCATCTGATAACCGCTGTTGGGAATAACGGTAACGATGATCTCGTCACCCGCATCCGCCTTGGTGCGGTTGGTGGTGATCGTACCACCCTTGGGTACGCTCACCGAGATCTTATACGCACCAGTATCCGGTGTGTCAGAACCACCATCATAGGCGGGGATCTCCACCTTCAAGGGTGCGCTCTCGCCACCGGCAGCACTCACAACTACGATGTAGACGTCACGGGCATCTGCGGTCAGATTGGTCAAGGTAATGGTGTTCTCTCCCTTGACTGCTCGCGTACCGTTCTTGGTGGTATCCACTGTGGCCGTCGCGCCCTTGCTCACCACCTTGTAGTAGTAGGTGCCCGCCTCGTTGGTAGTAAACTTTACCGTTGCGGCGGTCTTGCTGCTACGAGTGGCGGAGCCACCGGACAGGGTGGGGGCAGCGGGAGCCGCAGCCTTCTTGATGGTAATGGTATAAACATTGGTCGTCGTGCCATCTTCAGCCGTTACTGTGAATTTGGCCTGCGTATCCAATGCCATCCCGCAGGGCGCGCCCTCTACCCAATTCTTGTCCGGATCGTTTTCCTTGGTGACTGTGGCAAATTCGGAAATCGTCAGCTTCAGGATCATGTCTGCCAGATCAGTAGTGTCCGTGTCGGCAGGCAGCGTGATCGTGTAGTTCAAGCCCGATTTGCTCAACGTACCGATCTTCGTTTCACCGTCATACAGGCTCACACCAGTCAACTGGCAAAGATTGCTGTTCTGCGCCTCGTCGCGTTCAAAGTTTGCGGTGATAACAATTTCCTTGCCGGAGGTAGGTACCGTGAACGTCGCAACATTGGGATTCTCCTCTGAAGATGTCAGTTTAAAGTCAACTGCGCTGCCATCTGCGTAGGCCGCTGTCCAGTCCTTGAACTTATACCTGAACTTCGCAGTAGCAGTTACCGTGACCGCTGTTCCTTCGATAACTGCGGCACTGACGGGCTTACCATCCACTGTGGCAGCAGCGCTGCCCCATGCCGTATTGTTGGAGGACATGGTAATCGTTGAGAATGCTTTCGATCTGTACTTGGCTACGACACTGATACTGGTTGCGTTCTCAGGTACGGTAAACTGACAACCGTCAAAGTCGCCCTTCTCATACTTGATATCATTACCATCCTGATCCTTCACTTCATAGCCTTCCAGAACAAATTGACTTGTTCCGGTCGGGCGAACGGCTATCGCAGCCCCCGGCTTGACGGTATCCTCGTGAGAGGTAAACAGGGTCATGTAGTTGCCTGGAGTCATGCTGACAAGACTTACACTGGATAGCGCATTTGCCGGGTTGGCAGAGAAGTTCAGCTTCACACCTTGCTTTTCAAACACCGCTGTCAAAGATACATTCCCTGCGGGCATTTCAAAGGTCATTGTAGGGTTAGACTTCTGCTCTTCGGTCAGGACAACATCCTTCGTATCCCAGCGCACAAATTTGAAGTTATACGCTGCATGCTCCACGGGAGTGGCCGTTACCGTGACCTCGTTGCCGGCATGGGCGTCGCCGATCGGAGTTTCGCCGTCCGTAACCGTCACAGTTCCCATCGCATAAGCGGCATCTTCATCACGGTATCTCGTCGCAGATGCGAAAATCCTGTACCGTTCCGAAGTATCCTCCTGGAAGGTAATTGCTGTGACGCTAACGCAATCATTGGGCATTGTGAAGGTAAACGTGTTGCCATTGATCTTGATATCATCCGCAGAAATGGTCTGATTATCTCCCGCCCTGCTCTTGGTCAGCGTGACCTTATCAATGACCATGTTCTTATTCTCACCGGTCGGCTTGATGCTCATGGTGACTGTCTGTCCAGAACGAATCTCTTTGGTAACACTGGTCTTAGACAAGTCTATATTTTCACTAAGGCTTTCGCCTGCAGCTGACAATGCCGAAATGTTATACCCTGTCTGTTTAGGCACACTGAACTGCCACGGCATATCCAGCGTAACGGTATACGTCTGAGTGTCTCCTGCACCGTTTGTCAAGGTGAAACTATCGCTCCCACTGGTAAAATCCAGTGCTTTCTTATTGGGCGTTGTTCCCCATGTGTAGCTAACGGCTTTACTATTCAGTTCCCAGTTATTATAATCCCTTTGGTAACTCGTGGGTGAATAAGTAAACTCACTATTCGATTCGCCCGACTTCCATGTGCTGGGGACACTATAAAGGAATTCACTGCAGGAAACTGCAACTTTGTAACAATACGTATACGTGATACCATCGGACTTCGCTGAAACCGCGATATAGTCCTTCTCACGAAGATCAAGAAAAGGGGTCTTCTTTAAACTCGAAATAGAAAGGTCACTGAAGCCGGCGGGGACTGCGGCAGTGGCAGTCCATCCGGTCAAATTAGCTTGGCTGGGTTGCGGCCGGGCCGCTTTCCCTGTGTAATGAATGATCACTTCGCCTGCATAGGACTTTGTGGTATCTCCTGTTTCATACGGCTCAAGTGCAGCGCGAGGTATAATTTCGATATCAACATCTTTCAGTGTAATATCATTTACAGTCCATGATCCGCCCCCAAAGGTAAAGCTTGTCAACTGCGGCCATCCAGCCGAAGTATAGGCATAGATGTTGATATCAAGCGGATCTGCAGCGTTATTTCCAGATGCGTCAGTTGCCCAGATACGCAGCTTTTTTGCACCCGCCGTAAGATTATCGACCTCAAACGTATTTACGCCCGCATTCATCGTGGCAGGCCCCATATCGGTGGGTTTTTCAGGAGTCGTACCTTCACCAGCCCAGGCCCATACATAGCTGCCGGCTGCACTGGCACTGAAGGTGATCTTCGCCGTCGTATCACTGGTACGAGATGCAACGCCCTCTGACAAAACCAGACTTTGGTCTTGGATACCCCCTTCGTAGAGCACGACATTGTAGGTAGAGACTGGCCCAACACTGCTCTGAACAGCACTGATAAGTTCGGCGTTATCCTTTCTCCAGCCATTAGCTTTTTTCACCGTCACGGAACTGATCGTTTTGCTATATCCTGTATCATATGAACCCCAGTTCACTGTCAGTGCTTCTTTAAGGGTGACCTTGATTTGCGTCGCATCTTCAGGGATCGCATTTACATAAATATTGATCGTACCGCAATTTTTATAAGTCGGACCATATTTACTCTCTTCGACGGTAGGCGTCCCTGGGATCAACTGTGCATAGGTAGCTGTTACCCCTGCTTTGTCAAAAGTGATTTTTGAAGCATCTATCGCCGTTGCCAAGGGGGGGCAAACGCCTTCGTGGAGCACGACATTATAGGTAGAGACTGGCCCAACACTGCTCTGAACAGCACTGATAAGCTCAGCGTTATCCTTTCTCCAGCCATTAGCTTTTTTCACCGTCACGGAACTGATCGTTTTGCTATATCCTGTATCATATGAACCCCAGTTCACTGTCAGTGCTTCTTTAAGGGTGACCTTGATTTGCGTCGCATCTTCAGGGATCGCATTTACATAAATATTGATCGTACCGCAATTTTTATAAGTCGGACCATATTTACTCTCTTCGACGGTAGGCGTCCCTGGGATCAACTGTGCATAGGTAGCTGTTACCCCTGCTTTGTCAAAAGTGATTTTCGTGGCATCTATCGCCGTTACCAGCGGATATGATGGAGCTGCATAAGCAACGCCACCGCCGACAGAGGTCAACGGTATCAGACCGAATATCAGCATGACCGCTAAGAGAGTGGCGATAAGCTTTTTTTTCATGGAGTATCTCCCTCCCGTTCTCACGGTTTAATTAAATCTGTGTCCGTAGCTGGTTTGGTGATCCGCTACGTCGCTGTTATCTGCCACCTTATCCCAGAGCTGCTGGGAAATGCTGCGCTCAAAGATAACGGTGACGGTATAGTTTTTGCTCTCCGTACCCAGCGTTACGGTATAGGTCAGCGGGCTGGTAAGATTCACGATCTCGCCGGATACCGGACTGACCACAGCTCCCGCGGGAACGGTAACGACCGGCGCGACCGCCGTGACATTCGTTCCCACCGGCAGCTTGACAGTGATGGTTCCGGCACTCTGGTCGATCTCACCCTCCACTCCCAGGACGGAAAAGCCTGTGATCTTTGCTGTGCTGGTGACGGGTGTATCATCGTCGCCTCCGCTGCTCTTTGCGGAGATCGGCTGACCGCTCTTGTTCAGCACAGTGACGGTGTAGGTACGGCTTGCCAGATCATTGTCGCCGCCCAATGTAAACGTGACCGCATTGGCAAAGTCCACAGCGATACCGGAGGTCGGCGAACAGGTCTTCCCGGTGAATTCAATATCCGTGACCAACTTGGTGCTGGTCAGCTTGGAATCGTCCACACCGGTGACGGTGATGGTGCTCTTGGCGTTGTCAATGGTGCCATTGTACCACTCACCGGCTGCCTGCACACGGAAGCTGGTGATCTCCGCCTGCGCCTTGGATACGATCTTGATCCGGTAGACATTCTTCACCGTCTCGTCGCCGGAGGTCACGGTGAAGGTCTGCCAATCGGAGAAGTTCATCATCTTCTTGCCATCCAAAGACGGGGTGGATGTCGCCTCGTAAGATATGCTGGCACTGAGATACATCTTCGAGGTATCCACACCGGCGTTCACCGTAAGCAGAATCTCCGTTGCCCCATCGGATGCCTTGGCGACTTTCTTCTCCAGTATGTCCGTTGCGTTCAGCACGCTGTTTTGCAGCTTGATGCTGTTGACATCCAGCT
>ERZ827512.1400-NODE-1400-length-23966-cov-4.646564_pt1 | contig 23966 bp, 23 predicted proteins | sample MGYA00519916_ERZ827512 | MGnify/ENA primary metagenome ERZ827512 (study PRJEB31778, sample SAMEA3449335) | human gut metagenome | biome: human gut; feature: human-associated habitat; material: faeces | place: United Kingdom | collected 2010/2012 ... | reverse complement strand
GTAGGTCTATCTCCTGTTAAAACAATATCTTTCATAAAAAATTACCTCCCAATTATGCAATTACTAAAAGTCAACTTATACTAACCTTTTTTGAAGGTCTTTTTGACTTCCTTCGTAAACTTCAATAATTTCTTTTAGTTTATTATAAGATTGTCCTGATACAATACTTTTTTTGGCTAAACAATAGCCTTCTTTTAGACTTATCGCCTTTCTTGATAAGTAAATCATTAATCCGGCATTGACAGAAATGACATCCACTAATGCATCATCACCATGTCCAGATATTGCCAATACCGCTTGATGGATATTCTCGCTAATGGTTGCTTTTTGCATTATATCGTACATAGTATACTTGTTTTTAAAATTCAATTCTTCTGATATTGAGCATATAGCAGCTCTTCCTAGAACTCCATCTTTTACACCTATAAGATTAAGAGAACCGGAAATTCCAACCTCATCAATGTAATGTATTCCATCTTCTGTTGTATTAAAAACCATCGCATTATCAAATCCGTAATGTTTAAAAACATCAATTGACAATTGTATATTATGATGCGATAACCCGTATGCCATCACATCAACTTCTACTGGTAAACTCAACCCTGCGAGAGCGTAACTTAGTGCATGCGGAGCATAAAAAAGCCCACCATAAAGTTTCGCAAATTTCGGTGTTGTATCTTCAATACTGAAAAAAGCAATTCCAATATCTTCTAATCCTTTAATTTTTTTATCCATTCCAATATTAATATTAACACCTAAATTATTCAAAAAATCTGAGGAGCCAGTTAACGACGATGTTGAGTGAGAACATGCCTTTGCGATATATACACCACAACTGGCTGCAACAATTGCTGCTGGAGTCGATATATTAATTGTTTTAATTCCTTTTTTTCCGCTTCCTGCATACCCTAATAAGCGTTCACCTTTTGGCAAGTTAATTTTAGTTTTAGAAATATCTATCATATTATCTAATGAAAGAGATGCGTTTAATAGGCCTACAACCTCACTCAGTCTTGCACCTTTAACCATCACGCCACTCAAAATCATTCCCAAAAAAGTGGACCTTGCCTTGTCATCTTGAATCTCAAATACCCTTTTCAAAGATTCATACGCTAAGTACTCATCTATATCTTGCTTCGCATTTAACTTATACATGATTTCATAAGGAAGATTTTCTGCGATAGTTTTCTTAACTAATGTTGTCATAAAGCACCTCCTCGCTTATATATTTCTTAAAACAACTCTATGATTGCCAGTATCTGAAATGAAAACAGTACGATTGGGACCCTTACATATCCATCTCGGCATAGAATAACGGTTATCTCCCAAACCCTTGATTCCGCCAAATACGGCAGTCAAATTTAATGTATCCGGATCACAAACTAATATTTGAGTTTGTATCGTCTGGGTATTGACAATATACAGATTATCATCCATTATTTTTGCAAACCTAGGTGAAGAAAGTTTTATTATTTCTCCATCACTCTTAACCTCATTAATGTAATGGAGTTCTTCTTTATTTATAAAAATCAAACGATTGTTTCCGTTATCAGAAATTAAGTAACAATCTTCATCAACATATTGAGCATAATGCACATCATCCAATAATAGATTGCACTCACTACTTGACCAAATAAGTTGTTTCGTTTTCCAATCTAAAAGAATAACTTCTTTTTCAAATGCTACTAACAATTTATCGTTTAGGTATTCTATTGATTGAAGCCATTGTCCGCTTGCGACGGATTTATCAAATATGTAATAATCAAATAATTTACCAGAAATACTTGTATAGTATATGGATCTCATGCGACTGCTGGTTATAAATAAATTGGATTTATGAAAGATACAGCATCGTGGAGAATTTAAATTGGGAATTATAGTATCATCAATTAATAATTTTTGAATGCCATCTAAATCATATCCAACGATGCGATCATGCTCTGTATCCGAAATCAGTAGCATATTATAATCAAACGAATAATCGCATGACCTCGGCTGACATAAATATGATTTATTAATAGGAGAACAACTATAAAATGATTCCCATTTTTCAGTCCGTTTGTTTAGTTTAAGAATGGAAATATGTGCCCCTTCACACATAACAACAAACAATTCATTCTCAATGTACAATGCTTGTGGCAACCATAAAGAACTTCCATTACCACCTATTGAAAAAGGTGTACCCCAAATTTTCTCTACATGTTTTTCTCTATTAATCACTAAAACACAATGACCGCGACGCAGGGATACTAAAATTTTTTCATCTTGCATCGAAGTAGCTCTTTGAGGGGCAAAAAGCAATCCTTCACCAATTCCATGTTCATCCCTTTTTCCATATTCCCAAATAATATTAAGATCTGTATCTATAATATGAATCATATTATTTTTACTATCAGTAATTAAAAATGTGTTTTCTGAATATGGTTCAACATATAATGGATACTTCATTTTAATTACAGTTAAATCCAAATCCCACTTCATTTTATAATCACTTTTTGAGAGTACAATCATTCGTGCTGGATAAAGGGTGAGAATAATTTGTTTGTCAAATGTATTTATTGATATAGGATAATATTTTATTTCTCTTTCTGGTAAAAATATTTCATCACAGTGTTTATCATCTTCTATAATAATCCTCAGTGGATTCATACAAAAATAACACATAGTACCATCACTTAATTCACTAATTGCATAAATATCGTTAATTAAGTTTTTCCTTTTGCTTATGCCAGCACCATCAACATAAATAGTCTTGGTAATGCCATTTAACATTTTTTCAAGGAAAACAAATCTGTTTTTTCGACCTATTCCACAAAATTCAATAAAACCTGAAAACGGATTAGGAAATCCGCTATTATATTCAATGCCATAATCTTTATTCAAATATAATTCCTCCTTATTATTCTAATAGATTCCATCATAGAATAAATGTTCATAGAAATCTTGACAGCACTCATCAAAATTAACAAAGTCAACCTTGATTTTTTTGTGATTCTTCAAAAAATTATAATAGAATGCTTTGGATTCATATATTTTCTCAGCGACATCACTAAAATCAAAGTCTAACACATCTACGCACCACATACTTTCATGAGGTATCATTGGAAATAATTGACATGAATCCAATTTTGAATACTCCATCGGATGTATCATATACACATCGTTAATTTTCGAACTGTTCCCTAATCGATATTCACAAGTCTTTTCCATTTCAACAACATTAAGATATGAATAATTATCAGACATCCTTCCATGATTCAAAGATTTAAGCTTTTCTGGTATAAAATCATTACGCATCCCTATGTAACTTCCTTGTCTTATCACTTCATCATCGCGAATAAATAGAATATCGTCTGATATATATTCTGCTCCTATATCCATAAGCTTCAATATGAAACTTGACTTTCCGGTTTTAGACTCTCCCAATATTATAACCGATGTATCTTTTATTTTAACACAAGCACCATGCAGTGGTAGTATCGGCGAAGTGACACTAAGGAAATCAACAATTATTCTTTCGAGTGTAATTTCATCTCCAATAACAAAGACTTCTTGTTCTCTAGGACGATATGCTACGTAAAAATTGTCTGTAGTATATGGAAAACTCGCATATATAATTCCTTGCATATTATAGAATCTATTAATACGCATACTCAACGGTATATGTGGTATAGAATATGAATCTAAAACATTATAAAACTCAATAAGCTTAGATGGAACAAATTCAACACCTTTAGTAATACCAGTATTGAAATGTAGCATATCAATATTCTTATCAATCCAAATATTTATTTCAAAATTTGGAATACTAGGATTAGCAATAATTTGTTCAAATGCGTTCAAATTTATACTTTTCAAATGTGTATGAATATGAAATAAAAAATTGCCACATTGTATTTCATATGTATTAACATATTTTTTATCAAACGATATACACATGTTTACTTAATATATTGACATAATGGATCCAGCAAATCAAAACCACTAACAGCAGGGCAACCCTTACCACAGCAATTTGCATTTTTACACTCGCTGCAATGTTTTCGTAATATTTCCGAACGCTCTTTTAAAAAGTTTTTCATGGATTCTTGAACAATTTTTTTTGCCTGTTTAAAAGGAGTTGTTGTTAACAAAACCTTTTTTATACTATCATTCGATTTTATTAACCATGGACATGCTCCTAATTCACCAGAGTTTGTTATTGTTAAAAAATTGTACCCTTTACATTGTTTTAAGGCTTCTTGACCGCTAGACTCTACAGTTCTAAATAATTCAATTCGTAAATTCTTATTTTCTGTCAGCCTAGCTTTTTTAATAATTGAATTTATACGTAACATAAGCTGAGGCCGATTAGCATCTTCAAAACTCTTGCCACGACCAATGGGCTCAACTAGATAAAATGATAGAACCTGTATGTTTTTTTTGATTGCTAAAGCTATCATTTTTTCGACACTATCAATACTTTGTTCAGTAACCATAAAAGTAACACCTATCACAATTCCTGCATGATTTAAAAAATCCACTGCATTCATAACCTTCTCAAATGAACCCTGTACATTTCGGAACTCATCATGCACTTCTGCGGTTACTCCATCAATACTCAAATGCACATAATCTACGCCTCTGCGATGAAGTTCCATAGCATATTCTTTGCTTGAAACGAGTGTGCCATTTGTGCTCAAGGAAGGTTTTATTCCACATGATGATATTTTACTAATTATTTCAAGTAAATCAGGATTGAGAAGTGGTTCTCCTCCAGAGAGCCATATTGCTTTTACCGTTTTGTCTGTTGAAATGTCTTCAATAACCTTAAATATTTCATCCTTACTCATATCTTTTTTCAAATGGTTGTCCGAAGAATAATATAAACAATGTTTGCATTTTAAATTGCATTTAGACGTTATTTCCCAAAGTATTCTTGTTGAGTCATCATCCAAAGAAAAGGGACAAGACAAAACCTTATTCATTATTTTTCCTCCAATTCTTTCAAATTATCAATCAGATAAGATGCTATATTTTCGCCAAGAATATTCTTAAATAAGATATTTTTTTCTAGCTTGTCGATTTTTTCCGAAATTGTCGAAGATAATGCGTTATAATTATCATCGATAAAATCTTTGACATCCAAATTGTTTCTGATACCATCAATCCCAGCCATATATACGCAACTTAAGACAAGATACAGATTCGCCTTTGGCAATATTCCTCTTAATACACACCGCTTGCTCCAACCCACTCGATCTCTTTTTTGTTTTTCCACAAAATAAAGTGGTGCTGAAATAACACATTCATCGTTTTGTACAGAAAAAGATTTTTTATAACTAACTTCACACAACTCTTTTGCTGAACCAAAAATTACAGCAAAAATTTCATCAAAATTCGCCAAAATTCCCGCAATAAAGCTGTAACCATAATTACTAAGTTCGTACTCATCATCAGGATTATAAAAAAGATTTTTATTATGTTCTTGATTCCAAATGCTGATGTGAATTGGATTAGTGTTTTCGTTAGGATATAACAGGTTGAAACTGAGCGATTGTTCTAAAGCAAGTGAGGCGGCAATCCATCTTGAAAGTAGTATTTGATCTATACCTTTTAAAATCGGCTGTGGAACATATGCCAGACTGTTGTGAAGCCTACCACACGGCATAAAACATTCCACATCTATTCCTGCATCTATTAACACATTTACTAAATGAACATTAAACTTATTTATACCACTACCAGGAAGTAGTTTGTAAAAATCGTTACCTACAGTTTCAGATTCTTCACCAATCTGATATATCAGTCCCATTCCGCACATTGGATACAACCCTTCTTTATTTGCGATACTCATTAATCTTTCTACACATGCCCTACTATCCATATTATGATTTTTTATATAACACATCATAAAAGCAGCCTTATAAGGGTTGTTCTTTTCCCAATTTATTATTGTAAATGTTTCTAGGATGGGTATTATTAGGAACGGACCTTCGCTTTCAAACCCATCAATTATACTTCCATCTATTGATATACCATCAATCATTGAAATATGTACCGTTCTTATTATTTCGGTTGCCAATACACCTTTTGTCCTAATATTTCCTTCTAAGTCGGGAAAATGAAGATATACTATATTTATATTGTTTTCTTCAAGTTCCTGCTTTATTTCTTTGACAGTTGCTTCATTAATCTTATTCATTTTAACCATCCCTTCATATATTCAACAATCAATCCAAATCCGATGCATAATATCGTTTTTTTCACAAATTTTACCACCATTTGCTAAAGCAACTCTAATTGACCGGATATTTTCATTTTGAATTGTTAAGTAAACACTTGATATACCGAGTTCATTTGCTTTTAACAACATCAATTTCAACAATAACTTACCATAGCCCTTTCCCCGGCAAGAAGGTCGAATAACATATCCACCATGTCCTCCTTTTTCCATAAGACTATCTGTTAATTTATGGCGTAATTTCCCCATCCCCACTGGCACATCATCAATATAAAGCCAATAAACTGTTTGTGGCACCTTTCCATCTTCTAGACCTACTCCTTTTGAAATGTTATAGCATTTCAAAAGCCATTTTTTGTAATCTTCAAAAGTTTTATCATTACAAGAATTTCTAAACCCATTTTCATACTTAGGTATTTCTTGCAACATATTGTAAACTTCAATACCGTCATATTTGGATAATTCACGCAATTCAATTTTCATTAGTTTACATCTCCAAAATTCTTTAAAAGTGAAATAATGCTTTCTGATGTTTCCTTCGTTCCCACAGTAAAACTAATATAATCATCAAAATGAGAAATATTCGGATATTTTCGCACACGTACGTTGTGTGTTTTTAAATAGGAAATTAGTTTCTGCTTGTCTTTAGGTTTTATGGGAATAAAATTAGTTTCTGTTTTTTGGGGTTGAAAGCCCAAAGAAAATAATTCTTGATACAAGTACTTTTTTGAATCTAAAATCTCACTTACCAATGAACTATACAATTCAGAATTATTGCACAATACCTCTATCGCTTTAGCTGCCACCCCATTTATCTCAACTCCAAATGAAGCACGATAAATATGCTCAATTATTTTGGGATTGGATAATATATAGCCTACTCTTAAACCTGCTAAGCCAACAGATTTTGAAAAACTTCTTAGGCAAATGACATTATCATAATAATCGACAAAAGATGAACAGTCTTCACTCGAAAAATCAAAATAAACTTCATCAATTAAAACCAATATACCTGCATGAAAACATTTTTTAATAATATTATTGAGAGTCTCTTTGTTAATTGTTGTTCCCGTATAAGAATTAGGAGTAGTTATAACAATTATCTTGCAATTTTTTTTAATTAAATCATATATGCATTCCTCTTCTATACTCCATTTAATTGCATCATAATAGCATCCTACCACTTCACATCCAATTATTGTTGCATAATGATGATACATACTGAAATTAGGCTCTACTAGACCTATCTTATCATTGGTTTCACAAAATGTGTTGAAAATCTGAAAAATGGCTTGATCCGCCCCAGAAGTTAGTAATAAATTTTCAACTGGTCTCGCTAAATATGATGACAATGCCCGATATGTATTTTCCATTTCCGGATAGACACTAAAAGTTTCTGCCGAAATTTTGTTCATTATTATTTGAAAAATTTTATTATCAATATGTGGAACATATTCATTAAACTCTAGCCTAATTTTATTTTCTCTGCTTTCAAAAAAACCACGTTGTCTTTTATAATCAACAATTAATCTTCTTGGTTCAATCATACTATCTCTCCTATTCTCTATTACTAACTATAACTTATAGTATACGAAAACTGATGATATTAATTGCCATCTTCTATCTCTTAAATTCACATCAATTTGCGACAATTTCTTTTAAAACAAAATATAAATGTATATAATATAACTACAAATTAATGTAAAAAATCTGATTATCTAACAAATCAACCATCAAAACGACTTCTTCTTTCAAATAAATTATAATATATACTACTATTTGTAGCAACAGCGCGCAAGCAATCGCTTAGCAATAGATAACGTATCCTTATTCACGGATAATATTTGTGTTTCCAATTGGCACTATTACTTTTGTTGACAGCTACATCGGTGGCTCGAAACCGCTCTTTCTACCTAATAGACAATAAAAATACCCCCGCGGCGGGGGTATTTCATTTTCAGGCATAGCCCTATGCGATACTGGCTGCGCACAAGTGCACTTTTTATTGGTCCAGCCATACACCAACATCACCCACCCGTAAACGGGTTGTTATTTCGGCAGTTTCCTTGTCAGGGGGAGCTGGCGGCATCAGCAGACCGAGGGGTAGTTTTCCGTTTTCTCTCCATTTGTCCACCTTCCTCTAACGAGGAAGGTGGACAAACAATGCTCCTACTTTCTATACTACTCTTGTCATATTCTTTTCATCGCTAAAGTTCTTTTGAACCACGCGACTATTCGCGTGGTTTTATTATACAATAACAAGAATACCGTTGCATATCATAACGAAGCAATGGTATTCTTGTATGTTGCTTTTTAGATTTATAATTTAGCAGTTCATCAGTTGAAATATCTAATGCTATACATAATGGAATTATCTGCAAAATATCCGGCAATCCCACATCAGTTTCCCATTTGGATATTGCCTGCATGGAAACTCCTATCTTTTGGGCCAACTCTACTTGAGTAAGATTTTCCATTTTCCTATGCTTCAGTATTGTCGTTCCTATCGTCATATAGGCACTCTTCCTTTTTAATATATTTTTATCACAAGAAAAAGTGCTTGTATATATTTTATTTTGAGAACTCGATTCAACGGTCATTTGATTTTTTAAGCATTATTAACACCTCTCAATTTCTAATGTTTGCGGATTAAGCAAAAGTACCATCTTACTATTCGTTGTAGCATAACTAACAGCGTTGCCAGTGCCACTCACTTTTCCATTCCATGCTGCAATAACATAGTCAGAGTTGTCGACCTTATATTCGTTTCTTTTTTCATACAATCCGAATTGTATTTTTGCTGCAAAAGAGTTTATTTATCACTCTTTGAAAGTAAATCGTAATAAATGTCTCTCTCATTCCATTTAACCGACTGGGTTTCGCAAGGAATTGTACATTCTAGCGTAATCATAGAATAATTAGATTTTAATTTTAACATTATATTTGCCGCATGTGTATCCACACCTAATGCCGCTACAGAAATAAAATGCGTTACATCTTATTTCTCTGTAAGTTCCATGTTCAGCTTTTCAAACCCATTATTCAACTTGTTATACTGTACTTGTTTTCATTATATCCAAATTTCTTTAAACGACATCCGGTTAAGCCACAAGTTTTCATTCTACATATCGTACTCACTAAATAAAGGTTAGCATTGTTATATTCTTTTTATATTAGAAAAAATTTTACAATATACTGCATATAGCAAAAATTGCGCTTTTAACACAGTTTTGTGAATCACTCGTTACTTTCTTTTTTCGATTGTCGAATAAGAAAATCAACCGTCTCCAAAATACGATTTTTCTCACTTCCAGAGAGTCCCAAGAGCATATCATAAAGAACACAAGCTCTATATTGTGCGGAAGCTTTAACCACATCACAGAAGACCGAATCGGCAGTTGCATTCAAGGTATTAAGTATAGCAACCAACTTATCACCACGAGGGAACAATAATCCTCGCTCTACCGAGGAAATATATGTAACCGATGCCCCAATAAGCTTAGCTAACTCAACTTGTGTAAGATTTAACCTTTCTCTGTTTTGCCTCAATCTTCTCCCAATTTTTTTATAAATGTCTTTACTGTTCATACTTCACCTGATTATAAAGTTTATTTATCTTGACTATGTTAAAATTATAAATGGGTATAAAAAAACTTTCAAGGAAAGTTACTTCAATTATTGTTGTAAGATAACAAATCCTTAAACTCAGATAACAAAATGATTATTATTGAGCATTACTCTTTTCTCCGGATAACAGTTATAATATTCGGCCTTAATATAACAGGCCTCAAAAATATAATCTTTTTAAAGTCATGATTTATCATGAACACTTTTCCACACACCTTTTTAACAACAAATTCACCACCCTGAATACGGCCATAAAAAGAGACCTGTTTCCGGTGAAATCAGGTCTCAAATGGTGCTTTCACAAAATGCAAAATCACAATATATTTAAAATGCAGCCTTTCGTTCAGCAACAGCCATATCTCTAAAAGCTGTCGGAGAGTTATTGGTAAATGCCTCGAATTTTCTGCTAAAATGTTGGATTGTCTTAAAACCACATCTAATGGATATATCCTTTATCGGCAAGTTTGTAAATTCCAAATGTTTTTTCGCAACAGTTATTCTATATTGCCATAAATACTCAACCGGTGTCATATACAACTCCTCTTTAAATAATTGAGTTAATGTAGAATGATTCATAGATGCAGCTTTTGTTATACTTTCTAAAGTAATGCTTTCCGGATAATGACTTTCAATAAAAATAACTGCGTTCTTCAAATGCGGATTTTTAATTTTGTTAATGGTTGTACCCGAATCATCCTGGCCAATTAGACCGTATGCTCTTTCAAGCATAAGAATGATTTCCATAAAGTAAGAACGACTTCTACACGACCAATACCAATCATTCTGTTCCTTGAGTTCGTTTTCTAACCAAAGAAATAGGCGATTAAGGTTATCGATATATTCTTCAAACAACGGGAAAACAAATCTTTTTTCATCAGTAAATGGCTTAAGTAAAAACAAGTCATGACTTGTTGCCACCTGCTCATAGCTACCGCTATGAACCAATTGAAAAGTCATATTGATGTTTAAAAACATTGGATGAAAATAGATTGCATCACATTTCAATCCTAGTTTTTTAATAAGCTTCGGCTGTTCTCTCTCATCAAAGCACACAAAACAGGGACCAACCGCTTCAAATGCCATATCTCCAATCTGAAAATATGCGGTTCCCTCATGGATAATTAACAGCAAAAAACAATGATCTTTTATTTCAATATCTTTAAGCATATCATTTTTTATACATTGCACCGGGGCTACTTTCCCAACATCATATTCTCGTCCTATTGTTTGCGGTATCATATTTTCAACCTCTCTTTTCATTTTGAAATTTCTGAATACAATTATAATGCATACCATTCTTTCATTCAACCAAATTTCTGCTAAAATTTAACAGCAGATAAAACTTATTTATAATTAGATAATAAAACAGATTGCAGCATTTTATTGTTGCAATCTGTTTTATTAGTCAACTACATTTAATATAAAATCTTTCAGTTTAAGTTCTGACCGCTGCTTTGAAATCGATTTTGTAACCCCAATTACAATTCCACATACCAGCAAATAGTCGTTTATATTAAAGTCCACATACCCACCCAGTATTTCTGCTCTATTATATAGCTCACCTATTATACAACTGCCATATCCCTTCTCAGTTGCAGTGAGCAATATATTTTGGAGACAGGCGCCTATACTTATCATATCTTTTTCAAGAGGATATTCCGTATTAGTACTTGCCAAAACCAAAATCAGAATTGGTGCGTTACGAACAAATCTGCTATAAACCATTGTTTTGGATATCGTCTTTATTATTTCAGAATTATTAATGATTACAAATCTCCAAGGCTGTCTGCTTTTTCCTGACGGTGCATATAAACCAGACTCAAGTATATCTTTCAAATCATTCTCGGATATTTGAATATCAAAATAACTTCTAACACTACGACGATTCCTAATCGTGTTACTCAGCTGATGTTTGGACATTTAATTCTCCCTCAAAGCTTTTCAACAATTTGCCGAGTATTTGCACCTCCAAACTCTTTATCTGCATTAAGAGTACCTGTATTCTTTCAAGATGCATATTGGAGTATTTAATAACGAATTTGGAATATATGAACCTTGCCTTATCTGCTAGTTTAACAACTTCTTCGTAGTCCGAACTAAGCTCATTATCCCACCCGTATTGTTTTTCAACGACCTTAATTCTTCCAAGCATACACTTCTTATGTTCCCATATTAAACGAAATACCCTTCTGTCTCTTCTTTCGTGTGGTATGCTTCCATCAGCAAGTTTATCAAGGTACATACAGATATAGTCATAAACAACTATGCCCCATGCAGCATCGGGACTATCCAAAGTATACTCATCTATCCCTGATGATAAATATTTTTTTAAATCTTTATAGATTGTCTGAACATCCAATTCTTGTACTTCGTCTTTTGCCTTGACAGCAAAAAGTCCTCCATACACACCTTTATCACAAAGAACCGTCATAGCTTCAATGAAACATTCTTGTGGTGTCTCAAATACAGTAAATATCCAGCGTTGATCATAAGCAGCAATGAAGAGCATTCCATTTTCATCATCATATCCTATAATCAAACCGTCATGATTAAAATGCTGTTCCTTATACCAACTTTTACCCTTGACGTAATAATCATCCACTCCACTAAAAGCAATATAAAATCCATCATCAATCATTGTTTTAATGATATCTAAAGCACATCTGCGAGCAAAGCGTGTATTTACACCAATTTTATCTAAAAAAGGCATATTCCATATGCTCCCGCAAGAAAGATTCATTTCCGGAGTTGTCAATCCCTGCAGAAACTTTCGCGTACAACGCCACTCTACTGTATTATTGTAATACCAATTATCAGATGTATCATTTTGTTTTGCCGGTATTCCTGCACATGCCAAAAAGTGATATGTAGAATACAACGGTTCTACATAAGGAAGTATTACTTTACTCACTTTTCACCACCTCCAACCTTCTAAAAAATCTTTCGCTTTTACTTTTAATTGGCTTCTGAGCCAAGCCAAGATAATTGATTACAAACAATGCCTCCTCTGTATCTCTTTCGTCGACTTCAATCTCTACTTCATAATCGCAAATTCCAAGATACATATTTTCGTCAAAGCAAATATTGCTATTTTTGCCGAAAGAAAAAACTTGTCTTTCTGTAACCAAAGCACCTTTTAAGATCACCTTATCCGGAATATCAGGTATTTTCATAACAGAGGGTAATATATCAATTTTTCCACTATACTCATCACTTGTGGACAACCCTTTGTTAAACTCTCTATGTTTTTTAATTTGCAATTTCATATCACTATGCTGCTGACGGATGCGAATGGTAATTTTTTCAGAATTTAATGTATTATCATCTGTATCGTAATAATAATTTGCTTGTAACTTATGCTCCGAAAATGAGAATTTCATTTTGCATTTTGCTAATACCTCTTGAAACTGTTCAACACTCAACAAATACTTATATTCTGTTTCAATTTCCTTTAGCATTTCTAATCACCTTGCCCGATGCGTTCCTTGGGAGCTCATCAACAATATCGATAACATCCGGCAATTCATAACTTGGCAATTTCTGTTTACAAATGTTGTAAACTTCCGCCTTGCTCAATGAAGTTACAACTTTTATATGAATTTTTTCACTCACAGTATCATTTTTAACGCCGAAAGCCAGAACATCGGTTATATTATCATTCTCTTTAAGTGCGTTCTCAATTTCCTGTGGATAGATGTTCATTCCGGCTCGAATAATCATATTATCTTTACGACACTTTATATATATCCGACCTTGCTTGCCCATCTCTGCAACATCCCCTGTATGTAACCATTCATTCTGTTTTGCTCGGGCTGTTGCTTCTGAGTTGTTATAATATCCTTTCATTATGCTATTGCCGGATATCAAAAGCTCATTATCTACTACCTTGGCATTCAATGACTCAAGAGAAAAACCGACAGAGGTAGGATTGTCATCAAACTCACTAGGAGGCAGATAAGCAACCCGTGGACTCGCCTCTGTTAATCCATAAACATTATAGATATCTGTATTTGGAAAAGCCTTTCTCATAACCTGCGCAACAGTTTGTGTCATACACTCTCCACTTACTGCAATGTTTTTCAGGACAAGTTGTTCATTAGACTTCAAATTCATTCCCGAAAGATGATACAAAAGCGTAGGTGTACCACATAAAGTAGTAACCCTTATTTCTTTTGCAGTCTTTAGTATTTTAACAGGAACAAACCCCTCCGTCATAAAACTAATTTGCAAACCCTTGCACAGTGAAATCAAAAACTCACCGGTTAATACTGCACAGTGATATAACGGACGTGCGATTAGTATATGATCTTTGCAGTCGATTCCAAAGTATTTAGAAATATCTGTCAAATTGGTGATTAAGTTATTATGTGTTATCATTGCCCCTTTCGGCATTCCGGTAGTGCCGGAGGTACACATAATCAATGCTACATCTGATAAATCTTCACATTCATTCTTTGCAGTTGCAATTTGATTAATGCCATCATCTGTTATCAAATATGAAAGATTAACGGTGTCAACAATTCGTTTGGTATGAGCTTCTCCATACCTCTTAGATAATAAAACTGCAGTCTTATTTGCATACAGGCAAGACATCAATGCTTTTGCCGTATCTAAATCAGATTCAAACAATAAGCCATATTTGTCTTCCGTCAAGGTTTTTCCAAAATTCTCTGCATATTCAAGTAATTCTCTATAAGTAATACTTTCGGTACCGTTTGAAATAACTTGATTAGGATACTGAAGCATTTTTTCTTTCAAAAACTCATAAAGCATTATTTTCCCTCCGTATACTTTGATACCAAAGCATAAATTTGGTCTACAGTTTGAAGAGCCGCAGGATCTAAATCACTTTCATCAATTTCGATATTAAACTTATCCTCAAGTTCAACCATAAGCTCAACCAAATTCAGACTATCTAACCCCAAATCTTCATTAAGTTTAAGTTCCGGTGTAATATCCCCACAAAAACTCTTTTCTCTCAAAATCTCATTTACCGTTTCCTTCATTTTTTCTCCCCCAATTTTTCTTTTAATTGACTCATTATTAAAACGTCCTCTTCGTTAAGTTCATGCAATAGTGCAAAGCATTTACTTTTCATGTTCGCACTATTTTTGAGACAATTAAAAAGTTTATACACGCTTTCAACTTTTTTCATGCTATCCTGCAAAAACTCTACATTGATAAAATGCGCATAATATTGAATCATTCTATACCGTGTAACTCGATATGCATAAAACAAACTGCTCAGTTTTGAATGTAAATCTTCAATACTATTCAAATCTGATTCTACAAAATAGAATGGTATATACTGTTCCGGTCTAAATAATCGCTGTCCAAATAGCTGCTCATAACTCGGTGTCTTATTGTTCTGCAGTCTCAGGCGAACAATCTCTCCGCCATATATTTTTCTTAGTTGTAAAGCAGATATATAACAACCAATTTTTTGAGTAGCATTAGAAATTAGAAATTGCCTGCCTTCAGCCTTTATATACTCCCACATGTCAGTGTTTTTATAATTTGATATATTAATTAGCATTCCTTCCGTTGCCGATGTACTTCGTATCATTCGTCTTACCTGTTGTAAATCATCTACTTTTGCGTTTTTAGCCAGAACAATATTAAAATTCTGAAATTCTGTAAACAAACTCGGTATACGATTAAAATCATAAAAAGAATTACCGGCAATAACAAAATAATAAAAAAGTTCTTTAATAGGAATCGCACTATTATAAAACAGCGGTACAAAATCGATCTCTTTATCTATCAAAAAGCTTATTAACGCATCTTCTTTAGGAGTAAGTCCATAATTATGCTTCAACAATCTTTTTAACCTCCAACAAGATTCTTTCGAAGCAGGTATCTTCAGACAAAATAGTAGATACCACTATGCCCTGGTTCTCACGCGCAATATTTACATATAAGTCGTGTAATTTCTTTTGCAATTCAATGTCTATATATCTATCTTTTTCCTCAGGACGTGCTCTGACTCTTGCAATAGCATTTTCTACAGGAACATTCAAAAAGAAAGACACATCAGGTTTTTGTATGGATTTTGCAATCTCGTAGATCCACATATCTTTATTAAACCCTCTGGCAATTAAATTTGCTAAGCAGGAATAAAAATATCTGTCACTTATCACTATGTAACCCTCTTTAAGTTTTTGAGATATAACACGATTCGAATGCTGCACACGATCAGAAGCGCATAAAAGTGATAATGCTCTGTAGTCGTAATCTTCGTGTTCGGGAGAATCCATATATGTTCTGAAAATTTCCGACTCCCTGACGAAATCGGTTGGCTGTTTAGTAAGATATACCTTATATCCATTATCCTCAAGCCATTTAACCAGTCGTCTAATTTGGGTTGTCTTACCACAACCGTCCAAACCGCAAAAGGTAATTAATTTACCTTCAAATTCATTATTCAACATCTCAAGTTTCATATAGTTTCCCCTTTCTATCGCTACAAAACACCCAGTCTTTATATTGCATATCATAGGAATACACCTTACCTGTCTGAGGATCTAACACCTGTGTCATAAAAGACATGTCTGCGGGTTGTATTTCCTTTAACAACATATCCAAAGCAGCATCATCAATTTCAAACAACTCTTTGGCGTAATTTAACGCATAATAACACTCTTTGTTCAAGCCAACATTATTTATACGTTGGATAAGCTCCCTCGCAAATTCGTCATCCATAAATTTACGCAGGAACAGATAAATATCACAGTATTTATACAAAGAAATATCTCTGCCCATTTCAATCCAACTCATCACCGTGGCTTCTTTATATAAATGAGCACATAAATGCATTAAGAAATCGGTTTTATCTAGTGTTAAAATTGTATTTAAAATCATTGGTTGCGTGCGATTAAGAAAATCGCAAACAACTTGTTCATCCACACCGGGTCTAAATCCCAAGCTGAAATTTACGTCGATTTCAAGAAATTTCATTCCCGGTAAATCTACTTCTTTTACAAACGGAACCGTTTCTCCTCGGTTCATACGAGAAGATATAATTTCTGTCCTACTTGCCGGAATAAATGTTTCATTTCGAACATTCCCTTGTTTAAAGCCCACCGCTTTGAGTTTTGCGGTAAGTTCAGTAATATCTTTGGGATTAATGAGAATATCTATATCATTTGATGTTCTTAAACCCTTAGCATAAAGATCAACCAAATAAGAACCTTTTAAAAACGCATATAGAAACTGAAAATTTGCACAAACCGGTTTTAAAGAGCTTAATGCACTTAACAAACTATCCGTTTTATTGAAATTGTATTCGTAAATGGCTTTTAGAGTATTTCGAAATTCGCGGTTCACTTTATGTAGAAGTTGGTTTTTCTTTAACGCATAATATGCCATAGCACCAACACGATTATATAACAAGTGTCCTAGGATATAAGGGTAATCCAACCGGTCTTGCATTAATTCATTTAATTTTTCTTTCTCGGCGCTTTCGCCTTTGCATAATTCTAAAATCAATCTGTTTTCTTTATTCATTATTCGATGCCTCCGTCAATGTAGTATAGAATTTGTTTTTATTCATAAGTTGTTCGTGTGTACCAACAGCCGAAATTTTTCCGTTTTCCATCACAACAACTTTTTTTGCCCTAAGTGCCGTAGCCGGTTTATGTGTTATAACTATAACTGTAATATCCTTTGATATTTCGTTAATAGCGTCATTTATTACATCTTCTGATGGCTTGTCCAAGGAACTGGTCGCTTCATCAAAAATCAATACACTAGGTTTTCTGAGTAGTGCAGCCGCTATTGAAATCCTCTGTTTTTGTCCTCCGGAAAGTTTTACTCCGCGTTCGCCTATTTCAGTATCAAACCCATTCGGCAAACTCACAACAAAATCATATATATTTGCCTTTTTGCAGGCAGCTACTAATTCTGATTCTGTAGCACTCTCGTTTGCCAACAAAAGATTTTCACAGATAGACATATTAAATAGAAAATTGTCTTGCATAACCATTCCTATTAAGTCATACAAACTACTTTTTCTTATTTGCTCAATGCACACACCATCAATCAAAATTTGTCCCTTATCAGCGGGATAAAGTCCCATAATAAGCTTAACAAGAGTTGTCTTTCCACATCCTGTCTTTCCAACTATGGCAATATAGTCCCCTTTTTTTATTTCTAGGTTTACATTCGTCAATACAGGATGTTCGTCCATATATGAAAAGTTCAAACTGCGAATAATAATTCCATTGCTTAGATCACTAATCTGTAATTTATCTGTACTTTCTTCGGGAAAAGTAAAAGTTTCAAAAATTCTCTCATAATACGGAGAATTCGTATTTAATGCTATTCTTTTAGAATTCAATCCGTCTAAAGCAGAAAACAGCATAGCAAAGTATTCAGAAAACATAATCAGTATTCCCACAGAAATCTCTTGTTTCATAACAAAAAAGGTACCGATAATATAAACAAATACTTTAGTTAGATAATTTGCTTTAAAATCGTTAAACACTTCGCTATAAGCCCAATAACGAATTGATTTAAATCCTAACCTTGCTAGGATATTTCTGTATTCTTTAAAGCGTTCTATAAAAGTCACCTCAGAATTTTGTGCTTTGATCTCCCGCCAAAACTGTAAGGTGTTATGCGTTGAAGTATAATACTTGCTATTTAAATTACGAATTTTGGCGTTTATCTTTTTGGTCCCAACCGATATTAAGTAATTAATTAAAAACACGAACGGAACAATGAGTAGGCAGTATAGTGTCATTGTTTTGCTTATATAAAAAGACATATACAAAGTTATTATCACAATCAGAACTGTAGATATATAATTTATAACCTGTTCCTTAATAAAATTGCCCAAAGAATCCACATCATCTATAAAGCGCATCTTCAGATCTCCGGTTTCCATCTTTTCAATTAAATAATACGGTACCATATTATACTTAGTAAAAACATCTTTACGAATATTATAGGTAAAAGTATTAAGCACACGATTACTTAGGTTCAGCGATATTCCATCACATATAAACCTCAAAATAAAAACAGCAATCAATCCTATAATAACTGTACCCAGACATCTTATTTTCTTTTCCCACATTACATCATCTATAAGTATCTGAAAAAACTTTGGAGAGAGTAACGAAATTGGAACTGTCATTAGACTGATGAAAACCAAACCGATAATAGATCCTTTAATTTTTGATACATATTTTCTTATGTTCTTTAATACATATAATCTGATTTTCATATATTCACCTCCCAAACATAGCCGCATATGTGGGTGAACTATTTAAAAGTTCTATATGTGTTCCCGAAGCTTCAATCTTATGGTCATTTAGAACTAAAATTTTATCACAATTTCTTATTGTCTCAAGTCGGTGGGATATGATCAACAACGTGATATTATTTGATATGCTGTTTATATATTTAGAAATCGCTTTTTCTGTTTCAATATCAAGTGCTGAGGTTGCTTCGTCCATAATTATAAAATCCGGTTGCCGTAGTAATAGTCGCGCAATCATAAGCCGTTGTTTTTGTCCGCCGGAAAGATTATGTGTTGAAGGACTAATCACAGTATCTATCCCCTCGGGAAGAGCATTAATTGTATCAAATAAGTTTACAATCTTAAGTGCTTGAATAATTTCATCATCAGTGAACTCCGCACCTAAATTCAGGTTATATCTCACAGTATCTTCAAAAATCATAATATCCTGGGATACAACACCAATTTTCTTCCGTAGAGATGCCGTGTTTATTTTAGAAAGCGGAATACCATTTATTAAGACAGTACCTTTATTAATTTCATAGAATCCAAGTAGTAGCGAAATTGTTGTTGTCTTACCGTTTCCACTATTACCAACAATAGCCGCCTTTTCATTTCGGTTAATTTTAAAATTAAGTTCACTTAATACAGGCTTACTCTGCTCGTATGCAAAACCGACATCTTTAAACTCTATAGTATCTATATTCTTAATTTGTTCTCCTTCAGCCTTTTCGGATTCAAGAGCCAGAATTTCATTTACACGGTCAATACTTACTTTTCGATTAAACCAATCAAGGTATATTCGTAACATCCAATTAAATTTTTTATGCAGTAATGCTACATACTCAATCACTGCCAAAAAAATACCAATTGTAAATGTTCCCTTCATTACCAGATAAACAGAAAAAACATAAATTAGTATTGTTGAAATCAAATTAATGAAGCTAATAAACTTATCAACCAGGAAATCAATTCTACGAATTTTATTTCCTAATTCAATCAATCGGTTTAGCGAAGAAAAAATCTTCCTTGTCGCCCAATTTTCTGCATTAAATAACCTAATCTCGCGAAAGCCTTTTAAAATTTCATAGAGTTTCCCTTCCATATAACCGAATGTATTCCGTGATTCCATCGAATATTTTTCCGTGAATCTACCGCACACTTTTGTAAATACGATAGGAAGTGCAGTTGAAACAATGAGCAAAGCAGATATTGCAACATTTATTCGTGCAACTAAAACAACAATTCCAACACACATAACAGCCGAATTAATAAAATGGAATAAGTTGCGCTGTACAACATGGATAAACTGCTCGCTATCTCCATCAATTCGAGTCATTAGATCTCCGCTATTCATATTAGATAAAAAAGAAGCTTTAGCAAAGATTATCTTTTCGAATAACCTGTTTTTGACATCAAGTACATAGTGATTGCTTAGATACTGCCACACATACGCATATATAAAGTTAAATACTGTGGCCGTTAAAAACATAAATATGTAATTTCTGATAATTTCAGGCAGCACGTAATACTGTCCGCCATATAGAACATTATCTGTGAGCTTAGTAAGATTAATAGGAAGTAATACGGCAATTGCATATGAAATCAATATACAAAATTCCGCAATCAAAAACATCGGCACATATTTTTTACCGAAATACCATATGCTCTTTATTCTGCGCCGATTATTATGTGCCATTTTATAAACCCCACCAATAATTTTTTCGATTTTCTTCTTTGCACGACAATATTAGCACAAAAAGACTTCTTAATGTTTTCCAATCGGCACTGATTTGTGTATTAACGGGACGATTATCGCTTTTGTTTCCAATCGCTTATATTTTGTTTCCAATAATTTCATAATAGTCTAAGTTTATTTATTGAACTCTAATTACGACTTATAATACTTTTGTATCCAATCAGCACAGAAATAATCGAAAGGAAACAAAAGTATGTTTATTGGAACAACTAACAAATTAGATGTTAATCGAACCGTATTAGTTGAAACACACTATTTAGATAGATTTGATCCAAAATACTTATCAAATGATTGTTTTAGTCTTATAATTATCAAAAATGGAAGTATAACAGCGCGAATAAAAAACACAGATTGCCACATCCCGGCACCTGCGGTATTGTGCTTAGATGAAATAAAAACAGTAAAAATTCTTTCAAATAGTAGCTCAGATGTTCGAATTATAAAATTTGACCCACAATTTTTAAATGTCAACATGCGTATCAGTACTATTCGCAGCAGTCATTATGAGCACTTGTGTCAACAACACGCTTTCTTTCAGTTATCGCCATTCCTTACAGACGATGTAAGTAAAATTTGTATACGCCTTAGTAAAGACGCTTTAGAGAAGGTTGAACATTCTTTTGATAATCTTACAAAGAATCTTGAAGAACAAAAGGATTGGTATTGGTCCTGTAGAGCACGTTCATACTTCATAGATATAATCAATATTCTTGAGCGGATATATCATAATTTCTATATTGAAGAACCTTATGATGCGTGCGTCAAAGTGGCTATATCAAGCGAATTTAAAATGCTATTAACCTATATCAATACCCATTTAGATGAAAAACAAACGCTAAATTCGTTATACTCTATGTTTCGTATTAACAAGAATCATATTGAAAACTTATTTAAGGAGTTTTTAAATACTACATTTTACGATTATCTAAAGAACCTCAGGTATGAGGAAGCTACATACTATTTGCGTTTTACGGAATTGGACGGAGAACAAATTGCATCTCGTATAGGACTTTCCTCATCACAAAATTTCTGTAAATTTTTCAAACAGATGAGCGGAACTACGCCCAATAATTTCAGGAAAGAAATGATTGCAAAACGCAAGAACGACTCAGAGCTATATGAATTAATACATATCAAAAAATAAAAAAGGTGGAGCATTAATCGCTCCACCGTCACTTAATTATATTGGTTATTATTGTAATTATATAATCCGAAATATTAACTATTTGCCGTTTTTCAAAAAGTTCGTTCATAGAAATGCTTTTTAGGTTTTTGATTCCTGTTCCAATATATTTGAAGTATGCCTCCTTTGCTGTCCAAACCTCATAGAACCTACATAATTGCTTATCGTTAAAACTATCAGGTATGTTATTGATTGTTACGGTATCTCCGAATATATATTCTAAATCAACATCTATACATACCCGGCGCAGTATGTTCACACCAATAGGTTTCACCCTTTCGATATCGATACCAACCGAATTATCACTAATAGCACACACTACCATTTCATCTGAATGACTAATATTAAATTCCACATCAAGATTTTTTACATATGGTTTTCCGTGTAAACCAAGTTCAAAAAATACATCTTCAGGAAACACATTGCAGAAACTTGAAATCATTTTGCGAGCTAAAATTTCCCCGGCGATTGTTCTTTTCTTATCATCAATATTCTTATATGCCGCAACTTTTTTCTGCTTTTCGTTATTCATTAATAAATAATAACGATTAAATTCGTCATTGGTTATACTCGATATATATGTATAATTCCATTCCAGCATTTATCTGTCCCTCTTTATATTTACTTATTTGATTATAGCACAATCCAGAAAAAAGTGTTAAATTTATTATACTGTCTTTATAAATATTTTAATAGGATAAAAAGGCTCTATATGTAAATGAGGATGCCGTAAATAATGCGGCATCCAATACTTCAATATAAAGGCACACCGTACCCAAGTATCTGATACTCACCGATAGGTCTGCAAGAAGTCTGACATTGATCGTCCCAATTACCTTCAATGGTATAGACATAACCGTTTTCTACTTTCCAAACGATAGCGGTGTGATCCGCCTGTCCGTCAAGTCCGTTTTTAGCCCAATCATAGAAGATAATCATTCCCGGCGATGGCTCTGCCGAACCGTCAAGCCATTGTCCGCGCTCCTTAAACCAATTTACACCGGTGGAAGTTCCTGCATATTTCGGAATAACACCCGCGTCAATATAGCCGCATTCATTAGCACACCACGAGACAAAGCAACAGCACCACTCAACATGAGAGCTGAAACCGTACCATCTCCAATAAGGCTCGCCGCCTTTGTTACCGAGCTGAGAAAGTGCAACCAAAACAATATCCTCGCCGCCGGCATAATAACCGTACAGAACTCCGTTCCACATCTTTTTGTTTTTATCCGATAAAAGCTCTCTGAGTTGTTCCTTTTGCTCATCGGTAAAGCCGTACTGTGTCGCCATTTCATCCGGCGTTTTATGCGTCAGACGAATATACAGATAAGTTCTCGTAACGCTTTCTGTTGTTTCGACAATATTACCGTTGCCGTCATCAGTCTCGGTCACCACATTCTCGGTTCTTGATGCCGTATTAAAGGATATTTCATTCATCGCCCAAAAGACTTCATTTAATATTTGCCGTTTGCTCTCGTCGATAGACGCAACCTCTTGCGGATTGTTCGGATCGCCTGCGGTTTTAACGGCGTAAACCGAGAGAACCTCCGGCCATACGGCACGGGTGCCTGACATTTCAAGAACATCATACGCGACCGTGCCTTTTGTCTCGTTTATTTTTGCCTGATACTCGGCGTTCATATCCGAAATAACGGTCTGCATATTAATCCCGTTACCCGTATCGTCACCGCTAAAGAAAATACCGAAATTGCCCCTGCAAACGCATTTATAGGCAATTATCTCCGTTTGGAAATTTTAATGAGGGCAGGCTATAAGGAGGATGTTCTCAAAAATATTGTTGGATTTTTCGGCTATATGGCAAACAGAACCGGAACGCTTTGGGAAAACACCGATACCAGCGCCAGCTGCAATCACTGCTTCGCCTCTTATGTTATCTGCTGGCTTGAAAAACTGAAGAACATTATTTAAT
>ERZ827512.1399-NODE-1399-length-23980-cov-5.671055_pt1 | contig 23980 bp, 19 predicted proteins | sample MGYA00519916_ERZ827512 | MGnify/ENA primary metagenome ERZ827512 (study PRJEB31778, sample SAMEA3449335) | human gut metagenome | biome: human gut; feature: human-associated habitat; material: faeces | place: United Kingdom | collected 2010/2012 ... | reverse complement strand
GAAGAGCATGTTCGGATGCGCCATGTCGATCTTGGCGCGCAGCACCTTCTCGCCGTCGGCGAACTCGCCCGCCTTCATGCGTTCGAACAGGTCGAGGTTCTCCTCCGCCGAACGGTTGCGCCACGGCGACTCTTTGCCCGGCTCGGAGACCGTTCCGCGGCCTTCGCGGATCTGCTCCTGCGTCTGGTCGTCGACATAGGCCAGCCCTTTGCGGATCAACTCCTTGGCCCATTCGTAGAGCTGGTCGAAATAGTCCGACGCATAGCGTTCGAGCGCCCAGTCGAAGCCCAGCCAGCGGATGTCGCGCTTGATCGAGTCGACATACTCGACGTCCTCCTTCGTGGGGTTCGTGTCGTCGAAACGCAGGTTGCACTTGCCGCCGTATTTCTGCGCCAGCCCGAAGTTGATGCAGATGCTCTTGGCATGGCCGATGTGCAGGTAGCCGTTGGGTTCCGGCGGGAAGCGGGTCTGTATGGCGACGCCGCGGTCGGCGGCTTCCTTGACGATCTCTTCGAGGAAATTCAGCGACTTCTCCTTCGCTGCGGGTTCGTTGGTTTCGATAGCCATTGTTATCTCGTGTTTTTTACAAAATTAGTCAAAAATTCCGGCTGCGGTTATCTCTGCGGGTGATTTCGCTGGTCGTAGAGCGTTTTTCCCAGCCGTACGCTCACCTGCACCACCTGCTGCGTGTAGAGCCCCGTGCCGTCGGTGTGGAAGATCATGCCCGCCTGCACGCGGATCGTCTCGCTCGCGAACGACCGCTCGTAGCCCAGCCGCGTGCGGTTGTAGATGCGGTCGCGCGTGCCGTACCACCGTTCGCCGGCGTAGAGCTCCGATCCGTAGCGGCCGAAGAGCGGCATGAGATTCTCGCCTACATAGAGGTTGTTCTCGAATTCGAGCCCCTTCCAGCCCAGACGCACGCGCAATTCGCCGCCCATGGGGGCCTTCCACCCTTCGTCGGCGATGCGGTCGCGCTGCGGAGCCCACAGGAACCCTGCGCGAAAGTCGTACCAGAAAGGCCGTTCGACCGTCGGCCGACCGTCGGCGTTGCGGTGCACCACCTCGGCCGCCTTGCTGGCGAAACCGACGTAGGGGTTGGCCAGCATGTTGTCCACCACGTTGCCTTCGGTCAGGGCGCTGTTGGCGAAATGGAACATCGAAAGCCCCCCCCCGACGTACCAGCGTTTGTCCGCCTCGCGCGACCAATCCTTATGGATCGCTCCGAAGATGCGGAACTTCTCGCGCGAATATTCCGAATACATCCCTTCCCAGTTGAGCACCAGTTCGGCGCGCAGCTCCTTCGGGTTACGGTAACGCACCGCCATGCCCTGGATCGTGGGGTCGTAGACGCGCAGCGAGTCGTTGAAGAAGGCGTGCGAGTAGTCGCCGCGCAGTTCGTCGCGCGAGAAGATACCCACGTCGGCCCCGAGCCGTTCGGCGCGGTAGGCGTACGACGCCAAAGGCCGCACCTCCGAGAAGTAGTCGCGGTTGTCGCCGAAGTCCTTCTGCATCTGGACTCCGAAACGCAGCGTATTGCGGTCCAGCCAGTTGTAGCTTACGGCCGTCGACAGGTCGGCCAGAAAGATCGTCTGCGACTCGTTGCACGAACTGCCCGTGAATTCGCGATTGTCGAAGCGCGTCTTGAAGTCGGCTTCCCAGCCGACGCGCTGCGCCTGCACGCTGCCCGCGCAGGCGATTGCGGCCAGCAGGCCGAAGATTTGTCTGATGTTCATAGTCGAATCGGGAATATCGCGCCAAAATTACATATTTTATCCCGATTTGTGTTACTTTTGTCCCCGAAATTAGCTGTCGGTCATGCGAAAAATCACGAATGAAGAGTTGCATCGCCCCTCGGTCGAGGAGTTCGCCGCGATGCCCAAGCTGCCGCTGGTGGTCGTGCTCGACAACGTGCGGTCGGCACAGAACGTCGGATCGTTCTTCCGCACGGGCGATGCCTTCGCCGTCGAGCGGATCGCCCTGTGCGGCATTACGGCCGTGCCGCCCTGTCGGGAGCTTCACAAGACGGCGCTCGGTGCCGAGCAGAGCGTGGCATGGACGCATCATGCGTCGACCGTGGAGTGCATCGACGAGCTGCGTGCCGCGGGTTACCGCGTGCTGGCCGTCGAGCAGGTCGAGGGCGCGGCGATGCTCGACGCGTTGGCCGTCGATCCGCGGGCGCGTTATGCGCTCGTCTTCGGCAACGAGGTCGAAGGGGTGTCGCAGGAGGCGGTCGACCGCTGCGACGGCGCGGTGGAGATCCCCCAGTTGGGCACCAAACATTCGCTCAACGTTTCGGTGTCGGGCGGGGTCGTTTTGTGGGAATTCTTTTGCCGGATTCGCTCAAAAGCGTAACTTTGCCGGCGAAAAACCGCCGACGCGGCCGGAAAGCCCCCGACGGATCATGTCAAAATATTAACCAAAACAGAAGAACGAATGTCTGTTGAGAGTAAAGTTCGGGCGGTTACGACCCTCCGGCTCAAAGAGATGAAAGATCGCGGCGAAAAGATCGCCATGCTCACGTCATACGACTATTCGATGGCGAAGATCGTCGACGCCGCAGGTGTCGACGTGATTCTGGTGGGCGACTCGGCCGCCAACGTCATGGCGGGTTACGAGACGACGGTTCCCATTACGCTCGATGCGATGATTTATCATGCCCGTTCGGTCGTGCGTGCCGTCGAACGGGCGCTGGTGGTGGTCGACCTGCCTTTCGGAACCTATCAGGGCAATTCGAAGATGGCCCTCGACTCGGCCATCCGGATCATGAAGGAGACCGAGGCCGACGCCGTGAAGCTCGAAGGCGGCGAGGAGATCCTCGAATCGGTCGAGCGCATCCTCACGGCCGGCATTCCGATCATGGGGCATCTGGGGCTTACGCCGCAGTCGATCCATAAGTTCGGCACCTATACCGTCCGCGCCAGGGAAGAGGCCGAGGCCGAAAAGCTGGTGCGCGACGCACGTCTTCTGGAAGAGGCCGGCTGCTTCGCCGTCGTGCTCGAAAAGATTCCCGCCGTGTTGGCCGAACGCGTGTCGAAGGAGTTGTCGATTCCCACGATCGGCATCGGCGCCGGCGGCGGCACCGACGGGCAGGTGCTCGTGATCCACGACATGCTGGGCATCAACAAGGGCTTTTCGCCCCGCTTCCTGCGCCGCTACGCCGACCTGCATACGGTGATGACCGATGCGGTGGGGCGGTACGTCGCCGATGTCAAGTCGCAGGACTTTCCCAACGAGCAGGAGCAGTATTGACCGGTGCCTCCGTGCACGGGCTCGGAAGGGGACTTCGCCTTTTCGGCGGAGTCCCCTTTGCCGTTTCACGGATTTTCGCTACTTTTATCGACGAATCCAAAACTTCGTTGCAGATGAAACGCCTCCTTCTTTTGTTTTTTTGTTTCCTGTTCGCCGGTGCCGTCCATGCGGCCGATTACCGCTTCGAACGCGACATCCTCTACCGTACGGATGCCTCCGGCGACTATGCGCGTCGGATGTGCCGCCTCGACGTGGCCTGCCCTCCCGATGCGGAGGATGCGCCGGTGGTGGTGTGGTTCCACGGCGGCGGTCTCACGGGCGGCAAGCGCGCCGTGCCGGAGGGGCTGATGAAGAAGGGGTTCGTGGTCGTGGGCGTCGGGTATCGGCTGATCCCGCACGTCGGGACGCTCGACATCGTGGACGATGCCGCGGCGGCCGTGGCGTGGGTCTTCGACCATATCGCCGACTACGGCGGCAGCCCTTCGAAAATCTATATCGCGGGGCACTCCGCGGGCGGTTATCTGGTCAATATGGTGGGGTTGGACCGTTCGCGGCTGGCGCGCTACGGCAAGGAGGCCGATTCGCTGGCGGGCATCATCCCTTTCAGCGGTCATGCCATTACGCATTTCGCCGCGCGCAAGGCATTGGGTATGTCCGCGTTGCAGCCGCTCGTCGACGACACTGCGCCGCTCTATTACGTGCGGCCCGACTGTGCGCCGATGCTGATTCTTTCGGGCGACCGTGAGTTGGAGATGAACGGCCGCTACGAGGAGACGGCCTATTTCTGGCGGATGATGCGGCTCGTTGGGCACGAGGACGTGACGCTCTGCGAGTTCGACGGTTATGACCACGGCAATATGCCCGCGGCGGGTTATCCCGTCGCCGTGCGCTTCATCTGCCGGTTGGAGGGGATCGAGTAGCAGAGCCGTCGGCGTACCTCCGCCGGTCGTGCGGATTCGTTCGTTTGCATGCTCCTTTTCTCGCCTCGGCATAGCCCGAACTTCGTTCGGCTCTGCGCTCGGCTTGACGAAATGGTTCCGATAGAATACGTCCGGATTTCTCAGTGAGAAATCCGGACGTCGTGTCGAAGGCGGGCGTGTCGACGGATCGGGGCCGCCGTTCTCGCCTGCCCGGATTTTACAGTTCGTCGGGCATTGGGACGGGCTTTCCCGTCGCACGCACCGTCGGCATCGGGGCCTTCCAGGCGCGCAGCCGGTCGCCCAGCGCCTTCGCCAGTTCGGCGACCCGTTCGGGGTGGCTTGCCGCGAGGTCGTTGCGTTCGCCGATATCGTCGCGCAGATTGTAGAGTTCCAGCTCGCCCGTGTGCATCCTGTAAACGAGTTTCCAGTCGCCTTTGCGGACGGCGCTCATGAAATCGATGTCGTCCTGATCCTCCACGCGGTATTGATGCGGATAATGGAAGATCAGTTCGCGTTCGGGATCGACGCCCGACACCGACGCGGGGACGACGAAGGCGTTGGCCTCCTTCTGTGTGGCGATTTCTCCGCGTTTCTGCGCTTTGGCCACCATCTTCGAACCTGCGGTGATGAGCTTTACCAGGCTCAGGCCGTCGCACTCCTGCACGGTTTCGTAATGTTTCACGCCCGCCATTTCGAGAATCGTCGGGAAGATGTCCTCGTTGATGACCGGCGTGTTGAGGCGCGTTCCTTCCGCCGCCTTTCCCGGCCAGCGGAATATCAGCGGCACGCGGATGCCGCCTTCGTAGACGGAGGCTTTACCCTCGCGCAGCGGCAGGTTTTGCGTGTGGGGCTCTCCGCCCTTGTCCTGTCCCAAGCAGTGACCGCCGTTGTCCGACATGAAGAGGATGATCGTGTCGTCGGCGATCCCTTTGGCTTCGAGGTAGTCGAGTACGTCGCCCAGGCTTTTGTCCATTCCCTCGACCATCGAGGCGTAACGGGCCTGCTGTTCGTCCATTCCCGCGTCGAGGTATTTTCGGATGAACCGTTCGTCGCGCTGAATGGGTGTGTGGTTGGAGTAGTGGGCGAAGTAGAGGTAGAAGGGTTGTTTGCGGCGGATCGGGTCTTCCAGCGTTTTCAGCGCTTCGAGCGTCAGCGCCTCGGTCAGATGGATTCCCGAGCCGTAATACTGCGACATGTTCTGCACCGAGGCGTAGGTACCTCGTTTGGGGAGGTTGCCGAAGTGTTCTTCGGGCAGATAACTCTGGGGGTGGCCGTTGCCCGAACCGGCGATGTTGACCGTGAATCCCATGTTGTAGGGGTTCGAGCCCGGTGTGCCGGTCGGTGCCAGTGCGCTTTGCCGACGTGGATGGTGTGGTAGCCTGCGTCGCGGAGAATCTCCACCATCGGCGTGGCGTAGAGCGTGCGGTTCAGGCCGTAGGCGATGCTGTCGGCCTCGTTGCGGAAGGAGGCGGGGCACAGCGCGTTGTAGTTCCATTCGGGGTGCGCGAAGATATCGTCTTCGTTGGCGTTCGTCGTGCCGGGCCGGCCGCCGATCGCGTCGGGGCAGGTGTCTTTATATAAGGAGCAGTACGACGTGATGCCCATGTGCGCGGCGTTCATGCCCGTCATCATGCTGGTTCGTGTCGGGGTCGATACGGGACAGGCGTAGGCGTTGGTCATTATGACGCCCGTGCGGGCCAGTCGTTCCATATTGGGCGTATGGAATCTGAGGTTGTTGGGGTAGGTCTCTTCGCCGAAGGGGAGCGAGGTCTCCGTCCAGCCGAAATCGTCCACCAGAAAGAAGATGATGTTCGGGCGTTGGCCGGCGTTCGCGCTTTGCGCCATTGCGAGCGGGGCGAGTGCCGCCAGACTGCATACGGTTTTGTTGACAGGTTTCATGTAAAACGTTTTAGTTAGTATGGCAAAAATAATATTATTTTTCGGTTCTGAAAATGAATCTACTTAAATTACTATATTTTCTATTCGAATTATCGGTATTTAAAACGTTTTATAAATGTCTGTGAATTCGAATCTGCCGTGGACAAACGAAAATTCCGCCCTGGATAGGGCGGAATCGTGTTTGCGGACGGTTCATCGGATGAATGCAAAAGTGCCCGTGTCGGGCGCTTCTGCCGTTCATTCGCGGTCGGTGAGCAGCAGCGGGACCAACAGGTAAATCCCAAGCACCAGAATCCCCAATACGCGGATCGTCCGGCAGCGCCGCTTTTTCATGCTGTATACGGCCCAACCGGCAGCCAGCAGGGTGTTCAGTCCGAGGGCCAGGTACGAGAAGTCGCGTAACCGCGGCTTGATGTATTTGTCGGACGACGCGGTGAAGACCAGCCGAAACGGGAAAAGGTATTTTCGGGTCTGTTCCCATTTCGGAGCGGGGAAATCGGTCTCGTGCTCCGCAGCAAGGGAATAGTCGCGGGCATTGACGGCCGTGAGGCGTTCGAAGCCCTGTCGTTCGGTGATCGCCGTCCAATAAAAACAGTCGCCTACGACGATCAGACGTTCGCGTCGGAGGTCGACGGGATGCAGCGGCAGGCAGTGCAGGGAGTAATCCGCTTCGAGCGCATGGATGCCGCCGCGGTCGTCTCCGAGGAATCCCAGCAGTCGTTTGTCGGGGAACTCCGTGACGAAAGCGTACGTGAATGTCACTGAATCGGGCCGTTCGATGCGGCGGACGAACGGCCGGCCGCAGAGCTGTTTCATCTGGAACGGCGTTCCGGTCGCATCGAGCAGCAGGTAGCCGTTGTCGTAATGTTTGTAGGTCGAAGCGTTTCCCGCGATACGGCGGGCGGGAAAGACGAATCCCTTCTTCTTCATCACGCGATCGAAACGTTCGCTCTTTTCGGCATCGATCCGGTTGTCGGCCATTTTCACGAATTCGATTCCCCGCTCCGTGATGCGGAATACGTCGTCGGGCGTTCGGAATCCTTCGCGGCCCGGAGCCGATTCGAGCAGTTGGTAGAGTCCGATCTGCGGACGGTTCAATTCCGAGGGCGACGCACGGAAGACGAAATTGCTGAGTTCGACCTCGCGGGCGTCGAAGGGGATGCCGTCGATACGTTCGGGCAAACGGCCCTCTTCGGCCAGCCGGCGGGTGAAGACGGTGGGCATGATGCTGTCGAACTGCCGTTCGGTATAGGGATTTCCGGCCGGATCGTAGCCTGCCGCGTCGTCGTGCCCCTCGAATGAAAAGGTCGCGAAGTCGTGCGTCACGCAACTGTAAAGCGTCAGCGGAGATTCCTGCGGCTCGGAGCAGACGAAGGCATAGCACCACGGCAGCGCCCACGCCAGCAGCGCTGCGGCCAGCAGGACGATGATCGTTTTAATCGTTTTCATGCTTCGGTACGGGTTTTAGTCCTGACATCCCCGCCGGAAGCGGAGCGTCGAGTGGAGCGGAAAGAAGAGCGCGCAGAGCACGACGGCGGCGATCCACGGCAGCAGGGTGTCGCAGACGCGCAGCGCATCGCTCGAAAAGAGCAGCCGCATGACGCCTGCGGCGATCAGCGCGTCGAACAGACGCTGCCGCCATGTGGGTTCGATGCATATCCACGCCGCGAACAGATAACCCGCGAAACCGGCTGCATACCACGGTAACGTCGTCGATACGACGGCATGCACCAGTTCCGGTGCCATGAGGTGCCGCAGATAGAGACCGATCGCGAGCAGTTGCACGGCGAAAAGCATTGTCAGCAGCACGAGGCCGTAACCGAGCATTCCCAGCATCATCGCTCGGCGCGAGTCGGGCAGATGCAGCGTGAGTTTCAGCCGTTTCTGTGTGATTTCGGGAAGAAACTGGGCCAATCCCAGCCCTGCGCCTACGAGCGCGGGCAGGTATTTGAGCGGGTCGACCAGCACGTCGCCCCGGTCGAGGACGGCCAGCCAGACCGAGGCCGCGCCGTTGAAGGCGTACATGCGGCCGATGCGCAACAGGGCATAGGCCGTGAATCCGGCCAGTACTGCGGTCGCCAGCGGATAGAACCGCCTGATCTTGATTCGCTCCTTGTAGAAAATCGCTTTGTTCATGTCGTTGTCAGTACTTGCCGGTAAGACCGATAAAGGCGTCTTCGAGGTTCAGCGCTTCGCTTCGCAGGGTATCGCAGGCGATGCCCGCCTGCCGGAGTCGGGCGGCCACCTCGGCCTCCGTTTCGAACGAATAGAATTCGGCGCGCCCTCCGATCGCCGTCGGGCGGTGGAATTCGGGCGCTTCCGGAAGCGCGGCACCCTCGGCGATCGCGAGTTCGTAACGGCGGAAGCGACCGAGCAGATCGCCTGCGGGCATCTGCACGAGGATACGTCCGTAATCCATGACGATGCAGTCGTCGATGAGTTTCTCCATGTCCTGAATGATATGCGACGTGAGGAATACGGTCGTGCCGCGGCTGCGGGCATAGTCGCGCAGGTACTCCACGAACAGTCGGCGGTAACCCGGGTCGAGTCCCATCGAGAAATCGTCGAGGATCATCAGATCGGCGTTCTGCGCCAAAATCAACCCCAGAGCTACCTGTGACCGCTGCCCGCACGACATGCGCGCGATCCGTTGTCCGGGTGCGACGGCCAGCAGCTCCATCAGTCCGTAGTAGGCCCGGGCGTCCCAACGGGGGTAGTATTGCGAATAGAAGCGTTCGATCTCCCGGATCGTCATGAAGGCGTACTGGACGTGTCCTTCGAGCAACAGCGCGATGCGGGCGCGCGTTTGGGGCCTCATCGTGCGGATGTTCTCTCCGAAGATCAGACATTCGCCTGCGACGGGTTCGAGATAACCGTTCAGGATGTTGATGGTCGTCGTCTTGCCCGTACCGTTTTTACCCAAAAGCCCGAGGATCCGCCCGTGCGGAACCTCGAAGCTCAGGTTTTCGTAGATCAGTCGCTCGCCGTACCGGTGGGTCAGATTGCGACATTCGATGACCGGATCCGGCATGATCTATCGGATGAATTTGCTCAGAATCGAGTTGCTTTTCGCCACCCGCTCGTCGTTTTCCTTGCCGTTTCCCTTGTAGATCAGTCTTCTGACGGTGCCGCCTACCTTGTGGTCTTCGAAGAGTTTTTCGGCCGACGAATTGTCCGAGATGTCGTAGATGAACAGCGAGGCTTTCATCTCTCCCGTTTCGGCGGTGTCTTCGGCGGCGATGTAGAGCGTGTCGACGTCGTAGGGGTTGAAGACGAGCTGTTTTACCTCGAAGTTGTCGCCCAGCGAAATATAGGGTTCCGTATCGAAATTGTTACCGTCGTAATTGAAGCGGTAAATGTCGCCGCCCTTCGAGTAGTAGAGGATCGGTTTGGCGGGATTGGCCGTCGTCGCCGAGGTCGGCAGAATGTTGCCGGTAGCGTCCTGCTCGGTGAGCACCTCTTCCGTGGTCGTGAGGTTTTCGGGGGTGAAGCGGTAAATCTTGGTCGAGGAGCCCTGTTTGCCTACGAGAATGACGTTCATGGGTTCGTAGCGGTGATCTCCGCCCTCCTCGTCGCGGTAGATGCCGTCGCAGGGGATCAGGTTCATCGGTTCGACGTTGCAGGCTTTCGTCCCTTCGGTCACCATGCCCAATACGCCCGATATGTAGACCATCTTCTGACTTGCCGTGTTGTAATACACGCGCGTCATGTCGGTGTCTACCAGCGAGCAGGCCATATCGGCGAACTGTGCGCCTTCGGGCATCTCTTCCATGGTGGAGGTGATGAAATTGCGATCCGCGGCCATGATGTACTCGCGGCCGCCGCCGAGCCAGTAGAGTTCGCCTTCCCACAGACTGTTCTGGACGCCGTAGGGGTAAATGACGTAGTTGGGATGGAACTCGCCCTCGCCGTTGTAGGTGATTTCGGTCTTGACCTTCATGTCGTTCGTATTGAGCACGTAGACCTTGGTCGGATTGCCCGAGCTGAGGATGATTTCCGTATCTTGATCTTTGATGGAGTTGCCCAGATTGGTCAGGCCTTCGCCTTTCCAGCAGAGCGCCAGCGCCTCCTTGCCCAGCGAAAGGGTGGGATTGTTGTCCTTGAAAGCGTAGGGGCTGGCGGGCGTCGCCATGATGTCGAGTCGCTTGAAGGTGAGCATCGCTCCGTCGCCCGTCTGGCTCAGCAGCAAAAGTCCCTTGTCGTAGGGCGAGGTGACGCTCAGCTTGAACTCCGCGATCTTGGCGCCCGTCGAGCTGCTGGCCTTGAAATAGCAGTTGACGTCGTTGAGCAGTTCGTCGCACTTGAACGAGAGGTTCCTCTCGGTGCTGACCGTTTCGTAATCGATGCTCCATTCGTAGCTGATCGATTCGTTTTCATTCGAGAGTTCGATGTCGGGTGTGATTTCGAGATACTCGTGCAGTCCGAGGACATAGTTCGTTTCGATGCCCGACACCTTCTCGACGTCGGTCGGTACGACCGGCTGGTCTTCGGGGTCGTCCGAGCAGGATACAAAACCCGCGCCTGCGAGGGCGGCGGTCAGAAAAAGCGAAAAAAATCTTTTCATAAGCGTTATTTTAAATTGGGTTGAACATTGGTCGGATCGTTCGGGGCGGGGTCAGACGGGCCACTCCACATCGGGGAAAGTGACCCCGTAGACGGGATTCTCCTCGAAATAGAGTTTCACCTCCTTGAAGACGCGCAGGATGGCGTATTTGTTCTCCTCGATGTCTTCCTTCGTGATGGGGCTGCCCCACAGTTCGATGAATTTCTGATATTTGCGCACGTTGTATTCACCGAGCCAGTGCGATAGTTCCGTCCACCAGTCGGGCTGGTCGAGCCGGTTGGTGAAGCAGACCGACACGGCGCGGCCTTCGATGACACCGAGACGGAAATCCTCCGTTTCGACGAGTTCCAGCCGCAGCGTGTAGACCGTCTCGTCTTCGAGTTCGAGCCGGTGGACGCGCACGGGAATCGTCGTCGACGAAGCCCCGGCGGGAATCGTGCGCGTTTCTTCGAGGGCGTCGTAATGCAGTCCGGCCTGCGCCGTCGTGCGCAGCGGGTCGATGCGGATGCGGTAGCCGCGGTCGTGCGACACGGGCGATCCGACGATCTCGACGCCTACTTCCATCGTCTTTTCCGTGACCGAGAAGGGTTCCTTGCCGAAGGAGAAGTAGAGCGAATCGGTCGTGAAGTCGATCAGTTCGTCGCCCTGGTAGGGGAAGCTCTCCTTATAGTCGCAACCTGCCGCTGCGAGCAGCGCGGCCACCGGAACGAGGTATCTTAGCGTACGGCGTTTCATCTTGTATTCGGTTCAGTCGATGCCCGCCGATTCCTCGCTTTCGGGGAGCGGCAGCAGGTAGGTGTCGTCGGTGGCGGGGTGCTCCTTGCCGTTCACGCCCTCCATCGGCAGGTTGAAACGTTTGTAGGTGGCGAAAATCTGACCTTCGCCCCAGAACTCCTTCATGATCTCGTTGAGAAGCTCTTCGCGGAAGCTCGCTGGCGTGGCGATGTCGGCCGCCTCGATCGGGTGCAGGCCGCGTGCCGTCACCACGGTATTCAGATATTCGAGCGCAGCGGCCGGATCGCGGTCGTAGACCGATTCGGCCAGAATGTAGTACAGCTCGGGCAGACGCACCAGATTCGGCCCCGGGATGCGCCCCGAAGGGACGATCTGCTCCTCGTCGTAGTATTTGTCGTAGAACTTGGTGAGCAACACCACCGAGTGCTCCCATTTGGTGCGGGTGAAATAGCTCTGGTAACGGTAGTCGTTGTTGGTCGACGTGAACGACGACACGCGGAAGATCGTCTGGTAGTTGTCGCGTACCATGTCGAGTTCGTCGGTGAGCCGCGTGGGGTAGAGCCGGCTGCGGACGTCGAGATACATGTCGGGAGCGTGCAGTCCCCAGATGCATTCCGTGCGTGCCGTATAACCCAGAAAGAGGTTCTTGATCTGCTCCTCGCGAATGAAGGCGAACGGTCCTTTCAGCGCTTCGAGGGCGTAGCGTTCGGCCGTTTCGTGGTCGCCGCCCCAGTTGCAGACGCGCGCCAGCAGTGCGGCGGCGGCGTATTGCGAGACGTAGAGCTCCTCGGGCGTGCGCCCCGAAGCCGGCTGCGCATCCCGCAGCAGTCCGTAGGCCTCCGTCAGGTCGGCGACGATGCGTTCGTAGACCTCGCGCACCGTGCTCCGTTCGACAGGGGAGATCGAGAAATGCTCGACGTAGGGGATCGCCTGCTCGTCGCCGCGTTCGATGTTGGGCGCGAAGAGTCTGAGCAGGTCGAAATGCAGGAAGGCGCGCACGGTCAGCGCTTCGCCGCGGATGCGCGGCAGAATTGCGAAGTCGTGTCCGGAGATGTTGTCCAGCACGCTGTTGGCCGAGGCGATCGTGTTGTAGGCTTTCGACCAGATGGCGTCGATCTGCGGGCGCACGTCTTCGTCGCGGTAGCGCAGGTCGAAGGTCTTGGTCAGCGTCGTCTCGTTGGCTTCGTAGTCGTTGTAGTAGAGTTGCGCGATTTCGTCGACGAATCCGAACGAGAGCTGTTCGCCGTAGAGGTCGGCGTCGGCCATCGAGGCGTAGACGCCGTTCATGGCGTCGATGAATCCCTGTTCGTTCTCGAACATCTTGTCGCGGTTGACGATTCCCGGCGTGTCGATGTCCAGAAAATCGCAGGCGGCGAGAGTCGTCATTGCCAGCAGTGCGGTTATGTGGATCGGGATGCGTTCCATCGGATCAGAGATTTACGGTCAGCGACGCCTGAAAGACGCGGGCGAACGGATAGTCCAGTCCGCGTTCGCGGCGGATCGTCGAGATGTTGAACAGGTCGCCCGTCGAGGCGGAGATGCGGACGCGCCGCAGATGCAGCCGGCGGCAGAAGGCGTCCGGCAGCATGTAGGAGAGTTTGAGCGACGAGCCTTCGAGCGCATACTCCGTGGCCACGAACCGGTCGGTCGGAGGCGTCGTTTCGCGGTTGGCGATGTTCTTGTAACGCGCCTTGTCGCCCGGAGCCTTCCAGCGGTCGTAGAATACTCGCCGGTCGGCGTTGGAGGTCGGGGAGGCGCCCTCGACCTTCGTGGCGAGGGTCTGGTTGTAGATGCTTGCGCCGAGCCGGTAGGCGAAATTCATCGAGAGGTCGAACGAGCGCCAGCTCATCGAGAGTCCGAACGATCCCTGTACGGCGGGGGTCGTGTCGCCCGCGACGTACTTGTCGCGGTAGTCGTATTCGTAGGTGGGATTGCCGTCGCGGTCGATGAAGACCTCCTTGCCGTTGGCCGGATTGATTCCCGCCGAGCGCATCACTTTGAGTGCCGTCATCGACTCGCCTTCTTCGTAGAAGGCGGCCGGAAGCGACGAGGTGGCGTTGGCTTCGTTCTCGGCGTTCTTGTTTTTCAGGTAGTCGCTGATCTCGACGATCCGGTTGCGGTTGTGGCTCAGATTGAGGAAGAGGTTCAGATTCGTGTGTTTGCGTTGCAGCACGTTCCCGCGCAGCGACAGTTCGATACCGCTGTTGCGGATCTTGCCGAGGTTCTCCTTGGCGCTCGTGAATCCGATATGCGCCGGTTTGGAAATGTCCATCACCAGATCGTTGGTCGTGTCGTAGTAGACGTCGACGCTGCCGTTGAGGCGGTCGCGCCACAGTCCGAAATCGAGGCCGAGATTGCGTTTGAGACTGCGTTCCCATTTCAGACGGGGGTTGACCATCGAGACGGGCACGGCGCCGATTCCGCCGTTGTATTGGAGCGAGGAGCTGTATTGGTAGGCCAGCTGCGCCTGATAAGGGCTGAATCCGGCGTTGCCGACGTAACCCATGCTCATGCGCAGTTTGAGCAGCGAGACGGCGCTCCCTTTGAGGAACCTTTCCTTGTGAAGGTTCCAGCCGAGCCCCAGCGATCCGAAGGGGGCGTACTTGTTGTCGGCGCCGAATTTCGAGGAGCCCTCGTAACGGAACGAGAGATCGACGAAATAGCGGTTGTGCCAGATGTAGTTGGCGTTGACGTAGAATCCGAGCATACGCGAACGGTCTTCGCTGCCGCCCGGGCGGCTTTCGGCGTATCCCGTGGCCATCGAGGGGTGTTCGAGTTTGTCCGAAAGGATGCCCAGCGCCGAGAAAGAGTGACTTTCGGAACGGGTCGATTCGATGTTGAATCCAGCCGTGAGGCTGAGCAGGTCGGAGGCGTCTCCTCCTCGCCGGTTCCACGCTTTGTTGTAGACGGCGAAGGCGTTTCCCGACAGGTTGTGCGTCGTGCCGTTGGAGACGTCGAAACTGCCCTTCTTGTTCGCGTCGATCGTGTTGTTGAACTGTTGCGAGAGGGGCGAGTAGAAGGTCTCGCCTTCGCTTTTGGTCTGGGTGTACGACAGCGACGCTTCGACGCGCAGCCCTTTGAGAATGTTCCAGCGCACGCGGAACGTGTCGATGAAACTGCCCGACGTGTTGCGGATGTAGCTGCTCAGCGACTTTTCGTAGAGCGGATTGGCCGTATTGAACGAGAGGACGCTGTTGAGCGAACCGTCGTCGTTGTAGGGGCGATCGTAGGGATTGAGCGACACGTAGTCCGAGAAGCTTCCGTAGGGCACGTCGTTCGAATCGCTCTGCGTGAGCGAAGCGATGTTTTGGAAGAAGAGCTTGTTCATGTCGCCGTAGGTGAGGTTGATGCGCAGCGACGCCGTCTGCTTGTCCGATTCGTCCATCACGCCCGTCGTGGAGTTGTAGCTGCCCGACACGTTGTAACGGAAATCTTGGCTGCCGCCCGAGAGCATCAGATTATGGATGTGGTTGAATCCCGTGCGCAGCGCCATTCGCTTCCAGTCGGTGTTGACGCCGGCGTTGACCCGGTCGAGTTTTTCGTAGTAGGATTTCTGGTTGGTGACGTCGGTGTTGTTGCTGCCCGTGAAATCGCCGTAGACGCCGGCCTGACGTTCGTATTCGAGCTTTTCGCGGGCGTTGAGCAGCCGGTAGTCCGACAGATCGGGGATGCTGACCTGGAAATTGCCCGAATAGTTGACTTGGAGCCTGCCGGCTTGCGTAGGGCGGGTGGTGATGACCACTACGCCGTTGGCCGCCTTCGAACCGTAGAACGAGGTGGCCGAAGCGTCTTTGAGCACCGAGATCGACTCGATGTCGTCCGAGGGCATGTCGAAGACGTAGGAGATGTCCACCTCCGTGCCGTCGAGGATGAAGAGCGGGACGTTGGTCTGGTCGCCTTCGATGAAACTGCTTCGTCCGCGGAGCACCATGTCGGGAATCTTGTTGGGATCCGAACCGTTGGCGATATCGTCGAAGATCTCGAAGCCGGGTGTTTGGAGTTGAATGATGTTCAGCACGTTGGTGTGTACCATGTTCTCGATCTCCTGCCGCTGGATGACATGCGTGGCGCCCGTGTAACTCTCCCGTTTCTTGTCGACGAATCCCGTCACCACGACCTCTCCGACGTCGGACGGCGCCTCTCTCAGGCGGATGTCGTAGTCGGTGCGTCCCGGAACGAGTTTGACCGTCTCGTTGCGATATCCCAGCATCGAGACGCGCAGCGTCGCGGCTTTCGTCGGGCAGTTGAATGCGAAACGTCCGTCCGCCCCGACCGCAGCGCCGTGGGGACGGCCGCCTGCGTCGTAAGCCACGACGTTGGCTCCGACGACGGGCTCTCCCGTGGCGTAGTCCGTCACGCTGCCCGCTATGCGGAACGTTCCTGCGGATTGCTGCCCGAATGCGGCGATCGTTGCGAAGAGCGGCAGAAACGTTGCGAGGCGGGTTAGAAAAGTTATGTGAGGTCGAAGCGACATATCGTTTTTCGGTACGCGGAGGGGCTGTGGCCCTCCTCTGCGATTCGGTGTGACAAAGGTAAGGCAACCTCTCCGAATGCGCCATCGTCAAATGTAGGGATTTTGATCTGCATAAATCCCGACAAATGGGGACTGCATACGACGGGCAGGATTCCTATTTTTGCAATGGATTTTGATCGACAGACCTTTATACCGTAATAAATAATAAAATGCATTCATTCGAAAAGAAAAGCTGGTTGCATATCGCCCTTTGTGCGTTGTCTCTGCTGGCCGCCTGCGCCTCCGATCCGATCGGAGAGGAGGCGCCGCAGCCGGTCGGGGAACCGTCGCAGGAAACTGCGGCGACGGGGCGCCTTCGCGTCAAGTTCAAACAGGGAGAGGTTCCGGAGCGGATCATCGAGACCCGCAGCGGGCTGCAAACGGGTTCCGAGCCGTTGGATCGCGCCATCGCGGCGCTCGGCGTCACGCGGATGCAGCGCGTCTTCCCGCCGGCGGGCCGCTTCGAGGCGCGCACGCGCCGTGCCGGACTGGATCGCTGGTACGACGTCTGGTTCGATTCGCTGCGTTCCGTGACGCGGGCGACGCTCGATCTGTCGCGGCTCGAAGGGATCGAGTGCGTCGAGCCGGTCTATGCGATCCGGAGTATCGGGCCCGAGCGGGCCGTCGCGGCTCCGTTGCCTGCCGCGACGAGAACCGCCTCGCTGCCGTTCGACGATCCGGGGCTTGCGAAGCAATGGCACTATTCCAACGACGGATCGATGCCCGATGCCGTCGCCGGAGCCGACATCAATCTGTTTCGGGCGTGGGAGGTGACCGCCGGATCGAACGACGTGGTCGTGGCGGTCGTGGACGGAGGCATCGACTATGCGCACGAAGACCTCGTCGGCAATGTCGGCAACTGGGCCGAGCTCTACGGCGAAGAGGGCGTGGACGATGACGGGAACGGCTATGTCGACGACATCTACGGCTGGAACTTCATCTATTCCTCTGCTTATCCGATGGGATCGAACCGCATCACGCCGGTCGAACATGGCACGCACGTCGCTGGAACGATCGCTGCCGAGAACGGCAACGGTATCGGCGTTTGCGGTGTCGCCGGCGGTCGCGGCGGGCACTCCGGCGTGCGGGTAATCAGCTGCCAGATGTTCACCGAGAACCGGAACGACAACGGCGACGAGATCGTGGCGCTCAAATACGGCGCCGACGCGGGAGCCGTCATCAGTCAGAACAGCTGGGGATACACCAACGTCTACGAGATGCCCGAAATCACCAAGGATGCCATCGACTATTTCATCGAATACGCCGGTCTCGACGAGAACGGCGTGCAGGTCGGGCCGATGAAGGGCGGCATCGTGATCTTCGCGGCCGGCAACGAGGAGCGCGACTACCGCAGCTATCCCGCCTGTTACGAGCGGGTGCTTTCCGTGTCGGCATTGGCGCCCGACTATCGCAAGAGCTATTACTCGAACTTTTCGGAGTGGATCGACGTGGCCGCTCCAGGTGGTTCCTACAAGTACGAGGGTTGTTACGGCGATGAATACGCCGTGTACAGCACCCTTCCGGGCAACGCCTACGGCTACATGCAGGGGACGTCGATGGCCTGTCCCCACGTTTCGGGCATCGCGGCGCTGGCCGTGGCGAAATACGGCGGTCCAGGGTTCACGCCCGACAAGCTGCGTTCCTATCTGGAAAGGGGCGTGCACGAGGTGGACAGTTACAATTCCGACTACGAAGGACGGCTGGGTTCGGGACTCGTGGACGCTTATCTGGCCGTGTCGATGGACAGAGGCATCGATCCCGATCCCGTCGCCGATCTGCGGCACAGCGATACGGCGGGCGAGGTCGAACTGACGTGGAGCGTTCCGGCCGACGGCGACGACGGACGCGCCGATTCGTTCATTCTGATGTGGCGCGTGGGAACATTGGAAAATCCCGATCCCGACAATCTGCCCGAGGGGGCGGAATCGGTCGTCATCCCCGTGCGCGACAAGCAGGCGGGCGACGAGATCACCTACGTGCTGACCGATATCGCCGAACAGACGCGCTACACGGTGGCCATCGTCGCCGTCGATCCTTGGGGCAATCGTTCTGAGACGACGGTCATTTCCTTCGGCACGCCGGCCAACACGCCGCCTGCGCTGATCCTCGAGAGCACGGAGGAGGTGCGGGTCGGTTACAACCGCACCGAAACGGTGCGGTACCATGTTTCGGATCCCGACAGCCACGGTTTCACCTGCGAGTTGCAGGATCCTTCCGGCGCCGTTGCGATCCGCAAGGAGGGCGACCGCCTCTGTCTCGACATCTTCAATTACAAACGCACCCCGGGGAACTATACGGCGCATGTCTCGGTGAGCGACAGTTTCGGCGCTTCCGATACGGCCGATTTCGATTTCACGCTGCTGCCCGACCAGCCGCCGGTGGCCACCGGCGGATTCCGGCCGGTCTATCTCGGTTCGATGCAGGAGACGGCGGAGTTCACGCCGTCGCAGGGTTTCGATGACGAGGTGCCCGGGACGGTTGCCTATGCGCTCGAATACGACGAGGAGATGCTCTATCTCCAACCGGTCGCTTCGGGCTACCGGATCATGCCGCTGCGTTACGGCCGTTCGGAGGTGACCGTCGTTGCGACCGACGAAGGCGGTCTCGCGGGACGCGACACCTTCGCCGTGATGTGCCGCGACGATTCGCGCGAGGTCGATCTTTATCCCAATCCCGTCCGCGACCGGTTGTCGATCCGCATGGGGCGCGACGTCGAAGGGGCGTTGCGCGTCACACTGTACGATGCTGCGGGACGCAGGGCGTTCGCCGCCGAAGTACGGATCGCTCCGACCGCTCCCGCCGTAGTCGATCTCTCGTCGCTCGGGGGCGGAACCTATACGATCGAACTGCGATACGAAGGCGGTTTGCTCACGCGCTCCATCGTCAAACTCTAAACCCTGAAAAGATGCAGTCCTTTTTTCGCAACATACTCATCGCAGCGGCCCTGCTTCCGGTACCGCTCGCCGGTACGGCTCAAAACGCCGCCGCCTTCTTGTCCGTCGTTCCGGACGCCCGCAGCGCGGCGATGGGCGGTGCGGGCGTCGCACTCTCCGCCGATGTTTTTTCGGCCCTCCGCAACGCGGCGCAGCTGCCTTTCTCGGAGGAGCGCTTCGGCGCCGGTTACAGTTATCTGCCGTGGATGCGCGACTTGACGCCCCGAACGGCTCTGCACACGGCGGCGGTCTATTTCAAACCCGACGGCAAACAGGCCGTTTCAGCCTCCTTCCGCTATTTCTCGCAATACGGTTCGGAACGAACCGACGAAGAGGGCAACGTGCTCGGACGGTTGGAACCGCACGACATGGCCTTCGACATCGGCTACTCCCGAACGGTTGCCGAAGGATTGTCCGTGGCCCTTACGGCGCGTTACGTCCGTTCGGAGCCCGGAACGGCCGACGTTGCACAGACGTTCGCCGTCGATGCCGGACTCTTTTACCGGCATGCAGTGGCCGCTTCGCACCGCGTGACGTTCGGTTTTCAGGCTGCCAACGTCGGTGGCGCCCTCGACTACGGCGCAGGAAACCGTCAGCTGCCGTGGGTGTTGAAGGCGGGCGCAGCCGCGGAACTCGGATTTTCAGAAGCGCACGGCCTGACGCTGACCGCCGAAACCGAATACCGCCTGCGGCCCTCGGAACTCCGCGCCTGGTCGGGAAGTTTCGGTGCCGAATACCGTTGTTTCGGAATACTCGCCCTGCGAGGAGGTTACCGCATGGGGGATCGCAGTACGGGAGAATACCGCTACGGCTCGGCCGGCGCCGGCCTTCGATGGAAATATGTCGCGGCGGACGCCGCTTACCTCTTGGCCGGAAGTTCATCCCCCTTGCGCAATACGTGGATACTCTCCGTGCTATTCAGTTGGTAATGCGAGCTTCGGAAGTGTTTTTTGATTGAAAATCCCGGACGGAAATAAAAGGGTAAACTCCGGCCCCGGCATAAAGTTTCGGACTTGCTGTAATCTTATATGGGCTCGGTGCGAGAGCGTTTTACTGTCGTTCTGTCTGATTTAGGAACGACGTTGGTAAATACCGTGCGTTCCCTGCGGTCGGGCATATTCCGGAACGGATGGATTCCTTTCAGGTCGCAGTTCTGTTTTTGAACCGGTTCCTCGTCGAGAGCCTCGGTAAATTGCAGTGCGCTTTGCATGACGATATTACGTGCTTTTAGGGGTACGAAGACGCAATCCATCTGAAAAATGGTGTAGATCGACCCTTCGCTGCGGAAGCAATCCGTTTGGAAGGGAGAGGGATTTTACACTATCTTTGTCGCAGAGTTCTATGGATAATATCATGAGCAGATTGTTTGAGGACATCCTACGAAAGACCGTCCTGCTCCTTTGGGGGGCGGCTCTTCTTATGGTCGGATGCAGCGAGAGCGATCCTGCGACCGAGGGTCTCGGCGCCGCTCCCGACGGAGAGGTGGAATTCGTGTTCGATCTGTCCGCCGCGCGGGCCGCGATCGGCGAGGACGGAAGCAGGGAGTTCGAAGACGGCGACCGGATCGGTCTCTATGTATTCGGCTCGCCCTCGCAGCATTTCGTTCTTACACGTGAGAACGGCGCGTGGAGGCCGAAATTGAAAAAGAGCGACTTGGGCGACGGCAAAATTTCGGCCTACTATCCGGCCCGCGAGGACGTCCGTCCGGAGGAGAACCGGCACATCCATGCGGTCGCGTCCGACCAGAGCGGCGAGGGCTACGCGGAGTCGGACATGCTTTGGGCGCACCGGGAAATCGACTTGTCGACGGTGTCGAATCGCATCGAACTGCCGTTTGCACACGGGATGCACCGTCTGAAAATCCGTCTGACGAGTGCCGACGGGGAACTTCCCGAAGACCTCTCGGTCGAGGTGCGCAACCGCAACGAAGGCTCGTTCTCGCTTTTCACGGGCACTCCGCAAGACCCCGAGACGGACGAGGTCTGGATTACGCCGCACGCCGGAGAGACGGCGGGGGAGTTCACGGCGCTTCTCTTTCCGCAGAAACTCGCGCCCTACACTTCGGGCGACGGCTGGCTGCGCATCCATGCCGGAGGAAAGACGATAACGTTCGATGCTCCGAATGAAATCGGCGGTTCGAAATCGTTCGAAGCGGGCAAAACTACGACGCTCGACCTGCGCCTGACGGACGGGAATGTGGAGCCCGGTCCGGAGCCCGATCCGGGCCTTGAACCGGACGAGGAGTTCCGCAACAAGAAGTTGTGGCTCTACGGCATCGATTCGCCCGTGTATGACCCGGAAACGGTCATCGAGGTTTCGCCGGGCAATCCTATTGACAACTACACACCCAACGTATGGGTCAAGTATGTGTATCATTGGAGCGACGGCACGACGACAGAATCCTGGAAGCTGCCGTGGGGCGAAGGCTGCGGTTGGTACGACGTCAACAAAACCTACTGGAAGGATGATGCCGAAGACGGATACATGTGTTGGGCGGGGGCTTCTTCCAATATTTTGCACTGGTGGATAGACCGCAACAAAGAGTATGTCGCAGCCTACGATGCCAGATACGGGAATGAGCCGGAGTTCGAAAAGTATCCGCGTCCTTCGGCCGACTTTTCTCCCGCATCGAAGAGTGCGATATTTCGGCTCTTCATCGACACGTTTCAGAACCGCGGGGCCGGAGAGGGGGTAAGCTGGTTCATCACCGGACTCAATGCCAATACGTCTGGCATCGACAATCCGACCATGCTGGACTGCCCGGGCTATTTCGGCAGGGTGTTTAAGAAAACCGATGTCGTTTATACGGATAACCGGGCCATGTCGAAATCGCGCTTTAACCAGATTATCAAACATGCTCTGAAAAACCGCCAGGCACTCGAATTCACGACCAACGGCAACCATGCCATGACGATCTGGGGCGCGGAGTTCGACGACGAGGGATATGTCGATTACATCTATTACGCGGACAATAACTATGGCGATCAGGATCCTGTGGGGGCTGCATGTATCCGCCAGAAAATATCTTACAGGAAAGACGCCGTCATGAATCTTCCGGATCAAGCGTATATGGGCTCCAATACCCGAATTTCAGCCTTGGGCGTGGCGGATCTCCGCCGCGACATCTGGCGGCAGGCGTTCCCCGACGTCCAGCCCGAAGATTGACCCGCATTGAATTATTTTAAGGAAACAGCAATAGATTGGATTCATAAATACGAGAGATTATGAACAAGACGTTTTTCACTGCAGCCGTCCTGCTGGTTTTGGTAGGCTGCAACGACGACAAAGAACAGACGAAGCCCGCGCCGGGCGAGGGGAAGATCACCGTTACGGCGGGTATCGACGCCCTGACACGAGCGCCGCACCTGAACGAGGACGGTTCGGGTTATTTCCAGGACGGCGACAAGATCGCCCTGACGGTCACGGGCGGCGACAAGACCGTGCGGAAAGAGTACACGATCGGCGGGGCCGCGCTTTACTGGGAAGACCTGGGCCTGCCTTCGGGTACGACCGAAGCTTCCTTCGCCGGCTGCTATCCGGCACCCGAGTCGGCCGAAGGCTCCGAATTCACCTTCGACCTCTCGACCGCCGCGGACAAGGACCTGTTGCTGGCTCCGGCTATGAAGGTCTCCAAGAGCGCCGACACGAAGGTGAATCTGGCGTTCAAGCACGCTATATGCACAAGCTGGCGATCAACTACGCTTCGGACGGCACCTATACGCAGGAGCAGCTCGAAGCGGTGAAGACCACCTGCACGGCGAAGTCCTCCTGCGAGGTGAACATGGCTGCCGCGACGGTAAGCAAGACCGCCGACAAGACGGCTGCATTCGAAGCCGCGGGCAAGGCCGTCCGTTTCCTTCTCGTGCCGCAGACCTCGGAAGAGGTGACGCTCAAAATCGAGATCGGAGGCAAGACCGTAGAGCACACGCTCGCCGGACTGAACGAGGTGTTGAAGAATGCGACGCAGGAGATTCCCGCCGCGCTCGACGGCGGCAAGTGCCTGACGCTGAACCTGACTTTCGGCAAGGACGGTATCGTCGTGGAAGGCTCCCAGATCGGCGGCTGGGAAGATCAGGGAACCGTCGACGGGGATATCTCCATGTAACGGACAGGAATCGGATAGACGAATTCAGACAGGCGGGCCGGAAGTTAAATTCCGGCCCCGCTTATTTGTTGAACTGTTCTTGACTGAAAAATGCAGATTTGAAAAAATCATCAATTTCGGCTTTAAAAAATACGGCAGATAGCGATAAGAACCGTACAGCCGCTTCGGACCGCTGTATTTCGTAAATGTGGCGAAAAAATTGGATATGGTAAAATAATTCCTAGATTTTATGAAAACCCCGATTTTTGAAGACGCGATAAAAGGTTACGTCTGAAATTGCTAAAAGAACGGTTTTATTTTCAGCCAGCCGAGTGAGCCGATGTCCGCCGTTGGCTGCAAATATGTCTGGCATATCGTGGACGACAACGTCGGCGGCGCCAGCGAAAAGTTCAAAGGTATCCACCGGCGGACGCCAGGCCGTTTCCCGCGAGGCCTCGCCGAGTTCATCACCAGAGCCTTCGAGGAAGATATGGCCATCGGACTGGACATGCCTCCGCAGGAAAAATACACCAGCACGTCGTCTGGGGTGCGGACTACGACGACGAGGGATATGTCAAAGGAGTCTGCTATGTGAATCCGAACGATTTCAGTCAACATTCCGGAACGGCAGGCGGCGAGCACATCGGCCTCCTCTACATGGAGATCGTCTGTCTGGAAGACGGAGGCACGTATACCGAAAGCAGCGTGCCGGGCAGCTATATGCCGATTCAGCGGATCGAGGTCTGCACCATAGGTCAGGACGCCTGAGAGGTGTATTTCCGCAGCCATTCCGAGAAGTAATGCGGCCTCGCACGTAGCGAAAATGCCTGCCGGAGAAGAAGTCTTCCCGGCAGGCATTTCCGTTGTCCGCCTATACCGCGGGGGCCTTCCCGACGTCTCCCCCCCCCTCCCTGAAACGCTGTTTCGGGGGCCGCTTCTGACCTTCGGCCGATTGTTTTTTTTGCAGACGGTTATATAAATTGTCGTATTTCAAATTCCTTTCAAAATCGGGGGCAATATTTGCAGCAAGAGATTGTCTAACTAAATAAACAAAAAGAACGATGAAAAAGACATTTTTGACCC
>ERZ827512.1395-NODE-1395-length-24053-cov-4.669681_pt1 | contig 24053 bp, 26 predicted proteins | sample MGYA00519916_ERZ827512 | MGnify/ENA primary metagenome ERZ827512 (study PRJEB31778, sample SAMEA3449335) | human gut metagenome | biome: human gut; feature: human-associated habitat; material: faeces | place: United Kingdom | collected 2010/2012 ... | reverse complement strand
TTGATACACCTCTTCCGGTGTCGCTTCGTAATTCCTCTCCGACAGTTTGTCTATAAACAGATCCACTTTCTGTTGCGTATCTATAGCCATCAGAATTTCCACGCTCTGTTGCTCCTGAACTCCGAACGATATTAGGAGTTTCGCTAATTTCACTCGTTGCTCGTCTGTCAATTTCTGTTGCATCATCATTTTCCCTTTCGCAATATTGCTTATATGACAACTCCACGCACCGTCGGAGACAAATTAAAAGATCTGCGGTCGGTCAGAGTGTCGGTTCGCTGTTGCTGTTGCTCGTCAATTCCTGAATTATTTGTTCCGCTATCTGTTCCTTTTCCTCCGGTGTTTTTCCTTCCATAGGACGGACTGTCTTCGCAATCATGCTGCGAGACATATTCATCTCCGTACATATATCGTATAGTTTCCCTCGCATCTTGAATTTCTCCGGGTATTCCCTCCGCATTTGTCAAGTCCTCCTTTTCAATGCTTTTTTCACTTGTGTCTTTTGACTTAGGTCGCGACGCAATAACCTTGTTTTTTTGATATCAAAAAAATTCTTTCGGCTTCGGTTACGCCGCCTCCGTCGGTTCTTCCTCCGTCACTTATCCCGACATCTCATCGTAAATCTCCGACCTCGCCATTTCCTCCGCTCCCGCGAGCCCTATCTGCGGCGTCAGTTCCGTTACCAGGTCGCTCAGGCGTTCTCCCTCGCTTATCAGCAGCGGCAGCAGCGTCCCCTCGTCCGCCATTTCCTTGTACATCTTCTTTTTGAACTTCCTCCAATAATCGTGAAGTTCCTTGCCCATCGGTGTCAGATGTTGATACTGTTCCACCGTTATCCGACCATACGGTTTCTCCGCTGCCTTCCTGTCTTTGAATTCCCAAGTTTCTTCTGCCATTTGATGTTACCTCCTTAATCGAAAAACTTTTCATATTTGCAACGTCGTGACTGCCTGTCTTTTTTCGTCTTGACATCTTTCACCGTTTGTGATATACGGTTATCGGACAAGGGAGAATGTGGAAAAGCACTTGTGTCTTTTGATTCAGGGCGCGCCGCAATAACCTTGTTCTTTTTTTGATATCAAGAGAATTCTTTCGGCTTCGGCTACGCAGCCTCCGTCGGTTCTTCCTCCGTCACTTATCCCGACATCTCATCGTATATCTCCGACCTCGCGACTTCCATCGCTCCCGCGAGCCCCAGCGGATGTGTCAGTTCTATCACCAAGTCTGTCAATCTGTCTCCCTCGCTGTTCAGGAGTTTCAGAAGCGTCCCCTTGTCTGCCAGCTCGTTGTACATCTTCGGCTTGAACTTCATCCAATAATCGTGAAGTTCCTTGCCCATCGGCGTCAGCAGGGAGTATTGCTCCACCGTTATCCGTCCGTACGGCTTCTCCGCGGCTTCTCTGTCCGCCATTCTTTTCATTTGATATTACCTCCTTAATCGAAAAACTTTTCATATTTGCAACGTCAATGTTGTCTTTTTTTATGTTGCCTTTATGCATTTGAGAGAGACGCACGACAATTTCGCCGTTCCCGTCTTTGAACAACCATTGTTCCCGCAGAAAGCGAGCTTTGATTTTGCTTTCGGGCGTTACCATACATATTATACGGTAATGTCTGTCCGAAAAACAGGACTCTGACCCGTATGGAAGAAAAAACAACAATAAAACCCTCGGCGGAAGATAAAACTCGGGGGCTGTTACCCGTCGGCGGTCAAAAGACGGAAAAATCAATACTTTTGTCCGTGTCAAGCCTTTTTTTCCTGATTTAATCTATTTTAGCTCTGAAAAAGAATATTGCGCGGAGGATAGATCGTCCGTCCGCGCATATTATCGCCGCGGGAATGTAAAAACCTGCTTTTTGCATCCCCTTATTCAGTTAAAATGTCAATCGCCTGTCGCGTTGCCTTTGATGCCCGCTTTTTCAAGCGCCTTGCGAGCACGCGCAACGGGCACGGACGCGGAGAAAAAGTTGTTGTCCGATTTATAGGCATAGGCTTTTGCGTAAAGGAACCGAACAGCAAGCGTATACGACTGTTCTTCTTCGTAAGAGTCGAACCGATTGCCGTAAAAATACCCTTCATCGCAAACAACGGCGGGACGTTTCGCAGCGTCGGTTCCGTTCTTTTCATCTTCCCATTTAACATAATCCGCAAGCGCGGGAACTGCGGAATCGCCGCAGTCGATAAGTGCAACCACATCAATTTCCGAGAGAGAACCGTTTATATAACGTTCAACATTGTATCTTGCTATAATGCCGTCGATGTTCGAGAACGCAAGTCCCGCGAACATAACTGTCACTACAAGCGCGGAAACAGTTACAAGACGGAGTTTCTGCGCGAACTGTTTGATTATTACAAGCAAAAACAGAACCGCAAGAACACAGATAAACCAAGAGGCATAAACACGTTTCGGTGTCAGACCGTATACGTTGATATACATTATCATTTTTGCGGCGGCGGGGCTTATCAGCACAAGCGTCATCAGAGAGAGAATGACGGACACCGTTTTTTGAACGATTTTTGCTCCTTTGCCGTCACTCTTCATCAGAAGTCCGACAAGCGCGATTATAACAAAGTTGATGAATGCGACTGCCGTCAATTGGAAAAATCCGCTGCGGGCGTAATCCGCATAACTCGTTTCGGACGGAAGCGCGCCGACAAATCCGGAAACGTAGTATTTCCATTGCGATATGAAAAAGACAATATATATCATAGCAATGGGAATAACAGCGGCAAGCACGGTCGCGACGGGCGCGATTTTTGTTTTCTCTCCCGCAACACGGCAGTTCTCTGCATTTGGCGTATTTGCGCATTTCCTGTCTTTCGAAGAAACAAGAAGCCCGTAAACATACATTGCAACGGGAATGCCGAGACAGGCGCTGACGATATGTTCAACAACGGTGTCAAGGCCTATATCCTTAATAAATCTGAACATATTGCGAAAAGATTCGTCATAGAACAGCAGCGCAATTATTATCACACACGGAATAAACGCAAGCGCAATGCCGATAAGAACTTTGAGAAAACCTTTGCCGCACTTTTCGCCCTTTTTCGGAATAAGTCCGTGAAAGATTTTGCCGAAAGACGCAAACGGCAGAATAAACGCAGACTTAAAAAAATCGATAAGAAGCAAATTTGTGAAACCTTTTGCGAGTTTGTTGCCGAAAACGGTATATACAAAATATGTATATGCCGCAAGCGAACAAGCAAACGCGAAGAAGCGACCCCCGCCGTTGCCGCTGACGACTGTTGAAAAAGCCACGGCAAGCCCCGAAAGAAGCGAGATTACGGCAGGAGCGTTAAACCGCGCCTTTTCAAGTTTTACGACAACAAAAGTCAGCGCGTAAAGAAGAATGACAAATAAAAGAGTTCCGAGCGGAGGGAGACTGTTCAGAAAAACGCGGATAAACAAATAGCCGAGAATGAGGCACAGCCACGCAAAAACGCTTTCGGCGGCGGTGTAACGGCGTTTCGGCGCGGGTTGAGATATTCCCGCAGCAGGAGCGTAAAAGGGAACCTGTTGCGGCGTCTGAACGGCTCCGCCGAAGTTTACGGGCGCCGCGTATTGCGGCGGTTGGGGTTGAGAGGCGTTCACATTCGAAAACGCTGCATTTTGAGAGTTTTGCGGGATTTCGGGACATTTCTTTTCTTCCATGAGAAATTAATCCTCCTCTTTTCTGTATTCGATTATATCCCCGACTTCGCAGTCGAGGGCTTTGCAGATTGCGTCGAGCGTCGAAAAACGCACGGCGCGCGCTTTGTTGTTTTTGAGAACAGACAGATTGGCAAGCGTAATGCCGACTTTTTCGGCAAGTTCATTCAGCGACATCTTGCGTTTTGCCATCATCACGTCAAGGTTTATTACAATCATTTTTTCACACCGTCAAATCGTTTTCGCTTTTAATCTCCGTCGCTTCCTCAACAACATTTTTAACAACGCGGACGCAGAGGCCGAGAAAAAGCATCGCCGCCGCCACCGCGAAAACCACGTAAAACATATACCCCACGGACGCGAACAAAACGCCGCAGGCTACGGCAGCCCATGAAACGCCGCGAATGAGGGAAACACTTTCTTTCGTGAATACAAGCCCTTTTTTAACGCGCAGTAAAAGAAAAAACATCATCACGTCGGCGGCACAGGCAAATCCGATAACAATATATCCGACAACGAGAACCGCGGTCACTTCGGCGGGAGAGACCTCTCCGCGCAGGGAATACGAATCGGCGATCTGCCCGAAAAGATCCGCGATATCGGGCATAACAAAGGCGCATATCGCAATTCCGAAAAAGAAAATCACCGTCAAAACCATTGAAATATTAACGGACATTTTGCGTGATATTTTCAGCATACATTCCTCCGAGCAAACGGCTTTTTTTGAGTTTCGCCGTTATTTTGGCATCATTATAACACACTCTTTTTCGTTTGTCAATATTTTTTTATCGTTTTTCGATAATTTTTTTATTCGCGGCGGTTATTTCGGAACAATTCTTTAATCGTGAGCCTTTCAAAAAAGAAAAAGCGGTCGAAAAATAAAAAGTGATATTTTTTGCGTTTTGCCTATTGACAAATCACGAAACGTGATGTATAATAGAGAAAAGAAAAGAAGCAAAAGAGAGGTTACAATATGAGATTCTCCGAAAATTTGAAGGTTCTGCGCAAGAACAACGGAATGACGCAAAAAGAACTTTCGCAAGCGCTTGGCGTTGCGCTCAGCACGGTTGCGATGTGGGAAACGGGAAACAGAAAGCCTGATCTCGAAATGCTCCAACATATAGCGAAGTATTTCAACGTTTCCGTGGATACGCTTTTTATGGAAAACGAGGAACTCGGCGACGATTATCTGCTTGACTCCGAAATGTCCGCAAGAATAACGCCGAACACCCGCCATTTGAACGAGGACCTTGCGGAACTCCGCGAAATGCTCCGTACCAGGCCCGAAGTAAAGATGCTTTTCTCCGCGTCGAAAAACGCAAGCAAGGAAGATATTGAAAGAACCGTTGCGATAATTGAAGCGTTGAAGCAGAACAAGAGATAAATGAACGAAATTTACGTCCGTCTGCTCGCGCTTCCGATGACCATACGCGGCGTTACCGTCACGGACGACGAGGGCGACTACAATATTTATATAAACTCTTCGCTGACGCCCGACCAGCAAAAACTTGTTTTGAAACATGAGATGACGCATATCGAGCGCAACGATTTCGACAGTTTTTCGGACATATTCGAAATCGAAGACCTTGACCCTTGACTTTTAATCGGTTTGGGGGTATAATAGTCAAGACGGAGTAAAAAAGTATACATTCTCCGTCAAGTCAACAGCGAAAGGAATATGACCGATGAGCGAATGCACTCACAACTGTTCGACCTGCGGTGAAAACTGTTCTTCAAGAAACACGCCGCAGAGTCTTTTGGAACCTGTAAATTCATTGAGCACGGTCGGTAAGGTCTATGCGGTAGTCAGCGGTAAAGGCGGCGTGGGTAAATCCACCGTCACTTCCCTGCTTTCCGTTATGACCGCAAAAAAAGGCTTTAAGACCGCCGTTCTCGATGCGGACATCACGGGACCGTCAATACCGAAAATGCTCGGAATAAATGAACGCGCAATGGCGGACGACAACGGGATTTATCCGGGCGTCTCAAAAAGCGGCGTTCGCGCTATGAGCCTTAATATGCTTGTTGAGGACGAGACAACGCCCGTTATTTGGAGAGGTCCCGTCATTGCGGGAACCGTCAAACAATTCTGGACGGACGTTATCTGGGGCGACATAGACTGTATGTATATAGATATGCCTCCGGGAACGGGCGACATACCGTTGACCGTATTCCAATCAATTCCCGTTGACGGCATTATCATCGTAACGTCTCCGCAGGACCTTGTTTCCATGATAGTGGACAAGGCTGTGAACATGGCGGAAAAGATGGATATACCCGTTATCGGACTTGTTGAGAATTACAGTTACTTCCGCTGTCCCGATTGCGGAAAAGAACATCATATTTTCGGCGAAAGCAGTATCGCCTCGATTGCGGAAAAGCACGGACTTCCCGTTCTTGCCCGTCTGCCCATCGACCCGCACCTTGCGGAACTTTGCGACGCGGGACGTGTGGACGAATATGAGACAACGGCTCTCGACAAAGCGCTTTCCGAACTCCTCGGCGACAAAGCTGAATAAAATCATATAAACAGCGCAAGCGGCGACCGTTTCGGTCGCCGCATTCTTTATGCACAGCACACGCACATCCGATAATTTTGTCAGTATTTATTCTCGGAATCAACTGAAAGCAGAGATAAACACGGCAAACAACGTCCGCCGTGTTTTATTTTGAGAGAATGAAAAATAATTGTCTGTCGTAGGAAAAATCACATTTTATAAAATCCGAATTTGGTTTTCACTGTTTCGAAACAACAAAACTTTGCTCTTGATCCGAGTTATTCAACTAAGCCCACGGGTCGGCGGATTTCGGATCACGAACACCCGTCAGCAAATATTGCTCCCATAAAAACCACGTGCCGTAACTTCCGCGCTGTCTGAGTTTAACGGGACGCGGGGCATCCGCACCTCCGCAGGGGATAAACAGTTTCATATATCCCGCTTCTTCCTCCGAAACGTGATTGGACTCAACAACAAGAGTGTACGGTTCGGTCGGTGTATAATTATTATCGGGAGTTGCCCCGACAAAATATGTAAAGGGCAAGTTGGCAAACTGGAATTTCTATTTGTGTTGCCATGTCATTACATAATCTTTTTCTCCGGTAGCCTCATCTAAGCCACTATGCTGAATCTCAAATCCTTCTCTCTTATAAAAAGATATTGCCCGTGCGTTCTTTTGGTATACGTTCAAGTGCAACTTATTCCTTTTATCCTTTGCATAATTCAGCAGAATTTTACCTATACCCTGCGATTGCATTTCACCAGAAACAAAAATGCCCTCAACATATTCATCATTTAACCCTATAAAACCCTGTATTTCTGTATCATACTCATACACATAAACCTCTGCTAGTAACAACGCTTCTTTTACTGATTTGAAATTGCTTTTCCAGTATTCGGCGGGGATAAAATTATGTGCCTTTATATTTGTATCCAACCATATATCTGCAACTTTATTTATATCATCCCTTTGAAATTCTCTAATCATAACAGTGACTCTCCATAAACTTGAAGTTGTTGCTCTCTTTATTGTAAAAAAACAACCATTTCATAATCTGACAAGATTTTTCTAAAAATAAAACAAATCTTCAAATTTCTTTTCCAAAGCAAAACACAATAATAATGCTAGCTTTGCAGTAGGGTTAAATTGTCCCGTCTCAATCGAACTAATTGTATTACGAGATACACCTACCAAATCAGCCAATGCAGCCTGTGATAATTTTTTTTCAGTTCGAGCTTCTTTAATATTATTTTTCAATTCGAGTGAATCATTCATAATTAATGCCCCATGCAAAATCTAACAATTGCCATAATCGCTGTTGCAAACATAATAACTGATATAATCAAATGTTCTTTATTCCGTGTTTTAATAAATCGATATGTCATTGCTGCACACACCGAACCACTAACAGTTGCACATAAGTCCATCATAGGTAAACCTTGTTCCGATCGAATAAAGGAAAATACAGATGCCATAATCACCATAACAATATATGACCACATCATAGACTTATCTTTTACTTGAAGTTCTCTTTCATCCAATTTTTCATCCTGTGCTCTTTTTAAAATTTCTTTTCTTTCCATAATCCAATCTCCTTTGCCAAGTTTTGTTTGCAACAAAAGCATAACATTGTCAAGTACACTTGTCAAGTTTTTGTCAAGTTTTATTTGCAATAAAAGGTAGACTTTATCAAGTCTACCATGATATTTTTTCCTCTGGATTAGACTCAGCAATCATCAATGTTATCGCTACCAATACACCATCACTTATCCTTTTCTGTCCCTTTTTATAAGGTGCATTATTTCCAGCTAAAATTTGAATTAACACGATATCATACTGAAAGTATCATGTTAAGATTATATATTTTGGGTTTTCTTCCTCCAGAACTTTTATTGGAAAAACCGACAGAAGTCTCATCTAATTCTCCTGAAGAAAGAATATTGGAAATATGCTCACTCACTGTAGCACGCTTAACGTCAAATAATTAATCGCATCTTCAACAGTCATACATGGAGCACACTCCTACAACTTAAAACTTACTGCACTTTTTCACTAAGTTTTAATTCCCTATAGTTGCATATCAAACTCCGAAAAAATAAAGACGACCAGTCTTATCATAAAACCAATCATCTTTATTTATTCGTATATTGTATTTTGTATCTCATCCTTTGGACAAAATCGAATCATTTCTACGTTCTCTCTAAACCGGAAGTTTACGGTCTACCACTATTAGTTCATAAAAATATGCATCAGAAATCCGATTAATACGCAAACAACAAATGTTATCAGTGCACTACCTATAACTAAAAAAATCTTCTGATATGGGCGTTTACCTATTTCTCTCTGCTTTTGTATATCATCCAATAGTTTCCCCTCAGAAAATGCAACAATTTCTTTATAGGTTTGAACATCATTATCTTTTTTTACCTTTTCAACCTGAACGGCAAAGTACATAGAGAGTGCCCAAATGATTCCCCAAGGGATGAATGCCCAAACGCCAAGCCACATAAATAGCGGAACTGCCGAAATTGCAGTGACAATCAGCATTATAGTATAGATTTTTCCATAGCGGTTCATTTTTACAATTTCTTCTTTTTGAATTACATCTTTCATAACTTCAATATCTCCTTTGATTAGATTATCAAGAGAAATTTGAAAGATTTCACTCAGTAATACCAAACTATTCACATCTGGATAGCTTTTATCATTTTCCCAATTTGAGATTGTTTGTCTTGAAACATAAACTCGATCGGCTAACTCCTCTTGGGATAATTGTACTTCCTGACGATATTTTTTTATTTGTTTTCCGAGTTCCATCTCTTCACCTCCTAGTATACTCATACTAATCAAAAAGTCATATTTTCGCTATCAAAGGACATTGACATCAGGGTTTTTAGCGTGTCAAAAGTCTTTTACATTCCAGGTCGGCGATATAGCAAGTTCTTTGTCCTCACTTTTCAGATTCACAACCCCTATAAAAACGCCAATATTCTCTCCACTACAAACACTGTCACACAGGCGGCAGCCGCTACAACTACCAGCCCTTTTTCACGGATACCAAGGATAACCGCTACGACAAATCCTGCGATCGCACTGATAACACTTTCCGTACTGTAGAAAATCGCCGGAAGGGTAAGTGCCGTTAGGCAGGCATATGGCACATAGTATAAAAACGAACTTAAAAACCGATTCTCTATCTTTTTTCTGAATAACACCAATGGCACTGCACGGATCAGATATGTGACAACCGCCATTGCGATAATATATGTATATACACTCATCTCTATTCTTCTCCTTTTTTCTTAACCGGTGCAACGATCGCACCGATTGCTGCTGCCGCTACTGTACATATAACGATCGATATTCCGGTCGAGATAAAGTGGAATATCGGAACATAATATAAAAGGATACTAAACAAAGCTGCAACGCATACCACAAATAACACAGATTTTGACTTCTTGGCAACCGGAACAACGATTGCCACGAACATGCCATAAAGTGCAAGACTGAGTGCACTGCACACAGACTTTGGAAGCAGCCCGCTGGCTACTGCTCCGGCAAATGTACCACCGCCCCAGCCAAGGATTGGAAGGATCTGAAGTCCTAACATATACGGAAAGGTCACTTCTTTGAAATATCCCATTGCAACTGCAAAGATCTCATCTGTATTTGCAAATGCGATGATCAGACGCTTCCAGATGCCTACATCGTCAGCTAACTTCTGCGTAAGTGAAAGACTCATCAGACCATATCTCAGATTGATGATAAGCTGAGTGAGGATCACCTCAAGGATCGTTCCCCCGGCAATGATGATCTGAAGTCCGGCAAACTGACCGGCACTTGTAACATTTGTAACGCTGGTAAGAACTGCCTGAAAGACACTGAGTCCGCCTTTGATCGCAAGAATACCAAAACTAAAACTAACTGCAAAATACCCCAGGGCGATCGGGATTCCATCCTTCAGCCCATTTTTAAATTCATTCATTTGTACTACTTACTCCATATTACTTTTTTTCATAATCAACCTGCATCAGGCACAAGCCCTGTGGTGGTGCGGTCGGCCCTGCGAGCTGTCTGCACCGGCCTGTAAGCACCTCTTCCATGTATGCCGGTTCCATTCTGCCTGCCCCGACCTCTACCAGAGTACCGGTCAGGATACGAACCATATTCTGTAAGAATCCGGCTCCGTGGAAATCAAGAATCACATAATCGCCATCTTCCTTAATATCGATCGCAAATAACTTCCGAACCGTCGATTTCTTCATCTGCTTATTGCCACAGAAGCTCTTGAAATCATGTTCACCGACCAGATAAGCTGCTGCCTTTCGCATCCGTTCACAGTCGATCGTCTCACCCTCATCCAGAGTCCAGACGTATTTCCGGTCAAATACCGGCTTCAGCCTGCCACGATAGATCGTGTAACGGTAGTGCTTGCCCTTTGCATTAAATCTTGCATGAAACCGTTCTGCTGCCGGAGTAACCTCCAAAATGCAGATATCATCCGGCAGATAATGATTCATATAATCTCGGATCTCCTCCGGTGTCTTATCTGTCGGAACCGGGCCGCTTGCGACCATTGCCCTTGCATGCACACCTGCATCGGTTCTTCCCGCTCCGTTGATCCGTACTTCTTCGCCTGCCATCAGGGAAAGCACTGATTCGATCTTTCCCTGTATGGTCACAACGTCTTTTTTATGTTCCCACCCATGATATCTCGTTCCATCATAGGCGATCAGAAATCTGTAATTCTGCATAATCGTTTCCTTTTCTACACGGCGTTTATATCCTTGATCGTGCCATTCTCATAATCTCTCGCATTGTCCAGTGTGGTACGGCTGATTGCTTCCAGTGCTTCTTCCGTCAGGAAGCCCTGATGGGAGGTTACAATGACATTCGGGAATGACAGCAGTCTTGCCGTGATCGAGGATTCCAGAATATCATCCTCACGATTCTCAAATACATTATTTGTTTCTTCCTCATACACATCCAGACCGATACCGAAGAATTTCTTATTCCGATTTCCTGTGATCAGATCCTCCGTCTTGATCAGTGCGCCTCTCGATGTATTTACAAGGATCACATTATCCTTCATCTTATTGATCGTCTCTGTGCAGATCATATGGTACGAATCATCTGTCAGCGGACAGTGAAGAGAGATCAGATCACTGGTCGATAACAGCGTATCCAGATCCACATACTCTACAAAATCCAGGGATGGATTCCGGTACATATCATATGCCTGAACCTTCATGCCAAATCCATGACAGATCCGGCACATAGCTGCTCCGATCTTACCGGTTCCGATGATACCCGCGGTCTTGCCATAGAAGTTCATACCTGTAAGACCTACCAGACTGAAATTATTCTCACGAACCTTGATATAGCTCTTATGGATTCTTCTGGTAACCGCAAGTGCCAGTGCCATCGCATGCTCTGCAACCGCCTCCGGTGAATAACCCGGAACACGGAGCACCGTGATACCACAACGGTTTGCTGCATCCAGATCTACATTATTGAATCCGGCACAGCGCATTAACACTAATTTTACACCATTTACAGCCAGACACTCAACTACTTTTTCACTGACATCGGAACTTACAAATGCACAGATCGCATCATATCCTTTTGCAAGAGCTGCTGTTCTCGGCGAAAGGTCTGCTTCTAAAAACTCTACCTCCAGATCTGAATATTCCGGCAATATCTTTTCAAATGAATCTCTGTCATATTTCTTCGTATCATAAAATAAAATCTTCATATTCCATATCCTCCTATCATATCCTGCTGCCAGGCATCTGTAAAAGCATCGTATACTGCCATATTTTGGCTTATTTTTCGGTATGCCTGTATAATTCTATATTTCTGCAACTATTATTTACATTTCATTGCCATTTTATCACAACATCCATGCATTTACACAAATAAAATTATCTATTACAAGTCGTTTCTCATCACCCAACACTCTTTACAGATAAAAAGAGATCATCCTGTATCTTTTACCGATACAAAACAATCTCTTTTCTCACAGGAATTGTCTTCTGATTCTTTCAATCCTTCTGATCATTCCTGTTCATATTATTTATTACTTATTGTTTTTTGTAGTTGTCGTAGTTTTCTTATCACTGCTTTTTTTGTTCTTTTTTTTATCCTTTTTTCCGGCCGATTGTTTATTTATTTTTTCAGCCTCAACGGTTGTCTGAGTCTGTTCGCCATTCTCATCTACCGTAATAACAGTTGCAGGATTCTTCATATACTTTTTGTATACCTTATACTGTTTATTCCAGTCAGTATACCGGGAATCTTTTTTCTTATTTTCAAATGAATAATGTTTTGAAATATATTTTCCTATCTCTCTTGTTACTTTTCTTGCACCGTAACAGTTCAGATGTTTTCCGCCATCTCTGGTATCTGTTCCCCAGTTGATCTTATTTTTGCCCTTTACCGTATTCAGATCAAGGAATGGGATTCCTAATTTCTTTGCGTACTGGGTCATACCATTATGCTTTTTATAATTCCATGAGCTTGCTGTCGGCATCTCAACAAACATAACTTCAACATTGTTCTCTTTGCAGATATCCAGGAACATCTTAAGAAAAATTCTGGAAGACTTCGGTACCGGTTCAATATCCTTTGTCTCTACCATCTTATCTTCACCTGTATAAGCCATAACCGTTCTGCTCAGATACTGACCCCTTGTACTGGAACGATAAGTATATGATTTTTTCTTAAAGCTGTCCTTAAGTGCCAGTGTTTTCCACCTGTCATGATACTTCATGATCGGAATATATTTATAGATCAGGGATTTGACATTTCCCTCTACTCTGGATACCTGTGTCTTACCTTGCCACAACAGATCCACATCCAAAACAACCAGCTTCGGTTTCTGGCAGGTCAGTACTTCCTGAAGGACATTGACTGTCTCTGCAATATTCTGCGCTCCCTCCGCCGCAACATAGGTTGGAATTCCATAGTTCTTCCACATCATCATTGGAGAGTAGGCACTGTATGCGTTACTGTTTCCCATGACAACAACATCCAGCGAATTTCTCGGTTCTCCATAGAAGCCTCTGGCATTCGGATTTGACAAACCACCTTCCGGGTCACTGGTCTTCGGATAGAATACAACCGACAGAACTCCCATCAGTACACAGAAAATGATGAAAAACAGGATACATTTTATTATATTTTTTGTTTTGTCTTTTTTCATATCGTTCACCATCTATCCTAAAATTGTGCGTATATAAAGCCTGCGACTTCATATCCGCTTCCATATGCTCCAAGGATGATCACGGAAAAGATCAGTCCATAATATAATACCCAACGAAATACAATATTCTTTGTTGCAATATCTTCTCTGATATGACGTCCCTGTTCCTGATACAAGCCAACCAACAGCAACACAATTGCTCCAAAAAGCAGTAACAGGAAATCACTCATACCAATCCGTACATCAAACAATTCACCATAGCGGATCGGATCCCATGACAGATTCCGGAACATCGATATAAACATCTGTCCGAAGATCTTCAGATCATCTGCACGGAACATCAGCATACCGATATTAACAAAGATAAAGGTTCTCACAACCTGAAGAGCCTTATAGATCTTACCTTCGCGGTTCACATGCATTTTTTCAAATAATTTTCTGAATAATGGTTCTGTCAAAAGTCCGAGGATCATGATCAGACAGTAATAAATACCGTACATAACATACTTCCAGCTTGCTCCATGCCAGATACCGGTTCCAAACCATACTGCAAGCATGGCAATTGATGTCGGGATCAGGGTTGCAAAGAACGCATTGAACTTCTCTCTTGTCTTCTTGCTCAGCTTCATAAATGCCTTGGATAGAGAGATGGTATAAAATACATAATCCTTAAACCATGCACCAAGTGTCATGTGCCATCTTCTCCAGAACTCGCTGACTGTCTTTGACATAAACGGTCTTGCAAAGTTTTCCGACAGCTCGATGCCAAACATCTGCGCACTACCGCGGACGATATCCATACAACCGGAAAACTCTGCATACAACTGTAAGGTGTACAACAGCATTCCTATGATGACATACAGTCCGTCATACTGATCGTGGAAATTAAAAATCTGATTTACATACATATTTGCACGGTCAGCAATTACGATCTTCTTAAACAGACCCCAGAACACAAGCTGAAGTCCCATTGTTGCATTTTTATAATCAAACGGATGTCCTTCATATACCTGATCTCCCAGCAGATCAAAACGTCCGATTGGGCCTTCCACGATATGTGGGAAGAATACCAGAAACAAAGCAACCTTTCCAAGATTATCGGAGGCTTTGTATTTACCACGGTATACATCTACAATGTAGCTGATCGCCGATAAAGTGTAGAACGAGATACCAAGCGGCAGCATCATATTCTGCATTGGATTGGATATCTTAATATGGAAAATACTTAATATATCACAGAACACCTGTCCGAAAAATACAGAATATTTCAGATATACCAGAATACCAAGATTTAATAATACAATGGATACACAGACACATTTTTTCTGCCATCCGATGATCGACTTGAATTCCTTTTTATTTTCCTTTGGCAAGGCTTTCTTCGCCATACTGAAACCATCATCAATCTTATTCAGCAGCAGACCGCCAAAATAAATCGACAAGGTACTGAACAATATAAATACAATATATTTTCCGGAATTAATAAAATAGAACAGATAACTGAATATCAGCAGAACCTTCCACTTGTGCTTTAGGGGCACGATCGAGTAGAAAAAGAAGGATCCCATCAATATAAATCCCAAATAAGCTATAGATGTATAAGACATTTTTTTCTCCCTATCACTGATACCGAAAATCTACCGGGCAGCCATTTTCTGTATGTATTACAAAAGGCCGTCCGGTTTATTCCCAGTATTTCTTTTTTCCTCAGTCTGTAAACTAATTAATCATCACTGAGTCTCTGGATCATATCATAGATCGTCTGAACTGTTTTGAAGTTCTCTGGAACGATATCTACAGGTGTGATCTCGATATCAAATGCATCATTTAATTCCATAACAAGTGTTACCATTGTGATGGAATCTAAGACGCCATGGCCGATCAGGTCTGTATCATTTTCAAAATCAACACCTGGTTTTACTTCGTTTAAAATCTCTAATAATTCATCCATTTCTTTTTCCTCATTTCTTATAATTTATAGTTATTTTTCAACCACTTACGATCAATTTTTCCATTTTGATTGTGTGGCATACTCTTCACTCTTACAAACTGGTTCGGTTCCATATAATGTGGAACTTTTTTCTTGAATTCCCCAAGCAGGAATGCATCATCCAGTTTCTTACCTTCATATATAAATACGATCTTATCCTCTGCATCATCGTAGATACATGCATAGCTTCGGATACCTTCGATTGCACCGGCAGCCGCTTCAATCTCGCCGAGCTCGATACGGTAACCCATATGTTTGATCTGATAATCTTTTCTTGATATATAGACCAGTTCGCCATATTTATTATATTTTACAAGATCACCTGTCTTGTAGATCAGTTCCGGATAATTCGGGTTTAACGGATTCTGGACAAAGGCTTCTTTTGTCTTTTCTTCATTTCCATAATATCCAAGAGCGACAAAGGAACCTCTGGCATATAATTCACCTTCTGCACTGAAGCCTGTCTCCGGATTGATCTCCGGCGAAACCACCTTGCCATCTTCTCCAAGTACAAATACATCACAGTTGTTACATGCATTTCCCATTGGAAGTGGCTCATCGTCACGAAACTTTCTGTTTACCACATAGTAGGTACAAATATCGGTTGTCTCTGTCGGGCCAAACAGGTTTGCATACATGGCATCCGGCAGATTCTCGATCCAGTAATTCAATGGTCTTGTCGGCATAACCTCGCCTGCAAATAACACTTTTTTCAGATCCGGAAGCTCGGCATACTGGAACATCTTATAATTTGCAATGATTGAAAGTGCCGATGGAACCCAGTAGATCGTATTAACCTTTTTCTCATTCAGGAATTCCATGAGCTTGATTGGGAATGAAAAATATGCTTTTGGTATTATATACAATGTTGCGCCATTTTTCAATGTGCTATATAAATCTGAAACAGACATACTAAAATAAAATGGGGTCTGATTTCCAAATATTGTTGTCTCGTTGATATCAAAGGCTTCTGTATACCATGTAATATAAGAAAGAATATTTGCATGTGATATAACCGCACCCTTTGGAACACCTGTCGAACCGGAAGTAAATAATGCATACACCGGATCCGTATCGATCATATTGGCTCTTACCTTTGCCAGACAACTCTGGTCTGCTTCCTGATCCATCTCATCCAGATTGAAAATCTTTGGTGCATAGCCCTTGCCGTCCTCTGTTTCAACATGCAGCTCTTTTGCTTTATCGAGATGCTTATTATCGGTTATGGCAGCCTCCGGTTTCAATGCCTTTAAGATCTTATTCACTCTGTCAACCGGCATCTCCGCATCTATGACCACATAAAAGTTTCCGCTATATACAGCACCCATGAATGCTGCCACACTCTTCGGCTCCTTATCAAGAAGTACAACAACCGGACGATTCTTGCATCCGCCAAGTCCCTGATATAACCATGCTCCAACCTGTTTTGCAGCTTTCTCCAGTTCTTTATAAGTGAGTCCTCCGTTAACATCGGCAACTGCTAATTTGTCTGGATATTTAGCTACTGAGCCTTCAATAAATTCAAGTACATTCTTCATATCTTTCTTTACCGGAACCTGTCCGGACCTCCTTTATTCCACGATTGCAAATACAAGTGTTACTGTATATTGCCCTTTCTTCTCTTTTACTGAAAAGTCTATGTTCATTTCCTGTGCAATTTTCTCACAGGTCTTAATTCCTATCCTTGTGCTTTCTGCTTCATTTCTGTTTTTGCTTATATGATTACTGATCACCAATGTTACCTTCGTATCCGATGTACTGTACTTAATATCTACCGGTTTGCTGTAATCCGAATATTTTCTTATATTCGTAAATATATTATCAAACAACCGTTTCAGATATGGGGCATCAATCTGTATCTTCGGTGAATTATCCTCCGTCTTAATCTGGAATGTAATTCCTTTTTCTTCTAACAGACACATATATTCACCGATCATCTGTTGGAAAAATTCTTTTGCCGGAAACTTTTCCATCTTCAGTTCATCCGTATGTCCGGAATATACGAAGAAGTAACGGAACAGCTTATCTGACAGATCTTTTAACTGTCCTGCCTTATCCACGCAGATATCAACGTACTGCTTATACTCTTCTTCCGAATCAAATTCACTTGTTTCCAGAAGATCCAGATACCCATTCAATACCGTAAGCGGTGTCCGGATATCATGTGCCATTGCTGTGACAAGATCCCGGTTCGCCTGCCAGGCTTCTTTTTCTTTGCTCATCTGCTGAATGATCGAATTTCTCATACTGTCAATATTATCTGCCAGCACATAGATCTCATCATTTCCGGATTTTGTGATAGCTGCATTGATATCTTTCTTTTTGATTCTGGATACCTCCCGTGTCAGACGTCTTACACGCTTTACCACACGACCGTTATAGATCATAACAAACATCATAAAGATAAACGAGCACACCAGAAAACCAATTGTCATCCAGAAATAGTAAACGCTTTTCTCTGAGTAATCCACGATACAAACGTCATACAGACCATCCTCGAACCGCACAGAATAAAATGCATAACTGCCATACTCGGCTGCAATGGTCTCAGCATCATCAGAACCAATCGGCTGCATATCTTCATATTCTGTAGTTGAATCCAACTGTTTTTCACCAGACTGGTCAGTAGATCCGTTTTTCTGCTTCTTATTTTCAACTTTTTTCTTATAAATTTCCATCAGATGCTTATTTTTGATATTATTCAGCATCTTTTTCTTATCTTCTTCGGATTCAGCCAGTTTTCTGCCTTTTTGATTTCCGTTAGATATTTTATTAAAAAAGCGTTCCATGACGGTACGTCTTTTCTGTTTTGTTGAATCATATATTACATTCTCATTCTGATATACAAGAAGATATACACTTCCCTCTTCCTGCTGCCATCTGAGAATAGCATTCATATCTGTTGATTTTACCTTATTATCCCTGACATAATCGGAAAAGCGGTCGATCTTCTCTTCCGTTCGCCGGGCTGTGGCTGTCTCATCCAGATACCTTTTGTCAATTATATATACTGTAGTTTTCAGCCAGACGAAGAACAAACCGACTGCAAGCAACAGACTTCCTGCAATAACCAGAACCAGCTTTGTATTTAAGGTAAGCTTCTCGTCTGTTCTTTTTTCCCGTCTATTCTTTTGTCTCGTTTCTCTGTCTTTCATTCCGTCTGACCTTTTCAGGCTTTAATCCACCTGATATCCTTTTCCATAAATCGTTCTTATGATCTCAGGCTGTGCCGGATTCTCCTCAATCTTCTGTCGAAGCCTGAGCACATGCACCATGACCGTATTGGACGATGAAGGAAGATATTTTTCCTGCCAGATATTCTCATATAGTTCATCCAGATTCCAGGATCTACCACGATTCTTCACAAGGAAAAACAGCAGTGCAAATTCTTTATCCGTCAAATGGATGACGTCACCTTCTTTCGTTACCACACGCTTATACGGATCGATCGATATTGTTCCGACACGAAGTATTCCATCCGCATTATCTTCTCTTCCTTTATAAACATTGTATCGTCGGATCAGCGCTTTCACCTTCCGGATCAGCTCACCCTGTTCAAATGGCTTACTTAAGAAATCATCTCCACCGATATCATATGCCTCATTCTTGTCCGGCTCCTGCGTCTTGGCTGTTAAGAACAGCACCGGAACCGATGAGAATTCCCGGATAGCCGCACAGCTTTCCGTTCCCGACATTCCCGGCATCATGATATCCATGATGACCAGATCAATATCCGAATGTTCTTTCATAATATCGATCGCCATCTGTCCGTTCTCTGCTTCCAGTGTTTTATACCCCTGCTTTTTCAGGTAAATACCTACAAGCTTCCGGATATCCTTTTCATCATCTACGATCAGAATCTTCGCTTCCTGTTCGGACAACAATCTCTTTTCCTTCTCTTCATCTATTGTTTTGTTATTTTTTAAAATCATAACCATATCCTCTCTTTTTCTAATATGCCCTGATTTTAACTTTCAATAACCACCCCAACATTATAGCATTTGCATCTATAATTCAAGTATGCGTCAGGTGTTGTTAAGATTTGTTAAGTCAGGTTATACCAGAAAATTACATCCTTTTTGTATCTAAATTTTTAAGATTCTTAAGTTTTTTGTTTAAGCTATCTAAAAAATCCATTCAAAGACGATTCCGTAAAGCTCCCTCAGATAATAAGTTGGCAATAACCACCACGCTGTTTTCCCGCACACCGCCGATGGTTTTATACCTGTATGTTCTGCAATAACAGATGCACGGTATTCATGAAATTCATTTGTTACGATAATAACCTGCGGATCCAGATTCTTCTCCTCTATGATCTTCTTTGAATATAGAAGATTCTCTCGGGTCGAGGTTGACCGGTCTTCCTTATATAAACGGTCCTGTGCAATTCCTTTTTCTGTCAGATACCGGTACATGCACTCCGCTTCGCTGATATTCTCACCTTTTCCCTGTCCACCGGACAGAATACACACAACCTCTTCATGTGTGTTCAGATAATCATATGCCGCATCTAAGCGTTCCGTCAGCATCAGGCTTGGACGATCGCCATTTACACCACAGCCAAGCACGATCATAACCGATTCATCCTTCGGAGCGCTCTTCGATGCCCGTATCATGCATATCGTACCTGCTGCCGCAAATCCAACTGCAACTAATACAATCAGCAAAACGATCCCGCATATTATTTTTCCGGCAGTCCGGGTCATCCATTTTTTCACCCGGCGATTCACCCTGTGGAACCATGCCGCATATAAGATCAGGCAGATACCAAGAACAACTCCCGTAAGATTTCCTATGTTTTTAATCCCCTTCGTAACAAATGGATACAGAAATATGAATACTCCCGCAAATCCTGCTATGAATAATACTATTCTAAGCCATAATTTCTTCAATTTTCCCTGCATACCTCCCGTCTTTTTATATAATTCTCCCTTTTCTGGAGTTCACTCCATGTTTATAGCATCCAAATGCATCAAAATGCCATCATCTATATTGCGGAGCGATTAAGATTTATAAATGATCCGGTTACATTATATTTAAACACTATTATATACTGTTTTTAACAAAAAACAGCCATTTCAGGCAACGGATTGCTCCATTTGGAGCAATTCATCATCCAAAATGACTGTATTTACACTAATTTAAAATGATTTCTAATGATTTTAAATCATTTTAAATTATTTCTTATAATTTCTAATGATTATTAATGTTTCAGACATTCCTTAATAGATGCTTCAAAAATATCAAGACCGGCTGCAAGCTGCTCATCTGTCATTACAAGCGGTGCAAGGAAACGGATTACATTGTTGTAAGTTCCTGCGCCTTCTACTAACAGACCTTTCTTCGCACAGGTCTGGATCAGGTCAGATGTAAATGCTGCATCCGGTTCTTTTGTTTCCTGATCTTTTACGAATTCGATACCGATCATACCGCCAAGTCCTCTGACATCACCGATGACCGGATATTTCTTCTGCATTTCCAAATAACGCTCTGTTACTTTCTTACCGATCTCACAGGAACGCTCTGCCAGATGCTCTCTCTCCATGATCTCGATCGTCTTCAAGGATGCGGCACATGCCAGTGGATTTCCACAATAGGTTCCACCAATCGTTCCTGCCGGAACTGCATCCATAACCTCAGTTCTTGCAATAATAGCTGATAATGGCACGCCGGCTGCAATGGATTTTGCTGTTGCGATGATATCAGGCTCTACACCTGCCTCCTGCCAGTAAACAGAAGCAAACATACGACCGGTTCTGCAGAAACCGCTCTGTACCTCATCTGCGATCAACAGGATACCATTTTCATCACAGATCTTACGGACTGCTTTTACCCATTCGATCGGTGCAGGGATGAAACCACCTTCGCCCTGAAGCGGCTCAACAACGATCGCTGCGATCGTGTCCGCTGCCGCACACTGTTCAAATACATCGTAGATAGATTTGATATAGTAATCAACTGCCTTATTCTCAGGCATTCCTTCCGGATTTCTATAATAATATGGGAACTGTGCACGGAACACGCCGGCTGCTAACGGTCCCATATCTTTTGCATATGCTTTCTTGGATGTCATCGCCATTGTAAAATGTGTTCTTCCATGGAATGCACCGGAAAATACGATGATATTCGGACGCTTTGTATATGCCTTTGCTACCTTAACGGCATTCTCGTCTGCTTCGGCACCACTGTTTGCAAAGAATGCTTTCTTGCTATCACCCTTTACAGGTGCAATGCCGGATAACTTCTCTGCGAGTGCTACATAGCCTTCATGTGTTACGACATTGAACATGCCGTGGAAATATTTATCTGCCTGTGCTTTTACTGCTTCAACGACTTCCGGCTGAGAAAATCCGATATTCAATACACCGACACCGCCGATCCAATCCAAGAACTTATTGCCATCGACATCCTCGATCATGGCTCCTTCACCACGTTCTATAACGACTGGATATGCGCAACGAATCGCATTGGGAACTGCCTGTGCTCTCCTGTCTATGATTGCCTGTGCCTTAGGGCCGGGTAAAGTCTCTGTTATTATTTCCGGTAAATCTGTTCTTAACATATGTATCATCCTCCATCTTCTTAATACGAACGGCTTTTGTATCTGTGCCGTTCATTTATTTGCTCTTTTGAATTTTCTACAGTATGCCATTCATAAAAACCGATCACCATATCCCGCCAGCACAAAACTCCCACCCTATTTTGTGCTGATAGCACAATTATATGTTTGACAGGCACATATTTTCTATGGTATTGTTGGGTTATTGTAATCCATAGCACAAATCAGTGGTTTATTATATTAAGCAGCAGCTAATATAAACCTTATATAATTAAGTAAATATTAGGCAATCATGTTCAAACTGCTTGAAATCAATAAGCCACCGCCAAGCCGATACGCGCAGATCATATTTTGATTGAACGGACTTCTTATACATAGACAAGTAACAATTATCAAATTCTGCTAAGAAAGGATCTTATATATGGCAATATTATTAAGAGATTTATATAAAGAAACAAAAAGCACCTATGGTCTGGATCTGATCGCAGGGGAAGAAGGACTGGATCATCTGATGAACTGGGTCTATATATCAGAAGATCCCGGTACATTGGAATTCCTGCATGGCGGTGAACTGATCATTACGACCGGCGTTCTATGCGGAAATGAATACTGGTTATATAACTTCATCAAAGGGCTGATTGAGCATAAAACCTGCGGCCTTATTATCAATATCGGCGGACATCTGAACCGTTCCGATATCTCCGACCGTATCCGTATGCTGTGCGATCGGAAGCATTACCCGCTCTTTCTTATGCCATGGGAAACGCGGATCTTCGATATCACACACGATTATTACAATCGGATATTTGATGATACCCAGACCAGTCAGGCAATCTCAACAGCCCTTTCGCGCGTGATCCTTCACCCAAATGACAAAGCTCTGATGGAAATCAGCCTGCCTGTCTTATATGAACATGGTTTTCAGGCGGATGCACAATACCATCTCGTATATATATCAGATCTGCGTGATACAGCATCCATGAAACCAACCGCTGCACAGACAAATACCTCTATCCAGCAGTCTGAGCATTCCACCATCTCATCCGGTTATGCAAATACCGCCGGAAGTTTTCTTCAGAATCTGTTGACACGTCTGGTCAGAATCTATAATCTGCCATATACATTTGTCAACGGCACCAACTATACTCTGCTGATCTGCCCCGCGCGGTCAAATGAACGGCTTGAACAGGAGCTTACACGGCTTCTGTATCATATGGGAGAATCTGCCGGAACAACTTCCATGTATATCGGAATCAGTGCGCCAACCAAAGACCTGACCGGATTAAGTCAGGCATTTTTACAGGGACAGTGCGCCGCCCTGATGGCACAAAAAAAGAACAGCAACCTGTTCTTCTTCGATGATATGGGATTCTATAAGCTTCTTTTATCTGTAAATGATACGGATGTGCTTAGAGAATATGTAAATGATACCCTGGGCTCCATCATTACATACGATGAGCAGCACCATACGAATTATCTGGAAACGCTCTATCAGTATCTGCTCTGTGATGGCAGTATACAAAAAATTGCCGGTGCCCTGTTCTGTCACAGGAACACCGTCAATTATCGTGTCCGTATATTAAGAGAGGACTTACATCTTGCCTTAGATGATCCGTCCACTCGTTTTGAACTGATGACCGCATTTCAGGTACGTAGTTATCTTGATTTGTTTTCCTGAATCTGCTGCAGCACATTTTAATATCATGTACATCATATATCCGGTCATTAATTGGCCTGTTATTTTCTGCGTCTGACCGCCAGTAATTCTTTCCATGCCGGCGGATAGAACAACAAGAGCAATGGGAACAGCTCCAGTCTTCCGGCAAGCATATCGAACATTAACACGTATTTGGAAAATGTGCCATATACATTGAAATTCTTCGTCGGTCCTACCAGCTCCAGTCCCGGTCCAATGTTATTGATCGTTGCCGCAACCGCAGTAAAGTTTGATGTCATATCTTTTCCCTCAAAGGAGATCAGCAGTACGGATGCTGTAAACAGAATGATAAATGTTATAAAATATACATTAATTGAGCGGACAACCTCATGTTCAACAGGTTTTCCTTCTATCTTAATTTTCTTAATACTCATTTTGTTTATCCTGTTGACCAATTTTATATTAATCGTTCAACTAATCCTATTCCTAAATAT
>ERZ827512.1394-NODE-1394-length-24057-cov-4.130114_pt1 | contig 24057 bp, 16 predicted proteins | sample MGYA00519916_ERZ827512 | MGnify/ENA primary metagenome ERZ827512 (study PRJEB31778, sample SAMEA3449335) | human gut metagenome | biome: human gut; feature: human-associated habitat; material: faeces | place: United Kingdom | collected 2010/2012 ... | reverse complement strand
CCCAGTTCGGCGGCCAGCGCTTCGGCGAAATGGAGGTCTGGGCCCTGGAGGCCTATGGCGCTGCCAATACCCTTCAGGAAATCCTCACCGTCAAGTCCGATGACGTCGTGGGCCGCGTAAAGACCTATGAGGCCATAGTCAAGGGCGAGAATGTGCCTGAGCCGGGCGTGCCCGAATCCTTCAAGGTATTGATCAAGGAGCTTCAGTCTCTGGGCCTCGATATAAAGGTGCTCAACGAGACAAAGGAAGAGATAAAGATCGGCGAGATGATAGACGACGAGGATGTGGCGCCTATGGACGTCAACATGGCGGGCCTTGAGGATACACCGGACCAGTATTCAAACGACAGCGACTTTGCCGAGTTTGACGAATTCGATTTTGACGACGCAGCCGACGACGGAGATGACTTCGATATTTCCGCAGACGGCGATGATACAGACGACTTGAACTAAATAAGGCCGAAGGGAGATTAAGAAATTGTTTGAGCTTACCAATTTCGACGCTATACAGATTGGCCTTGCCTCACCTGAAAAGATCCGCGAATGGTCCCACGGCGAGGTAAAGAAACCCGAAACCATAAACTACCGTACCCTGAAGCCCGAGCGCGACGGCCTGTTCTGCGAGCGCATATTCGGGCCTACCAAGGACTGGGAGTGCCATTGCGGACGCTATAAGCGGGTGCGCTACAAGGGCGTTGTCTGCGACAAGTGCGGCGTAGAGGTAACGAGGGCAAAGGTGCGCCGCGAGCGCATGGGCCACATCGAGCTGGCCGCCCCCGTATCCCATATATGGTATTTTAAGGGCATTCCCTGCCGCATGAAGATGCTGCTGGATATGTCCCCCCGCTCCCTTGAAAAGGTGCTGTACTTCGCGGCCTTTGTAGTGCTGGATCCGGGTACCACCCCCCTCATGTACAAGCAGGTGCTCTCCGATAAGGAATACCGGGACGCCCAGGCCGAGTACGGGCCGAAAGCCTTCCGCGCAGGTATGGGCGCAGAGGCCATAAAGGAGCTTTTGCAGGCGCTGGACCTTGAAAAGCTGGAAGAAGAGCTCCGCAGGGAGATAGACAACTCCTCCGGCCAGAAGCGCAGCAATGCCATCAAGCGCCTGGAGGTAGTGGAAGCCTTTATAAAGAGCGGCAACAAGCCCGAGTGGATAATCATGGACGCAGTGCCGGTTCTGCCCCCCGAGCTTCGCCCTATGGTACAGCTTGACGGCGGCAGGTTCGCCACCTCCGACCTGAACGACCTTTACCGCAGAGTTATAAACAGAAACAACCGCCTCAAGAGACTGTTGGAGCTGCGCGCGCCTGATATCATAGTGCGCAACGAAAAGCGTATGCTTCAGGAGGCGGTGGACGCGCTCATAGACAACGGCAGGCGCGGACGCCCCGTTACCGGCCCCGGCAACAGGCCCCTCAAGTCTCTGTCCGACATGCTGCGGGGCAAGCAGGGACGCTTCCGCCAGAACCTGCTGGGCAAGCGCGTGGACTATTCCGGCCGTTCCGTTATAGTCGTAGGCCCTGAGCTCAAGATGTATCAGTGCGGACTGCCAAAGGAGATGGCGCTGGAGCTGTTCAAGCCCTTCGTAATGAAGAAGCTTGTTGAGGACGCATACGCACACAACATAAAGAGCGCGAAGCGCATGGTAGAGCGTGTAAAGCCCGAGGTCTGGGACGTACTGGAGGGCGTGATAAAAGAGCACCCCGTACTCCTCAACCGCGCGCCTACGCTGCACCGCCTGGGCATACAGGCATTCGAGCCGGTGCTGGTAGAGGGCCGCGCCATAAAGCTGCACCCCCTTGCGTGTACCGCGTTCAACGCCGACTTTGACGGCGACCAGATGGCGGTCCATGTGCCCCTTTCCGTTGAGGCACAGACCGAGGCCCGCTTCCTCATGCTGGCCTCAAACAACATACTCAAGCCTCAGGACGGCAAGCCCGTTACCTGTCCTACTCAGGATATGGTACTTGGCTGCTACTACCTGACCCTCCAGCGCGACGGCATGAAGGGCGAGGGCAAGGTCTTCTGCAGCCAGGACGAGGCCTTCATGGCATACCAGATGGGCGAAGTCACCCTCCAGTCCAAGGTGAAGGTGCGCATAGAGCGCGAATGGGAAGGCAAAAAGTACCGCCGCGTCATAGACACCTCCGTAGGCCGTCTCATATTCAACGACGCAATACCTCAGGATCTGGGCTATGTGCCGCGGGATACGCTGGACGACATGTTCAAGCTGGAGATCGATAAGCTGGTAGTAAAGAAGGATCTGGGAAAGATAATCGACCGCTGCTACCGCAAGTACGGTCCCACCCGCACCGCAGAGATGCTGGATGCCGTAAAGGCGCTGGGCTATAAGTATTCCACCCGCGGCGGCATAACCGTAGGCTTCCAGGATATACAGGTACCTGCGGAGAAGAAGAAAATTATCGCCAAGGCCGAGAATGAGGTGGCGGAGATAGACAACCTGTTCCACGCCGGTATGCTTTCCGACAGCGAGCGCAGGAGCTACGTCATAAAGGTCTGGGAAGATGCTACCGATAAAGTTACCGACGCGCTGATGAGCTCGCTCGATCCCTACAACCCCATCGCTATGATGGCGGACTCCGGAGCCCGAGGCAGTAAGAACCAGATACGTCAGCTGGCAGGTATGCGCGGACTTATGGCAGACCCTTCCGGCCAGATCATAGAGGTGCCTATAAGGGCTAACTTCCGTGAGGGCCTGACAGTTCTGGAGTTCTTCATAAGCTCCCACGGCGCCAGAAAGGGCTTGGCGGATACTGCACTGCGTACTGCAGACTCCGGTTATCTCACCAGAAGACTGGTGGACGTATCTCAGGACGTCATAATCCGCGAAGAGGACTGTGCCGCTTCCCGCGGCGAACGTCCAAAGGGCATGCCCATAAGCGCCATTATGGAAGGCAACAAGGTAGTAGAGCCCCTCAGCGACAGGCTGCTGGGCCGCTACACCGCAGAGGACGTTTACGATCCCACCACCGGTGAGCTCATAATCCCCTGCAACGAGATGATAACCTTCAGCATACGCGACCGTATAATCAACGCAGGCATAAAGACCGTAAGCTGCCGCAGCGTATTCACCTGCCGCAGCGAGCACGGCGTGTGCGCGCACTGCTACGGCGCCAACCTGGCAACCGGCGGCAAGGTAGACATAGGCGAGGCCGTAGGCATCATCGCCGCTCAGGCCATAGGCGAGCCCGGTACGCAGCTGACCATGCGTACCTTCCATACCGGCGGCGTTGCATCTGCCGACGATATAACACAGGGTCTTCCCCGTGTCGTTGAAATATTCGAAGCGCGCAAGCCTAAGGGCCTTGCGGTCATCTCCGAGATAAGCGGCCGCGTGTCCCTTACCGAGGGCAAGAAGCGGGAGGCTACCATAACCAACGATGACGGCGAGAGCGCCAAGTACCTTATCCCCTTTGGCTCAAAGCTGAGAGTCAGGGACGGCGACATGGTGGACGCAGGCGACGAGCTGACCGACGGTTCCATCAACCCCAACGATATACTGAAGATAAAGGGCGTAAAGGGCGTTCAGGCATATATGCTCAAGGAAGTACAGAGCGTATACCGTCTCCAGGGCGTTGAGATCGCGGATAAGCACATCGAAGTCATTATCCGCCAGATGCTCCGCAAGGTACAGATAGAGGACGCAGGCGACACTACCTTGCTCCCGGGCGAGCTGGTGGATATATTCGCCTTCGAAAACGAGAACGAGAGGGTTATACTTGAGGGCAAGCAGCCCGCAGTCGCAAAGCGCAAGCTGCTGGGCATAACAAAGGCCGCCCTGGCTACCGATTCCTTCCTATCTGCCGCATCCTTCCAGGAAACCACCAGGGTGCTCACCGAAGCCGCTATAAAGGGCAAGGTAGATCCGTTGGTAGGTCTCAAGGAGAACGTCATAATCGGCAAGCTTATACCTGCCGGCATAGGCCTCAAGCGCTACCACAACGTAGAGGTGCGTGAGAAGGAAGATATCCCTACCGTAACCGAACAATAAATACAGCCTTAAATGGACCCCATGGGCGCGAGCTGTCCATGGGGGCTATTGTATGGAGGATCAGAAATGGCAAAATACACAAGGACAGACTGTCCGCTGTACGGCGGAGAATACTGCAAAAAGCTCAATATGAAGAGCTGCAGAACCTGCACTGTGACAAATGACAACGCCGCGGGCATAAAGGCGGATATCGACGCCATAGAGAGCCTTATGCCGGAGGGCGGTATGGCTCGCTTCTTCGAAGGAGAGGAGTGCGTGCTCTGCAAGGGCGAAAGGAAAAACAGGGCGGATTGCTACGCCATGGCTGATATAGGCCATCCGGAACCCAAGCGGGAGGGAAGGAACGCCATAGGCTTAAAGACAAAGCTACGCATAGGCTCCATGCTGCCGGTGCAGCTTTCCTGCTGCTCCAACTGCCGCAAAAAGCACAATGCCGCTTCTAACCGCGAGGCGGCAGTCACCCTTACCGTGGCAATAATAATGCTGGCCGTGCTGAACTTCACGCCCACGGCCGAGGCCATAGCCGCCATAGGAAGCTACATGCCGCTGCTGCTGTTTGTGATAGTAGTGGGTGGAACGTGGCTTATAGGCAGGGCAAGCCGCAAGAGCATGATAAAAAAGTTCTCCGAGACTACCTGTATGGACATATTCGAGGTGCCGGGCCTTGACGAATTCAAGGCAAGGGGCTGGTTCGAGATAAGCCCCTACAAGGATATGAGCAGGCTGGTATTCTCCAGGGAGCCCCTCAGGCAGGGCCTGTTCACCGCATCGGAGAAAAAAGGGAAGGAAGAGCAAAATATATAGTGTTTTTCGAAAGAAAATCATTAAAAATGTTTGACAGCGAGCCGCTTATGTTGTAGAATACGAATGCTGTACTTTATGGGCAGAGTATGCATTCAGGGCAGTTCTGCGCAGAAGCGGCGGCTTATTTATCGGGAAAAATTCCTCTTCAAGGGGTTGCAGAGGATTTTCTTAATATAAATAACAAATATATTTTGAAAAGGAGAAAACCTAATGCCTACTATTAACCAGTTGGTTCGCAAAGGCAGGGAACAGGTAAAGTATAAGTCCAATTCACCTATACTGAAGCAGTGCCCCCAGCGCCGCGGCGTCTGCACCGCAGTGCGTACTATGACCCCCAAAAAGCCTAACTCAGCTCTTCGTAAGATCGCCCGTATCCGTCTTACCGACGGTCTCGAAGGTACCGCCTATATCCCCGGCATCGGCCACAACCTGCAGGAGCACTCCGTGGTTCTCATTCGCGGCGGCCGTGTAAAGGATCTCCCTGGCGTCCGTTACCACATCATTCGCGGCGCTCTGGATACCGCAGGCGTTGCAAAGCGCATGCAGGCCCGTTCCCGCTATGGCGCAAAGCGCCCCAAGAAGTAAGGAGGTAACAGAATATGCCAAGACGTGGATTTGTACCCAAGCGTGAAGTTCTGGACGACCCTATTTACGGCGGAAAGCTCGTTACCAAGCTCGTCAATCAGGTAATGCTTGACGGCAAGCGCGGCACCGCTCAGAAGGCCTGCTACGGCGCCTTCGATATAATAAAGGACAAGACCGGCCGCGAGCCTCTGGAGGTCTTCGAGGAGGCCATGAACAACATCATGCCCGTTCTGGAAGTCAAGGCCCGCCGCGTGGGCGGCGCTACCTATCAGGTACCTATCGAGATCCGTCCCGAGCGCCGTCAGACCCTTGGCCTTCGTTGGCTGGTAAGCTATGCCCGCGCCCGCAGCGAGCGCACCATGCAGGAGCGCCTTGCCGGTGAAATACTGGATGCCTGCAACAACGCAGGCGGCGCCTTCAAGAAGAAGGAAGATACCCACAGGATGGCCGAGGCCAACCGCGCCTTCGCCCATTACAGGTGGTAAAGCAGACAACAGCATATTTTCAAATGCGGCGTGCAATCGCACGCCGTATCTGTTGAGCGGAGCAATAGCGACAAGGGAAAGGAGGCAGAGGAAATGCCCAGAACCACACCGCTGGAAAAAACGAGAAATATCGGCATAATGGCTCATATTGACGCCGGAAAGACCACCACCACCGAGCGCATACTTTTCTACACGGGAAAAATACACAAGGTAGGTGAAGTGCATGAAGGCGCCGCCACTATGGACTTTATGGTGCAGGAGCAGGAGCGGGGCATAACTATAGCCTCAGCCGCTACCACCACATATTGGCGGGAGCATCGCATAAACATCATCGACACGCCGGGTCATGTTGACTTTACCGTCGAGGTAGAGAGGTCACTGAGGGTGCTGGACGGCGCTGTGGCGGTATTCTGCGCCAAGGGCGGCGTGGAGCCCCAGAGCGAGACGGTATGGCATCAGGCCACCAAGTACAACGTACCCCGCATAGCCTATGTGAACAAGATGGACATAGTAGGCGCGGACTTCTTCAACGTCATAAGCATGATGAAGAAGCGCCTTGGCGCCAACGCCGTGCCCATACAGCTGCCGATAGGCAGCGAGGCGGACTTTGTCGGGATAATCGACCTTGTGCGCATGAAGGCCGAGGTGTATTACGACAACGAGGGCGTGGATATACGCGAGGAGGAGATCCCCGAGCATATGCGCGCCGACGCGGAGCAGTACAGGGCAGAGCTTTTGGACGCCATAGCCGACGCGGACGATGAGATGATGGAAAAGTACCTTGATGAAGGCGACCTTTCCCCGGAGGATATGATCGCCTGCATAAGGAAAAAGACAATAGCAAACGAGCTGGTGCCGGTATGCTGCGGCACATCCTACCGCAACAAGGGCGTGCAGCCCCTGCTCAACGCCATAGTGGACTTCCTGCCCTCCCCGTTGGATGTGCCAGCGCCAGTTGGTACCAGCAAGGATGGCACAAGGGAAATACAGCTCAAATGTGCGGACGACGAGCCCTTTGCGGCTCTGGCCTTTAAGATAGTTACAGACCCCTTTGTCGGGCGGCTGGCCTTCTTCAGGGTGTACAGCGGCACGCTCAAGTCCGGCACATACGTTTACAATTCCACCAAGGGCAAGCGCGAGCGCGTGAGCAAGCTGGTGCTGATACACGCCGCCAGCCGTACCGAGGTAGACGAGGTATACGCGGGCGACATCGCCGCGCTGGTAGGCCCCAAGGAGACCGGCACCGGCGACACCCTCTGCACCGAGGGCAGGCCGGTATTGCTTGAATCAATGGAGTTCCCCGAGCCCGTCATAAGGGTATCAATAGAGCCCAAGACCAAGGCGGGGCAGGAAAAGCTCGAGCAGACGCTGCAAAAGCTCTCCGAGGAGGACCCAACCTTCAAGACCTATGTTGACCGCGAGACCGGCCAGACCATAATAGCCGGCATGGGCGAGCTTCACCTTGAAATAATCGTGGACAGGATAACGCGGGAGTTCAAGGTGGAATGCAGGGTGGGCAACCCTCAGGTAGCCTATCGGGAGGCCCTTACAAGGACCGTAAAGACCGAGGGCAGGTTCGTGCGCCAGACGGGCGGACACGGCCAGTACGGCCACTGCGTGGTGGAGTTCAGCCCGGGCGAGCCCGGCTCCGGCTTTGTGTTCGAGAACAAGACCGTGGGCGGCTGCATACCCAAGGAATTTATACCCGCAATACAGCAGGGCATAAAGGAAGCGGCGGGAAGCGGCGCGCTGGGCGGCTACGAGCTGGTGGACTTCAAGGCGACGCTGCTGGACGGCTCCTATCACGAGGTGGATTCCTCGGAGATGGCGTACAAGATCGCGGGCAGCATGGCGCTCAAGGAGGCTATGGAAAAGGGCGGCTGCGTGCTGCTTGAGCCCGTGATGAACGTTGAGATAGTCACTCCCGATGAATACGTGGGCGACGTGCTGGGCAATATTACTTCCCGAAGGGGCAAGATCGTCGGCACGGAGAACCGCGGCGTGACCACGGTGATAGACTGCCAGTGTCCCCTTTCCGAGATGTTCGGCTACGCTACCCATCTGCGCTCTGCAACGCAGGGCCGCGGTACCTTCACGATGCAGTTCGACCACTATGAGCAGGTCAGCGACGCAATCGCAAAGAAGATACTCGGCAAATACTAAAGGATTTGCGCAATGCGCGTAAAAACGCGCCTGAATAAAAAAACGACTTATTGAATACGGAGGAAAAGATTCAAATGGCAAAGGCAAAATTTGAACGCACTAAGCCCCATGTCAACATCGGCACCATAGGTCACGTAGACCATGGCAAGACCACCCTGACCGCCGCCATCACCATGGCGCTGAGCCAGGAGGGACACGCTGCCGCGATGCGCTACGACGAAATCGACAAGGCGCCCGAAGAGAAGGCCCGTGGAATAACCATCAACACCGCACACGTCGAGTACGAGACCGACAAGCGCCACTATGCGCACGTTGACTGCCCCGGCCATGCCGACTATGTTAAGAACATGATCACCGGCGCGGCCCAGATGGACGGCGCTATCCTCGTAGTTTCCGCGGCGGACGGCCCCATGCCCCAGACCCGCGAGCACATACTGCTTGCCCGTCAGGTTGGCGTGCCCTACATCGTAGTATTCATGAACAAGGTAGACCAGGTAGACGACGAAGAGCTTCTGGATCTGGTCGAGATGGAGATCCGCGAGCTGCTCAGCTCCTATGATTTCCCCGGCGACGATATCCCCGTCATCCGCGGCTCCGCGCTGAAGGCTCTCGAGGCGCTTCAGAACGGCGCAGTAGCCAAGGAAGCCCCCGAGTGCAAGTGCATCTTCGAGCTGATGGACGCCGTAGACAGCTACATACCCGATCCCGAGCGCGCGGCCGACAAGCCCTTCCTTATGCCTGTTGAGGACGTATTCTCCATCACCGGACGCGGCACCGTCGCCACCGGCAGAGTTGAGAGAGGTACCGTCAAGATGTCCGACGAAGTCGAAATCGTCGGCCTCAAGGCGCAGGCGTCCAAGACCGTCATCACCGGCATCGAGATGTTCCGCAAGCTGCTCGACTTCGCTGAGGCCGGCGACAACATCGGCTGCCTGCTGAGAGGTATCCAGAAGACCGACATCGAAAGAGGTCAGGTTCTTGCGAAGCCCGGCAGCATCAAGCCGCACACCAAGTTTGTCGGCCAGGTCTATGTGCTGACCGAGAAGGAAGGCGGCCGTCATAAGCCCTTCTTCTCCAACTACCGTCCGCAGTTCTACTTCAGAACCACCGACGTTACCGGCGTCATCACCCTCCCCGAGAACGTGGAGATGTGCCGTCCCGGCGACCACGTCGATATGACGGTTGAGCTGATCACGCCGATCGCCATCGAGAAGGGTCTCCGCTTCGCTATCCGCGAGGGCGGCAGAACCGTCGGCTCGGGCGTCGTCGCTGACATTCTCGAGTAAAAACGCATAAAATGCAATATTAGCTTCGGGGCAGGGTGCGATTCCCTACCGGCAGTATAGTCTGCGAGCGGCCTTGCCGCATGAATGGGTGCAATTCCCATACCGACAGTAAAGTCTGGATGGTAGAAGCGAACAACTTCGGTTGAAAAGGGTCCCCGTGCGTTCGGGGACCCTTTTTTCGGCCGTCGGCGCTGCGGCGTTACGGCGTTTTTCAAAACGCCGTAACGCCGCAGCGCCGACCCCTTCGCAAACGCCTTCCGTTCCCCAATCCCCCGGTATTTTTATGGAAGGAATCTGATCGATCATGCAAAACATCAAAAAGCTCTCGTTTTCCGCCGTCATCTGCGCGCTGGCCGTTGTCGCCGTGCTCGCGGTGCATTTCCCGATTTTTCCGGCGGTCTCGTTTCTGGAATATGACCCCGGTGATATCGCCGTCCTGTTCGCCGGCCTGCTGCTCGGCCCGTGGTGGGGCTTGGGCATCACGCTCGTCGTCTCGCTCGTGCAGGGGATTACCGTCAGCGCCGCGAGCGGCGTTTACGGCATCCTGATGCACATCATCTCCACCGGCACGCTTGTCCTCGTCTCGGCGTTGGCCGCGCGCCTGTTCAAGGGCCGTTTGAACGCCGAACTGTCCGTCCTCTGCGGCGTGCTGGCCGCCGCCGCCGTGATGGTCGGCGCCAACCTGCTCATTACCCCGCTGTTTATGGGCGTTACGATGGACGACGTGCTGGGCATTATGCTGCCGTTTATCCTGCCGTTCAACCTGATTAAGCTCGGCGTCAACGGCGCGCTCGCCTGCGTGGTCTACCGCGCCTTCCGCGCGCCGGTCGCCCGCCTGCTCTGAACGCGGAAAGTTCCGAAAACCTATTGACAAAGCGGGTTTTCTGTGGTAGAATAAAGAAAATGAATAGCAATTCTTATCGAGAGTGGTGGAGGGACCTGCCCTGTGAAGCCCGACAACCTGCGCGCGGCGTTTTCGCGCGTGCGCAAGGTGTTAAATCAGCGATGCGAATCGGCAGATGAGAAGGTACATATTGTGAGATATATATCCTTTCGGCGTTCTGCCGAAAGGATATTTTTGTTGTAAAAAAGGAGAATGCACACATGATCAAAAAGTTTTTCACCAGCGAATCGGTGACGGAAGGGCACCCCGATAAAATATGCGACCAAATCTCGGACGCGGTGCTGGACGCCATCCTCGCCAAGGACCCGAACGCGCGCGTCGCCTGCGAGACGGCCACGACGACGGGTATGATTCTCGTCATGGGCGAGATTACCACCTCCACCTATGTGGATATCCCCACCATCGCGCGCGAGACCATCCGCGAAATCGGCTACGACAGCTCGGAGAAGGGCTTCGACTGCGATACCTGCGCCGTCCTCACCGCCATCCACGAGCAGTCGCCCGACATCGCGCTCGGCGTGGACAAGTCGCTTGAGGCCAAGGAGGGCGCCCTCGCCGATCAGTACGACACCGGCGCCGGCGACCAGGGGATGGTCTTCGGCTACGCCTGCAACGAAACGCCCGAGCTGATGCCGCTGCCCATCTCGCTGGCGCAAAAGCTGGCCAAGAAGCTCACCGAGGTCCGCAAAAGCGGCGTCCTCCCCTACCTGCGCGCCGACGGCAAAACGCAGGTCACCGTCGAGTATCACGACGATAAGCCCGTCCGCATCGACTCGGTGGTCATCTCCTCGCAGCATTCGGACGCGGTCACGCTCGAGCAGATTCGCGAGGACGTCATCCGCGAGGTCGTCACGCCCACGCTGCCCGCGCTCTATATGGACGACGACACGAAGATTTACGTCAACCCGACCGGCCGCTTCGTTGTCGGCGGCCCCAAGGGCGACAGCGGCCTGACCGGCCGCAAGATCATCGTCGATACCTACGGCGGCTACGCCTGCCACGGCGGCGGCGCCTTCAGCGGCAAGGACCCGACCAAGGTCGACCGCAGCGCCGCGTATATGGCGCGCTATGCGGCCAAGAACATCGTCGCCGCGGGTCTGGCCGAGAAGTGCGAGATCCAGATTGCCTACGCCATCGGCGTCGCGCGCCCGCTTTCGGTGTTCGTCAACACCTTCGGCACCGGCAAGGCCGCCGACGACGCCATCGCCCGCGCCGTCTGCAAGGTCATCGACCTGCGTCCGGCCGCCATCATCGAGAAGCTCGACCTCCGCCGCCCGATTTATAAGGCGCTCGCCGCCTACGGTCACTTCGGCCGCGAGGAATTGGGCGTGAGCTGGGAGAAAACCGACTGCGCCGAGGCGCTGGCCGCGGCGGTCGCCGAGTAAGGACGGCGGTCCCCGGACAGCGGTCCGCGCGGCCGCGTGTCGGCGCGGCTGTGTCCTCTCCCCCCTTGCCGCGCTTGTCCGGCCGAACAGCGCAGACGCGCGGTTTGCGTATGCGCCGACCGTATATGGTTGGCAGCCTCCCATTTTGTTTGTAAAGCCCGCCGGCAAATCTGCCGGCGGGCTTTTGCATGTGTTTTGCAATCGTTATACGACCGCGAAAAGCGTTGCGGCAGTTGACATCGCACTTTATTGTTCATTGTTTTTTTTTTTTTGCAATAAACACTTGATATTTTCCGACTTTTATGGTAGAATGACATCTGAGGAAAGACGCGGCAAATCGGCCGCGCAAAAATGAAGAATAAGGATAAGGAGAAGAACATGCGTACAAAGAAATTGGCTGCCGTTTTGCTGGCAGTCGTCATGACGCTCTGCCTGCTGCCGACGGCTGCGTTCGCGGCGGAGCCTCACCTTGTGTATTTGAACGACGCTTGGCTGGACGCCGGCGAAACGGCGGTCGGCGACGGCAAAGTCACGTTGGATGTGGAAAACAAGACGCTGACGATCGAGAACGTCGCGTTGACGGATTTTGTTTCTTTTGAGGCGACGGAGGAATTCACCCTCATTGTCAAGGGAACGAACACGATTACGCCAGAGTCCGGGAGCATCGGCATCGGCACCAATGCAAACCTGCCGGCGCTGAACATCGTGCTGGAGGAGGGCGCCTCGCTCGACATCACAGCCGATATGGCGAACGCCATTTATATTCGCGGCGGCGACCTGAAGGTTTCCGGCGCGGGATCGCTGACGCTGACGTCCTCGGGTGGGTATCCCACCCTGTCTGCGCCCAGGGACATCACATTTGACGGCGTGACGGTGGACATCACGGGCGATCAGGTCGGTATATTCTGTAACGAAGTTTATGACGAAGTGGAGGAAGATTATGTCCCCACGGCTGTTATGATGCGCAACGCGACGGTGGATATCGACGTCTCTGCCGGGGATAATCAGGCGATTTACTGTTTCTATGGCAGCATCACGGTTGAGGACACCGTTCTGACCACTGTGACGAGCATGGAAGCGACGGATGAAACCGAAAACTACGGTTTGTATGTGGACGGCGATTTGCTCATCAAGGGCGACAAGACCGACGTCAAGCATACGGGCGGTATCGGCTTTGACGCCGATACGATTACGATTGAGGGCGGCAAGGTGGACGTCAAGTCCAACGACACGGCGCTGCTCGGTTACAGCGGCGTGACCATCAGCGGCGGCGCCGTCAAGGCCGAATCGACGAACAGCTATGCGATCCTCGGCACAAAAGGTACGGTGTCCATCACCGGCGCCGATACCGAGGTCACGGCGATTACCGGCTCGGAGGACTTTGCGGCCATCAGCAACGCGAACCATCCGGACAACCCGACTTTCGGCGACGGCGGCATTCATCTGGATGCGAAAATCACCGTTCAGGGGATGAATCTGATCGTCGGCGTGAAGAAGGATGCCGAAGCGGCCATTACGCTCGGCGAAAACTTTGAGATTGCCGGCGCGACGCTTAAGCACGAGAGCATCGGCAGTTCGAAGACCAAAACGTATTTTGTGGATGCGGAAGGCAATGCGCTGACCGGCGAGGCGGTCGTCTGCAAGCATACTTACGGCGAGACGCCGACCTGGACGTGGGCCGAGGACGGCTCGTCCGCGACGGCCTCGTTCCCCTGCACGGCGAGCGGCGATTACACCGCCGTCGTGAACGCGACGATCACCAGTGAGACGACGCCGGCGACCTGCATTGCGGCGGGCAAGACGGTTTACACCGCGAAGGCGACCTTCGGCGGCAAGGAATACACCAGCACCAAGGAAATCGCCATCGCCATCGACGCCGATGCGCACGGGGAAACCGAGCTGAAGAACGCCAAGGACGCCACCTGCACTGAGAAGGGCTACACGGGCGACAAGGTCTGCAAGGACTGCGGCAAGGTCGCTGAGGCGGGTACGGAAATCGCCATCGACGCCGATGCGCACGGCGAGACCGAGCTGAAGAATGCCAAGGACGCCACCTGCACCGAGAAGGGCTACACGGGTGACAAGGTCTGCAAGGACTGCGGCAAAACCGTTGAGGCGGGCACGGAAATCGAGATGACGGCGCACACGTTCGAGGACGGCAAGTGCAGCGTTTGCGGCGCGCCCGACCCGGATTATGTGACGGATACGTCCGACACCTCGTCCGAGGATGCTTCGTCTGACGGCTCGTCCGACGCCGCTTCCTCCGACGCGTCGAGCGATGCGGACAGCAGCAGCGGGACGCCTTCCACCGGCGACGCGAGCGCGCTGGTCTGGCTGGTGCTGGCGGTCGTCTGCATCGGCGGCACGGTGTTTGTGCTGCGCAAGAGAAACGCGTAAAATAAGGCTGCGACAGCCGATAGACAGGCGGGAAACGAATCCGCCCGACTCCGATAGGCGCTACACCCCAAAAGCATCCGGCTTTTGGGGTGTAGCTTTTTGCGGCGAAAAAGCGGAGCGCGGGGAGGACTTCGACCGCGCCTTGGGGATTATCGCTTTGCTTTCAAGGGGCGCTTATCCTTGTGGATTCCGTCTGTTCTTACAGCGGCGGGCGAATTCCCTTACGGCGAAAAGAAACGGGCACGGCGCTGTTGCCGTGCCCGTTCACAAAAGAGCGGCTATTTCATTTTTGTAGTGGCTTTTGGGGCGTCCCTATGGGGTAGGGACAGGGCGTTCTGCCTATCGGTATATCCATAGCCGGTTTCACGCGCGGGGCGGCTTGCCGCCAAACTGCCGCGCCGTCTCCCGGGTCGGGTTCAGCCGGAGAAGGCGTCTAAACCGTCTCCGGCAGCGCCGGCGCGAGGCCGAGGATCGGCATACGGCTCTTTTTGCGGCGGTGTTACGCGCCGCCGGCGGCGTCCTTGGCCTTGGCGTCCTTGGAGGCGAAATACACGCCGATGGAGTCGGAGATGCTCTTTTCCAGCGCCTCCTGCCCGTATTTGTCCACCTCGGTCTTGTCCTTTTCACCGTGGGTGAGGCAGCCGGCGCCGCCGATGCAGCCGCCGACGCAGGCCATGCCCTCGATGAAATTGTTGGGCAGCACGTTCTTCGACGCCTTGAACAGCGCCGCGCGGCACTGTTCGATGCCGTCGCAGGAGATGGGGCGGTACTCGAAGCCCTTGTCCAGCCCGCGCTCGATGAGCGCCTGCCGCACCGCGTCGGTCAGGCCGCCGCTGCGGGCGAAGATGCGCCCGAAATAGGAGGCGTTGTCCAGACTCGTTTCGGGCAGCGACTCGATGACGAGGTCGCGGCTGTCGAACAGCGCCTGCAATTCCTCGAAGGTGATGACGCTGTCGATGTACGGCCGGACGCGTTCCTTCTGGAACTCGGCTTTTTTGGCCGTGCAGGGGCCGATGAACACGACGCGCGAGCCGGGGTCGGTCTCCTTGATGTACTTGGAGATGGTCGCGGCGGGCGAGAGGTTGTGCGAGATGTGGCCGGCGAGCGAGGGGAAGGATTTTTCGATGTAATCGACGAAGGCCGGACAGCAGGAGGAGGTGAGAAAGCCCTTTTCGGTCAGTTCCTTGGCCTCGGTGTAGGCGACCATGTCCGCGCCGAGCGCCGCTTCGACCACATGGTGGAAGCCCAGCCGCTCGATGCCGGTGATGACCTGCCCCAGCTTGGCGTAGGAGAACTGGCTGGAGATCGAGGGCGCGACGACGGCGTAGAGCCGGTAGTTCGTGTTGCCGGCGCTGCCCTTGATGAGATTCACGACGTCGAGGATATACGATTTGTCGGTGATCGCGCCGAACGGGCACTGGTACACGCAGGCGCCGCAGGCGATGCACTTGTCGTTGTCAATCGAGGCGGCGAGCGTCTTTTCGTCCCGCGAAATGGCCTTGACCTTGCAGGCGTTCTCGCAGGGGCGCTTGTGGTTGGTGATCGCGCTGTACGGGCAGACCTTGGCGCAGGCGCCGCACTCGACACACTTCTCCTTGTCGATGACGGCGCGCTGGTGCTTGTCGAAGCTGATGGCGCCGCGCTTGCAGACGTCCTCGCAGCGGTGCGCGATGCAGCCGCGGCAGGATTCGGTGACGGTGTAGCCGCTGACCGGGCACTCGTCGCAGGCGATGTCGATGACCTCGATGACGTTGGGGTTCTCCTTGTTGCCGCCGAGCGCCATACGGATGCGTTCGCCGACGATGGCGCGCTCCTTATAGATGCAGCAGCGCATCGTCGCCTCCGGCCCCTTGACGATCATCTTGGGAATCTCGGTGTAGCAGTCGAGCAGCTTATCTTCAAACGCCAGCCGCGCGACCTCGCGGAGAACCTTGTATTTCAGATGCTGTACCTTGGTGTCGAACTTTCTCATATGTGTAAATCCTTGCTTTCGCTTTTTACAGACCTCGCGTGCCGCGCGGCCGAACCGAGGCGGCGGCCGCGGGAGGGCTTAAAAATAACTGACCTTGATGCGCTTGCCCATTTTCCGCAGCGCCTCGGAGAGTCCGTCCACAAGCCGCATTTTGATGCTGAAATTGATGGGCAGGTCGGGGTTCTGGTGCGCGGGGTTGACGGCGCGGCCGACGAAGAAGTTGATGTCGGTCGCCTCCTCGAACAGCATCCGCGCGATGAGCGAAGCGCCGTCGCGCTTATAGGACCAGTCGGCGAAGAACTTGTTGTCGGCCAGATAGCTCTCGGCGTAGGTCAGCACGCGGTTGATCGTGATGACGCCCTCGGTGACGAGGTCCACGCCCTCGATGGTCGCCGTCGGGGGGATTTCGGGGTCGAGGTAGTCGAGGTTGGCCTTGACCTCCTTGCCCAGAAACTGTCCGGCCAGCGTGCTCGTCGTGCCGCCGCAGACAATGTGCTTGCCGCTTTTGGCGAAGAAGAGCGACATCATCTTGTTGACGTCCGCCGGGTCCGCGGGCGGGCCGAGCATCAAATTGACGCTCTGGCGCGGGCGAATCTTGACCGCGCAGACGGTGGTGTCGTCCCCCGGCTTGCCGCCGTAGAGGCGTTCGCACTCGTCCAGCAGCAGCGTGGCGAGCGTTTTGGCCGTGAAATCGGGGTTGTACATCTTCTCCATGTATTCGATGATGTTCTCGCGCTGCCAGCCGAAGTTCAGTTCCAGTCCCACGCCGGCGTGGATGCAGCCGTCGCTCATCGCGATGAGCGCGTCGCCTTCGCGCAGGGTGAGGCGGGATTTGTAGATGACCTTGTTTTCAATCGTTACGCTCGACTCGGGCAGCGGGAGGTATTTGCCGTCGCGCAGGACGATGACGTGCGGGTTGTCGTACTGGATGATTTCCGCCTCGTCGTTGCCGAGGATGCGGAGGATCGTGAATGTGGAGTAGGCGACGTTGCGGACCTTGCAGACGGGGAGCGTCGCCGCGATGGTCGCGACGCAATCCTCGATGCTCATTCCGCCTGCGACCATCGTGGAGATGATTTTCGACGTGAGGGTGGAGAGGATGTTCGCCTTCACGCCGCTGCCGAGCCCGTCGGCGAGCACGATGACCTCGTCGTCCTCGTTCGGCGAGACGCACTGCACGCGGTCGCCGCAGAGCGTTTCGCCGTCCTTATTCAGGCTGTAATAGCCGATGTCACAGAACAGGTCATTCATCGGTCAGCGACTCCTTGAGCTTGGTGAGCGCGATTTTCGTCTCGGCCGTCGTCTCGCCGAGCAGCGAGGCGATCTCCTGCACGGCGCGCATCTGCTTCTCGATGACCTTGTCGGTAATCTCGATGGTGCTGCGGCTCATGCTCTCCTTGCGCTCGCGCGAGTGCTCCTCCTCGGTGATGTCGCGCATAATCGCCATGATGATGTGGTAGGCCTTGTCGTAGATCACCGTCTGTTCGACGTAGCGCTTGTATTCGGCCAGATAAACGCGCTTGCCGCGGATGGAGCGGCCGGTCTCCATCACCTCGAGGAAGGGCTGCGGGTCGAGCACGCGCACGACCTGCCCGCCGAGGATGTCCTGCGCGCCGCTGAGATTGAGCATCGCGCAGGCGGCGGCGTTGAGCTGCTGCACCTCCAGCGCTTCATTGAGGACGATGATGCCGTTGGGCGTGTTTTTGATGATTTTATCCGAGAAGTTCTCGGCCTTTTCCTTCAGATAGGGCAGGCACATCGAAATCTCGGCTTTGCCGTTGAGCACGGCGACGGCCTTGTCGCGGCAGGTGTTGTAGCCGCAGCTTCCGCAGTTCAGCTCGTCCTCGGGCTTGTGCTTGCCCATCTGGTGCAGGATTTCCTCGATCGCCTTCGAGCCGGGCATCGTTCTCCGCACGCCGATGTAGCTGTGCGGCTTGGCCAGCGCGTCCGCGTCAGGCTTATCGACGGCGAAATCGCCGTCCGGCGCGTAGCGGTCGACCGCCGCCGTCCCGCGGACGGCGCTGCCGTGTTTGTCCATCGCCGGACCGCCGACGCAGCTTCCCACGCAGGCGGACATCTCGATGAAGCACTTTTTCAGCCCGCCCTCGCAGATCTCGCGCAGCGCGCGGACGCAGTTGTCGATGCCGTCGACGGTGATGTAGGTGTAGTCGGCCGCGCGGCGCTCCATCGAGCGCAGGATGCCGCCCGTCGTCGGGAACAGGCGCGCCTTGCCGCCGGCTTCGGCGTCAGGCGCGGCCTCGACCGTCACGCCTTCGCCTTCCATCCACGCGGTCAGTTCCTCGAAGGTCAGTGCGAAGTCGACGACGCCGGGATACTGCGCCGCTTCGTCCTTCTTCGAGATGCAGGGGCCGATGAAAACCGCCGCCGCGTCGGGATGGAGCGCCTTGAGCGACTTGCAGTGCGCCTGCATCGGGGAAAGCACCGGCGCCAGACAGCCGATGGCCTGCGGGAAATATTTGCGGATGAGCAGGTTGACCGTGTGGCAGCAGGAGGAGATGATGACGTCGTCGTCGCCGCGCTCGCACATCTCGTCATAGACGGTCTTGACCGTCGTCGCGCCGACCGCCGTCTCCGAGGCGCCGGCAAAGCCCAGCGCGCGCAGCGCCTTTTCCATCCCGGCGATGGTGGCGCCGGGATAATTGGCCACGAACGAGGGCGCGACGCTGGCGTAGACCGGGCGGCCCGACGCGATCAGATCGCGGACGGCGCCGGTGTCGTTGCGGATCTCCTTGGCGTTCTGCGGACAGACGACGAAGCACTGGCCGCAGAGGATGCATTCGTCCTCGATGATGTGCGCTTGGTTGTTCTGAAATTTAATCGACTTCACCGGACATTGGCGGATGCACTTGTAGCAGTTTTTGCAGTTGGATTTTTTCAGTCTGAGATATTCGTTCATGCTTCGTCACCTGCCGGCCTTGGCGTCGGCCTTCGACTGGAATTTGGCGGCCGCGACGATAAAGCGCTCGTGCGTGCCCTCGCCGACGGGGCCGCACGCGTCCTCGACGGACAGCGAAAAGACCAGCCGGCGGCCGTCGACGGCGGTCAGCGTGCTGCGGCAGACGACCTCCAGCCCGACAGGCGTGGCGGCGGTGTGCCGGATGTCCAGCGCGGTGCCGACGGTCGTCGCGCCCTCCTCAAGGAAGGGCGCGACGCTGTCCAGAGCCGTTTTTTCCATCAGCGCGGCCATCGCGGGGGTGGCGAACACGCGCAGCGAGCCGCTGCCGACCGCGGCGGCAGTGTCGTTTTCGGTGACGGTCAGGCGGCCTTCGCCTTCGATACCGACGCGCAGCATCAGCCGACCCTCCCGAGTATGTATTTGGCGAAAAAGGCGTCGAAGTTCTCCGGACAGACGCCGCAGACGACCTCGTCGTCCACCTTGACGGACACGCCGTCGGTGCATTTGCCCAAACAGAAGGCCGCGCCCAATTCCACCTTGTCCCCAAGCCCGTGGGCCTTCACTGCGTCGGTCAAGAGGCTGATGATTTTATACGAGCCTTTGAGGTGGCAGGAAGAGCCCACGCAAACGTTTACTGTCATAAAAACGGACCTCCGGATCTTTCCCTTATCGTTTATTCGTAGTCGACCACGTTCGTCCAGCCGAGCAGGAACTCGCGCTCCTCCTGCCGGCCCTTGACCGACTGCGAAGCGGCGACGATCGGCAGCCATTGCTGCACATACTGCTTGGCGGTGTCGGTCTTGCGGCAGAAGAGGGTGAGGTATTTCTCAGCCAGCGCGTCCTTCTTCTCCAGCTTGAACAGCAGGTAGGTGCGCGCCACGTCGGCGGAGGCGTTGCCCTGCGTCGCGTGCGACCAGTCGAGCACGAAGGGCTTGCCCTCCGGCGTGATGATGATGTTGGAGGGGTTGTAGTCGCCGTGGCAGACCTTCACATGCGTGGGCATGCTGTCCAGCCGCATATGAAGCTCGTAGCGCGTGGTCGCGTCCAGCGTGGTCTCGGAGATTTTGCGGTGCATTTTATCCTTGAGCTTGTTCAGCAGCGGCGCGGTCTTGCCGTGGATCTCGACCTGAAGGTCGACGAACAGCTCGAGGTATTCGTCCTCCTTCTCGGGATGCTTTTCCATCAGGGAACTGAGCGTCTCGCCCTCGATGAAGTCGGAGACGATGGCCCATTTGCCGTCCACCTTGCAGACCTCGTTGACCTTGGGGATGTTCAGCCCCGTCTCCTCCACGCGCGCCTGATTGAGCGCTTCGTTGAGGACGTTGGCCTTGGAGAAGCTGCTTTCAAACAGCTTGATGGCGACTTCGCCGTCGCGATAGACGGTTTTCTCGGCTCTTTTTGCGATCACGTTGTCGAGTTTCATCGTTATCCTCCTTTATATCTGTCCTTATTCGCCGTAGTAGGCTTTCAGGTACATTTCTTTGATTTCGGAAATCAGCGGGTAGCGGGGGTTCGCGCCAGTGCACTGGTCGTCGAACGCCTGCACCGACATCTCGTCGAGCCGGTCGAGGAAGTCCTTCTCGTCGATGCCGTATTCCTTGATCGAGCCCTTGATGCCGATCTTCTTCTTCAGCACCTCGATCTCCTTAATCAGATTCTCCACCTTCTCGGCGTCGTCCTTGCCCTTGATGCCGATGTAGTCGGCCACCTCGGCGTAGCGCGCGCGGGTGTGCGGATAGCCGTACTGCGGGAAGGTACCCATCTTCGGCGGAACCTCCTCGGAGTTGAAGCGGATGACGTAGGTCATCATCAGCGCGTTGGCGACGCCGTGCGGCAGGTGGTGGAACGCGCCCAGCTTGTGCGCCATCGAGTGGCAGACGCCGAGGAACGCGTTGGCGAACGCCATACCGGCCATCGTCGAGGCGTTGGCCATCTTCTCTCTCGCCTCGGGGTCGTTCGCGCCGTTGTCATAGCAGCGGGGCAGGTAGTTGAACACGCTCTTGACGGCCATCAGCGCAAGGCTGTCGGTGTAGTCGGTCGCCATCATCGAAGCGTAAGCCTCGAGGGCGTGGGTCAGCACGTCGATACCCGACGCGCTCGTCAGGCCCTTGGGCATCGTCATCATCAGGTCGGCGTCGACGATGGCCATGTTCGGCAGCAACTCGTAGTCGGCCAGCGGATACTTGACGCCGGTCGTTTCGTCGGTGATGACGGCGAAGGGCGTGACCTCGCTGCCGGTACCGGCGGACGTCGGGATGGCGATGAAGTAGGCTTTTTCGCCCATCTTCGGGAAGGTGTAGATTCTCTTGCGGATATCGACGAAGCGCATTGCCATATCGAGGAAGTCCACCTCGGGATGCTCGTACATCACCCACATAATCTTGGCCGCGTCCATCGCGGAGCCGCCGCCGAGCGCGATGATGCAGTCCGGCTCAAAGGCGGCCATCTGCTTGGCGCCTTCCTTCGCGCAGGCGAGGGACGGGTCGGGCGCGACGTCGGAGAAGGTGGTGTAGCGGATGCCCATTTCATCCAGCTTGTCGGTGATGCCCTTCGTGTAGCCGTTGTTGTAGAGGAAGCTGTCGGTGACGATGAAGGCCTTCTTCTTGCCCATGACGTTCTTCAGCTCGTCCAGCGCGACGGGCAGGCAGCCCTTTTTGATATAGACCTTCGACGGGGTTCTGAACCAGAGCATGTTTTCTCTCCTCTCGGCGACTGTTTTGATGTTGACCAGGTGCTTGATGCCCACGTTCTCGGAAACGGAGTTGCCGCCCCACGAGCCGCAGCCGAGGGTCAGCGAGGGGGTGAGCTTGAAGTTGTACAGGTCGCCGATGCCGCCGTGCGAGGACGGGGTATTGACGAGGATGCGGCAGGTCTTCATCCGCGCGCCGAACTCGTCAATCTTCGCCTGCTCGGTGACGGGGTTGACGTAGAGCGAGGCGGTGTGGCCGAAGCCGCCGTCCGCGATGAGGCGCTCGGCCTTGTCAAGCGCTTCCTTGAAGGTCTTGGCCTTGTACATCGCGAGTACGGGCGAGAGCTTCTCGTGCGCGAATTCCTCCGAGATGTCGACCGACTCGACCTCGCCGATGAGGATTTTGGTCGTCTCGGGCACCTGCACGCCGGCGAGCGAGGCGATGGTGGCCGCCTTCTGGCCGACGATCTTGGCGTTGAGCGCGCCGTTGATGATGATGGTCTTGCGGACCTTCTCGGTCTCGTCCTTGTTCAGGAAGTAGCAGCCGCGCGCGGCGAACTCGGCTTTGACCTTGTCGTAAATCTTCTCGTTGACGATGACCGACTGCTCGGAGGCGCAGATCATGCCGTTGTCGAAGGTCTTGGAATGGATGATTGAGTTGACGGCGAGCAGGATGTCGGCCGATTCGTCGATGACGGCGGGCGTGTTGCCGGCGCCGACGCCGAGCGCGGGCTTGCCGGAGGAGTAAGCCGCCTTGACCATGCCGGGGCCGCCGGTGGCGAGGATGGTATCCGCCTCTTTCATAATCAAGTTGGTCAGTTCGAGCGAGGGCACGTCGATCCAGCCGATGATGTTCTTCGGTGCGCCGGCGGCGACGGCCGCGTCCAGCACGACCTTGGCGGCCGCGATGGTGGAAGCCTTTGCTCTCGGGTGCGGGCTGATGATGATGCCGTTGCGGGTTTTCAGCGAGATGAGGGTTTTGAAAATGGCCGTAGAGGTGGGGTTGGTCGTCGGGATGACGGCCGCGATGAGGCCGAGCGGCTCGGCGATCTTCTTGACGCCGAACGCCTTGTCCTCTTCGATGACGCCGCAGGTCTTGGCGTTCTTATAGGCGTTGTAGATATATTCCGCCGCGTAATGGTTCTTGATGACCTTGTCCTCGACGACGCCCATGCCGGTCTCCTCGACCGCCATCTGCGCCAGCGGGATGCGCTGCTGGTTGGCGGCGAGCGCGGCGGCCTTGAAGATCTCGTCTACCTGCTCCTGCGAGTAGGTGGCGAATTTCGCCTGCGCCTCTCTGACCTCGGCAATCTTTCTTTCCAGCGTCTCCGCGCTGTCGACTGTGTAGTTCTTCTGCATAATCTCCCTGATCCTTTCAAAATGTCTATGATGATTTTCTTTTTTTCGTGTGTGTCAGCCGTTCAACCGCTGCGAGAGATGGTTGCACAGCAGCGCCAGCGAGGACGCCATATTTTCGTTCTGCACCAGAATGCCCTCGGGCACGCGCAGCACCGTCGGCGCGAAGTTCCAGATCGCGCGCACGCCGGCCTCGACGAGCCTGTCGCAGACCTCCTGCGCGTGGGGCGCGGGCACGGTGATGATGCCGATGTGCAGTTTCAGCCGCTCGGCGATGTCGGCCATCTTCTCCGGCGGGAATACCGTGATGCCGTTGAAGGCGGTGTTCCACAGCGACGGGTCGCTGTCGAACGCGGCGATGATCTCCAGCCCGTACTGCTTGAAGCCTACATAGGACATCAGCGCCTTGCCGAGATGTCCGGCGCCCACGATCACCGCGCTGTTGATGTTGTCATATCCCAAAAAGCGTTCGATATCGGCCTCCAGTTCGCTGATGCGGTAGCCGACCTTCGGCTTGCCGCCGCTGCTGATGAGCGCGAGGTCCTTGCGCACCTGCACCTGATTGAGCCCGAGCGCGTCGGCGATCGTCGTCGCGGAAATATACGGCTGGTCGCCGCCCAAAAACATGTTATATGAAGCCCCGCGGCTCAAATCAAACATTTTTCCTGTGTAGTCAAATTCCTGATCGGGTATATAACTAAAGGTAGTACACTTAAAAGTAATATCATTTAAAGCATTTTTATAATATTCTATAGTATCCTTATGACTGTCTAAATACGGAGCCTGCGCCTGACTGTAAAGATATCCGGTGAAGTCTTTGACCTCACCTTTCTGGAATTCGTCCAGTCTCAGCGTGCCAAAGCCCATATCAGCGCCCATTTTGCAGTAAGCATAGTACGCTCCCAAGCTTGTCCAATGATGGTCTGTTCTGAAATAGACATATTCACCTGCATCAAAATGTTCTTTTAAGGTATCATAAACATTGATATTTTTTACTCTTTTATTAAAGTTACTATATAAATAATCTATATTTTCCTTTTCGTCATCACCCACTGTTTTGTAAAACGGCATAAAATCAATTTGAGTAGGGATAATCATAG
>ERZ827512.1386-NODE-1386-length-24169-cov-5.135274_pt1 | contig 24169 bp, 18 predicted proteins | sample MGYA00519916_ERZ827512 | MGnify/ENA primary metagenome ERZ827512 (study PRJEB31778, sample SAMEA3449335) | human gut metagenome | biome: human gut; feature: human-associated habitat; material: faeces | place: United Kingdom | collected 2010/2012 ... | reverse complement strand
TGTAGTCCATCGCCTCCGACTCCTTGATGAGCGGGTAGACGACGTAGACCTGCCGCCCTTTGGCGATCTCCTGCCGCATGAAGCCGAACAATTTGAGCCGCGCGGCGTCGGTGTAGTGGAATGTCTTGATGGGCCGCCGTCCCGGAGGCAGCTCGTCGATCACCGACACGTCGAGATCGCCGTAGAGGGTCATCGCCAGCGTGCGGGGGATCGGCGTGGCGGTCATCACGAGGATATGGGGCGGCTGGAGGTTCTTGGTCCAGAGCCGCGCGCGCTGCTCGACGCCGAAGCGGTGCTGTTCGTCGATCACGACGAAGCCCAGGTTCGAGAACTGCACGCGGTCCTCGATCAGCGCGTGCGTGCCGATGAGTATGTCCACTTCGCCCGAGGCGATGCCTTCGAGCGAAGCCCGGCGTTCCCTGGCCTTCGAGGCGCCGGTCAGGACGGCCACCTTCACGTCCATTCCGTCGAGCATCTTGCAGACGGTGGCGTAGTGCTGGCGGGCGAGGATTTCCGTCGGGGCCATCATGCAGGCCTGGAAGCCGTTGTCCACCGCGAGCAGCATCGACATCAGCGCCACGAGGGTCTTGCCGCTGCCTACGTCGCCCTGAAGCAGGCGGTTCATCTGGAATCCCGTCACGGTGTCCCGGCGGATCTCCCTGATGACCCGTTTCTGCGCCCCGGTGAGCGGGAAGGGGAGTTTTTCGGTGTAGAAGGTGTTGAACACGCCCCCGACCCGGGTGAAGAGGAAGCCGTTGCTTTTCGCGAGGCGTTCGGTGCGCCGTTGCTGGATGTTGAGCTGCACGCCCAGCAGTTCGTCGAACTTCAGCCGGTACTGCGCCTGCCGCAGGGCCTCCTGCGATTGCGGGAAGTGGATATTGTAGATGGCGTCGCGCAGGCCGATCAGTCCGTACCGGGTGCGCACGGCCTCGGGAAGCGGGTCCGCGATGCGGTCCTTCACGAGCGTCCAGGCGTTGCAGATGATCTGGCACATGCCCTTCGCACCCAGCACATTGCCCAGCTTCTCGGTCGAGGGATAGATGCCCTGCATGCCGCTTTCGGCCTTGCGCGAGAGGGCCTGCTCCATGGTTTCCAGCTCGGGATGGGCGACCGACAGTTCGCCGCGGTAGAACGACGGCCGGCCGAAGACGAGGTATTCGCGTCCGACCTCGATCCGTTTCTCGATCCACTTGACGCCCTGAAACCACACCAGCTCGGCCTGTCCCGTGGGGTCCTGCGCGAAGGCCGTGAAGCGGCGTTTGCGCCCTGTTCCGGCATAGGCGACGCCCGTTATGCGGGCGCGGAACTGGACGTAGGACAGGCCTGCGGCCTCGGTGATCTCCGAGATGCGGTAGATGCGTGTGCGGTCGATGTAACGAAAGGGATAGTGGCTGAGCATATCGCCCAGCGTGCGGATACCCAGCTCCCGTTCGAGGAGCTTGGCACGGGCCTCGCCGACGCCCGCTACGAATTTGATATCGTTGTCGAGTATATCCACCCGGCAAATATAGTGAAAGTCGAGCGCAAAGCCAAACTTGTTTGAGCATTGCTGAAAAGTCCTCGGAGCTACTGCTCCGAGGACTTGAATTTAAGTTGCCAAGAGAAAAACAGGACTTTACTTTCCTGTTATTTTATAACTTGCTGTCAGAACCCGCCCGGTTTCCATTGTCACCGAAACCGTAATCGTCTGAGGCTTCGTTATCGGCAATCCTTCGTCGAAGAAACCCAACCATACCGATTTGACACTCAATAATTCCAAATCAGCAGCGGTCAATTCATTCACCCGTTTTTTAATCCATGACAAGGCCCCGTATGAAAGTTCCCCATTCAGGGCCGAAGCGTATGAATAGGCCATAAAATAACAGAGGTCATTCAAAGAATCTCCGGCAGAATGCTTGTTGTCCCAGGCTATATTACTGGATATATGTATCTCCTTGAAATCCTCGGCAAAGCATTCATAATCACCGGGGGAATAAGCAGCATCAACGGTTGCATTCTGTTTGAAATTATCATTCTTTTCAGCGGCCAGTTCTTTGAATCGTGCAACATTTGCAGCATCATCCGATATTATGCTGTAAATAGGACCTGAACAATTAATTGCAAAGGTTGCCCCCCTTACTGGAGATATGCCTATCTGATCAACGCTTATATAGGAATCTATAAGATATTCTTTATAGATTTGACGGACTCCTGTGTCTCCGGGTTCATTTGAGCATTGCAAAAAAGCAAGGCACATAGCAGAAAAAAATATCAATCTTTTCATTACTTAATCACTTTCTGTACATGATCATCTTTACATTTTGATATGATGCAATCCAGCCCTTATCAGAGCCCGGATCAAGTTCTACTGCACCATCTATTAAATTGAAAATTCCTGTATTATAATGCCCATTACATAGTCCATTTTCCCATCCAAAATTACAATGTACAACATAGTCATTATCCAACCCGATAAGTGTGGGCGGAGGCCCTATAATGGGATCAAACGGATTATATGGCTTGTCATATATCGGTATCTCGTATTTGATAATACCATCAACAACCCACGCATGACCTGCACTTTTTGATCCATCTTCAAGATAGCCATCACCTCTTACATATGCGGGCATGTCACGGTCAAATACCATTGTATGTGCATTATTGCCAGTGTAGTTATGTATTTCCAGATTACTATAGCAGCTCATACCCACGAAAGCATTCAGTGCGTTATATATATTAGATGAACTTGAATCTAAGCCATATTCCATACCAACGCATTTCCCGACAGCTCGGATCAATGTTGCAGCAGCGTAGGTATTACTCCCGGGATTTTTCATTTCTTCAAAAATTCCATTCCAGTCCAACTTGTAGCCTTGTAATTCATTGACACCCTTGCCGTATGTTAATTTGTTATATGCAATCACCTGAGCAACTGCTACCGCGACACAACCTGCAAGGCAATTCTTCCCGTCTTTTACAGGGCATAAAACATTATATGGGTAACGCTGATGCCATTTGGTTGTTAACATTGGCATCCGCTGATGTAAGAATTGCCGGGCGCCTGGGTATCCTTTTGCGGCTCGGGTAGCGCCTGCCGCAGAGTTTTCTTCACATTTTTTTAAGGCATAATTGAAAATATGCTCATATAAACCATAAACTTCGGTACAATCCTCACAATTATATTGCGGGAAAAGAAATTCATTCACGGACAAATTACCATTATCAACAATAGCTATAACATCGCTAAAATTGTCATTTGCCCCCAGTATAGCATATCCTTTTTCATCCTCGAAATTGACAAGGAATAACAATGTATCAATTCCATTCGAACGTGTCCCGGATATACTACTTCGAACTACATCAATATTTTTAATTGTTCGGGCGTTCGAATACCCCCGTGTTTTCAGAGCAGCCGAATCCATTGTATTCAGCATGTATGTAAGTTCAGCCAAAGCAGCTTTTTGTGAAGCTGAATAATTGGACTGCCCTTCTGCCTCGGAATTATCTTTTACAGCAACCTCTTCAAAATCGGTTGTACACGCAAAGAGAAATATGCCGAGTAGAACAAATATATATTTATATAAATGTCTCATTTTGCATTATTTTAGATTATTTCGTGACGCTTTTGCGGATTATAATAACGACTAACTCCGTAAAATAGCCGTTTCATCATTACTCCTTGAATATGATGAAATCATAAAGGAAACCATGATAATATTCATTTATATGTCAAATATAAATAAAATAATTAATATTAATAGAATGTATAGTTTATTTTTTAAAAAAATATTCTGCTTGGCCTGCAAATACTTTTCCTTTTCGGCGAATTTGCCGCCGTTTTCCGGGCCATCAGCGTCGGTGAAGATCAGCGTCGTCCGGTTGCTACAGGTTCTCTTTCATGACGCCTGCATGATGGTTTTTTGAAATTTAACGTTTTTTTGCGGTCCGCCAAATCGTTGCTATCTTTGTACGATAAAAGTAAGACAATGGTAAATCTTTCGGAATTCAAGCGTCGTCCGGCGTGTGAGGTGCGCATCGGAGGGGTTGTGATCGGCGGCGGGCATCCCGTCGCCTGCCAGTCGATGACCAATACCGACACCAACGACATCGCCGCGAGCGTGGCCCAGATCGAGCGGATCGACCGCGCCGGGGGAAAGATCGTGCGCCTTACGGCGCAGGGCCGGCGCGAAGGTGAAAATCTGGAAAACATCGTCCGGCAGTTGCGTGCCGACGGTTTCCGGACAGCCGTTGTGGCCGACATCCACTTCGTGCCCGAGGTCGCGGCCATCGCCGCCAGGTATGTGGACAAGGTGCGTGTCAATCCGGGAAATTACCGCCTCGACCGCGGCGATCTTCAGGCGCTGATCGCGCAGTGCCGCGAGCGGGGCGTCGCCCTGCGCGTCGGCGTCAACCACGGGTCGCTGGCGAAGCGCGTCTTCGACGAGTGGGGTGACACGCCCCAGGGCATGGTGGTCTCGGCCATGGAGTTTTTGCGGGTGTGCCGGGAGTGCGATTTCGATCAGGTGGTGGTCTCGATGAAGTCGTCGAACACGCGCGTTATGGTCGCCGCCTACCGTCTGCTGGTCGAGGCGATGGATGCCGAAGATATGCACTATCCGATCCATCTGGGCGTCACCGAGGCCGGGAACGGCATCGAGGGGCGCGTGAAGAGCGCCGTGGGCATCGGGGCGCTGATGGCCGACGGCATCGGCGACACGATCCGCGTCTCGCTGACCGAGGCCCCCGAAAATGAAATCCCCGTGGCGCAGCTGTTGGTCGAACACTTTGCCGACCGTCCCGGCGAGTTCGAGGTGCTCCATCCCGAGCGTTATACCCCGACCGAATACCGCCGCCGTTCGAAGGTGACGGTTCCCGTCGTGCACACCGAGCCGCTGGAGGGTTTCCGGGTGCTCGAAGCCCTTTCGGGCAACCCGACGGCCGAGTTGCGCGCCGCGATCCTGAATCTCGACATCCCCGACGAACCGGTGGTCGTGAAACGCCGCTACGAAGAGCGTTCGCTGGAGACGCTCGCCGTGAAGGCCGCCGCCGACCTGGGGCCGCTGCTGCTCGACGGCCTGGCCGACGGCATCTGGATCGACGCTCCGGGATTTGCCGAAAGCGAAATCCGCGACATCGAGCTGATGATCCTGCAAGCTGCGCGCGTGCGTTTTTCACACACCGAATACATCGCCTGCCCTTCGTGCGGGCGCACGCTCTACGACATCGAGAAGGCCCTCGCCGACATCAAGGCCCGCACGTCGCACCTGAAAAACCTCCGCATCGGCGTGATGGGCTGCATCGTCAACGGTCCCGGCGAGATGGCCGACGCCGACTACGGCTACGTGGGCGCCGGACCGGGCCGCATCACCCTCTACAAGGGCCGCACGGTCGTCGAGCGCAACATTCCGCAGGAGGAGGCCCTCGACCGGCTGGTGGAGCTGATCAAAAAGAACGGGGACTGGACGCCCGCCTAAAACCCGCCGGCGTAAGACGCCGGTTTTAAGAGGCGGCAGGAAGTTTCGTTCTGCTTCCGCTCCTGTTCTGCGCTCACACGCATAAAAACGGTGTTTTGCGTCGGCAGGCCGCAACTCCGTCCTGCGGAGGTCTGCTATTGCGCGTCGCTCCATAGCAAAGCCCTGCGCGCTGCCGCCCGCCCGAGAGGCGGGGTTCACCCGATTCGACCGCTTCGTTTCAGGTGATTTTAATTTTGAATTTTTACTTATGTCTACTATACTGCCTCTTGCATACCTTCCTTCGGTGGAGTATTTCACGCACCTCCTGCGCGGCGGCTGCGTCGTGGACCTCGGCGAGCACTTCGTGAAGCGTTCCGAACGCAACCGTGCGCGGATACTGGCTTCGGACGGCGTGATGGAGCTGACCGTGCATGTCCGCAACGCCAACCGTCCCCGGCAGCCCGTGCGCGACGTGCGTCTCGACTATTCCAAACGCTGGCAGCACCAGCATTGGGGCGCGCTGGTGGCCTCCTACCGCTCGTCGCCCTATTTCGATTTCTACGCCGGGCGGTTCGAGCCTTTCTACCGCCGGGAGTGGGAGTTCCTCGCCGATTACAATCTGGGTCTGCTGGAGGTGTTGTGTTCGCTGGCCGGAGTGCCGATGCCCGAACTCTCCCGGACGTATGTCGAGGCGGCCCCCGGAGACCTCGACCTGCGCCCCAAACGCAAAGAAGGCCCGGCGCTGATCGCCGAGCCTTATTTCCAGGTCTTCTCCGAAAGGATGCCTTTCGTCCCTAATTTGTCGTTTGCGGACCTGCTGTTCGCCGAAGGACCTGCGTCCGTTTCGGTTTTAGGACGTTGCCGACAAGGATAGTCACGCTGTCGCGCAGATCCCCCGCCGCCGCTTTCACCTCAATCATCCCGTGTATGGCCACCGAATCGGACCGGTACTGGAAGGGGGCGTATTCGCTCATCGCCAGCGTGTCCCGGCCGACGATGAGCGTCGGCGTCCTGGCCGACGAGTAGACGCGGAACGCCTGCTTCTCATAATCGCGCAGACGCCGCCGTTTGTCGACGATATGCAGCGTCGGCTCTGCGCCGTTCCACATCGCCTTGTACAGATAGTAGGCGTCCTTTTTCTCGCGGCGGTTGAGCGTCACGAGGCCTGCGCCGTTGATCCCGTAGGGACGGCGCGAGGAGCCGTAGTCGAACATGTTGTCGATCCACGCGCCCCAGAACAGCGAGTCGTTTTGCAGGTTTTTGGCATACTCCTCGTGGAAACGCGTCTGCTTCTCCTCGGGCATCCAGTTCGAACGAGGCTCGGACTGCGCCGTGTAGCTCTTGTGTCCGAGGAATCCGCTGCCGCCGTAGCAGACGCCCGAACGCAGGTGGGACCAGTTTTTTTGCAGCTGGTCGCGCCATACGATCACGTCATCGGTCGAGCCGCGCCGCCAGCCGACGTCCTGCTGCCAGACGATCAGGTCGGTGATGAAATTGATGTCGCCGTTCTGGTCGCTGCAAGCGACCGTCGGGCGCGAGGGGTCCATCGTGCGGGCCGTCTCGTTCAGCCGCCGGATGTAGGGCGTCACGTCGTCGCCGCGCATCCAGAGACGCGAGAAGATACCCCACATCACCACCGACGGGTGGTTGATGTTCTGGGCTACGATCTCCTGCAACTGGTCCAGTCCGTTCTGTTCGAAGGCGGGCGTGGCGAAATAGGAGACGTCGCCCAGGAACGACGAGCGGTGCAGCGGGGCGTCGATCCAGACGAGCATTCCCTGTTCGTCGCAACGGTCGTAGAGGTACTGCGCGTGCGGCATTACCGCCGAGCGCAGGGCGTTGGCTCCCATCGTGCGGATGATCCGCAGGTCGGCGTCGTAATCCTCCGGAGTCAGCGTGCCGCCCGAAAGGGCGTTGTCGTGGTAGAGCGTGACGCCGCGGACGGGGGTGCGTTCTCCGTTGATCGTCAGCCCTTCGGCCGTGCTGGCACCGATCGAGCGGAAGCCCGTGCGGACGGCGACGCGGTCGGTGATGCTGTCCTCGCCGATGGAGGCCGTCACGGTGTAGAGCGCCGGGTCGCGCAGGCTCCACAGCGTCGGATTGTCCACCGAGAAGGCCACGGAGACGGGTTTGCCGTCGAGGCGCGCCTTCTGGCGTTTCGAGAAGACCCGCTCTCCCCGCGGACTGGTGATGTCGACGTTCAGCGTGCAGCTGTTGTCGCCTTTCGAGGTGATGTGCACCTCGATCTCGCCCTCGACCTTTTCGGGACCGACCGTCTGCGGGTGTACGAGCACGCCGTCCGACCCGAGGTAGAGCGGCGAAATGGCCGTGCGCTCGGTGAGGATCAGTTCCGCCTCGCGGTAGATGCCGCCGTAGAGGTTCATGTCGGTCGAGGTGGGCAGCACGTCATCGCGGCTGCTGTTGCTGACCACCATGAGCATCGAGTTGTCGCTTCCGAAACGGATTTTGTCGGTGATTTCGAACGTGAAGGCCGTGGCGCCGCCGCGGTGCGTGCCGACGTGATAGCCGTTGACGAAGAGGTCGGCGACCGACTGTACGCCGTAGAATTTCACGAAAAGGCGTTTCGAAGCCCATTCGACGGGGATATACATGCTGTTCTGGTAGCTGCCCGTGGTTTCGAGCCAGTAGCCCTGGGCCAGCGGATCGGTGTTCCAGCTGTGGGGCAGGGTTACGTGGCGGGCGTTGTCGGAGGTTTTCTCCGACTTGAAGAAAAAGCGCCACCCTTCGTTGATCGGGAAGACCTCGCGGGCGCTGGCCGTCATTGCGACGACGTTCAGCAGCAGGAGAATCGTTAGGTATCTTTTCATGGCAGAGCTGGTTAAATGCTGTATGATGCAAAGATAGTGCAAGCCGGGTGCAGAACCAAGCGTTGCTTGGGGTTTGCCGTGGCGCCGCCTATCCGTGCGGAGGTTTATCTTTGGCAAAGATAATACAAGCCGGGCTGAAAATCAAACTTATCTGTCTTTGCCGTTGCGCCGTTTGTGTTCCGAAGGGGAGATGCCCGCCGGGCGCAAAGCCGGAACGGGGTCCGGTTTTACGCCCGGCGGGCATCGGGGCGGCAGGTACGAAAAAATGGCGGACCGCGCCTCTTCGGTCCGCCAAAAAGCAGGGGATGGGTGTGAAACTTGTTAACTAAAAAACAACTCCTTGGGGGTCATCCCCTGCCGAGGATCGCTTTTGCGGAGCCGGCACAGCCGGTTGCCGTGCCGGACCGCGAAGCGTGTGAACTTTAGCGTTTGATGGTAATCGTCATCTCCTCGCCCGTGATCTCGCCGTACTGGTAGGTGAAGCTCGGCGTTACCTTGATGATGATGTCCTTCAGCAGCGTGGCGCTGTTGTTCTCGTAGGTCAGCGTATTGTCTGTGATTTTGATATATGCGGAAGCATCCTTGTCGCTGGCAGGGGTATCGGCATACTCGGCCGATTTCATCTTGAATACGATACCGGCGGTATTTTTCGCAGCTTCGGGTTTTGCCTGGAATACGTCGTAGGCCGTCTTGCCGTCGCCTACCGTAACGGCTTCCCAGGCCTTCGTGTCTTTGTTGTATTCGATCCACGACTTACCGTCGGCGTCGATCAACTGGAGGTTTTCGAACATATTGGCCGTAGTCGCCTCGTTGGTCTTGTAAGCGACCTCGATAGCCTTGGTCTGTGCCAGCGTCTTGATCGGGGTCTGGATCTCCACGCGCAGCGGCAGGGAAGCTATCTGGATGTTCGTGTCCTTGATCTTAACGACAGCCTTGATGTCGACATAGTTGCGGTTTGCTGCGCTCCAGTCGAGTTTGTCGCCGTTGACGATGGCGTATTTGTCGCCCTTGTTCGGTTTGCCGTCTTTGGAGGTCACTTCGAACGTAAAGTCGTACTTCTCGGCGTCCACCTCGTTGAAGTAGGTCGGCAGTGTGATGTTGGGCCACTCCCAGAGGTTGGTCGTCTCGTTGACCAGACCTTTGACTTCGGTCGTCTTCACGCCCTCGATGTCGGTTACGTGTCCGACATTGTACCTCAAGTCGAAGTCGGGGATCGTGACATTGTAGTTGAACGTTACGGAAATCTTCTGGCCGTACCAGGTCGTCCATTCGGCTTTCTGCTCGAACTTGTCGCCCGTCGCGGTGATGTCCTTGGCATTCAGCACGCCCTTCAGGGTCGATGCGGTGACGGTCATTGCCGTGCCGTTGGTGTTCTCGATCTCCTTGCCCTTCTCATTTGCTTTGTTGAAGAGTTTCGTTACGCCTGCGGGCGTTGCGGGATCGGTCGTAGCTGCGAAGATAGCCTCGGCGAACTCCGCTTCGCTGGCGAATCCGGCCTTGTTGGCTGTGTAAACGTCCTTCCACGTCTTGCTGACGCTCTTCGTCTCGTAGCCGATGGCGTTGTCGACGATGTAGTTGACGGGCGCCGGGGCGGCTCCGAAGGCGATCTGGCCCTTCAGTTTGTAGTCGACGTTCTGGTATACATAGACATACTCGATGTCATAGGCCTTGCCCCACTCGTATGCATCTGCCTGAACGGAGGCTTTCACGCCCATGGCGATCTGGCTGGCGAATGCGGTGAATCGGATGCCGAGATCGTTGTCGACCTCCTTGCCGGCGACCTTGACCGTCGAACGGTCCGTGTCGAGGTTGCCCAGCGTGATAATATCCTCGATGGTGACCTCCTTCGGCAGGGCGATGTCGTTCACCAAAGCGATTTCGCCGAAGATGTTATCGGAGATTTCCGGAGTGGCGGTCTGCCCGGCGATGCCGTTCTTGACGAACGCATAGCTCCATGCCAGCGGTTTGGGAGTCTCCTTGAAGGTGAAGGTCGCGCCGGCCTGGTTGGTGATGATGTAGGTCTGCGGCGCCTCGATCGTTGCCGTCGTGGCTTTCCCGTCGACGTTGATCACGATTTTGTGTGCGCATACGACGTTCTTGCCTACGTCGCCGGAAACGCCTGCTGCACGGAAGTCCACCGTAGCGAGTTTCGTGTCGTAAACGAGTTTCGAGTTGTCGACGCGCAGGATGAATTTGCCGATCTCGGTTTTGTCCGTAATCTCGGCCGACTGGCTGGGGTCGGCGTAGTATTTGGGCGTTACGGTGTAAGCGCCGATGCTGATTTTCGAGCCAAGCAGTTTGTTGACGTTGTCCAGCGTCATCAGGGTCTTGCCTCCGTCGAGCGAAGCCAGCAGCTGCGTATTCTCCAGCAGCGTCTTCTTGCTGACGGCCTGCTTGTTGAACGGCATTTCGATGGTGGCGTAGTCGTAGGCGACCGGCTCCTCGTCCTTGGTGTAAACGCCGAGTTCGATCTCTTGGGCCTCGTCGGGCATGATGCTGGCGAAGTTCGACAGCACGTTGTTCGTTACCTCCGAGGCGGTTTCGTCCTCGGCGCCGGTTCCGGGATTCACGGTGTTCTCGATCGAAAGGGCCAGCGTGATCCATTTCTCCTCTTTCTCGTAAAGCTCACCAAGCTCCTCCGCCGACATGGTGGCGGTTACGGCGAACTTACCCTCCTCGATAAACCGAACGTCGGTGATGGTGGCTGCGGGAGTTGCCGTTGCGGCACGGGTTTTTATCTGCTCGGAGACAATAGCGAACGTCGCTTTTCCGTTAGCATAGGCATCTACGAGGTCTTTGGCCAGCGAGGCCGGCGTGACGCGGTAGGTCAGCGTGACCATTCCGTTGCCGATGGGGGTGGCTCCGACCTTGTAGAAATCCATCGTCGTGTAGGCTCCGCCACTGCCAACATACATGGTTCCGGGAACGTTTACCAGCGACTGGATGCGGTTGATCAGCGCAGTGACATCGGCCTGAAGTTGGGCGATGGCCTGCTTGAAGGCGCCGAGTTCCGCAGTCAGGTCGCTCTTCTTCAGGTAGCCCTGCGTCGAAATGAGGCTGATGATCTGCCTGCTCAATGCGGATTCGGCGTTCTTTACCGCTTCGGCGGCTGCCGAGTTCACGTTCTCGATCCAGGCTTTGTTGTTGACGTCCATGTATTCCTTGACGAATTCGGAGGCCTCCTCGCCGGCAATTTTGCTGATGGCGGTCTTGATGTCCTTCACGGCCGGGTCGTTGGTGATGGCGGCCAGGACGGCTGCGACAGCCTGATTCTTCACGGCAGTGGTCAGCTCGCTGTTTTTGGCCAGCTCTTCGAGGATGCCTTTTTTGACCTCGCCGCCGATTTTGGACCAGAGGTCAGCGGCTTTGAGCTGATTCTCGATCAGGGCCTTCACCTGCGCTTCGTTTTGCAGGCCTTTGATCAGATCCTGCACCTGTGTCACGGTCTGGAACCCGAGGTCTCCGACTTTCTTTTTGAGGTCGGCGTCCTTGACGTAGGCTGCCAGCTCCTGGCTCAATTCGGCATCGGTGACGAATTTCGAGAAATCGACATCCTTCAGTTTGTCTGAAATTGTCTGAAGGGCGGAAGCATCGGCCTTCAGTTCGACTTTCGCATTTAGATCGTCGATCTTTTTGTTGATGTCGTCGATGTCGTCGTCGTAGTCCTTACACCCGACACCGGCCAGCATGGTTCCGGTTAAGAACAATGCCAGGAATTTTCTAAACAAGTTGTTGTTTTTCATAGTAAAAATGGTTGAAATAAAGATGTGTTTGTATTTAGTTTTCAATTTGTTATTCGGACGACCCTCTTTTTGTTGGTATCATATATGATACGCATGGTGCAAATATATATATAAAAATTTGCACAGCAAAATTTTTGTCCAAATTTTTGAAATGGGAATGAACTATCAAGATGAAATCCTTTATATCTCTACGAGGATCAAGGAGTTGAGGAAGGAACGCAAGCTGACTGTACAGGAGCTGGCTTACCGGTGTGACATGGAAAGATCCAACTTGAGCCGCATCGAGGCGGGGCGGACTAATCTTACCGTAAAAACCATTTGCAGCATCTGTAATGCGTTGAGTGTTAATATGCGCGATGTAATACGTTAGGACGATATACCTATATTTATATATATTGCGCCTAATCGTTCGTTGTATGCTTTTTTTGGGCCGTTTCTTTAAAATTCGTATCTTTACGGTGATAATTTAACGGCTTATTGAACACGCTTGATTTAATCGTCTGCCTCGTGCTGGCGCTGGCCGTCTGGAACGGATGGCGCCAAGGCTTCGTCGTGCAGATATGCTCCCTTGCAGGGATTGTGGCGGGCATTTGGATCGCGGCGCGTTTCGGCGCGCAGGTCGGCGGATGGCTGCGGCTCGATGACGAAGTGGCCGCCGCGGGCGGTTTCGTCACGGCGCTCGTCGTCGTGATCCTCGTCGTGGCGATCGCCGGCAGGGTGGTGCGCAAGGTCTTTCACTTTGCGGGACTGGGCGTTGCCGACACGCTGCTGGGCATTGCCGTATCGGTTTTGAAGTACCTGCTCGTGTTGAGCGTGCTCTTCTCGGCCTTCGATGCGCTGAATGAGGATTATTGCCTCGTGGGGCCGCGGACGATCGAGCAGTCGAAAAGCTACAAGCCTGTCCGGTGGCTTTCCGAATCCATTTTCCCTTTTCTGGAGTGGGTCGGCGAGCGGGTTCCCCGGCAGGAGGAAAAAACGGAGACCGATGGATAGAAAGTTTACAGCCACAGTGGTCCGGGCGACGGGCAGTTGGTACGACGTGCTGCACGACGGTGAGACGGTGCGCTGCCGCATCCGGGGCAGACTGCGCCTGAAAGGGGTGCGTTCGACCAATCCCGTGGTGGTGGGCGACGAAGTGGCGTGCGAGGCCGACGAGGGGGGCGACTATGTGATCGCCGACATCCTGCCGCGGCGCAACTACGTGATCCGCCGGGCTTCGAACCTTTCGAAAGAGTCGCATATCATCGCCGCCAACGTCGACCAGGCGCTGCTGATGGCGTCGCTGCGTTCGCCCGAGACGCCCACGGAGTTCGTGGACCGGTTTCTGGTGACCTGCGAGGCCTACAAGGTCCCGGTGACGATCCTCCTGTCGAAGCTCGACCTGCAGGACGCGGAGGCCGTCGCGGAGTTCCGCGCGGTCTACGAGGGGGCCGGCTACCGGGTGCTGGAGGTGTCGGTCCGGGAGGGCCGGGGCGTGGAGGAGGTGCGCGAACTGCTTGCGGGGCGCACGACCCTCGTTTCGGGAAATTCGGGCGTCGGGAAGTCGACGCTGATCCAGGCCATCGACCCCTCGCTGGACATCCGCACGGGCGAAATCTCCGAAAGTCACCACAAGGGCCGCCATACGACGACATTTTCGACGATGTACCCCCTGGCCGGGGGCGGCGCGGTGATCGACACGCCGGGCATCAAGGGGTTCGGACTGATCGACATCGACGAGGCCGAGCTGTGGCACTATTTTCCCGAGATGATGCGCGTTGCGCCCGCTTGCCGCTTTTACAACTGCACCCACACCCACGAGCCGGGCTGTGCGGTGACCGAAGCCGTGAAGGCGGGCGAAATCGCCTGGCCGCGTTACGAAAGCTACCTGAAAATCCGCGATGAAGATGAAAAATACCGCAAATAACGACTCCCCGGGACCGGACTTCGATTTCGGCCCCGATGCCGCACACGCCGCTGAGCGCATCGCCTGCCTCGCCGGGTTTATGACGCCGGAACGGTATGCCGTTTTGCGGAAGACGGTCTCCATGCGCACGCGCTACATGACGGTGCTGGCCGAGAACATGTACCACGGGCAGAATGCCGCGGCGCTGATCCGCCATTGCGAGGCGTTCGGCGTGCAGGAGATGCACACCGTGGAGACGCTCTGCCCGTTCGAACCCAATCCCGACATTGCGCGCGGCACGCACCAGTGGGTCGACGTGCGCCGCCACGCCTCGACGGGCGAGGCCGTCGCCGCCCTCAAGGGGGCGGGCTACCGGATCGTGGCCACCACGCCCCACCGCGAGGACGCGACGCCCGAGACGTTCGATGTCGGGCGGGGACCTTTCGCGCTGGTATTCGGGACCGAGCACGCCGGGATTTCCGACGAGGTGATCGCTTCGGCCGACGAATTCCTGCGCATCCCGATGTGCGGCATGGTCGAGAGCCTGAACGTCTCGGCCTCGGCGGCGATCCTGATCTACACGCTCTCCGAGCGCATGCGCCTCACGGTCGGCAACTGGCGGATGTCCGACGCCGAACAGGCCGAAACGCTCTGCCGCTGGATGCGGCGCAGCGTGAAGGATTCCGAAGCGATTTTGCAACGCCGGGGTATGGTCCCGGATTTATAGGCGGCTTCGGCGCTCCTGGCCCGAATCCGCGCAAATGGATAAAATAGTATGATTCTCCGCAAACAATTTCTGGCGCATGTCGCCCAGACCTCCCCGTCGCCGATGCTGGTGGAGGTCGCGCGCGCCGAAGGCTCGTTTTTCTATACGCCCGAAGGCAAGCGTTATTTCGACCTCGTGGCCGGGGTTTCGGTCAGCAATGTCGGTCACGGCAATCCGGCCGTGGTGCGCGCCGTGCAGGAGCAGGCTGCGCGCTACATGCATGTGATGGTCTACGGCGAGCTGGTCGAGACGCCGCAGGTGGAGTATGCCGCCAGGATCGCGTCGCTGCTGCCCGCGCCGCTCGAAAGCGTCTATTTCGTCAACTCGGGCGCCGAGGCGGTCGAGGGGGCTTTGAAACTGGCGAAACGTTTTACCCGGCGTACGGAGATCGTCTCCATGCGCCGCGCCTACCACGGGTCGACGCACGGCGCGATGAGCATGATGGGTGCGCCCGAGGGCGAGGAGTGGAAGGGGGCGTTCCGGCCCCTGCTGCCCGACGTGCAGGCCGTGGAGTTCAACGATTTCTCCGAACTGGAGCGCATTACGCGCCGCACGGCCTGTGTGCTGGCCGAGCCGGTGCAGGGCGAGGCCGGCGTCCGTCCGCCCCGTCCGGGTTATCTGGATGCGCTGCGCAGACGCTGCGACGAAGTCGGCGCGCTGCTGATTTTCGACGAGATACAGACCGGCATGGGCCGCACGGGCCGCCTGTTCGCCATGCAGAAATACGGCGTCACGCCCGACATCGTCTGTCTGGCCAAGGCCTTCGGCGGGGGCATGCCCCTCGGGGCGTTCGTCGCGCGTCACGAGGTGATGGACACCTTGCAGGAAAATCCCGCGCTGGGGCATATCACCACTTTCGGCGGCCATCCGGTCTGCTGTGCGGCGGGACTCGCGGCGCTGAATTACCTGGTGGACAACAAGGTGGTCGAAAGGGTCGAAACGAAGGGCGCGTTGTATGAAATGCTGCTGAAGGATCATCCCGCCGTGCGGGAAATCCGCCGCAGCGGCCTGCTGCTGGCCGTCGAGCTGGGCGAATCGGCGAAACTTTACCGCATCATGGAACTGTTCCGGGAGGCGGGCATCCTGAGCGACTGGTTCCTGTTCTGCGACACGGCGTTCCGCATTTCGCCGCCCCTCACGATCTCGGAGGACGAAGTGCGCGAAAGCGCCGCGCTGATCCGCAGTTGTCTGGACCGGTTGTAAAAACAAAAGGGAGGCTTTGGAGCCTCCCTTTTCTATGCCTCTTCGGCAAACGCCTTCAGTTTGGCGATCTCCTCGCTCCAACGCGCTTCGTCGGGGGTTTCGAGGATCAGCGGAATGCCGTCGAAACGCTTGTCGGAAGCGATATAGCGGAAGCATTCCATGCCGATCATGCCCTCGCCCAGCGGCGTGTGGCGGTCGACGCGGCTGCCCAGAATCTTCATCGCATCGTTCAGGTGCATGCCTTTCAGGTATCCGAATCCGACGACGCCTCGCGCGTCCGGAGGTCGTACCCCGCCGCGAAGGCGTGGCAGGTGTCGATGCAGACGCCCACCCGCGATTTGTCCTCCACGCGCTCGATCAGATAGGCGAGGTGCTCGAAGCGGAATCCGAGGTTCGAACCCTGCCCCGCGGTGTTCTCGATCACCGCCGTCACGCCGTGCGTGCGGTCGAGCGCCATGTTGATCGACTCGGCGATCCGGTCGAGCGACTCCTGCTCGGTGATCTTCTGCAGGTGGCTGCCGGGATGGAAGTTCAGCCGGTCGAGGCCCAGCAGTTCGCACCGCTGCATCTCGTTGAGGAATGCCGCGCGCGATTTTTCGAGCGGTTCCTTCTCGGGATGTCCGAGGTTGATCAGGTACGAGTCGTGGGGCAGAATCTGTGCGGGCGTGTAGCCGTAGCGTTCGCACGCCTCGCGGAAGGCGTCGATCTCGCCCGCGGCGAGCGGTTTGGCGACCCACTGCCGCTGGTTCTTGGTGAAAAAGGCGAAGCCCGTGGCTCCGATAGCGTGTGCGTTGGCCGGAGCGTTCTCCACGCCGCCCGCAGCGCTTACGTGCGCTCCGAAATATTTCATAGTTGGTCCTTTCCGTTTAACTTTCAGACAAAGTTAAAGTTTTTATAAATAAATTCATAAATTTGTAGATTGAAAATCAAATACAATCGCTTCGTTATGAAACATTTTTACCTGATTCTCACGCTGGCGTCACTCGTCGGGGCCTCCGTTCCGGTCTCGGCCCAGATTTCAATCGACGAAGTCAATGCCGAACGGCGGAACGTGACGTTCCGCGACCGGCTGAAGTCCACGTCCGTCGATGCCGATTATTTCAGCCTCGCCCGCTACAAGGCCGAGCGCGCCGCAATCCGCAAGGAGCGCAACTACCTCGAATTGGGCGGCGGCCTGCAGGGAACGCTGACTTCGTACAACGATCCCTGGATCTCGGTGTCGGGCGGTGACAACTCCATTGCGCTGGTGGCGACCTTCAACCTGCGGCATATCTTCAAGAAGAACCTCTTTTCCATCGAAACCAAGTTCAATGCCAAGCTGGGTTACAACCGCATGAAGGTCGAGACGCAGCGCGTGGGGCCGGACGGCAAGCCGATGGTCGACGAGAGCGGCAACAAGATCATGGACAGCGAAGGCGTATGGTTCAAGAATCAGGACGAGTTCGTCATCTGGGTGAACCCGGCGTTCGAAATGGCGAAGAACTGGACTTACGGTTCAATTCTGCAATTCCGCAGCCAGTTCGTCAACGGTTACAAATCGCGCTCCGAGCAGGAGAAGAAGCACCTCAAGAGCAAGTTTATGACTCCGGGTTACCTCGACATTTCGCTGGGTATCACCTACAAAAGCCCTCAAAAGAAATTCCCCATCACGGTCAACATGTCTCCGCTCGCCTTGAACGCCACCTTTGCCGAAAGCGACTGGATCCGCATGCGGCAGGTCGACGGCGACGGCAAGGAGATCAAACCGGCCTATCCCTATGGTATCGAGGACCCCGAGAAGACCTCGAAATACGAGGGCGGTTCGTCGGTCGAGATCGGTTTCGACCGCACGTTCGGCAAGACGGGCTACCTGCGTTACATCACGACGATCTTCTCCTTCTACGGCTGGATTACCGACATCGGCCAGAAGAACAAGATCAGCGACTACACCAAGTACCTGGAGGCCTACGACAAGTGGGCCGACAAGGAAGATACCAGCGTCGGGCATGACATCAAGGACAAGCCCCGCCTGCCGATCCATCCCACGGTGCGTTGGGAAAACACGCTCGAAATCAAGGCGACGAAATACCTCTCCACGAAGGTTAGTTTCCAGCTCTACTACAACCGGGCGCAGAACGTCGACGTGCAGACCCGTACGCTGTTGCAGGTGGGTCTCACCTATACTTTCAAGAACAAGCCGAAACCCTGATAAGTTTTAAATACCGAACCGGCGTCTTTGGCGCCATCATACGATGTACAAAAACTCGAAACACACCGTCCTCTTCCCGCTGCTGCTGGCCGCGGGAGTCGTTCTGGGCCTCGTTCTGGGCCAGTATCTGGGCCGCAACACCACCACGTCGCAGCTCAAGGGCATGCTCAGCCGCATGGCGCTGCCCGACAACAAACTCTCCTATACGCTCTCGCTGATCGAGAACCAGTATGTCGACTCGGTGTCGATGGACTCGCTCGCCGAACACGTCATTCCGATGCTGGTCAAGGAGCTGGACCCCCATTCGGTCTATATCCCCGCCGCGGAAATGCAGGCTCTGAACGAACCTCTCGAAGGGGAGTTCGACGGCATCGGCGTGGTCTTCAACATGGCCACCGACACGGTCATCGTGCTGAACGTCATTCCGCAAGGCCCGAGCGACAAGGCCGGCGTCAAGGCCGGGGACCGCATTGTCGAGATCGGCGATTCGCTTGTCGCCGGGCGTAAGATTCCCCAGAACAACGTCGTCAAAATGCTGCGCGGACCGCGCGGCACGACGGTCCGTCTCGGTCTCGAACGGCAGGGCATCTCCGATCTGGTCGAGGTCGAGGTCGTGCGCGGCGTCATTCCCATCAGGAGCATCGAATCGGCCTTCCGCATCGCCGACGGCGTGGGGTACGTCAAGCTGGGGCAGTTCGCGCGGACCACTTTCGACGAATTCCGCAAGGCGCTGGCGTCGCTGCGCGCCGAAGGGGTGACGAAACTGATTTTCGACCTGCGGGGCAATTCCGGCGGGTTCCTCGATCAGGCGATCGCCGTGGCCAACGAGTTTCTGCACGAGGGCCAGTTGATCGTCTACACCGAGGACCGCCGTCACGAGCAGCTGCGCGAATACGCCGACGGCAAAGGCTCGGCGCAGGACATGGAGGTCGTGGTGCTGATCGACGAGGGAAGCGCCTCGTCGAGCGAAATTCTCGCCGGAGCGTTGCAGGACAACGACCGTGGTACGATTATTGGTCGTCGTTCGTTCGGCAAGGGTCTCGTACAGCGTCAGATACCGTACAGCGACGGATCGGCCCTGCGGCTGACCACGGCGCGCTACTATACGCCCACGGGCCGCTCGATCCAGAAGCCCTACACGATCGGGGATGACGCGGACTACGAGGAGGATCTTTGGAACCGTTACCGGAACAACGAGTTTTTCTCGGCCGACAGCATCCATTTCGCCGACTCGCTCAAGCGGGTGACGCCGGGCGGAAAGGTGGTCTACGGAGGCGGCGGCATCATGCCGGACGTGTTCATTCCGGCCGATACGACCGACGTGACGAAGTATTTCGTCGAGGTGGCGGGCCGCAACATCCTCTACCGCTATACGATCGAGTATGCCGACCGTCACCGTGAGGCGCTCAATGCGGTGAAGACCATTGATGAGTTGCAGACGCTGCTCGACAGCGACAAGACCCTTGTGGATGATTTCGTCCGCTATGCCGCCCGGAAGGGCGTTGCGCCGCGCTATGGCGACATCGCCCGTTCGCGGAGGCTGATCGAGGCCCAGCTCCGGGCCTATATCGGCCGCAATACGGCGTTGGAGGACAATGGTTTTTACGCAAACATCTATCCCGTGGACAACGTCGTCGTACGCGCCATCGGGATCTTAAAGGAGGAGAATGAAAATGATTAAAAAACTGATCGGTATTATCGTGGCCGTGGCGGTAGTCGTCATTATCGTCGTTGCGGCCATCCGGCGCGACAACTTCCAGTCGATGGTGCGGCGCGATGAATTGTTGAACGGCGTCGAGCCGGCCGCGGAACCTCCGCACCTGATCTCGCCCGCCGAACTCGACGTTCCGGCCGAAGGCGTTCCGGCTGCGGGGACGGTCGATTCGTTGAGCATCGAAATTACGGATTCGCTTCCGTAAGCCGGGATCGGTATGTATGAAACGGCGGCCCCGCAAGGGGCCGCCGTTTTTCGTGCGTCAGGACGGGGCGGTCCGAGAGAAAGGGTTCCGCAGATCTCCGCCAGCCGGTTTCGCGCCGGTTAGAAGTATTTGACCTCCGAGCCTTCGATGGCCGAAAGAATGTTGTTCGCGGCCGAAGAGGCTCCGATGCGGAACAACTCCGTCGTGAGCCACTCTTTGCCGAGTATCTCCTCGACGATCGTGTAGTAGAGCGCGGCGTCTTCGGCCGTGCGGACCCCGCCTGCGGCCTTGAAGCCGACCTTGCGGCCCGTTTTGTCGTAGTAGTCCCGGATCGCCTGGCACATCACCACGGCGGCCTCGGGCGTTGCGGCCACGTCGATCTTGCCCGTCGAGGTCTTCACGAAATCGGCCCCTGCCAGCATCGACAGCAGCGACGCCTTGCGGATCAGCTCGGGGGTTTTCAGCGCTCCCGACTCGATGATCACCTTCAGCACCACATCGTCGTCCATCTCCGTGCGGATCACCTCCACCTCGTTGGCCGCCTCGTCGTATTCGCCCGTGAGCATGCGCCCCACGTTGAGGACGATGTCCACCTCGTCGGCGCCGTTCTCCACGGCCATCGCCACTTCGAGGGCCTTCACTTCGAGAAAGGTCTGCGCCGCGGGAAATCCCCCGCCGACGCTCGTGATCTTCATCGGCGTGCCGTCCACGGCCAGCCCCACGGTCTCGACGAACGAGGGATAGATGCAGATCGAAGCCACGTTGGGAATGTGGGGGTATTTTTGGTAGAACTCCGCGGCCTTGCGGGCGAATTCCGTGACGGATTTCACCGAATCGTTGCACGACAGCGTCGTGAGGTCGATGGCCGAGTAGCAGAATTTGTAGACCTCGGTGTTGTGGTTGCGGGCCTCTGCGGCCTTGCGGATGCGTGCGACCTCTTCGTCGACTTGCGATGCGCTCCACGCCGGGGCGTATTCTTTCAGATGGTTGGCGTATTCCATACGATCGTGTTTTTTACAAAATTAGAAAAATTATTCGATCCCGCATCGTTTCCGGATCAATTATTTTAACGGTGTCCGACATCGGCCGCCGCCCGGACGCGGCACCGGGGATGGCACCGGGCCGCTTCTCCGAAAAACGGATGCGCCTGCGCTTTTGCTGCGGGGCACACGGGGCAGGATGCAAAAAAAGAGCCTGAACCCTCTCGGGCCAGACTCTTTTTTATCCGATGAAGCCGATTACTTCTTCAGCGCCTTCAGGTTGATGTCCTTGGCGGCCTTCTGGGCCAGCGCGGGATTCTTCGAAACAGCGCTCTTCAGCTGGGCCTCTGCGGTCTTCAGGTCGCCTTCCTTGGCGGCGATAACGGCGCGCAGGTAGTCGGCGTCGGCCGAGTTGTCCTTGGCGATGGCCTTCTTGGCGCCGGCCAGATCGTTCGACTGAACCAGGGCGATGGCTGCGTTGTAGCCTTCGAGGTTCTTGGCGGCAGCCTTGTAGTCGCCTTCGGCGGCAGCCATGGCAGCCTTGGCCTGGGCGTCGGCGGCTGCGGCGTACTTCTTGGCCTCTGCCGTGTTGCCGTTAGCCAGGTTGGCGAGCAGCAGGTTCTTGCTCAGCTCCTTCGACGAATCCAGCTTGGCAGCCTTCTCGAACGATTTCAGAGCGGCGGCCTTGTCGCCGGCCTGCGTCTGGGCAACGCCGAGGTTGTTCCATACGCGGGCGTCGTTGAACTTTTTCGAAGCGGCGGTCAGGATGGCAACCTGCTCCTCGGCTCCGTTGGCCAGCTCCTGGGCGGCATAGAGGTACTGCTCTACGGTCAGGTCGCCGCCGTTGCGGTATGCAGCCATGATCTCGGCGTCGGTCAGACCCTGGAGGTCGGTGCTGTTGACGATCTGCGAGCGGCGCAGTTCGGGAAGGATGTCCTTCTTCAACTCGTTGAATACGGTCGACATGTTCTTGATCTCGGTCTCACGCTCTGCGGGCGAGTTGTAGAGGCTCAACACCTGGAGAATGAGGTTCTTGTCCTTGATGTCCGACTTCTCGACCAGCTCCTTGAAGCCGTCCCAGTCTTCGCCGTAAGCGGCGGCGTCGATGTCCAGACCGGCGTCCTTGAGCAGCTTGGCAACGACCTTCTTACCCGATTCGCTGCGCTTCTTCGAAAGCGTGTCGTTGAACTTCACCGGACCGTCGGGCGAAGCGTAGCCCTTCACGGCGATGTTCTGCGTGGCGCGGTCGTTCGTGAGGTTCTTGTCCACGTTCTCCTTGAATGCGCCGAGGTTGGCGTTCTTCTCGTTCTTCTTCGTCACGACCGACGAGTTGATGGCGTAGAGCAGGTCGGTCTTGTCGACTACCGTGGTGACCTTCTTGTAGTTGTTGGCCATCTGATCCATCAGGTCGCCGTACTTGAGGTCCTTTTGCAGGGTGTTCAGGCCGTAAGCTACCGTCAGGCCGAATTCCTTGGCGATGGCAGCCTTGGCAGCGGCGTCGTTGCCGGCCAGCACGGCAGCCTGCTCCTTGGTGGGGATGGCGCCGGTGTTCAGGTTGACGAGCACGAACTCCTTGGCCTTGCCTTTCGGGCATTTGATCTCGGCGCGGAGCTGCAGGGCGCACTGGTCCATGCGGGGATCGTACGGGAACTCGACGTGCTGCGTGTAATTGCCGCCGTTGCTCATGTCTACGACTGCATAGTTCTCGTCTACCTTCGAACCCTGGTAGTATTGGGTGGCGCCGGCCACTTCGCCGCCTTCGAATACGATGACGGGAGTAACTTTGATGATGGCTTTCTTGTTGAAATACTCAACGGGGAAGGTTACATTGATGTCTGCGGCAACCGTGCCGTTGTTCAGCGTCAGGATCTCGGGGGTGACCGTCAGCTTGATGTCGTCCCGGTTCTTGGCCATCTTCTTGAAGCAGTTGCAACTCGAGAATGCCAGTGCGGCAGCTACGAGCACAACGCTCAATTTCATTAAGTTTTTCATAATAGGTAAAAGTTAATGTGTTTATTTTGAATTTGTTTGCCTCTTTCGTTCGTTCCGCCGCCTCTCTGTCCGCCCGCTGTCCGTTCTTCGTTGTCCGTCCGTGCAGGCGCTTGCCGGGCTGCGGAACAGTGCAAATATAGAAAACTCTTGCTGATTATGCAATATTCCGGACGGAAATCAACGCTTTTTTCCGTCCGAAATCTCCACATTAACAGTCTTTTTATTCCTCTTTGTGCTCGTGGCGCTCCCGGCGTTCGCCGCGGTCGCGGCGTTCGCCACGCTCACCGCGCTCGGGACGCGGGCGGCGCTCACGCTCCACATAGCCTTCGGGCTTGGGCAGAAGCGCCTTGCGCGACAGTTTGAGCTTGTTGGTCTTGGGGTCTACGCCGATCAGCTTGACGTCGATCTCGTCGCCCTCTTTCAGACCCGTCTCCTCCATGGTCTCGAAGCGCTTGTAGTCGATCTCCGAGATGTGGAGCAGGGCGTCCTTGCCCGGCATGATCTCGACGAACGCGCCGAAGGCGACGATCGAGCGGACTTTGCCGTGGTACGTCTCGCCCACTTCGGGGATGGCTACGATGGCCTTGATGCGGGCCAGCGCTCCGTCGAGGGCCTCCTTGTCGATGCCGAAGATGTCCACGATGCCCTTGTTGTCCACCTCCGTGATGGTGATGGTGGTGTTGGTGGTCTTCTGGATGTCCTGGATCACCTTTCCGCCCGGGCCGATAACCGGACCGATCATATCCTGCGGAATGACGATCTGCACGATGCGCGGCACGCAGGGCTTGTAGTCCTCGCGCGGCTCGGCGATGCACTCGGTGAGTTTGCCGAGGATGTGCATGCGGCCTTTGCGTGCCTGCTCCAGCGCGGCGGCCAGCACCTCGTAGGAGAGTCCGTCGACCTTGATGTCCATCTGCGTGGCGGTGATGCCGTCTTTGGTTCCCGTCACCTTGAAGTCCATGTCGCCCAGGTGGTCCTCATCGCCCAGGATGTCCGACAGCACGGCCCATTTGCCGGTTTCGGAATCGGAGATCAGCCCCATGGCGATACCCGACACGGGTTTGCGGAGCTTCACGCCGGCGTCCATCAGCGCGAGGGTTCCGGCGCAGACCGTGGCCATCGACGACGAGCCGTTCGACTCGAGGATGTCCGACACGACGCGCACGGCGTAGGGGTTGTCCTCGCCCAGCGGAATCATCGGCTTCAGGGCGCGCCATGCCAGGTGGCCGTGGC
>ERZ827512.1385-NODE-1385-length-24196-cov-3.456982_pt1 | contig 24196 bp, 23 predicted proteins | sample MGYA00519916_ERZ827512 | MGnify/ENA primary metagenome ERZ827512 (study PRJEB31778, sample SAMEA3449335) | human gut metagenome | biome: human gut; feature: human-associated habitat; material: faeces | place: United Kingdom | collected 2010/2012 ... | reverse complement strand
GAACGCCTACGGAAAGGACATGGAGTTCTGCCAGATCCAGCTCAACTACCTCGACTGGGACTTCCAGGACGCCAAGGGCAAGGTGGAGCTGCTGAAGGCCTGGGGCATCCCCGTCTGGGTCATGGAGCCGCTGCGCGGCGGCAAGCTGGCGGCGCTGCCGGACGAATCGGCGGCGGCGCTGCGCAAGCTGCGTCCCGAGGAAACGGTCCCGGGCTGGGCCTTCCGCTTTTTGCAGACGATCCCGGGCGTGACGGTCACGCTTTCGGGGATGTCGAACTTCCAGCAGCTTTGCGAGAACATACGCACCTTTGAGACCGACGAGCCGCTCAGCGCGGCGGAACTGCGGGCGCTTTCCGAGCTTGCCGAAGCGATGACGAGCCAAAGCGCGCTGCCCTGCACCGCCTGCCGCTACTGCACGGGCCACTGTCCGCAGCAGCTTGACATCCCCGACCTGCTGGCGCTCTACAACGAGCACCGCTTCACCGGCGGCGGCTTCCTCGCGCCGATGGCGCTTTCCGCGCTGCCGGCCGACAAGCAGCCGAGCGCCTGCATCGGCTGCCGGAGCTGCGAGGCCGTCTGTCCGCAGCAGATCAAGATTTCCGAAGCGCTCGCCGATTTTACCGGCATGCTCAAGGGCTGATTCCCCGTCCGAAGCGCCGCCTGACGCCAGGCGGCGCTTTTTTCCGCGCCGGCGAGCAAAATTCCCGTAACCTGTTGACAAACCGGCGGAAAAATGCTAATATAGCCTTAAGTGGGAAGCGTACTGCGCGCCGGACGGCCGACCGGCCGGAGTCGGCGAAGCGCCCCGCCGCGCGGCGGCCCCTTCCCCGATTGCACGCAGGGGCGTCGCGGCGCCGGAAAGGCACGCAGCGGCCCCATTCTCCGGGTCAGTATGTGTTTTGGAGCGTTCATATGCCTGAAAGAAAAAAAGACCTGATTTCGATTATCGTCCCCTGCTATAACGAACAGGCCGCCATTCCGTTTTTTTATAAAGAGATCGACCGGGTTTCACAGGAAATGAAAGAAGAAACAGACTTTGAGCTGCTGTTTGTCGACGACGGTTCCAAAGACGGCACTATGGAGGTGCTGCGGGAACTGGCCGCCGCAGACGCGCGGGTCAGGTATGTTTCTTTTTCTCGTAATTTCGGGAAAGAGGCCGCGATGTACGCCGGACTGGAGAACGCCCGGGGCGACCTTGTCGCCATACTCGACGCGGATTTGCAGGACCCGCCCGCCCTGCTGCCGGAGATGTACGCCTCCATCAAAAACGACGGCTACGACAGCGTCGCCACCCGCCGTTCCACGCGCAAGGGCGAGCCGCGGCTGCGCTCCTTTTTCGCGCGGGTGTTTTACCGGCTGATGAACAAAATCTCCAAAACCGAGCTGGTCGAGGGCGCGCGGGATTTCCGGCTGATGACGCGTCAGATGGTCGACAGCGTGCTGTCGGTCTGCGAATACAACCGTTTTACAAAAGGGATCTTCACTTGGGTCGGCTACAAAACGCGCTGGATCGAATACGAAAACGTCGAGCGCGTCGCCGGCGAAACGAAATGGTCGTTCTGGAAGCTGTTCAAATACTCGTTGGAGTGCATTATGGCCTTTTCGACGGTGCCGCTGGCGATCAGCTCGTTTTTCGGCATCCTGTTCGCGCTCATCGCCGTCGTCGGCATCGTGGTCGTCATCGTGCGGCAGGCCGTATGGGGCGGTTCGGCCTACGGCTGGGCCTCGACCGTCTGCATCATCCTGTTTGTCGCCGGCATTCAGCTTTTCTGTATCGGAATTCTCGGCCAATACCTCGCCAAGACCTATCTCGAGACCAAGAGGCGGCCGATTTACATTGCGAAAGAGACCGAGAAGGATATACGCCGCGAAAGCGCGGACGTTATACCGTCCGACGAAAGAAAGGAGAATTTATGAAAGCATTCCTTTGCAGATGCCTTCCCCTGCTGCTGCTTTTCGCGCTTATCTTCACCGCTCTGGCCGCCTGCGCGACGGAACCGGGCGGCGCAAGCGGCGCCTCCGAAGCGGGCGGCGCAAGCTCCGGCGCCGAATCGGCGGCTGAAGGGTTTCCGCTGGAGGAGAAAAACTTCGGCGGCAAGGAGATCACCGTTCTCTGCGTCGACCGTCACACCTACGGCGTGATGCAGTTCGTGCCGGACAGCGAGCTAAAGGCCAACGCCGTCAACGACGCGGTGGCCGAGCGCAACAATCTCATTGAGGAAAAGTACGGGCTGACAATCAAAGCCGTCGGGGAAAATTTCCCGATTGAGACGCTGCGGCTGGCGGTGACGTCGGGCATCGACGACTACGATATGATCTGCGATACGATGATGGGCATGATGCCGCTGATCCCCGAAAACCTGTATCTGGCGCTGGACGACTACATCGACATTTCCCACGAGTGGTGGGACCAGAACGCCAACGAGCTGCTGACGCTCAACGACAAGCATTACCTCCTTTCGGGCGACGCCATCATCACCGACGACGATTATACATATCTGCTGCTCTACAATAAGACGATGTATGCCGACAACGCCGAGCTTTCCGGCAAGTACGGCGACCTCTACGATTTGGTGCGCGAGGGCAAATGGACGCTGGACGTGATGTATGAAATGATGAAAGCCGTGGCCGAGCCGGACGAAACCGGCGCATGGTCGGAGAACGCCACCTACGGTATGGCGGGCAGCATCAACATCGGCAACGTCTTTATGAACGCGGGCGGCTACCTCCCCGCCGAGCGGACGTCGGACGGCGGCATTGCAATCGCGCTCGGCAAGGACGCGAATCTGGCGGCCTTTGACCGGGTGTACAATCTCTTTTCCGACAGCACCACGACGATGCTGGTCGAACGCTATCCGCAGAACGGCTGGGACATCGTCAACACCGCTTTTCAGGAAGGACATGCGCTCTTCTATTCGACCAACGCCTCCTCGATTTCCATTTTCAAGAACGCAGAGGACGAGGTCGTCTCCTTCGGCGTACTCCCGAACCCGAAATTCAGCGAATCGCAGGACAGATACTACCACACCGTCAACAGCGGCAACAGCAGTGTGCTGGCCGTCGCCTCGACCAACGTTGAAAACGTGGAAGCGACCTGCTATCTGCTCGAGCTGCTCGGCTATTACGGCAAGCACACGCCGTTCAAGTCGATCAACGACGCCTATTACGAGACCACGCTCAAACTGCAGGCGGTGGAGAGCGACGACGACGCCGAGATGCTCGACATCGTTTTCGGCAACCGCATTTACGACATCTACACGATGATGCCGTGGGGCTCCTCGCCTACGCTCGGCCAGATTTACGGGCAGGTGCTGACGGCGGGCAGCAACACCACCGTTTCGCTGCTGGAATCCAAACGGCAGGAAATCGAAACGGATATCCAAAACACATTAAACGAATTTTCCAAGCTCAACTGACGAATAGATTAAAGGAGATTTTGATATGAAACTCGGAATGATTTCCCCCTCCCATGACGCCGCGGGCATCCAACGGATCAAGGCGCTGGGGCTGGATTACGCGGAATTTGACGTCAACGCGGACGACATTTCCTACCTCAATCGCGCGGAGATCCGCAAGGCCCTTTCCGAAACCGGCGTGAAGCTGGGCGCCGTCGGCCGCTGGGGCCGCGACCGCATCACGGCGGACGGCTCGATTTGCGCCAAGGAGCAGAAGGACGAGTTCGACCTGATCGATATGTGCGCCGAGCTGGGCTGCCCGGTGTATATCACCGGCTGCAACTATGTCGACGGGCTGAGCTATTATCAGAACGTCAGCGCCGCCATCGCCTACTTTCAGTCGCTCATCGACTATGCGGCCGGCCGCGTGAAGCTCTGCGTCTACAACTGCTCGTGGAACAACTACGTCAACAAGCCGCATGAGTGGGACATCATCAACGACCACCTCAAAGCGCTGGGCATCAAGTTCGACCCGTCCCACACGGTCAACGGCGGGCGCGATTATCTGTCCGAGGCTGCGCTCTACGGCGCGAATTTCGACCATGTACATCTCAAGGGCACGCTGAACATCGACGGCCGCCACATCGACGCCCCGCCCGCCGGTATGGATATGATCAACTGGGGCGCGCTGCTGTCCATCCTGCGCAAGTACAACTATCAGGGCATGCTCTCCATCGAGCCGCATTCGGCCACATGGCAGGGCGAGCTTGGCGAACAAGGGCTGAAGTATACCATCGACTACTTCAAAAAGCTGCTGTTCATAGCCTGAGGACGCCGCCGTGAAGCTGTTCCGCAGAAAGGATAAGCCGCCGAAGGACACGCACTCGGTCGAGTTCAAGCGCTACGTCGCCGCCAAGCTCAACGGGCGCTCGATCCGCTATATTCTGGAGCGGAGCGACAACACCGACCGCGTCATCGGCAAGGGCGGCTTTATCGCCGTCACCGACGGGATTCTGTCGGTCAACTGCGGCGAAAAGACGCTGTTTTCCGCGCAAGTCGATACGCTTGAGGCGTGGGAATTCCTCAGTCTGGAGGGCGTCACGCTGACCGGCTACGATTTGACCGAGGGCAAAGAACGAACCGTTATGGCGTATTACAAATATTACCGAGATTGAAAAAGGAGTTTTGGAATTATGGCAACTACCGTTAAGCCTTCTGACAAGGTCAGAATCGGCATCATCGGCTGCGGCGGCATCGCCACCGGCAAGCACCTCCCCGCGCTGCACAAGCTCAGCAACATCGAAATGGTCGCCTTCTGCGACCTCATCCGCTCGAGAGCGGAGTCGGCGGCGAAGAACTACGGCACGCCCGACGCGAAGGTTTACGAAAACTACAAGGAATTGCTTGAGGACAAGACCATCGACGTCGTGCATGTTCTCACGCCCAACCGCTCGCACAGCTTCATCTCGGTCGACGCGATGGAAGCCGGCAAGCACGTCATGTGCGAAAAGCCGATGGCCATCAACGCCGAGGAAGCGAAGAAGATGGTCGACGCCGCCAAGCGCACGGGCAAAAAGCTCACCATCGGTTACCAGAACCGCCAGCGCAACGACTCGCTTTTCGCCAAGGCGGAGGTCGAGGCCGGCACGCTCGGCGAAATCTACTACGCGAGAGCGACCGCACTGCGCCGCAGAGCGGTGCCGACTTGGGGCGTGTTCCTCAACGAGTACGAGCAGGGCGGCGGTCCGCTGATCGACATCGGCACGCATGCGCTTGACCTCACGCTCTGGTGCATGAACAACTATAAGCCCAAATACTGCGTCGGCTCGGTATATAAGAAGCTGGGCAAAAAGTTCCCGACCGGCAACGCGTGGGGCGACTGGACGGAGGAGCAGTTCACGGTCGAGGATTCCGCCTTCGGCTTCATCGTGATGGAAAACGGCGCCACGATCAATCTGGAATCGAGCTGGGCGCTGAATATGCTGGACACGCGCGAGGCCGTGACCACCCTCTGCGGCACCGACGGCGGTCTGGATATGAACGACGGCATCCGCATCAACGGCATCCGCCACGGCCGTCAGTATGTGCTCAAGCCCGACCTGAGCGCGGGCGGCGTCGCCTTCTACGAGGGCAGCAACGGCGCCAAGCCCGAGGACCGTGAAGCGGCGCTGTGGATCGACGCGGTCGTCAACGACAAGCCGCCGTTCGTCCTGCCCGAACAGGCATATGCCGTCTCGCAGATTCTCGAGGGCATCTACATTTCCGCCAAGACCGGCGAGCCCTACTATTTCAACAAATAAACGAAAAAACGGTATACGGCGGGCCTTGTTCGGTTCGCCGCACCGCTTTTTCCGAAAATACAAACGACGGAAAGGAAGGATACAATATGAAGGTAGGCGTGCTTACCGTCCCGTTTTCGGGACAGCCGCTGCCGGAAGCGCTTTCGTATCTCCGCTCGCTCGGCGTCGAGGCGCTGGAGATCGGCTGCGGCGGCTATCCCGGCAAGGGGCACTGCAACCCGCGCGAGCTGCTGGAAAACAAAGCCAAGCTCAAGCAGTTCAAGGAAACCATCGAGGAGTTCGGGATGCCGATCAGCGCGCTCGGCTGCCACGGCAATATGGTCAACCCCGATAAGGAGGCCGCCGCGCGCTATCAGGCCGATTTTGACGACGCGCTGCTGCTGGCGGAAGAACTGGGCATCAATAAGGTCATCACCTTCTCCGGCTGCCCGGGCGACTGCCCCACGGCGAAATACCCCAACTGGGTCACCTGCGCCTGGCCGGACGAATACCCGAAAATTCTGGATTACCAGTGGAACGAGGTGCTTATCCCCTTCTGGACCAAGCAGCTCGAAGCCTGCCGCAGCCACGGCGTGACCAAGGTCGCGCTGGAAATGCACCCCGGCTTCTGCGTCTACAACACCGAAACGATGCTCAAGCTGCGCGCCGCCGTCGGGGACACCATCGGCGCGAACTTCGACCCGTCGCACCTGATCTGGCAGGGCATCGAGCCGGTCGCGGCCATCCGCGCGCTCGGCAGCGCGATTTTCCACGTCCACGCCAAGGATACGAAGGTCGATAAGTACAACACGGCGGTCAATGGCGTGCTGGATACCAAGCATTACGGCGACGAAATCCACCGCTCGTGGGTGTTCCGCACGGTCGGCTACGGCAACGACGCGCAGTATTGGCGGGATATGATTTCCAACCTGCGTCTGGTCGGCTACGACGACGTGCTGAGCATCGAGCATGAGGACAGCTTTATGACCAACGAGGAGGGGCTGGAAAAGGCCGTGCGCTTCCTCAAGGACTCGGTCATCAGCGAGCCGAAGCCCGGCGGGATGTTCTGGGCCTAAGCCAAACCGCAAAAGGCGGAGGGGAATGCTTCCTCTCCGCCTTTTTTTGCTCGCTTGCCGCTTCCCTCTGCCGTACAAAGCCCGCACGCATTGACTGCATAATGCCAAAAACGGCGCGGCGCCTAAGGGGAGCCGCACCGTTTTCTTTATCGAATAACGTCTCGTCTTGTCTATATGCCTGTTTGCGGCTGTTCGCTCCATCCCCATATGAAGCGGCCTGCGGCGGGTTGAAGCGGCGTCCGCCATCCGAGCGCCGCAGCCGAGTACCGTTCGGGAGGCGAAGCCGCCGGTGCAGGCAGCAGCTTCGCCGGCGGAGCGCGCGCAGAATCCGGTCTGCATACAAAACCGGCCGAGGAGGCGGTCCAGCCGGAAAAACGGTTCGCCCTCCGGCCGTTCCGCGCCGCCGGACGGGCAGCCGCCGGACGGGTCTGCGCGCGCCTCCCCGCTGCGACTATCTGCGCCGCACCATCCCCTTGATTTTTGCTTTGAGTTCCTCCATCCGATTCTCGCGATCCTCGGCGCGCTGCACGCGCTTCGCGTCGAGCGCGGCCTTCTTTTCGGCCTTTTCTGCCTCGCGCACACCCTCCTCCAACTCGTGTACGACAGCGTCAAGCTGCGCGCAGACCTCCTCCGCCAGCGCGTCTGCCGCCGCGGCGGTGAACAGGTCGAGCATAACGGCGGAGACGATCAGGTTGACGGCGTCGATGATGGCGTCCTCGACGTCCTCGCCGCGGATGACCTCGCGGATGGTGCCGTTGTCCAGATCCCCCAAAATAACGGTGTCGGGGACGTCGTTGCCGTCCGTGTCCGCCAAAAGCGTGTCAAAGTACCCGTTGCCGTCCAAATCGAGAGCGACGGCGTCGACGTATCCGTCGCCGGTCGTATCGAGCAGCGCGATGTCCGGCATCTTGTCCTCCGTGACGTCCAGCAGGATGGCGTCCTTCGCCCCGGATTTCACGACCATCCCTCTCAGGTCGCGGTCGCGGCGGATCGCGCGTCTGATTTCTTTCATTTTATACATAGCAAATACCTCCGTTCAAATCATTTTGTTTTTTTGCGGTAAATGGTAATGGCTGCAACGATGATGTTCTGAATCCCGTCAAGAATCAATGCGACGCCGACAAAGCGCATCAGGAAAAGATTGGTCTCCGACGGCCTAAGCAGCGCGGCAAGCCCCGCAAGGAAGGCGGCCGCAGCACCAATCAGGAGCACCCACCATTTCCGAATGCCGAACCGTTTGGCTTCCACCGCGTTCTGCACCGTGAACAGGGCGTTCGTGACCACGAAGATGGACACCAGCATCGTCAGGTATTTGGCAAACTGTTCCGGAAACAGCAGAATGACGATGCTGAACAGAGCGGTAAGCGCCCCGAGGGCGAGGTCAAACTGAAAGGCAATCTGATGCGCGTCGTTCGAGAAGTACCCGAACAGCTTCGCCAGCCCCGAAACGAGGACGACAGCGCCGACGGCGCGGGACAGTGTGACCAGAGACGTCTCCGGCCGAATCAGGAAAAAGCATCCGATCAGAATAATGGCGGCCGAGGTCAGGATATAGCTGTATTTCGCAATTTGAATGCGTTTCAAACGCTCACCCCCAGAGCAGACTCATATATTTTACAGCGGCAGGTCCTTCTTGCGGAAGCGCACGCTGCCGGCGATGTAGCAGACAAGCCCGATGACGAGCAGAATGCAGAACTTCCACAGATAAGCCGTCGTGCCGTCCATAATGGAGATGGGATCAAACAGGGTGATGATGGAGACATAGTTGAAATAGTCCAGCGCCTCCATGCGGATGATCGAGGGCATGATGGACGAGCCGAACAGGCCGAGCATCGTCGCCACCAAGAAGAACATCGAGAGGCCGCCGCCGATGGCCATTGCCTTTTTGCTGCGGTCGAACCAGCAGGAGGCCAGAAAGCAGATGCCGCTCATAGCGAACATGCTCAGGAATGCGCCGAGGTTAATCAGCAGCAGCTTTTGCCAGGTAAGACCGGTGTCCACATCGACGATGTTCAGGCAGACGAGGCTGGTGACCACCGTGCAGACAAACATCGCAAGCAGCGAGCCGACGAGGTAAACCGCCTGCGTGAAGGTGACGGTGCGGCGCTTGGTGGAGGTCGAAAGGATGTACGCCATAGAGCCGCTGTCAACCTGACCGGCGATCAGCGCGTTGGAGGCCATAATCATATAAATGATCGGAAGGAGCAGGCCGGCCATCTTGAAGAAGATCGAACCGACAAGGATCCCGTACATATCCATCTGGCCGATTTCCTCCAGCGCCTCGGAGACCTCCTGCGGCAGACTGGAAAGCAGGCTGTCGGAGACATTGCTCCGCAGGTCCGCCTTGACTGACTCGACCGTTTCGCCCTCCTTCAGATTCGCAAGCCGATATTCCAGATTTGCCCGGTAATTCGCGACGGCGGTTCTGGCGATGTCCTTCACCTTGGCGTAATCCGAAAAGCCGAACGCGTCGTACTGCTCTGCCGTCACGCCGTAATCCGACAGGGAATTCAGGATTTTCTCTATGTTCTCCGGCTGCACGAGATTTCCGGCAAGGAACACGGAGCCGTTTGCCGCGACATATTGTTCGCGTTCCTCGGCATGCCCCTCGTCCGCTATGCCCGCCAGCAGGTCGGTATAACGGGCGGGCGTTTCGCCGTGCGATTCATAGAAGGCGTCGAACATATAGCTCCCGTCCTCCTGCATCGGGTTGAGGAGGTAGAAAACAATCCCCTCGATCTCCTTGGCCTCATCCGAAGCTGCCGCATACCCCATCCCGGAAACGAGCTGCGGCAGATACGCGCTCTGAAGTTCCTCCGCTGCGGCGGCATAGGCCGACATAGTGGCGGCCTGCGCAGCCTGCTCGGCGTCGGCGCCCGACTGCAGGGCGGCGGTCAGCGCTTTGGTATACTCTGCCGTGAACGTCTCGTCAAAATGGGCAAGCGCCGCGTTGCCGATTTCATAGTAGGTCAGGGCTTTGTCCTGCACCGAGGAGGTCAGCTCCTCCTCGATGATGGTGTCCTGAATGGCATTTTTCGTTTGGCTGATGCCGCCTCCGCCGGAAATCAGCATCACGCAGGAGAGCATAAAGCATACCGCGACGGTTATGATGAGCCACATCATGCCGTTTGCCTTGCATGACTGCTTGAATAAAGATTTACTGAACATGGTCTTGTGTCTCCTTCTGTCCGCGCAGCTTCTCGCGGAAATATTTTTCGAGATTGTAGACAACCTCTGCAATAAATTTCACATGCATTCCGTTGAGGGACGAGAACAACGCGTCGAGCCTGTCGCTCGGGATCTCAACCGTGACCTGACTGTATTCCTGCTGGTCGCGGACAATCGGAAAGCCCAGCGTCTTGAAGCGCGCATAGTCCTCCGCCGAGACGAATTCGATTTTATATTCCCGCTTTTTCGGATTGCGGATGTCCTCCAAATCCACAATGTTTTCGATACGCCCGTTTCCAATCAGGGCCACTCGGTCGCAGGTCGTTTCCAGCTCTTCGAACATATGAGAGCTCATGAAAATGGTCTTCCCGCGCCGGTGCTCCTCCCGAATGACCTCCAGAAACGCGTCGCGCATCAGCGGGTCCAGCCCCGTCGTCGGTTCGTCCAACACGATGATCGCAGGGTCGGCCATCAGAGCGGCGACAATCGCCGTTTTCTGCTTCATGCCCTTGCTCATCCGCTTGAGCGAGGCGCTCGGGTCAAGCTGCAGCTTTTCGATCAGGCGGTTGGCATACGACATATCGCTCACGCCGAGGAAGTCCGCCTGACTGCGGAGAAAGGCCGTGCCGGTCTTCAAATCCGGAAAGGCGATTTCTCCCGGCACATACCCGATGCTGCGGATATATTCGCTGGAGTGCTTCCAAGCCTCCAGCCCGTTTACATAAACCGCGCCGTCGGTCGGCTGCAGGAACCCCATAATGTGGCGGATGGTCGTGGTCTTGCCGCTCCCGTTTGTTCCGGCGAAGCCGACCATTTCCCCTTCCGCGATGCTCAAATGGATTCCGAAGATGCCGCGGCCCTCGCCGTAATCCTTGGTCAGATTTTTGATTTCTATAACAGCACTCATTTTTCCAGCGCACCTCCGAAGTCCCGGTCTTCCTTGTAATACTTCATGAAGTAGTCCTCCAGCGTCTCCTTCAAATGGGTGAAGCCGCGCAGCGAATAGCCGGACAGCGCCGCAATCAGCTCGTTGACGTCCCTGTCATCGACGGAAATCACGACCGTGCCGGCGGCCGGCTGCCGCTCGAGGAAGCTGAACCTGTCGGATGAATCGTAAGCCGCCATGAAGCGCTCGCACTGCTGCGGACTGTCAAAGGTGACGCGGTAGTTTTTCCTCGAAGCGTGGCGCAGATCGTCGGCGACAAAATCGGAGACGATTTTTCCGTCCTTGATAATGGCGATTCGATCGCAGGTGGCGTCAACCTCCGAGAAGATATGGCTGGAAAGCAGAATCGTCTTTCCCCGTTTCTTCTCCTCCTTCACATAGTCGATAAAGGTCTCCTGCATCACCGGGTCCAGCCCGCTCGTAGGTTCGTCGAGAATCAGAACCTCCGGGTCGTTCATAAAGGCGGTGACGACCGCCAGCTTGCGCTTGACGCCGAGGCTCATACGCTTGGTGTCCCCCGAGGGGTCAAGCTCGAACAGCGCAATCAGCTTTTTCAGCAGCGCATCGTTTTTATTGTGTTGCAGGCTCTGCATCATATGGAGGAACTCCCAGCCGGTCAGCCCCGCGGGGAGAGCGATTTCGCCCGGAATATACCCGACGCGGCTCAAAATCTCGCTGTATCGGTCAAAGGAATCCTTCCCGAAAATCAACGTGCTGCCGTTGTCCGGCCTGGAAAAGCCCATCAGATGCCGGATCGTCGTGGATTTCCCCGCGCCGTTGGGGCCGAGGAACCCGAACACCTCGCCTTGGTCCACATGGAAGGAGACGTCGAACACGCCCCGCCCGGAGCCATAATCCTTCGTCAGGGCGTTCACATCAATAACACGCATAAGACTCTGTTTCCTTTCCTTAGGTTACTGACAGCAGTATAGCGCAAAAGAACGCAAAAAAACACGGTCAAATTCCCGCCCCGTGTGGAAAAATGTAACACTCGGCGTAATTTGACCGTATTTTTGGGGATATGCGGTTGTCATCCGTCCTGTCGGTTCAGCGCGGCCGCGTTTTCCAGCGACAGGCGGGCACAGCCCTTTACGATTTCGAAAAAGCGGTCGATCGTCTCCTCGGGGATGGTCTCCATCCCCTGACTGATCCACTTGGTCAGCAGCCCCGCGATCGTTATGGAACAATATGTAGAGATCAGCTTCAAATCGCCGTCGCATACGGACAGGCCGGAAGCCGACTGTTTCACGAATTCGGGAATATACATCATACAGGAATCAAACAGAATATCGTTGATTTTCTCATAGCCGAGCGATTTGAAAACATGCGAGGTGATCCTGCGCTCGTCGTACAGATAGCCGGTGATGACCTTCATGGCCTCCTGCAGCGAATGCTGCTCCGGCGGCAATTTTTCCTTGATTTCCTGCAAATGCATCTGGAACACATCGTCCAGCAGCGCATAAATGTCCTGATAGTAATAATAGAAGGTCTTGCGGTTGATTTCGCAGTCGTCCACAATGTCCTTTACCGTAATCTGCTCCAGCGGCTTCTGCTCTAAAAATTTCCGAAAGGAGGCGCAGATCGCCTGTTTTGTAAATTTCGCTATGAAGCTCACCTCCCGATACGACGGCTTTGCTCTAAAAATCCGAGTGTCCGGCGCGCACCGCCGACGCCCGCGAAGGCTCAAACAGCCGCGTTCGGGCTGTTTATGCGAGACCGCCCCTGCCTCCGTCCATCTTGTAGCTATGTTCATTCTACTTGCGGCGTTTTGTTTTTTCAAGATGATTTTGTAAAAGTTTGAACAAAATGAGATTTTGTCTCCGATGTATCCTGTACCGCAGCAGCCGCGGCACGCCGTACAGGATTCCGATAGACGAAAGCCGCCGCGCTGCGACCGGCGCGTTCGAAGCGAAGCGCTTCACCGTCACCGAGCACGGCGTGGACAGCAGCGTCGGCGGCGAAGTCGCCGCCGTCCGCTCGGGATATGCGATGGAAGCGCAGCGCATGTCATGGCCGCAATCGTCAAACTACCGGCAAGCAGAAATGCTTGCCGGTAGTTTTGCACAAATTTGCAAAACCATCTTGAAAAAGAGCGTATCTTCTCGTATAATAGTTGTAATAGACGGCCATTTGACAGCATCCAAGTCGTTTTTCAGTCGGCTCAACAATTCCCTTCCCACCGAACTTGCCCAGAGTACAGCGTATTCCTTCAATCGCTATGGAAGCGGCAAATATCCGGCTGGATTCAACGGCTCAGACGCCGACAATACCAACGTGCTTCAATGCGGCGGCAGCTTATACCGATTCACTTTTTTAGGAGGCAAAAGACGTATATGTTTCAAAGCGGTTTTCTGTTGCAGGGCTTCGAATATTGGATTTTGACTTATTTGGTATCTATTATAACCGGCTTTATGTGCTATATATCTCTACGCAAAAATAGTCGTACTTCAAAGAAATTTTATGCGATTTGTTCGATTCTTGTTTTACCGTTTTTAGCTTTTGGGGCTGTTCGGAGAACGGCTTCTCTCGCATATTTTCAAGACCGCTTAATCGTTTATTCCATAGCCGGCGTTATCGGACTGTTGCTTTTGCTGTCTATTTTGTACTTTCGAAACAACCTGTTTTACACGTTTTTGTTATCGTTTATGGCGGCCTTTATACAACTCTCCGTCAGTAAAACATTTGTGGCTTTTAGCGAAATTATTTGCACGGAACACCAAGCATTAACAGGTGTTTTGGTAGGATTCTATATGTCGCTTTTCCTCAGCGTCCTGTTTCTCTTTTTGACCTGCCTGCCGCGGCGAGAAAAAATGCGGCAGAATAAGAAGGTGCGCATCGTCTCGCTGACAGCCCTTGTATGGATTGGCTGCGGTGTGATTCTCAACTTTTGTGAGCTTCTCTACGGAACGGCGCTGTGGATTGCGGACATAACCGTATGCTTGCTGACCATTGCCTCTTGGTTTCTTTTGCTGTCAAACGGAACGACACCAGACCATACGACGCCGAATGCAGACGCGGAGTCTAAAATGATTTAGCCATTTCAGCGCAAAGCTGCAAAGTCCTTTTGAAAAAAGGGCTTATCTTCCTGTAGAAAGGCTTATAATAAACGGCCGCTCGAACAGCCTCCGATAGCCGGCGGTTACGGCCCGCTTTGCGACTTCGATGCGGTCTATACGGACCGAACGAAGCAAAAAAGCCATCCCGAAAAAGGCAGAACGCTTACAGCAAAATTACAGATTACTGGCCTACGCCAAGGGAGCGGGAACGAAGAAAGCTCTATGGGAATGGATTAACCATTTGCATAGAGCTTTTCTTTTGTTTCTTCCTGTTTCTTCCGAATTTTTCAACGTCCGCAGGACACGCGGCCGCTGCCGAAGATGGCCGGCTTGAGGCTTGGAGGTCATCCGGCGACAAGCGTTTTGACAAGACCGCTTCCTGTCAGAATAGCAACATGTATATATTTACATTGCTTGTCAATCGATATTTTGTAATTAAAGCATATTCCGAAATGGAAAATCAGACTTGAAATCAAAGGCGGAATATGCTATACTTTCATTAGTCCAATATTTGACGGTAAAGAAATAGACCAAAGGCGGAAAATCATGACCAAGGAAGATAGGAAAAACGCATACCTATACTGCAAATTCCGGGACGAGCAGTTTGCCCTGTACGACGAATACGCAAAGCGCCACGGTATGATGATGAAGACGCTGCTGGTCGTGAACGTCCTTTTTTATGCAAAGGAGGGCCTGACGCAGACGGAGATATGCCAAAGAACCTTTCAGTCAAAGCAAACCGTGAACGTAATCATCAAAAGTCTTTTGGACGATCAATACGTTACCGTTGCCGAAATGCCGGAAAACAGGCGGAACAAGCTCGTCCAAATGACGGAAGCGGGACGGACATATTGCGAAAAGGTAGTCCGCCATATCACCTGGGCGGAGGATACGGCGATGTCGATGTTTACGCCGGAGGAGCAAAAGCGGCTGATTGATTTGTCACGGACATTTACCAAAAATCTCACACTTCTGGTGAATCAGGAAACGGAGGATTAAGAAATGGAATTTTACGAAGTCGTCAACAAGAGAAGGAGCATCCGACAGTTTGAGGACAGGGAGATCCCCAGAGAAGTGTTGGAGCGGATTTTAGACGCGGGGCTGAAAGCGCCTTCCTCCAACCATCAGAGGAGATGGGAACTGGTAACGCTGACGGACAAGGCCATCATTCTGGAGCTGGCAAAATGCATCCGCCCCTATCCCTGCCGGATTCAAGAGCCGAAATCCCCGCAGCAGGAAATGTTTCAGATCGCCTATCCCCGCCAGCGCAGCATGATTGAAGAATCCGCCTGCGTGATTCTGCCCTACTTTAAGCAGAAGTACCCTCTGAGCGAGGATAAAAACGGCTACGGGCTTATGGATTACGGCGCGGCTTGGGCGCTCGTCGAAAATATGCTGCTGGCCGCCACCGCCGAAGGGGTGGGGTCCGTGGTCCATATCCCCGTAAAGAAAGAGCCGGAGCAGATCAAGACCTTTCTGAAGGTGCCGGAGGGCTGGGGGCTGCCCGCTCTGGTGGTGCTGGGCTACCCCGCGAAGGACGCGCTCCTGCCCACGCAGGTCAAGGCGACCGTGGAGAACAAAGTCCGCTGGAACAAATGGTGAAAAATTCGGGAGAGGCGCAGACGCTATGGAATTCAACGAGGTTATCCGGCAAAGGAAAACCAGCCGGGAATGGACGGATAGAGATATCGATTTTGAAGCAATCAAAAGAATCCTCGAGGCCGGCATGAAGGCTCCCTCTTGGGACCACTATCGAAGCTGGCAGTTTATTGTTCTGCATGAACGCGAGGATAAGGAGCGGGCCTTTGCCTATGCAAAAGCCGTTGCCAAGCGGTATGTGGACAGCAACCGCACCTATGTGCGCCCGAATCCGGCGCAGAAGATGTACGCCTACGCCATGCCGCGGCAGTATACGATGCTGGTGGACTGCCCGTATGTGATTGTTCCGCTGTTCAAATGCGCAAGACTGAACGCCGAATGGGTGAGCAAGCTCAATCCGCTTACCACTGCAGGTGCGTTGCGGAGAACATCATGCTGGCCGTGATTAACGAGGGGTTGGGCTACTCGCTGCGCATCCCGCTGAACAGGGAGCATGACGTTGTGCTGCAAACGCTGGGCGTGCCGCAGGGCTGGATGACCCCCTGCTTCATCGGCGTTGGCTACCCGAAGGAGGACGAGCCGGTTTTGGAGCAGTACGACAGCCGCCCGGATGGGCATATCCATATGGGAGGCTGGTAAAATGGGCGGCCCGTCGTCCTGCGAATCCGCATTTGACAAGAAAATATTCAGCACAGCGGGAAAAACCGTCACACTCTACCCTGCCCTGCAGACCGACCGGCCATTGATCGTCCTGAACACTTATACCGGCGATGGAGAATCAGTCATGCGTGAGTTGAGGAAAGCCGGCGCAGAGAATATCAATTTGCTTGTCGTGGGAAATCTTGACTGGAATTACGATATGACGCCGTGGGATTGCCCGCCGCTGTCAAAGAGTGATAAGCCGACTACGGGCGGAGCAGATCAATACCTTGCGCTGCTCCTTTCGGAAATACTCCCGAGGGCGAAGAAGCTGATCTGCGGCAGCCCGCCGCGCACCTGCATTGCCGGCTACTCTCTGGCCGGACTGTTTGCGCTGTACGCCATGTACCGATGCGATGCCTTCGACCGTGCGGCAAGCATATCCGGCTCGCTTTGGTATCCGCATTTTCGCGAATTTGCAGCAGAGCACGAGATGCTGCTCAGGCCCGACAGGATATATCTTTCCCTCGGAGACAAGGAGAAAAAGACAAGGCATCCGCTGCTGAAAACCGTGCAGGACAATACGGAAGCCATTGCGAAGCATTACAGACAGCTTGGGATTGAGGTAATCCTTGAAAGGAATCCCGGCAATCATTTTGACGATGTCGATTTCAGAAGCGCCAAAGGAATTGTGTCCATATGACCGTGAAAACAATATATACGAAAAGCGTTCTTTCCAAATCCAATCTGCCGGTATGCGAATACTCGGTCAATCCCTATGTCGGCTGTACGCATGGCTGCAAATACTGTTATGCGTCCTTTATGAAGCGGTTCACCGGCCACGCAGAGCCGTGGGGGACCTTTTTGGATGTAAAGGTCTGGCCGGAGATCAAAAACCCGCAAAGATATGCGGGCAAGGAATTGTTCCTCGGCTCTGTCACCGACCCCTATCTGCCGCAGGAGGAGCAATACGGGCGCACACGCGCTTTGCTGGAGCAGCTTCAAGGCAGCGGCGCAAAGCTCAGCATCGCCACCAAAAGCGACCTGATCCTGCGCGATTTGGACTTGATCAAAACATTCCCCGATGCTCGGGTTTCCTGGTCTGTCAATACGCTGGACGAGGATTTCAAAAACGACATGGACAACGCCGTGAGCATTGCGCGCAGGCTGGCGGCAATGGAAGCGTTTTACCGCGCAGGCATTCGCACAACCTGTTTTGTCTCCCCCATTTTTCCGGGCATAACGGATGCAGAAGCGATCATCCGGCGCGTGAAAGGGCAGTGCCATTTGATCTGGCTGGAAAATCTTAATCTGCGCGGCAGCTTTAAGACCGTGATTATGGCGTACATACAAAGCACCCGCCCGCATTTGCTGCCCCTCTATCAGGAGATTTACAACAGAGGAGACCGCAGCTATTGGGAAACGCTGGACCAACAATTGCGGACCTATGCCGATAAAATCGGGCTGTACTATGTAACCGATGACGACAGCGTAAGGCGGCCATTCGATGCGCCGCCTGTAATCGTGAATTATTTCTATCACGAAAAAATCAAGAAAAGTGCGAAGAGAGGAAAATAGAAGAAATGGGTTCCCTGTTATTAGCGGTTATATATCTGGCGTTTGTCAGTCTGGGGCTTCCGGATTCCCTGCTCGGCTCTGCCTGGCCTGTTATGCAGACGACGATGGGGGTTCCGTCCTCGTATGCGGGATATGTGTCTATGGCCATCGCCTTTATGACGATCATCTCGTCTTTAATCAGTCCCAAGCTCATTCAGAGGTTTGCAACAAAGTGGATTGTGATATTTTCTATTGCGCTTACCGTCGTGGGGCTATTTGGATTTTCCTATTCCAGCCAATATTGGATGCTGTTCCTGTTTGCCCTGCCTTACGGCTTAGGCGCCGGTTCGGTAGATGCCGCTCTGAATCACTATGTTGCGAACTGCTATTCTTCGCGGGTCATGAACCTGTTGCACTGCTTCTACGGATTCGGCGCAGTCATCAGCCCCAACATTATGGCGCTTGCGCTCAAGTACGCGCGCTGGAATGAAGGGTATCGATGGACGGCCTTTGTACAAATCGGCATTTTGGCCGTATGCATACTCTCTCTGCCGCTTTGGAAGACAGGCGGCCAGACGGATGAAGACGCCGGGGAAGCCGCGGGAATCCGGGACGCGCTGAAGGTTCCCGGCGTTGTGCTGACGCTGCTCGCATTTTTCGCCTACTGTGCCGGCGAAGCGACCTGTTTCCTGTGGACATCGAGTTATTTTGCCGGAACCAAGGAAGGGCTTAGCCAGGAATTGGTCGCCTCCTTCGGCTCCCTGATCTTTGGCGGGCTGATGCTGGGCAGATTGATTGCGGGCTTTGTCTCCAACCGGCTTGGCGATCGGAGGCTGATTCGAGTCGGCCTTGCTGTGGAAGCTGTCGGCATCCTTTTGGTGCTGATCCCCGGCTCCCAATATTACACGGCAATGATTGGCTTTTTGATGATCGGAACCGGCATGGGGCCGATTTATCCCTCCATTCAGCATATGGCACCAGCCAATTTCGGGAAGAAATACAGCGCGCCGGTCATCGGCCTGCAAATGGCGTCCGCCTATATCGGCAGCACCTTTATGCCCACGGCATTCGGCTTTATCCAGCAATACGTCGGCATTGGGATTATGCCGGTATATCTTACGGTATTTGCCGTGCTGAATTTTGTTTTCCTCGAATTTGCGTATCGGGCAATCGCAAAAAACGTATGATTCCCCGCGAATCGAAATTGTTCCGAAGCGCGAAGTGTGCTTTGAAACCTTTTGCAAGCAACAGATTCAATGCGCCGGAGGCAAAAGAACATGAAGCCGGCGCCTGAAAGAACGGAAACAAGGGAATTGGGATTTACAACGCGGCCGTTTTGCGCATTGGCGGCACAAGCAGCTCTATAATTCTGTCTTTTGGAGCAAGCAGAGACAGATAACGCCCACGGACCGTCAAAAGCGGCAGAATGCGCGAGGGCTGCTTTGAAAGATAGCCCATCCCATCGGGTGCCCGCTAAAAGGCGGACGGATTCGTATTCCCGATGCGGAGAGAAACGCGCAATCTGCGGCAGCGACGAGTGAAGACGCATGTACAGCGCCGTCGTTTCTCCTGGCTATATTGGCGCTTATTTGGCGCTTATAAAGAGGGAAACAGGAGGTTTGAGCCGCAGCCGAAAGACAGCGTCGCCTACCGCGGCGATGATTTGGCTGCCTTCTGCCAGTTCTGCCAGATGACAGCGCCGCTGTTCTGCACCGCAGCGCCCATATAAAGCGCCCGTACTGTACGCGGTAAGCGTCGCGTGCTTATTTCGGAAAGCTTCATCTTGCCCCTTCCCTTTTCTGCGGTCGTCTGCGTTTCATACGAATTGGCATACCCTTCCGTTATGAATCGAAGGAAATGCTTTCAAACCGAAAGCAGCTTTTCAGATACTCGAAATCATTCATTGGCTGTTCCTTTCCCACATAGATGCACACGCAAAAATCATCCACAATGGATACGATCTCCCCTCGTTCTTTGTTGTATAAATATTGCTCAATTTCATTTTCCTCTCCATATTTTTCGGCTTTCATAGCATAAACGGATTCTGCCGTGCAAATTTCCGGTCTGGATATTTCAACAAGAAGCGAGCGGTCATCGCGATTTGCATACACATAGGTAATCTCGTCTTCGGCCGCAAGAATTTGCAGCAACGCAAACCCGTCAAAATCCAACGGCGGCACAAGGGTACGCTCCAAATCCGCAAGTTTGATTGCCTCGTAACTCGATTCATGCTCTGAATCGAGTTCCTTTTCCTTCGCACGCTTTACGCCCGCTCGTAATTCATCCAAAGAGGAAAATTCAATCTCTGTCACTTCTGGAAAGCAGGCAATAATCTCTCCCCTGTCCGCATCGCATCCATACGACACAAGGCAAAACGTTATTATGAACAGCGTAAGCAGTGAACACGACAATATTTTCCTTTTCATGAAAAATCCCCCTATCATCGTTATATGCCAAATTGATCTCAAAGCGTTTTATTGTTATATATTTTTATTTCTCAGCATTCTGTAAAAAACGAATCCACATATATTGCTTGTATAAAACGTGATCCTCCTGATTTGTCACATAATAAATACCCCCTCCGTCGCACAATTCGCATTGTCGCCGCTCCAAATCGAATGATGGTGCATTCCGTTATTGCGCAATGGGCGTATAAAGAATCACCGCATGTGGTATTTCGTTTATACCCGTATAGGAAGCATAAACCTGTATATAGGCTTTTCCGGCATTATCCATACAAATAACAGGATCGCTGTATTTCCAATTCGGTTTTTCCACCTGCTCCACATAATCCGATATTATTTGACATGCATTAGTGACGTCTTCTGCCGACACGGCCTCTTCCAAATCGTGGCAAGAAAGCATTTCATGGCCATTAAAGGCATAGATTTCACCGCTTTTCGTGATCCAAACCGTTGGGCAATCATATGTCGGTACTCCATGTACGCATTTTTCATACGATATTACATACAGCGAATCCTTCAAATCAGAGACAGAGCATACCGTGTATTCAGAAAAATATTCTTCTGTAAGGACTGTTTTCATAAAAGCCTCGGCTGCTTTTGCCGCTTCCTCTTTTGTGATCTTTATATTCATTTCGTCAAACGTTAGAGTACGACAGAAAAAGCGCAACGTATCCGTTCCCCGAAAATAATAATAGTATTCGCCACTCTCCGTGCAATAAGCATCCTCTAACGCGTCCGTATATTTATATTGTAATTTATAATTTTGATCCTGTATTTTTAAGCTTCGCTGTAATAAAGCCGTTTCGTCGACAAAAGGAGCGATTTGTTCTTCCCCGAATTGATTGGGGTCCGCTGCGTATAAAATAATGTCATCTGTATGCGGTAATTTTGTTGATTGGCCTTCATCGCTGTCAACATAAATGATATTTTTCTCTATCTGCTGTTCCGATTGCGTGAGCGCATACGAAATCTCTGAACTTTCAAGATTCGGCGTTTCACAGGATGCAGTTAAACACAATACAGCCAGTGCCAGAAATATAATCAAATTGTTTTTACATATTTTCACAAGTAAATCCTCCTTAACGCTTTCTGCCAATTCCAAGCTTCATAAGCGAATGATCTGAATCGGTCGGCGTGTATTCAAGAACGGTCGCTTCATCTATATATACGCGGCCTACTTCTCCCTCGTTTGCGGTCGAGGGCGTCGCGGAAATCTGTGCAGGCGCTGCATCTGTTCAGGGCTTTCACGCCCTGTTTTGAAACGGTTGGCTGAACGGATTGCAAAGTTGATACTTTTTGTTACGGGTTATTCTGTATGTTTGTAACAATTTTATAATACCAAACGCTGTGCATTTTGTCAATACATTTGTAAAAAATTGCCGCGGCGTACCACACCGATTCGCACGAATCAAGCGGCAAAAAATCCCCCAAAGCAGATGCCTTGGGGGAATCCTATTTGCCTCCTATGGAATACGGCGGGATGTTCAAGCTGTTATAAGAGCAAAACAGAAAATACCGTGGAACAAGCAGCGGCGCCGGCGTCCGAAGCATCGTCGCCGCCCGCCCTTTCACAATGAACAACAATGAAAATCCTATCATTTCAGACGCAGCCGCGCAAGCATCTATCATCCGGCAAAAGGCTGCCAAGGGTATCACGTCTATGCGATACTAAAGCAGTGACAGGAATCAAGAATCCGGCAAACGCACTTCGAACCAAAGCAGGCAAAAAGCCTTGAAAATAAAGAAATTCCGCAAAGCTATGGCTTTGCGGAACGCTGGTTGCGGGGGGAGGACTTGAACCTCCGGCCTCCGGGTTATGAGCCCGACGAGCTACCAACTGCTCTACCCCGCGATATAAAATTGTATGTACGCCGACCGGCATAAACAGAGTGGTGCCGGAAATCGGGCTCGAACCGATACGAGATAAATCTCACGGGATTTTAAGTCCCGGGCGTCTGCCAATTCCGCCACTCCGGCATTTCGACCGCCTAATTATATTACCACATTCGCGAGCGTTTGTCAATAGGTATTTTTGTTTTTATGGATTTCTTTCACTCCCCTGCGAGCGTCTCCGTATATCTTATGTCCCCACGGCGCAAAATATACGTTTTCGTTTCGTCATCGTTTTTCTTTCCGCTTATGCGAATCCGGCCGAACAAACAAAAGAATGCTTCACGGCGCTTGCCAAACGCCGCCTTTTGTGCTACAATAAAACGAAGTTTGAAGAGTTAAAGAAGCGTGATTTCCCTTGACAGACAAGCTGCGCGGCGCTCTTGCCGCCTGCGCCCGTTTCGCAAAGCGCGAAGCCGTATTCACCGCCGCGCTGCTGCTGGCGCTCGGTTCCTTGTTCCTCGTTCCGCAGAACGAATCGCCGCTCCCGTGGTCCGCCATCGACTGGGATACGCTGGCGCTCCTGTTCAGCCTGATGGCCGTAATGAAGGGCGCACAGCGGCTCGGACTGTTTGCGTATTGCGGCAGCGTCCTTCTGCGGCGCACGAAAAGCACGCGGCAGATGATGTCGGTCCTCGTCTTCCTTCCCTTTTTCTGCAGCATGGCGATTACCAACGACGTGGCGCTGATCACCTTTGTGCCGTTCGCCATAACGGTTCTGCGCATGGCGGAGCAGGAAAAGCTGCTGATCCCCGTCGTTGTGCTGCAAACGCTTGCGGCCAACCTCGGCAGCATGCTCACGCCGTTGGGGAACCCGCAGAACCTCTACCTGTACCGGCTGTCCGGCCTTCGCTTTTCCGCTTTTCTGACTCTGATGCTGCCCTACGTCCTGCTGTCCGGCGGCGCGCTGGCGCTGCTGCTCGTTTTCCGCCGCCGGGAGCCTCTCCGCTTCACGCCTGCGGAGGTCCGCCCGGGCAATACGCGCGGGCTGCTCTGCTGCGCGCTGGGGTTTGTGCTCTGTATGCTTGCGCTGGCGGAGCTTCTGCCTGCGCCGGCCGTTGCGGCGGTCGTCCTGCTTTTTCTGCTGTTTGCCGACCGAGGCCTGCTTCGCTCGCTGGACTATTCCCTGCTCTGCACCTTTCTTGCCTTTTTCGTTTTCATCGGCAATATGGAGCGTGTGGAGCCGTTCCGGCTTTGGCTGCGTTCGACGCTGGCCGGGAACGAACTGCCGGCGGCCGTCCTGACCAGCCAGGTCATCAGCAACGTACCGGCGGCGCTGCTGCTGTCCGGCTTTACGTCCGACTGGCGCGCGCTGATTGTCGGCTGCAATCTGGGCGGGCTGGGAACGCTGATCGCTTCGATGGCAAGTCTGATTTCCTACAAGCAGCTTGCGGGGGCGTATCCCGCGCTGCGGACGCGCTATCTGCTGCACTTCACCCTGCTCAGCCTTCTGCTTTTGGGCGCGCTCTACGCCTGCGCCGTCCTGCTCGACGGTTGAGGCAAAGGCTTTACAGACCAATAGAAATATGATATAATAATACAGTATGATTTTTGCCGGCGCGCGGAGGTATAGCCCCGCGGCAAACGGCAGCGGCCAAGCAAGCATCGGACATAGAAAATTCGGAGGGTAAAAACATGACAGATTTCAACAGCTTAAAGACCGAGAGCCGCAACCTGAAAAGCGCGGACATCGACAAGATGAGCGCGCTGGAGATTGCGCAGCTTATCAACGAGGAGGACAAAACCGTCGCCTTTGCCGTGACGGAAGCGCTGGAATCGATTGCGCGCGGCATCGACGCGATGGCCGACGCGCTGAAAAACGGCGGGCGCATCTTCTACATCGGCGCCGGCACCTCGGGCCGGCTCGGCGTGCTGGACGCCTCGGAATGCCCGCCCACCTACGGCGTTTCGGCCGACACGGTCATCGGCATCATCGCCGGCGGACGGGACGCGGCGTTCGAGTCGATTGAGGACGCGGAGGACGATTTCGACTCCTGCGTCAAGCAGATGAAGGAAAAGGGCTTCTGCGGCAAGGACGTCTGCGTCGGGCTTTCCGCCTCGGGCAGCGCCAACTGCGTCAAGGGCGCGCTTCAATACGCCGCTTCGCTTTCGGCCAAGACGATTTC